>ERZ780162.2081-NODE-2081-length-13082-cov-3.480310_pt1 | contig 13082 bp, 16 predicted proteins | sample MGYA00511474_ERZ780162 | MGnify/ENA primary metagenome ERZ780162 (study PRJEB29588, sample SAMEA2143633) | human gut metagenome | biome: human gut; feature: human-associated habitat; material: faeces | place: Denmark | collected 2008/2010 ...
ATAGAGAAGAGGAGATATAATATGGCTAATAAATATGCAGGAACACAAACAGAAAAAAACTTAATGGAAGCATTTGCGGGAGAATCTCAAGCAAGAAATAAATATACTTACTTTGCTTCAAAAGCTAAAAAAGATGGTTATGTGCAGATTGCGAACTATTTTGAAAAGACAGCAGCAAATGAAAAAGAACATGCGAAATTATGGTTTAAGAAACTTCATGGCGGTATGCCTGGCACTGTTGAAAATTTAAAGGATGCAGCTGCAGGTGAAAACTATGAGTGGACAGATATGTACGCAACTTTTGCAAAAGAAGCAAGAGAAGAAGGATTTGATGACATTGCAGAGAAGTTTGAAGGCGTAGGGGCAATCGAAAAAGAGCATGAAGCAAGATATTTAAAACTTCTTGATAACGTAAAGAAAGAAATCGTATTCTCAAGAGATGGAGATACCATTTGGCAGTGTGCTAACTGTGGCCATATCTGCATCGGAAAGAAAGCTCCGGATGTATGTCCTGTATGTGATCATCCACAGGCTTACTTCCAGATTAAGGCTGAGAATTTCTAATTTGCCGCGCAGGCAAAGCTGACGAACCATTGAAAGCCAATACTTCCTATTTGTGACTTTAGTCGCGGCATGTTGGATGCTCACTTAAAGCACTCGCACCCAACACTTGCTTCGAGACCACAAATAGGAGGTATTGGCTTTCGATGCTTCTGACAGTGACTGCTGGAGTAAAAGTTGGCCGCGAGCATTTTAAGCGGGCATTCAACGCGCCGTGACTAAAGTCTCAAATAGGGCATATTGAGATTCGAGTTTCGTCAGTGCTTTGTCCATTGGTTTGCAGGAAATCAGAAATTCACAAAAAAGCAAGGAAAAGTACTTGACAAAAATATTTGTGTCGTATATAATAGCCAACTGTAAAGCAAAACTACTTTACACGACATGAGGTGAGAGACTATTGGATAGAATAGTAGAGAAGTCATTACTTTTTGATTTTTATGGTGAACTGCTCACGCAGCACCAGAAAGAGGTATATGGAGAGTATATTCAGAATGATTTGTCTCCAACAGAGATTGCAGTTCTTCGAGGCATCAGCCGACAGGGAGCATATGATTTGATTAAAAGATGTGAGAAGATTCTTACCGATTACGAGAATCGCCTTCATCTTGTAGAACATTTTCAGAAAGTAAAGAAGACAGTAGCTTCCATTCATACCTGTGCAGAAGAGATTGCGGAATGTGATGATAAGTCCATTGTCCGAGAGAAGATTGCACAGATTGCAGAACTGTCCAGCAACATACTGGAAGAGTATTAAGAACAGGGAGATTTTGTTATGGCATTTGAGAGCCTTACTGATAAATTACAGAATGTCTTTAAGAATTTGAGAAGCAAGGGCCGTCTGACAGAAGCTGACGTAAAGGAAGCGATGAAAGAGGTAAAGAGAGCCCTGCTGGAAGCGGATGTTAACTTCCGTGTAGTTAAGTCCTTTGTCAAGACAGTAACGGACAGAGCGATAGGACAGGATGTTCTGACTGGTTTAAATCCAGGTCAGATGGTAATAAAGATTGTAAAAGAAGAGATGGAATCCCTGATGGGTTCCGAGATGACAGAGCTGGTGATTAAGCAGGGGAATGAGATTACTGTTTTCCTGATGGCAGGTCTTCAGGGTGCTGGTAAGACAACAACCTGTGCCAAGATTGCCGGACAGCTCAAGAAAAAGGGTAAGAAACCTTTATTAGTTGCCTGTGACGTATATCGTCCGGCAGCAATCAAGCAGTTGGAAGTGAATGGTGCGAAACAGGGAGTTCCTGTGTTCACTATGGGAGATAAGCAGAATCCTGTAGATATTGCTAAAGCTTCTATTGAACATGCCAAAGAGAATGACAACAATATTGTTATTTTGGATACTGCAGGACGTCTTCATGTAGATGAATCTATGATGGAAGAGCTGCAGAATATAAAGGCGAATGTCGATGTAACGCAGACAGTTTTAGTTGTAGATGCTATGACTGGACAGGATGCGGTCAATGTAGCCAAAACTTTCGAAGAAAAGGTTGGCATCGACGGCGTCATCTTAACCAAGCTTGACGGTGATACCAGAGGTGGTGCGGCACTTTCTATCCGCGCAGTAACAGGTAAGCCGATATTATATGTAGGTATGGGTGAGAAACTTGAAGATTTACAGCAGTTTTACCCAGACCGTATGACAAGCCGAATTCTTGGAATGGGAGATGTATTTACTCTTATCGAGAAGGCGGAGAATGCAGTGGATGAGGAAGAAGCAAGAAAGTTAGAACAGAAGCTTCGCAAGGCGGAGTTTGGCTTTGACGATTTCCTTTCCCAGATGCAGCAGATTAAGAAGATGGGCGGTCTTACAGACCTGCTTTCCATGATTCCAGGTGTAGGAAGTCAGCTTAAAAATGTGGATATCGATGATAGTGCGATGGACAGCATTGAGGCGATTATTTATTCCATGACACCGGAAGAGAGAGCAAACCCTAATATTTTGAATCCTTCCAGAAAGAAGCGAATTGCGAATGGAGCAGGTGTAAAGCTTCAGGATGTGAATAAGCTTTGTAAGCAGTTTGAACAGTCGCGTAAGATGATGAAGCAGATGTCAGGTATGTTTGGTGGCAAAGGTGGTAAAAGAGGTGGATTTAAATTACCTTTTTAGGCCTTAGTTATAGAAAATAATAATTAATTTAAATTACAAAGAAAGATTTTTGGAGGTAAAAACAAAATGGCAGTAAAAATGAGATTAAAAAGAATGGGTAAAAAGAGAAATCCTATCTATAGAATTGTAGTTGCAGATGCAAGATCTCCAAGAGATGGTAGAAACATCGATGAAATCGGTTTATACGATCCTAACCAGGAACCATGCGTAGTTAAAATCGATGAAGAAGCAGCAAAAGACTGGCTTTCTAAAGGAGCTCAGCCTACAGATACAGTTGCAAGATTATTAAAGAATGCCGGTATTGAGAAATAATAACTGGAGGCTAATATAATGAAAGAGTTAGTAAAAGTTATAGCAGTTTCTCTTGTTGATCATCCGGATGAAATTGTTGTCACAGAGAAGGAGACAGAGAACTCCATTATCTTAGAATTACATGTTGCACCAGATGATATGGGCAAAGTAATCGGCAAGCAGGGACGTATTGCTAAGGCAATCCGCACTGTTGTCAAGGCAGCAGCTTCCCGTGATGATAAAAAAGTGATAGTTGATATCGCACAGTAATAGGCATTTGAAATGTTACCTGTAAACGTTTGAGCAGGTAACATTTTTTTCTATATAACGAAAAATGTGACGGCAGAATGGAGATAACAAAGGTATGGAAGATTTATTTCAGGTTGGTATCATCACAGGAACACATGGACTGAAGGGTGAAGTCAAAGTTTTTCCTACGACAGATGATAAAGAAAGATTTCTTGACTTAGATACAGTTCTCATTGATACAGGAAAGGAACTGATTGAGAAAAAGGTACAGTACTGCAAGTTTTTCAAACAGTTTGTATTTGTAAAGTTTGAGGGGCTTGATGATATTAATGATGTAGAAAAATATAAGAGATGCCCTCTTAAGGTTACGAGAGAGAATGCAGTTCCTTTAGAAGAAGATGAATATTATGTTGCAGATTTACTGGGACTTACAATCGTTGATGAGAGCGGCGTGACAATTGGTGAACTTATTGATGTGATAGAAACCGGTGCGAACGATGTATATGAAGTGAAGACTCCAGATGGAGGACATGTACTTCTTCCTGCGATTAAGGACTGTATCTTAGATGTAGATATGGAAGAGAAGATTATTTTAGTTCATATGCTGAAAGGTCTGGTGGATTAATGAATTTCCACGTACTAACCCTGTTTCCGGATATGATTGAGGCAGGGCTTCATACAAGTGTAACCGGAAGAGCATTGAAGAATGGATATATTCATCTGAGTGCGGTAAATATCCGGGATTATTCCAAAGATAAGCATAAACATGTAGATGACTATCCTTATGGCGGAGGAGCGGGAATGGTGATGCAGCCAGAGCCGATTTATCTTGCTTATGAGGATGTGACTCAGAACATGGAGAAAAAGCCACGGGTGGTTTATGTGACACCGCAGGGATCCGTATTTAACCAGTCAATGGCAGAAGAATTTTCGAAAGAAGAAGATCTGATTTTTCTATGTGGGCATTATGAGGGAGTAGATGAGAGAATTTTAGAAGAAATCGTTACAGACTATGTGTCTATCGGTGACTATGTGCTTACGGGGGGAGAACTTCCGGCAATGGTTATGATTGATGCGGTTTCCCGTCTTGTACCTGGTGTCCTTAATAATGAGGAATCTGCAGAGTTTGAATCGTTCCATGACAATCTTTTAGAACATCCCCAGTATACCCGTCCGGTAGAATTTCGAGGAAGAAAGGTACCAGATGTACTTCTTTCTGGACATCATGGGAATATAGATAAGTGGAGAAGAGAACAGTCGTTAAAAAGAACATTAGAAAGACGGCCTGATCTTATTGAAACCGCCATTTTATCTAAAGAAGATGAAAAGTATTTAAAAAAGCTAAAAAAAGGCTTGCATGAGTCGGAATAGTATGTTATTATTAAAAAGTTGTGAAAAAAGGTGGTCCGCTTTTACATTTAGGTATTAAGAACACCGAGAATATATAGGAGGTCACACATGAAAGATATTATTAAGAGCATTGAAGATGCACAGTTAAAACCAGAAGTTGACAGTTTCCGTGTTGGAGATACAGTTCGTGTTTCCGCTAAGGTAGTAGAGGGTTCCCGTGAGCGTATCCAGGTATTCGAAGGAACTGTTATTAAGAGACAGAACGGTGGAGCAAAAGAAACTTTCACAGTAAGAAAGTTCTCTAACGGTGTTGGTGTTGAAAAGACATGGCCATTACATTCTCCAATCGTTACAAAGATTCAGGTAGTAAGAAAAGGTAAAGTAAGAAGAGCAAAACTTTACTACTTACGTGATAGAATCGGTAAGAGAGCTAAGGTAAAAGAATTAGTTAAATAGTATCACAAAAGACCGGGGCGAGTATTTATACTTGCCCTGTTTTTCCATACAGATTTCCGGGAAAAGGTGAAAGCAGATGAAAAATTATCGTTATTTAGAAAGAAGAAACATGATGATTCGCCGAATCGGTCTTTGGGTTGGAGAAGTTGTTGCAGCAATCCTGTTAGCATTTTTAGTGATTCAGTTTTGCTTTCAGACAGTAACCGTACACGGAGACTCCATGCAGCCGGCATATTATGACGGAGATACTGTGTTGGTGAATAAGCTGGATTATCGAATTGGAAGCCCGAAAAGGCTTGATGCAGTCATTTTAGAGCTGGAGAATGGCTCTACCACGCACTATTCGGTAAAAAGAGTTGTAGGATTACCGGGCGAGACCATTAAGATAGAGAATGGAAAGATTTATATAAATAATAAAGAATTAAAAGGGTTTTCAGAAGAAGACATCCTTTCAGCAGGACTTGCTGCCTATGATGTAGAACTTGGTGAGGATGAGTATTTTGTAATGGGAGATAACTGCAATAACAGCGAAGATTCCAGAGTATCCAATATTGGAAACATCAAACGTTCACAATTTGTAGGTAAAATAGCAGGAACGCTTCATAAAGTAACAAGACAGTAGGAAAGATATGTTTATCGAAATCTGAACTGTAAATCAAGTACAGAAGTAAATATAGAATCAGTACAGGGAAGACTGTGATAGCATAATAAGCATAGACTAAGTATAGATAATATATAGAAGGAGGAAAAAAGATGCATTTTCAGTGGTATCCTGGTCATATGACGAAGGCCAGAAGAATGATGCAGGAGAATATCAAGCTGATTGATATTGTGGTAGAACTGGTGGATGCCCGAGTACCATTTAGCAGCAAGAATCCGGATATAGATGAACTGGCAAAGAATAAATATCGTCTTATCGTGCTGAATAAAGCAGATATGGCAGATGCAAAGACAACAGCGGCATGGCAGAACTATTTTGAGGCAAAGGGCTTCTTTGTAGCGAAGGTGAACTCACAAAAAGGCGCCGGAATGAAGGAAGTAAAGTCTTTAATTGAAAAGGCATGTCAGGAAAAGAAGGCAAGAGATAAAAAGAGAGGAATCTTAAATCGCCCGCTTCGTGCGATGGTAGTGGGAATCCCGAATGTTGGAAAGTCTACATTTATTAATTCTTTTGCAGGAAAAGCCTGTGCCAAGACCGGCAATAAGCCAGGTGTTACAAAGGGAAAACAGTGGATTAAGATTAATAAAAATGTGGAACTTTTAGATACTCCAGGTATTTTATGGCCGAAGTTTGAAGATCAGGCAGTAGGGCTTCGCCTGGCGCTCATTGGTTCTATTAAGGAAGAAATTCTTAATACAACAGAGATGGCAATGGAATTCATCGGCTTTTTGAAAAAGTCTTATCCAGGAGTGCTGGTAGAACGCTATTCTGTGGATGAGAGTAAGGAAAACTTAGAGATTCTTAAAGAGATTGCAAGAATACGAGGATGTCTGATGAAAGGAAACCAGACAGATATTGATAAGGCGGGAAGACTGCTTTTAGAAGATTTCCGTTCCTTACGTCTTGGAAAGTTATCTTTGGAGGTGCCTGATGCGCAGTAAAGAAAGAGAAGCAGAGAAGAAAAACGCGAGTGAGAAAAAAGAAAAAAGTACTGCCCAGAATATATTGGGTACGATTGCATACATAGTCGGAGTCTGCGTTTTTGTATTTTTGATTCTACATTTTGTAGGACAGAGAACCGTTGTAAATGGAAGTTCTATGGATACAACTCTGGCTAATGGACAGAATCTTGTTATGGACAAGCTTTCTTATCGATTCCATGATCCGGAAAGATATGATATTATTATTTTTCCAGGTCCGGAAGAGTTTGGACAGCATCCATATTATATCAAGCGAATCATCGGAATGCCGGGAGAAACTGTACAGATTAAAGATGGTAAAGTTTATATCAATGATAAAGAATTAAAGAGTGATGTGTATGGTATCACAGATTATATTGATTATCCGGGAATTGCAGAAGAACCAATTACGCTTGGTGATGATGAATATTTTTGTTTAGGGGATAATCGGCCAGTCAGTCAGGATAGCCGTTATGAAGAAGTTGGTCCGGTAAAACGGTCTATTATTGTAGGAAAAGTATGGATAAGAATCTGGCCTTTGAATAAGTTTGGCAAGGTGTCTTAAATGAGGGGTGTCTGCGAAGTATGGGTAGGAGAACAAAGAAAAACCCGGAAGTAACATTGGGAAGACGACAACGCAGAAGAAAAGAGCAGCGAAGAAAGAACGTGAGAGAAATTATCAGTACCATTTTATATCTTGCTATTTTATGTGCAGCGGTATATTTTATCCTTCACTATGTAGGTCAGAGAACGGTTGTGCGTGGGGATTCTATGGATACAACTTTATCTGACGGGCAGAATCTTATTATGGATAAATTATCTTACCATTTTCGAGACCCGGAGAGATATGATATTGTTATTTTTCCAGGCCCGGAAGAATACGGCGAACATCCATATTATATTAAGCGTGTGATCGGGCTGCCTGGAGAGACGGTACAGATAAAAAAAGGTAAGGTCTATATTAATGGGAAGAAGTTAAAGAGTGATATTTACGGCATTACAAAATATATTGATGAGCCGGGAATAGCAGAGGAACCGTTAGAACTAGGGAAAGATGAATATTTTTGTCTGGGGGATAATCGTCCGGTCAGCTATGACAGCCGTTATGAGGAAGTTGGACCGGTACACCGTTCAGAGATTATTGGTAAGGTGTGGATAAGAATCTGGCCTTTGACTAAGTTTGGAAAGGTTTCATAAAAATGAAAAGCATTAGTATGATAAAAGAGGAGTTTAAAAATCTGACTCCAGAGCAGATTCCTGCACAGATTGCCCTGTATCAGGAAGATGAGAGAAAGGGTGTACAGAATTTTTTACTTTCTCAGCAAAAGAAAGTAGATAAATACTATCAGGAAATAGAACGTATAGAGAATTTGTGCCAATATGAAAAGAAATACAGTCAGTATGACTTTATCTGTGGGATTGACGAGGTAGGACGAGGTCCGTTAGCCGGTCCGGTTGTAGCAGGAGCCGTTGTTTTGCCAAAAGGCAGCCGTATTTTATATATTAATGATTCAAAGAAGCTTTCGGCAAAGAAGCGAGAGAAATTATTTGATATTATTAAAGAAGAAGCGGTATCCGTAGGCATTGGTATGGCTTCGCCAGAGCGAATTGATGAAATAAATATTTTACAGGCAACTTACGAAGCAATGCGTCAGGCAATCGCCAATCTTTCCGTAAAGCCGGAACTTTTACTTAATGATGCAGTAATGATTCCGGGAGTGGATATAAAACAGGTGCCGATTATCAAAGGAGATGCAAAGAGTATTTCTATTGGAGCGGCGAGTATTATGGCAAAGGTTTACCGAGACCATATGATGGAAGAATATGATAAAGTTTTTCCGGGATATGATTTTGCTTCGAACAAAGGATATGGTTCTAAAGAACATATTGAGGCTTTGCACCGACTTGGTCCGTGTCCGATTCATCGATGTAGTTTTCTTAAAAATATTTTATAAAAGAATGGAGAAGTAATCTGTGCGAAAGAATTCTGGAGGTGTCGCAGAAGAGGCGGCAGTCCTTTTTCTTGAGGAAAAAGGCATTCGCATACTGGAGAGAAACTTTCGAAGTTACCACGGAGAAATTGATATTATTGCATTAGAGCAGGAGATGATTCTTGTTGTAGAAGTAAAGATGCGAAGCTATGGAGATTGCGGAACTGCAGCAGAAGCGGTTGATTTCAGGAAGCAAAAGAGAATCTGCTATACATTTAATTATTATCGAATGCAGAGGAGACTTGCAGAGAATACGGCGGTTCGTTTTGATGTGATAGAAGTAGATAAAGATTTTCGATGTCACTGGATACAGAATGCATTTGAATTTCAAGGGTGAACAGAAAATATGGAGGAAAACATGAATTTCGTATATGCTAATGAGAATCATTCAACAATTATAAATGAGAAAAATGGAGTGGTATTTATTACCTTTCCCAAGCTTGTAAAGGCAGGAGTATGTCATGGTTTTTCTACAAGAATCGGTGGAGTGAGTGAGGGACATCTTTCCTCTATGAATTTATCTTTTACCCGTGGTGATGACCCGGAAAAGGTACAGGAGAATTTTCGAAGAATCGGAGCCGCGATAGGATTTGACGCAAAAGATCTGGTGTTGTCTTCTCAGATTCATGAGACAGAGATACGTAAAGTTACAGCAAAGGATAAGGGGGATGGCATTGTGAGAGAAACTGTGCCGGGAATTGATGCCCTTGTGACAGATGAAGCAGGAATCCCTATGTATACTTCTTACGCTGATTGTGTTCCACTTCTTTTTTATGATCCGGAACATCATGTTGCAGGGCTGGCACATTCCGGCTGGCGTGGAACGGTAGCAAAAATTGGTGCGAAGTTTGTTGCATATATACAGAAAGAATATGGTAGTAAGCCAGAGAATATTATTGCGGCAATTGGACCATCTATTTGCCGAAGTTGTTATGAAGTCGGGGAAGAAGTTGCCGAAGAATTTAAACAAGTATTTTTACCAGAAGAGATTCCATTAATTATGGATGATAAGGGCAATGGTAAATATCAACTGGATTTATGGAAAGCAAATGAACTGATTCTTACACAGGCAGGCATCCGTAAAGAAAATCTGGATATTACCGATATTTGTACCTGCTGTAATAGCGATAAGCTGTTTTCTCACCGGGCAAGTCATGGAAAAAGAGGAAATCTTGGCTGTTTTATGTGTTTATAGTTCGTTAGAGCATTTTTCAAACACGCTCTAGAATAACAAAATAAAATTAATTTTCTAATGTGGCAGAAACACAAATAGGTATAGCTGTAATTTGTTTAGAGTGATACAAAGTGAGAGAAACAGATCGCTTGTAAAGTTTAAATGATAGCATATACGATTTATAATAGAATCTTTGTAGATGAGGAAAGAAAATGAAGAAACATTTGCATAAAATCGCGTGGGTGGAGCCGGGAAGTATTGCGGAAGAACTTGGATTAGAGCCGGGAGATGCGATAGAAGAAATTAATGGAAATGAAATAGAGGATATATTTGATTATCAGTATTATGTGGAAGATGAATACTTAGATGTTCTGATTCTCACAAAGGATGGCGAGGAGTGCGTTCTGGAGATTGAGAAGGATGAAGATGAAGATTTGGGAATTACTTTTGAATCTTCCCTTATGGACGAATATCATTCCTGCTGTAATAAGTGTATGTTCTGTTTTATTGATCAGATGCCGCCGGGAATGAGAGATACGCTGTATTTTAAAGACGATGACTCCAGGCTTTCCTTTTTACAGGGAAATTATATCACGCTCACAAATATGAGGGATAAAGATATTGAGCGAGTAATCAAATATCACCTTTCACCAATCAACATTTCTGTTCATACGACGAATCCGGAACTTCGGTGTAAGATGCTTCATAACCGTTTTGCAGGCGATGTTTTGGATAAAATAGGACGTTTCTATGAGGCAGGTATCCGTATGAACAGTCAGGTAGTACTATGTCAGGGATTAAATGATGAGGAAGAACTTGACCGTACTATTTCTGATCTTGGAAAGTTTATTCCACATATGGAGAGTCTGTCTGTTGTTCCGGTCGGACTTACAAAGTACAGAGAGGGACTTGCTCCATTAAAACTTTTTGGAAAAGAAGATGCAAAAAAAGTTTTAAAACAGATTCATAAATGGCAGGATTATTTTCGTAAAAATTATGGAACAACCTTTGTTCATGCCAGTGACGAGTGGTTTATCCTTGCCGGGCAGGAATTCCCAGATGAGGCTTACTATGAAGGGTATGGACAGCTTGAAAATGGTGTGGGAATGATGCGCCTTTTGCTAGAAGAGGTAAAGGAACGTTTAGAGGAGCTTTCCGGAGATGACAGGGAGAAGACAGTATCCATTGCAACAGCAAAGCTTGCTTTCCCAACCATTGAGAAACTTGCGAGAGATGTGGAGAAAAAGTTTCCACATATAAAAGTACATGTGTACTGTATTAAGAATGAATTTTTTGGCGAACATATCACCGTTTCCGGTCTTTTGACAGGAGGAGATATTATCGCACAGTTGAAGGATAAAGAATTAGGGGAGGAATTACTCCTTCCATGTAATGTACTGAAAGCAGATGAGGACATTTTCCTAGATGATATTTCATTAAAGGGACTTTCCGATTCTTTACAAGTTCCCGTGAATATTATACAATCAGAGGGACGAGACTTTGTAGATAAAATTATTGCAATAGAGAATGGAGGAAATTATGAGTAAACCGGTTGTTGCGGTGGTAGGCCGCCCGAATGTAGGAAAATCTACGCTGTTTAATGCGTTAGCAGGAAGCAGAATTTCTATAGTAGAAGACACACCAGGAGTAACAAGAGACCGTATCTATGCGGAGGTTAGCTGGTTAGACTATCAGTTTACCCTGATTGATACCGGCGGAATCGAGCCGGAATCCGATGATATTATCATCTCACGAATGAGAGAGCAGGCAGAAACTGCAATTATGACTGCTGATGTTATTTTATTCCTTGTGGATGTACGTCAGGGACTTGTGGATGCAGACTTTAAAGTGGCAGATATGTTACGCCGTTCTCATCGTCCAGTTGTTCTTGTTGTAAATAAGGTAGATAATTTTGATAAATTTATGCCGGATGTGTATGAATTCTATAATCTTGGACTCGGTGATCCGATTCCAGTTTCTGCACAGGGCAAGCTTGGAATTGGTGATATGCTTGATCAGGTTGTTGAAAAATTTGAAGCACCAGTACAGGAAGAAGAGGAAGAAGATGATCGTCCTAAGATTGCAGTAATCGGTAAGCCAAATGCAGGAAAGTCTTCTATTATCAATAAACTTCTTGGAGAGGAGCGTGTGATTGTATCCCCAGTTGCAGGAACAACAAGAGATGCGATTGATACAACTGTAAAGCGCAATGGACAGGAATATGTATTTATCGATACAGCAGGACTTCGAAGAAAGAGTAAGATTAAAGAAGAATTAGAGAGATACAGTATCATCCGTACCGTTACAGCTGTAGAACGCTGTGATGTTGCTGTCTTAATTATTGATGCGACAGAAGGGATTACCGAGCAGGATGCCAAGATTGCCGGAATTGCCCATGAACGTGGAAAAGGTATGATTATCGCAGTCAATAAGTGGGACTTGGTAGAAAAAGATAACACAACAATGAAGAAGTTCACAGAAAAGATTCGTGAGAAACTTTCCTATATGCCATATGCAGAACTTATTTTCCTTTCTGCAAAAACAGGTCAGAGACTTCCAAAATTGTTTGAAATGATTGATGCCGTAATTGAAAACTGTGCATTACGAGTACAGACTGGTGTATTGAATGAGATTCTCACAGAGGCAATGGCTATGAAGCAGCCACCTTCAGATAAAGGTAAGCGTTTAAGAATCTACTATATTACACAGGTTTCCGTAAAGCCACCTACATTTGTTATGTTTATTAATGAGAAGAAGCTAACGCACTTCTCCTATACAAGATACATTGAAAACCAGATTCGTACCACTTTTGGTTTCCGTGGAACTCCGATTCATTTCATTTATCGTGAGAGAAAGGAGAAGTAAATGAATAACGCTGTATATTATGTACTTGTAATCGTAGCAGGCTATTTCTGTGGCTGTATTGAGAGCGGTTACCTTGTAGGAAAATTATGCGGAATGGATATCCGTGATTATGGAAGCGGTAACTCCGGTACAACAAACGTACTTCGCGTACTTGGCAAGACCCGCGCACTCCTTACTTTCTTAGGAGATGCCTTAAAAAGTTTTATTCCAGTACTTGTAGTAAAGTTTTTACTCTGTCCGGCAGTGCCGACACTGAACGCAGACCTCATTCAGCTTGTTACAGGATTTGCTGCAGTAATGGGACATGATTATCCTGTGTTCTTAAAATTTAAGGGGGGAAAGGGAATCGCTACAACTGCTGCAGCTATGATGGCATTTGACTGGAGAATTGGTTTATGCTGTTTCATTATTT
>ERZ780162.2105-NODE-2105-length-12997-cov-4.346005_pt1 | contig 12997 bp, 12 predicted proteins | sample MGYA00511474_ERZ780162 | MGnify/ENA primary metagenome ERZ780162 (study PRJEB29588, sample SAMEA2143633) | human gut metagenome | biome: human gut; feature: human-associated habitat; material: faeces | place: Denmark | collected 2008/2010 ...
TTAATCCAGCGGATAAAAATATCCTCTTCACTACATAGCTCTACGCCTTCCACAATTCACGGTTCTCATCCAATGTAACCAGATCTCCCTCATTGATATCTCTTTCATATAAGAGCCCGTCATCATGTCTCAGACTCATTTCACATCCATCTTCTCTCTCCAGCAGAACAACGGACATAAGTTTTTCCCCTGGCTGGCGTTCTTCGCAGCCAAAATCGATGTCTTCTTCGATTTTCAGCACTTTATACTGCATGCTTTATACTTCCCTCCAGATTTCCTCTACTGCTTTTTCGTATACTTTTAATGTACGCCACCCAAACAATACAAACCGGACAACCTCAATCTTTCCGGGATGTGTTTCACAGAATTCCTTTACTGTCTGCACAGCAATACACGCTGCTTTTTCCAGCGGATAATGATAAACCCCTGTGGAAATGGATGGAAAAGCTGGGGCAGCGCCTCCCCCTGGCAGACAGCGTACTGTTTTATTCCCTGTGGAGCGGCTATCGGGAGAGGCCGAAGATGTCCGAGTTCCTGTCCTGGTGTGGGGAAATGGGGATCAAAGAGGTGACGCTACACAGCAGCGGTCACGCTGCGCCGGAAGAGATTCAGCAGCTGCTGGATCAGGTTCATCCAAAGGAAATCATTGCCGTTCACACCCTTTGTCCGGACTGGTTTGAGAAGGAGGGTACCACATGAAACACTTGGATCGATACCGCGGCTGTCTGCTGGGCGGCGCGGCGGGGGACGCCTTAGGCTATCCGGTAGAGTTCCTCTCTTTGACAGATATTCAGGAGCAGTATGGGCCCGCAGGTATCACAAGCTATACCCTGCAAAACGGTGTGGCGCAGATCTCTGATGATACTCAGATGACCCTTTTCACCGCCAACGGTCTGTTATTCTCAGAAACCCGTCAGAGGATCGGCGCACCGGGCGGCGGCTCTGTCGCAGGCGCGGTGGCCGCCTGTTATCGGGACTGGCTGAAAACCCAGCGGGAGCCCTTTTGCCTGGGAGCGCAGGATCACACCACTTGGATCATGAACGTCCCGGAGCTGTATCAGCGCCGGGCTCCGGGCAATACCTGCCTGGATGCGATTGCCCAGGGAGCCAAGGGGACGATGGAACGGCCCATCAACCGGAGCAAAGGCTGTGGGGGCATCATGCGGGTGGCGCCGGCTGGACTCTGGCTGACGAAGCCGGACAGCGCCGGACGGTTGGCCGCCCAGCTGGCCGCGCTCACCCATGGACACGAGCTAGGGTACATCCCCGCCGGGGTTCTGGGCTACTGCGTCAGTGCCCTGGTCCACGGGGAGACGGATTCTGTCCTGAAGGCAGTGCAAAACGGTATAGACTGGGCGGCCCGGCAGTTTGCCGGTACCCCGCATCTCCCGGAACTGATCGACCTGGTAAATGAAGCCGTTCACCTGTCTGAGAAGGATGTGGAGGACACCGATGCAGTCCGGGAATTGGGTGAGGGCTGGGTGGCGGAGGAGACTCTGGCCATTGCTGTTTACTGTGCTTTGAAGCATGAAAATGACTTCGACCGGGCCATGGCCGCGGCGGTGAATCACGACGGGGACAGCGACTCCACCGGAGCGGTGACAGGGAACCTGCTGGGAGCACGGCTGGGCCTTGCGGGCATCCCGCCCAAATACCTGGAGCATCTGGAATTGAAGTCTGTGATCCTGGAGCTGGCGGATGACCTGTGCCAGGGTGTGCCTCCCTCCTATGGGAAGCAGTTCTTGCCACTGGTTCATGCAGCGGGAACGCCGATGTCAGAACCGGAATCGGAATCGCCGGAGATAGCTGTCTGGGACGCTAAATATGATACCGCGACTTACATACTGAAAAACATTGGCTGAGTTTTCCCTGTCAGGAAATGCTGTAAAGCGTTTGGCTTGCTGAATAAGTGAGCCAAACGCTTATTATTTTAACTTGCCTTGACTGTTATGACGTGTTTGTAGAGAGCTTTAATGCGGCAATAAAACAACCCAGTTCTTGTCCTTCTTATAAAGTGAAATCGTTTCGTATCACGTTATTTCATTAGAATGTTCTCCTCACAAACAAGCTTATTGAGCGGAGGAATTTCCGCAATCGAGCTGCTGTTTGGTAATGTAATAGGGTTTACGCCTTGCTTGTCAAACTCTTCGTATAGTTTCTTTAATTTTTTGTCACTCACATCCAATTTTCTCGCAGCATTGTCTAATGTAGCGGAGTCACTCACTTTTCGCAGCAGAGACAGCATTGGTTCCCTCCTCTTCTCCTTTTTGACCTTCCTAATGGCTGATACGGCATCTTCATACCGCAGGTGGGTACCGCTGCAAGGGAACATTCTATTCAAATAGGAACGTATCACTGAATCCGCCTGACCTGATGCTGCCTTCAGAAGCTTGTCATTGCTTTCCAAAGCCCTTTTACCAAGCGCACGCTGCAAACTTGGGCGCTTCAACTGAGCCTCCAGCCTTAAGATGGCTAAGTCATCTAATCTTTCCGGACAGCGGTTAGTCATCTCCAGCTGATCGATCTTGTCGTAGCAAAAGAACGACGCCTGGTTGCATCGGATACAATATGTATGCTGATTTGCCCGTTGGGGATCTTTGGCCTTTCTCCCGTTCTTTTTGAAGTGATCCACATGATATTTGGGAATCAGACAAGATTTTTTCAAAATACGGATGTAGGCGTCCACGTAGTCTTGACTGCAAAAGACCATGTTGCATGTCAGATCACAGCGGCTGAAAGGTATATTCTCTAGTTTCCCGGGGATACACATCTCCTCCAGATAGCAGTTCAAGCACTTTTCCAGTTTTTCATAGACCCTCTTGGAATGTTGGTAGAGTTCCGTAGTGATGTTCGAACCTAATATCCGGCAAGGCTCAACTATGATACTAACACGGTAAGTATGCCGTTTTTTGATACGATAGAGTATAATCTGGACACCGGGCATTTGTTTGTCGCGCAAAGTATAGGATTCTTGTCCCTTTTTATTGTGAAATAATTGACCTCTGGTGCGCATTTGATTAAGAACTTCATTGAACTGATTTTTCGACAGAGGCTGGCTAAGTTCAAAGGTATGAATCCCAACTTCGATATATTCCAACATTTTTATTTGTGCCTCCTTGCTTTCTGACAATAGGTGCAGCGTCCGCAGGGCTTGTCCAATTTCTCTCCTAGGGCCAGCAACATTCTCTGGACCATACAGCCTTTCTCATCGTCGGCATATTCCTTCATCTCATCAAGCGCCCTCAAAGAGTACCCCAATGCAGCGGGATCTTGATTTTGCTCAATCACCCATCGATTAAGGTCATAGTCGGACTTCCGATAAAGCAAAATACACCGAGCCCTGCTCCCGTCACGCCCTGCCCGTCCAGCTTGCTGATAGTAGTCGATGATAGATAACGGGAGATTGTAGTGGATAATCAGGCGAACATCTGATTTATTGACGCCCATACCGAATGCAGAGGTGGCCACCATAATACGGCGCTCTCCACTCATAAAAGCCTGCTCATTCCTCTTGCGTTCCCCGTTTGATAGATTGGAATGGCAAATGGACACCTGTTTGGGGTACCACTTCTTGACTAGATCATAGATTTCTTTGGTCTGCGCCCTGGTATTGCAATAGATAATGCAGGAACCATCGCCAGACTTGCTATATTGTTTGAGCAGACGTTTCAGTTCCTTCTGGCGTTTTTCCTCCGAAACAAAAGAATAGACAGAGAATGTAAGCTTTGGGCGGTAAAGACTGATCTCGTATTCCTTGATATGTTTCATGTGTAAAAGCTCTTTTATCTTCTCCCGGTCTGAAACAGGCGCGGTAGCTGTCAAAGCAACCACCTGCGGTCTGCGAGGCAGTTGTTTCAAAAAATCACCGATCTCCAGATAGGCTGCACGAAAGCCATAACCCCATGAGGTCACACAGTGGCATTCGTCTACCACCAGAAGGGATACCGGAATGTCCGACAGATCTAGTTTCCATAGAGACTCTGGAGTAGTGTAGAGAATAAGATATCCATATTGTTTCAGCGCCCTTTGAATACAGAACTCATCATATGACATGCAATCAGATGCCAGAGCCCCCACACTGAGTTGTCTCTGTTGGAGTTGATCAACTTGATCATGAAGCAGAGACAGGGTTGGAACAATTACGATGGTTAGCTCACCCTCCATGATCGCGAGTATCTGAAAAATTGCTGACTTGCCGAAAGATGTAGGCGCAATCATAAAAAGATCTTGGCCATCCAGTCCATCTTCGATTGCATTGACCTGTTCCTTCTTCAGCTCGCCTTTGATCCCAATCGTATCTGCCACTTGTCTGATTGTTTTCTTGATACTCATAAAAGCATTCTCCTTCCAAACAATTTATAAATATGGTTGTTGGCAAATCAAAAGATAATAGTATAAAACTCGCGCCGGATTGGCGTGAATGTAACTAAGAGGACTTGTTTACATTCACGCCAATCCGGCGCGATACTTTCTCTCCTATGACGCTTTTCCTCAAAGAATTTTTGATCCATAGTATTGCGCAATAGAAAGGTCAATGGAGTCGCAAACTCTGGATCAAAAATTCTTCGAAGAAAATGCGTTTTGGTTATTATTTCCTTTGGTTCACTCAATCTGAAAAATTGATGTAAACTTATGTATATGATAAGTTCAGGTGGAAATGCGATTAAAAATGGGCAAAGAGAATGTGTGTATTATGTCTGGTCGGTCAGGCCAGCACTGCGTTACACGGCTATCTGAATACGCCGCCTAAAACGGCGCTCTTAGCCCGCATGAATGGTGCACGCAGATCGCCAAAATGGTGCATCGCAGTATGCCCACTAAAATGAAGTTAGCATCGTCAGATACAAATTCATTTTAGGAGGCCTTGCCATGAAAAGATCCTTCGACTCAAAAGCCTGGGACTCACACACCGGGAAATCGCAGATGCTGCCGGCTGTGGGCGTAACACGGTCACACGCACATTAGCGTCCACCATCTTCTGCTCCCAGTACGACACCAGCGAGTGGCATGAGAACCTGTACGACCCGACTCTGGCCGACGCCATTTGTGACCGGATCATCTACAACGCCTATACCATCCAGATCGAGGGCGAGTCCATGCGCAAGCGTAAGGGCATCCCAGAATAATACCCAGCATGGCGGTCCGGTGCACCACGCCCGCGGCCGCCACGCACCATTTCAGCGGAGACAATGCGCCATTATTCGCGGTCAAGCTGCACTTTGGGGCGGCGTATGCGGCTATCCCCCTTCTACAATCTTTTTCTTTGCCAGCTTATACATATCACTAGAAATCACCCCTGTCTCAAAAAGTCTCTGGTTAATCTGCAATTCAATTTCCTTGATGCACTCTCTCGACAATTCATATCCTGATGTAATCATCTTGCTAGCTCCTCTCATCTTTTTTCAGATGTTGGGCTGCAAATCAAATTGTAATTGCAAATTGGTTTTTTCTCCGCGGTGCTGACCATGTCTTTCTTGTTGGTGGTCCAATTAAAAAAGAAAATTCCCCCGATAGGCATAACTTTGCCCATCGGGGGTACAGTTGTGTATTTATATATGCTCCAGAACAGAGAACAGCCGGAACAGAGAACAGGGTGGTAAAGTTAGACTTTGGGGGCAGGTGACACGCGTCCCTGCTTTCCTGCATTTTCTGCCCGATGTCCTGCGTCATCCAGTTTGGCACGAAGTTCTTGGGGCAAAAATGTCATTTCATCTATCTGAAAGAAGATACCCTTTTCATTGGTGCCGGTAGCACGAACGCGCATCTTGTCACTATATCCTACATAATCCAGATTCAGCTTTTTTGCTTCGTCATACAGCCATTTTCCACCATTTCCTCCATAAAATTTATCTAAAAGGCGTATAAATTGTTCTTTAGAAAACCGTACGTAATAAACACCTGAAGGGGGCTCTTTCATAGGAGCTAGTCCAATATCGCCCCACATATCTGTCCTACGCTCTTCTTTGGATATATAAAACTTATCCGGGAAGCCTTCTTCGAAAATTTGCATTAGCGCACTTTCAAATTCTTCTTCTACTCTATTTTCTTCATTCAGATCCTCTTGCTCCACAAAGTCCAAAGTGCTGCGAATTTTACACCCAGGAAGCAATACGGCGTACCATTCATTTTCGAGTTCAACAGCCTGATCATGTTCCAGATCTTGTTCCCTAACACAGGCCTTCAAGAATAGATGAAGGGCCAGCAACTGCATAGAACTATAATACCTTTCTGCTGCCTTTATTTTAACAGCACTGTTCTGGTTATGGGAATCAATCATTTCATTATATCTGGAAAACTCATCCCGAATCATTTTTTCCCATTTTTCTTTCTGGTTGGACTTTCGAAATATATAGCGGGCATAACGTATTACAGAGACCCTGACATCATTCACACCCCATTTGCAGTCAGAGGTCGCCAGGTCCTTCCCCTCGATCTCTACTGGCGAAGTCAACACCTGATTTCGAGATGCCCCATAGATCACCATGCTTATCCATCGGTTCATCTGCTGCAGACGCTTGCCTTCTTTTCCACGCAGGAACCAGCTGTAAACCATCAGGGTGGTGTCCCGGTACTGAGGCAACATTCGTTTATTGTGGCCTTCAAGTTTTAAAAAGGCCCTGTCTGTAATCTTCTCGTCGCTGGCTTTCCTTGGAAGAACTGGAGTATATCTACACTCTATCGTTTTCTCACCGCACATCTTTTGTTGAAGTGTAGGTTCAGTAGGATCCAATGCTAAAGAACGAACAACTCGTTCCAGTACCTCCCCTGCAAAGAGTGCCTGCTTCACAAATATGATAGGAGCGCGCCGCTGTAGTGGGGACAAAAACTGCATATAATATCCAGCAGATACACGTGCGCAGTACCCCGCCAAAACAGATGCCACGAAACGCAGCATTTCCCGCTTGGCGTCCGGAGTCGCCCCACAGGAGTCCAACAGGGCGCACATCGCCTCCATTCCATTTCGTTCCCTATTTTTCTTTTCTTTCTTTTTATAGCGATCTTTGACACAGGGTAACCCCACTAGAACGTCAATTTTCTTCTTTTTAACAGATTGGTCTTCTGATTGCTCTCTATATTTTTTATAGCATTTTTCAACTTCCTTTTTGGTTACATAGCTCTCTTCTTCCAGCCACTCCCCTTTATTCTTTTGCTTCACCGCATAACCCCAGGCACCATTGTCATATTTCCAGGTATAGATTTTCACCGTTTTGACTTCATCCATAAACTTACACCTCCAGGAACCTTCATAAATTCAAGCAAAACAGTGTTCTGATTTCTGTTCCTTGGCAAAGAACACGTATCCAGGTCCATTTTATCTGAAAAATGTATCCATTTCAACTATGGTAAAGTGTGTTTGTAAAACCGCAACCTATATCAATTTTTATAGGAACATCCTAAGATTGGAATGTAAGTCGGCGGTATTTCATGTCGACTTTTTGCTTCTTTGGCCATCACTCTGCTACAGCTCAATAGGTTCGGTAGCCTCGTAATATGTTTCTCCCGGCAGTTCCACGCTGCCAATGAAATTGTAGATGATTTCAATTTTCTGACTTCTCTTTCTTTCTGCGTCAACCTCTATTTCGTGAACAAGGATTTTTTCGGTGAAGGTATTGAAAAGGGTTGGCGTCAGTTCCTCGAGATGAGTGTTCTTTTTGACTAGTTTCATAAAGCGGTCGATACTGATGGTCTTGTCTGTCTTTTGAGCAATCTGCTCGGAAAGCTCCTGGATGGTTTTCTCCAAGCCCTTTTGCTCGGCTTCATAACCGACTGACAGTTTAGTTTGTACTATTTTACCGAGGCGGCGAAAGATTTGAACTTCCTGCTCCGCCATCCCAGCAAGCCCTCCAGAAGTAGATATACGACCGGCTCTCGTTGTACTTCCGGCTAGCACGGTTAACGCCGTATTTCTCCGCGTACTTCATCAGGGATTACCGACATGCCATGTCTTGTGCTATACTCTTGCTCATGAAGGATAGGGCCCCCTCTCGTCAAGTTGTTGTCTGCAACTCCAACTATAACCGATGAGGCCTTATCCTTCTTCCTTTTTTATTCACTTGCCCAGGATGTATTGTAATTCTACAATTTTTATCTTCGGGAACTAGAAAAGTAATTGACATCGTTTGAGAGTTTTGCTATCATAAAAACAACGATACCAAAAAATCATTTTCTAAAATAGGAAAATTTGTGCGATATGAATGAAACAAGCAGCTATCTTCAGACAGTGGGCCGCGCCCTGGAGATTCTGGAGCTGATTGGTCGGTTTCCCGGCTTGACGCTCAGTGAACTGGCCCGCCGCACCGGAATGAATACGACTGTCATCTACCGCCTATTGTTTACGCTGAGCACCGTCGGTTTTTTGCAGCAGGAGCCCGGCGGAAAACGGTATTATCTGGGGGACAAGACCCTGCTGCTGGGGGTACAAAGTCTGGACAACCGGGAAATCAAACGAATTGCTCAATATTACATGTGGGACCACTATGAGCGTACCGGGGACACCTGTATCTTAACGGTGCCCTGCGCAGGGCAGAGCATCTGCATTGAAAAAATCGGCTCCCTTCGAGACAGCTCCAGCGCTGTACGTGCGGGGGGTGTCTATCCTCTGCACAAGGGCGCCTCCAACCGGGTGTTGCTGGCTTTTCTCCCCGCTGGAGAGCAGCAGCGCTACCTGGATGACCTGGGGATGGACCCGAACAGCCGGCAGCAGCTCCAGGCGGAGCTGGACGCCATTGTCGTCCGGGGATATGATTTCAGTGTGGGACTGCTGACGCCAGACCGGTTTGGGCTTGGCTTTCCGATTTTTGACCGCTCCGGCCGTTTGGCCGGCGGTTTCAGCACCGGCGGCTACATCACCAGCCTGACTGAACAGGACCGGCAGGAATTGATTCTGCGCTTCCAGGCTGTCGCCGCCCAGATCAATTTGGCGATGGGTTCACCTTCCACGCTGAATGAATAAAAAACGGGAGAACTCCCGTTTTCTTTTCCCTTCGTTTTTTCTTAAATAGAAAAACTATTCTTATAATAGAAATTATTGAGTCGGACCGATCTGTGTTCTGCCCGTCCGAGTTGGAGCTCCAATGCAGCGCGTGTGGCAATCGAGTTTTATTTTTTCTCTCTGTATTTCCTGAAATAGAAAAGTATTTTCGGTAATCGCTTTTCTTCTCCCTCTGTGGGGAGAAGTGATGATAGATTAAAACCCGAATACTAAGGAGGAATGTCTATGCAGACCCGAGAAGAACTAAAGCAGAAGTACAAAAAGCAAACCTTTATTTCCGCCTTTGAGCCGTGTACGCTGATTCCAGGGATCCTGATTGCCTTTCTGGTGGGAGCCGTGTGCATGAACATCATCGGTAAGATGGGGACAACGCCCAACACCTCCCTGCTGGGCGCCATTGTAGCCATGCTGGTGGCCCGAATCCCGATCAACGCCTGTCTAAAGTACTGTAACCTGGAGCGGCAAAACCTGCTGCAGACCATTGCCTCCGCCGCCGGTTTCTCTGCCGCCAACTGCGGCTTCATCGCGGTGGCCATGCTGTTTCTGATGGGGGAGGCCGACTCCATCCTGATGATGGGAGTAGGATGTATGATAGGCACCTCCATCTCCATCTACATCATCGGCCGGATCTATGATTCCGCCATCTTCCCAGCCCAGGGTGCCTGGCCTCCCGGCGTGGCCACCGCCACCGCCATCCAGGCCGGCGACGAGGGCGGCAAGAAGGGCCGCCGACTGCTGGAGGGTCTGGTTATCGGCGTAGTGGGGAGCTACTTCAAGCTGCCTGTGGCCGGCATCGGCATCGTGTTCATCGCCAACATCGTGGCTATGACCGGCCTGGGCGTGGGCCTGGTCCTGCGAGGCTTTTCCACCCAGCTCTTCGGCTTTGACCTTGGTGCCACCAACATCCCCTCCGGTGTGATGATTGGGGCCGGCATGGTAGCCCTAATCCAGTCCGTAGTGACGGTGATCAAGGGGCACAAGTCTGCTTCGGAGCAGAAGATCCAGGTGACCGTATCCCAGGACTCGGCGAAAAAGAGCCTCGTTCTTGCACTGGGCCTGTATGTGGGTGGCGCTGTCCTTCTGGGTGCGCTTACCGGCATCTTCGCCCAGATGTCTCCTGCCCTTTCTGTGGTCTGGGTGCTCTGGTCTGCTTTTTCTTCCCTAGTGGCCATGGTGCTGGTGGGCATGGCAGCCATGTACTCCGGGTGGTTCCCCGCCTTTGCCATCACCACCATTTTTATGACCTTCGGCATCCTCATGGGTTTCCCGACACTACCTGTGGCCATCCTCACCGGATATGTCAGCTCTGTAGGCCCATGCTTTGCTGACATGGGCTATGACCTGAAGACTGGCTGGATTCTCCGCGGCGAGGGCAAAGACCAGGCCCGGGAGCTCCAGGGCCGCCGGGAACAGGTAAAGATCGAGCTGCTGGGCGGCATCATCGGCATCGCGGTGGTGCTCATGTTCGCGGATATGTACCTCTCCCAGGACATTATGCCCCCCATCAGCTATACCTTTGCTGCCACCATCCAGGCGGGCGCGAATATGGACCTGCTGCGGGAGCTGCTAATCTGGGCTATCCCCGGAGCCATTATCCAAATCATCTTCGGAAGCAAGATGGTGGGCGTTCTCTTTGCCACCGGGCTGCTGTTGAACAACCCGGTCTATGGGATCGGCGTCCTGCTGGCCATTGTGGTGCGCATGATTTTCGGCACCAAGTTCATGGAGGTCCGGGACTCCGGCCTCATCGCCGGAGACGGTCTATACGGCTTCTTCAGCAATCTGATCAAATCTATGATGATGTAACAGCACTGCCGGCCCTGCCCCCTGTGCTCCGCCCGGAGCAGCGGTGGGATACAGGGGGAGGCCGGAGAACACAGGTAAGAAAGGGCGTGTACTACATGTTAAAAGAACCTATCCTTCTCACAGAGGACTCTGTCCGGTACGCCATGCTGGGCGGCTCGATCTTAGGCGGGGGCGGTGGAGGTGCCGCAGAATCCGGCGAACAGACCGGGCGCCTAGCGGTACAGTTCCGCGACCTGTACTTGACGCCGTTGGACGAGATTGACCCGGACGCCGTGATCGTCACCGCCTCTATGGTGGGAGCGCCGGCGGCCAAGGAGCGGTATGTGGCCCCGGCGGACATGATGCGCTGCATGGAGCTGTTCATCCAGCAGACAGGGATCACCCCCGGCGGGATCGTGACCAATGAAAACGGCGGCAGCTCCACCTTCAACGGGTGGCTGCAGGCGTCGGTCATGGGCATCCCTCTGCTGGATGCCCCCTGCAACGGCCGCGCCCACCCCACCGGCGTCATGGGCAGCCTGAACCTCCACCGGAATGGGGATTATGTCACGACCATGACCTGTGTGGGTGGCCGGAAGGAGCTGGGCCGGCATGTGGAGTGCACCTTCACCGGCTCCATCACCCACTGCTCCAAGATGGTGCGCGGGGCGGCGGTGGAGGCCGGCGGTCTGGTGGCCGTGGTGCGCAATCCGGTGTCCGCCCGGTATCTGAAGGAGCAGAGCGCCCTGGGGGGCGTGTCCCAGGCCATTGAGATCGGACATATCTATGCGGAGGGGCTGGACCGCTCACCGGACTACGCCATCCACGCCGTTGCAGAGGCCCTGGGCGGCGAGGTACTGACTCGAGGCATAGTGGAGGCATACCATCTTCAGAGCCAAGGCGGCTTCGACGTGGGGACCGTCAAGATCAATGGCTATGAAATGTCTTTCTGGAATGAATATATGACTGTGGATGCCCCGGACGGACAGCGGATCGGTACCTTCCCGGATCTGATCATGACCTTTGACGCCAGAAATGGTCGCCCTATGCCCACCTCCGATCTGAATCCGGGCCAAGATATCTATCTGATGCATACCAGCTACCGCAATCTGCGGCTAGCCGCCCCCATGTTCGACAAGGATCTACTGGCCGAGGTGGAGGACATCATTCACCGGCCCATAACGGCTTATTTGAATTTTTAAATAGTGAGGAGGAAAAACGCTATGCTGCTGAAACAAGTGATCGAACTGGCTGATATTCTGGACTCCCCCTCCGCCAGCGGAGCGGCGGTGGAGGCCTACCTCACCTCCATCGACCCGGAGGCCGATGTGACGGTATACGCCCTGGAGGGGCCCAAGGGGAAGACGGATGTGGTCAAGGTGCGCGTCCCCGGTATCCGAGGCAAGAGCACCGGAGGCAGCGCCCCCACTATTGGTCTGCTGGGCCGTCTGGGCGGACTTGGAGCCCGGCCGGAGCGGATCGGCTTTGTATCAGATGGCGACGGCGCTCTGTGCGCCCTGGCCATTGCGGCCAAGTTGTTGGACATGAAGCGCAAGGGGGACCTGCTGGACGGAGACGTGTTTATCTCCACCCACGTCTGCCCCAATGCGCCAACTCGTCCCCATACGCCGGTGCCCTTTATGGACTCCCCGGTGAATATAGCCCAGATGAATCAGGAGGAAGTGAGCGACGATTTGGACGCCATCCTCTCTGTGGACACCACCAAAGGCAACAAGATCATCAACACCCGGGACTTCTCCATCTCCCCCACCGTGATGCAGGGGTACATTCTGAAGGTCAGCAGCGACCTGGTGGACCTGATGGAGATCACTCTGGGAAAGCCTGCCCACGTGTTCCCCCTGTCCCAACAGGATATCACCCCCTACGGAAACGATCTGTACCACCTGAACAGTATTCTTCAGCCCTCCACCGCCACGAAGGCCCCGGTGGTAGGGGTCGCCATCACCGCTGCCACGGCAGTGCCCGGCTGCGCCACCGGTGCCAGCCACGTGACGGATATCGAGGAGGCGGCCCGCTTTATGCTGGAGGCGGCCAAAGCCTTCGGCCGCGGCGAGCTGTCCTTCTATGACGAGAAGGAGTTTGCTCACCTCCAGAAGCTCTATGGAGATATGAGCCATTTTCAAGGCTTTGGGCGGCAGTGAGAACCCGCCGCCCAAAGCGGGCGGCGCAGCATATAACAGATAGGAGGTCGTCACAGTG
>ERZ780162.2117-NODE-2117-length-12940-cov-9.541327_pt1 | contig 12940 bp, 15 predicted proteins | sample MGYA00511474_ERZ780162 | MGnify/ENA primary metagenome ERZ780162 (study PRJEB29588, sample SAMEA2143633) | human gut metagenome | biome: human gut; feature: human-associated habitat; material: faeces | place: Denmark | collected 2008/2010 ...
GACTGCCTGACCACCGGCCTGTTCTGCCAGCCGCTGGAGGACGGGATGAAGATTGTGGAAAGTCTGGACGGCGTGGAAGCCATGTGGTGCACACCGGATCAGCAGATCATTACCTCCTCCGGCTGGGATGCCCATTTGAAAAACTAAAAGCATTTCGACAAAAAGAAAAGCACTGCAATGCAGTGCTTTCTTTTTGTTTCAAAATTCGGTCGGCGCGTAATAGCTGGGGATGGACGCCGTTTTCTGGGCGCTTGCCTGCTGACGCAGCGCCGAGCGGGTCACCTCTGCCCAGGAATACTGGGTCATATACTCGCCCCGGTAGGCGTTGAAAGCCGAGCGGTCTCCCCGCAGGAAGTTATAATAATCGCAGTCCACCTTGCTGGTATCCAGCGCCAAGGTGCTGCGGCCGCGTACCAGCAGCCCGTTGACCCCTGCATCCTCCAGCGTATGGCTGAGGTCAAAGATCAAATTGCGCAGATGGCTGTGCAGCGAGGCGGTGTCGGGCTTATCCTCCCACAGGACAGCCAGCATCTCGCCGTTGGTACAGGTGGCGCCGTTGCGGTCCACAAGGTAGGCCAGCAGCTCCTTGCTTTTGCTGCGCTTGAAGGAGAGCGGACGTCCGCCCACAAAGATCTCGAAGTTGCCGAAGCACTGGATCTTGATGCCCACAGGTGCCGTTTCCGGCGGGTAGCGCAGATTTTCCAGCACATTGCGCACGTCCGCCTCGTTGGCGGGCTTGAGCAGAAAACCGCTGACGAAGATCTGCAATGCTTCCAGTGCATACTCCGGGTGCTCGGTGACCACGATGATATTGCAGCGGGGCTGCAATTTCTGGATCATGCGGGCAAGGGCAAGGCCATTCATGCCCGGCATTTCCAGGTTCAAAAAGGCAGCATCCATTGGGCCCTGCCGCATCCACGTCAGGGCATCGTCAGTCGTCATGGCACTGATATAGTCACAGTCCGGTGCCACCCGGCACAGGATGCGGATCAGCGAATTGATCGCAAGCTGACCGTCATCCACAACCAGTATTTTCATAGCTTCATCCCCCTATCTGCTTACGCAAAACAATTCCCCGCTGTTAGTTTAGCACGCTGCAAACTTTTAGGCAAGTTTTTTTCCGGAAAAGCCCAAAAAAGAAACGTTTTCGCCCAGATATCTGTCCATCTTCTCCTGTCTCTTCAAGTCATTTCCGCAGCTTCGGTCGCCTTTTTCGACGAAATACCGGAGCATTGCGCGCTCAATTGATATATCAAATCAGCGCTCATTTGTCCCCGCTTCCCGCCGGAAGGCACGGCTTTTCCCCGACAAACACAAGGCCGCTGCACCGGTCTTGTGCAGCGGCCTTGTAAATAATTTGCGTTTGGCGTGCTCTGCGGCGCGCTCCAAACGTTTTTTCACGGGTTCTTCAATGGAGATCCAGCTCCGGCGGGACATCCAGCTGGTCGGAGACATATTTCCCGTTCTTTTTGCGCTGACGCACACACTCGGTAAGCAGATATTCGATCTGCCCGTTCACCGAGCGGAAGTCATCCTCTGCCCAAGCGGCAAGGGCATCGTAGAGCTTGGCGTTCAGGCGCAGGGGCACCTGTTTTTTCGGCTCTGCCATATCAGTACAGGCTGCCGCTGTTCACGATGGGCTGGGCATCCCGGTTGCCGCACAGCACCACCAGCAGATTGGATACCATTGCCGCCTTACGTTCATCGTCCAGTTCCACTACCTTGTTCTCGTTCAGACGATCCAGCGCCATTTCCACCATGCCCACAGCGCCGTCCACGATCATCTTGCGGGCGTCAATGATGGCACTGGCCTGCTGGCGCTGCAGCATGACCGCTGCAATTTCCGGTGCATAGGCCAGATAGGTGATGCGGGCCTCCACCACTTCGATACCTGCCTCGGCCACGTTCTTCTGGATCTCGTCTCGGATGCGGGCAGCCACCACCTCAGAGGAGCCGCGCAGACTGCCCTCATCGGCTACGCCGTCGCCGGTGGTGTCCACGTTGGGAGAAACATCATAGGGGTACACCCGCACCACGTTGCGCAGGGCGCTGTCGCACTGCAGGGAGAGGTATTCCTTGTAGCTATCCACGTTGAACACAGCCTTGGCGGTATCGGTCACGCGCCAGATGACCGCAATGCCGATCTCCACCGGGTTGCCCAGACAATCGTTGATCTTCTGGCGGGAGTTGTTCAGGGTCATCATCTTGAGCGAGATCTTTTTGCTCATGGACTCGACGCTCATCTGAGCATTCTGGCCGTTATTGCCAAACAGCGCAGCCACGCTGTTCTCCTTGCTGTTCACGTCTCCGCTCTGGCTCAGGCGGGTACCGGCGGCAGGGTTGACGGCGGTGCAGAAGGGGTTCACCCAGTAAAAGCCCTGTCCCTTCAGGGTGCCGATGTAATCACCAAACAGGGTGAGCACCAGCGCCTCCTGCGGCTTTAACACCTTAAGGCCGCAGAACAGGAAAATGCCTGCGATCCAATACGCAATGGACAAAATCAGCAGCGGCACGCCCAGAAGCATCCGGTCTGCATTCAGCAGGGTGATGCTGTAGATGAACAGGGCGATGGCCACCACATAGCCCAGCAACGTGAGCAGCAACATAGCCATACCGTTTTTGCGGGTGTTCAAAATCTTCTCTTCCATAACAAGTCCCTCCTTATCAGGGTCGGAAGCGTTTCTTTCTGATATCAAAATCATATCATTTTGCAGAAGAGCTGTCAAGTATTTTCAACAAAAAACCCCGCCTGCCCGGGTAAAGCGGGCAAAGCGGGGTCAAATGTTATAGGAGCACCGCGCACCGGGCAAGCAGAGTTCAGGCGTCTGCCTGCTCTTCTCCCCCGATCAGCACCACGGCAACATCATTGACGTTGGTACCAGTAGCGCCTGTGATGATAAGCCCATCCACCGCCTGCAAGGCGTGGTAGGCATCGTTGTTTTGCAGGGTGTCGAACACGTTCCAGCCCTTTGCCGCCAGTGCTGCGGCGGTGTCGCCGTCCACATAGCCGCCGGCGGCATCGGTGGGGCCGTCGGTGCCGTCACTGCCCACCGAGAACACCGCCGCGTTTTGTCCGGCCAGTGCCGGGGCTGCGGCCAGCGCCAGCTCCTGATTGCGCCCGCCCAGCCCTTTGCCGGTCAGGTGCACCACGGTTTCCCCGCCCGCGATAAAGGCTAGCTTTTTTCCTTGTCCCGCATGGGTGCGGGCGATGGCCCCCAGAAAGCTGCCTGCCTCCTTGGCTTCGCAACAGAGCCGGTCGGTGAGGAGGATGGGCTCATATCCCAGCTCCCGGCAGGCTTTAGCGGCAGCAGTGCACAGCTCTCGGACGCTGCCGGTGATCTGTGTGGTCACATTGTCAAGGGCTTTCGGCGTTTCCTGCGCCAGCAGCGCCTTTGCCTGTTCTGACAGGTCCAGGTGGTATTTTTCCGCAATGGCAAGCGCTTGTGCACAGGTGGAGCTATCCGGCACCGCCGGGCCGCTGGCGATCATATCCAGCGGATCGCCCAGAATATCGCTGAGCACGATGCTGAACACCCTTGCGGGCGCGCAGTGCTGTGCGAACCGACCGCCCTTGACCCCGGACAACCGCTTGCGGATGGTATTCATCTCCACGATATCGGCTCCGCTGGCAAGGAGCTGATTTGTGATGTCCTGCAATTCCCCGCCGGGGACAAGCGGCTTTTCAAACAGGGCGCTGCCGCCGCCGGAAAGCAAAAACAACACCGTGTCCTCTGCGGTCAGTCCCTGCACCAGCGCCAAAGCTTTTTCGGTGGCTGCAAAGCTGTTGTCATCCGGCACGGGATGACCCGCCTCATAACAGCTTATGCCGGGGATTTCGCCCTTCACATGGCCGTACTTGGTCACCACCACGCCGCCGTCCACGCGCCCTAGTGCATGCACGGCGGCATGCGCCATCTGCCATGCGGCCTTGCCTGCCGCCACCAGCAGCACTCTGCCGCCTCCGGGCTGAAAGTCCTCCAGCGCGCGGCACACGGCTTTATCCGGCAGAACCGCCTGAATGCTGGAACAGATGATCTCATCCGCATCCCGCCGCAATGTAGTATTCATAATAAAGCCCTCCTAACAGAGTTTGCCCATTCTCAATCCGAATGACCTGCTGCGCAATTTCCGGGTGATGCAGGGCTTTACGCGGTCAGGTCTTTTTTGCCGGGGTTCAGGATGAACCATACGCCCTCGCCTTCACGGCTGCGGTTTTCGTGGCTGCCATAGTAGACATAGAGTTTGCTCAGGGATACCGCACCAATCTCTTCCGCAGTGGGGGCGGCGGCAGTCAGGGCTTCGGCGGTGACTGCGCCGTTCTCGGCTTCGCTCACGTCTGCCCATGCGGTCTCGTTGGCAGTCGTCAGTTCGTTCACCTCTGCACGGCCCATGTATGCCGGAATATGTTCCGGGTCAAGGCCGATAGCTTCCGTAAAAGACGCCACAGCCTCGGTGTAGTTCAGCTCGGTCAGGTATTTCCGTCCCAACTCGATCTTATCCGCTGCCGTAACCGCTTTTTTGCTTTTTTCAGTTGCTACATTTTGTATTCCTCCAAAGCGCAACCCCAAAGTTATGCTTCAAACATTTTCCAGCTGACACAGCCGTCCAGCCAGAATTTTCCGTTTCCAGAGGTCATGCGCACCTTATTCTGTGCATCCAGATCGTTAAAGTGCCACCACTCCGAGGCCAGCGGTGTCATGCCTGCATTGGTACAGTACCCCTGCAGCCGCCGCGCACCGTCTGTCATGGATGCCGATGCAGTGGCCCGCTTCCATGCGGTGGCCGAATTAGAAGTTACCGGGCCGGTAAAGCAGGCCGCCGCACTGCTCAGCTCGTGCATGGCAGAGGGCATGGCGTATTCCTCACCGGTCACCTGTACAAAGGGACACCCCGCCATGCTGTGCTCTGTCTGCTCAGTGATGCGCAGCAGGGTCGTGTCCATTGCCACACCGCGCTGATGGTTGGAAAGAGACGTTGCAATAAACCAGCCGATATTCCACGCGCCCTTGTTCAGCGCCGTCATCAGTTCCTTGTCCATCCTTGCCTTGGCGTACACTGCATCCTTTACCAGCATCTGCACCTCATAGGGCCGGAATGTCTCTATGATCTTCAGGCAATCGCCCGCCTTCAAGGCATTTTTCTGCGCTGCACCAACCTTTTTTGCCATAGCGTAATTGATAGGCATTAGATACTCATCCCGCCCAAGGCGCTGGTTGTAGAACAGGCCGTCATACAGTTTCTGTCCCGTAATGCCTTCAATATCCTTTCCGCAGGTTTTAAAGATCGATGCCTTGGCATTGGGGTTTTCGTATACGATGGAAGGCAGAACATCGGGCAGATTGATCATACACAGTTCATTTTCCAACCAGCCCACGGTGCCGTCCAGCAGGCAGACCTGCCAATATGCGCCAGACTCCTGCCGGATATAAAACATATCTCCCGCTGCAAGTCTGCGCAGTACCGTACTGGCCCCATCCGGTCTCTCGTACAGCAGCATCACAGCCGCCCCTGCAAAGCCTGTTGAACCTTCCAACGGCAGTTCGAAGTTCTGGGGAACGCGGATGCCATCCCGCAGAACCGCATTGTCGTCCAGTGCTGCATTCCACATCGGTCCGGTTTCAGAGACCGGATCACTGACTTCCTGCTGCTGCCAGCTGACAGCCCGCTCTTCCACTGTGGGGTTCTGGCAGCCCGTCAGAAGCCATGCGCATGCCATGGCCGAAAGGCACAGAAAATCACGTCTTGTTGTTTTCATGTATTTTCCGTCCCTTCTTCCTGTTGTTCCTGTGCCGGAGTTTCCGGCGCTGTCGGTGCCTTCGATGCGGTCTCCTGCTCTGCCGCCGATTCCTCCGGCGACTGCGTCGGCTGTTGTGCCGCCGGGGCAGTCTGCCCCGCTTCCGTTGTTTCGGTCTGTGTCGGCTGTGCTTCCAGCAGTTCTTCCTCCGGCGGTTCGCCCTCGGCATCCTCTGCAAGATCGTCCTCCGGTGCCTGATTCCCAACCGGCTGAACACTGCCGCTGCCGTTCAGGTTGCTGCTAAGTGCGCCCTCCCCGAATGTGCCCGACTGACTGACGCCGTTGATAAAATAGTAGCTTTTTTCATGGGAATGATCCCATCCCTGCTTCGGTTCTCCATTTGTCCCAAAAGCATAGGGCTGGCCGTCGATCACACACCACCCGGTCATCTGATTTCCGTTGCCGTCCAAATAGCGCGTGCCCGCATCTGTTTCAACCCAGCCGGCCTGACTGACACCGTCCACAAAGAAATAATCCTTTCCATCGATCTCTGTCCAGCCCTGTGCCGGTGCGCCGCTGTTGTCGTAGTATTTCAGGACGCCGTCCGTTTTTTTCCAACCGTTCAGTCGGTTTTTGACCCGTCCATCACTATCCAGCTCCCAGACCTTTCCGTCCTCCTGATAAGTACCGGTGCGCGGATGTCCGGTTTCGTCAAAGCAGTACTGCACTCCGTCCAGCATGATCCAGCCGGTGTACAACTGGCCGGTCTGCGGTTGGAAATAGTAGTATTTTCCGTCTATCTTCGCTTCACCCTGGGTGAGCGCTCCATCTGCGTTGGCATAGCCGACATAGCCGTTCTCTTCGATCCAGCCGACCTTCAAAAAGTTGTTGCTGCCAAAATAGTAGAGCTTATAGTTGATCTCATACAGCCCCTGCGCACGGGTGCCGGTAGTCGGCGAGATATAGTAGCGATGCAGTCCTTCGCCGTGCCACCCCGTAGTCTTACTCTGGATCGCTTTGTAAACTCCAAAAGCGACCCCTGTGAGCAGACACAGGCACACCAGTACTACACCGACGGCTTTCAGCGGCCTTGCCGCCCTTCTTCTGCGCGTATTCTGCGTCACGCTAAACCGATATCGTTTGATCTTCTGGCGTTTCATTCTCATCTTCCCATATAAAGATTCAGCCCCCGGTGGAATGCCAGAGGCCGAATTTCATGTTTAATAGGCGTCCTGTACCGTCTCTTTACCGTTTTCACGGTAGGTCGTCACAGTAAAGCCGTTGTAATACAGCAGGCCATCCTCGCCATCACCGATGCAGCTGGAAGCATACTCCGAACTGTTCGGCTTGCCAATAGCGGCATACAGCTTGGAAACGTCTTTGCCCACATACTTCAGGGCAGTTTCCAGGCTGACAGTTTCTGCCGGAGCAGTCTCTGTAACGGGCTTGCTTTCCACAGGCTCCGTCTTTTCTTCTTTAGAGGAAGCAGCCGTCTCCTGCTTTGCAGGCTTAGATTTTGCCGCGGTCTCGGCCTTGGATTCTGCCTTGGACTCTGCCTTGGATTCGGCCGGTTTCTCCGATGCCGCCTCGCTTACCGCAGAAGAAGCTTCAGAAACTGCCTCCGAGACAGCCTCGCTTTCCGGCACAGCCTCCGATGAAGCAGCCTCCAATGCCACAACGGAAACCGATTCGGATTCCACAGCCGAGGAAGCGGTCGTTTCTGCTTTTGCCCCGTATCCCGATGCCAGAAGCATCGCACCGCAGAGCACTACACCCATCATCTTATAGTTTACATTCATTTTGTTTGTTCCTTCTTTCTATTCTTTCAGTCAGTCGGCCAGGGCGCAAAAGACCCATTCACCGTCCGACAGAAATGCTGCTTTTAGTTGCTGCTCCCGCACATTCTGCGGAAGATACGCCGTAAACGGCTGTGTTCCCTCTCCGCAGGGGGAAGCTTCGTAGGTTCCGGTCTCTGCCAGAATGTAGATCGGAGAGTCGTCATCCACACACTGCCCGCTCAGATCGCCTGTCAGGCAGAAAGTCCCCTCCATTCGGCTGTCCTTCCGTTGTGCCTTCGCACTTGTACCGGTATCTGCTGCCGGGACTGCCGTGCGTTCCGGAGCAGGCATTTCCGGGGCGCGTTCCAGCAGCCAGTTCAGGTTGCGTTCCACCAGTTCCACCAGCAGCACATCGGGATGCTCTTCTGTAACAGCCGTCAAAAGGTAGGGCATATTCCGGGAGAAACAGGCGTTGCCGTAGCTCTGTGCCAGAAAAGGATGCAGATTGATGCCAAAGGAATCGCGGTATACAAAAATGCTTTCGTCTGCCGCCGAATTTTCCGTGTGGATCGTGATATCATCTGCCGAGTGGAATTTTTCGTCATACTGATAGGTAAAGTCGTATGCCGTATCCTGTTCCGTCTCGTTTCCGGCAGGGTACACCCTCTCATACAGGTCGCCGGTATGCGGGGATGTTTTTCCATTGATGCAGGAATCAAACTCCGCTTCAGAGCCTTTCAGTTCTTTCAGCAAAGTCTGTGCTGCCAGCTGTGCGCCCCGCATATTCCAGTGGCTGTCCCGACGGTAATACAGCTGCTCTTCGTGGTCAGACAGTGTTTTGAACAGATCCACATACCGGACATTCTGCTGTTCCATCTGCTGCTGAAGCAGTTGGGCGTTCCGTACGGAGGCTGCCGTATACCGTGCCGGCATCTGACCGCCATACAGGGAATTTTTATTGGGTGCGATGGTAAAGCAGAACCCAATGCCGTTCTCTTCGCAGTATTCCTGCATCAGACCCAGTACATGAGCGGCTGCATAACTCTGCCGGGCTGTAAAGAGTTCTGCGCCGGTATAGTCCGCAAGGGTGCTTTTATAGAACAGCCAATCGTTTTTTCCCAACAGCACACTGCTGCTGCCCAGCGTTTTGAGCACGGTTCCGGTAAGCTGATCGTTCAAGGTGATCATCTCATGACGGAGCCCGAAATGATCCGCAAAATAATCCGAAAACTCATTCAGGATACCGGTATTGAAGCTGCCATCCTCTTTCCGTAATTCAGGAAAGGATGCAAGCTGCTCATTGCCCACCGCTTTTTCCGTCTGCCAAGGCATCACAGCCACAGACAAAATGCAAATTGTGGCAATGACCCCCACAAACAGGATATATCCTAATTTTTTCACTTGCATTTTTCCACCTCAGAACTGGAAATAGATAAAAGGCACATAGGATGCAGCCGACAGATGCAGGATATCCACCAGCAAAAGCGCCAGCACCCCTGCATAACTCAGTGCCTGAAGGCATGCATACACGCTTCCGGTCTGCTGCTCTGCTTTACGGCAGACCAGCGGCAAAACCGGCGTACTGCCCACAAGGCCAACCGCCAGTGCAAACAGGGTCAGCGGGGTCAGACACTGCGCCAGCAGCAGCCCTGTCTGCGCAGAGGCAGAGCCCCCGGAAAACATGGCTCCTATCATTGAGAAGGCCTGCCCCATGTTGTCTGCACGGAAGATCACAAAGCCAACCAGCACCACAAGCAGGGTGTACAAATGTTTCAGCACCACACACGCAGGGTTCCGCCCGCCTTTGCCATGTTTTTCCAGCCCGAACAGCTTTTTAACGGCGTCCTCTGCCACGATAAAGAAACCATGCCACAGGCCCCAGACGATAAAGGTCCAGTTTGCACCATGCCACAGTCCCGTGCAGAAAAACACGATCAGCTTGTTCCAGTAAGTCTTTGCCTTGCCCTTCCGGTTGCCGCCCAATGGGATATACAGGTATTCCCGGAACCAGGTGGAAAGGGAGATATGCCATCTGCGCCAGAATTCCTGAATACTGGCCGAGATGTACGGATAGTTAAAGTTTTCCTTGAAGTGGAACCCAAAGCACAAGCCCAGGCCGATGGCCATATCGCTGTATCCGCTGAAGTCGAAATAGATCTGCATCAGATAGCACACCGCGGCCAGCCAAGCCGTCCGGCTGTCCAGCACAGAGCGGTCGGCGTTGTAGATCAGTGCTACAACATTGCCGCAGATATCGGCGATCAGCAGCTTCTTGCTCAGGCCCACAATAAACCGGCGCAGGCCTTTTGCCAGCTGCTCCAGCGTATTTCGGCGGCTATGGATCTCATCTGCCACGTCCTCAATAGCGGATGATCGGTCCTGCCACCAACTGTGGAAACAGAGCAATGTACAGCAGTACATCCCGGAAATGAGTGCTCTTCAGGCGTTCATTCCGGTATACATCGATCACATAACTCAGCCCTTGAAAGGTGAAGAACGAGATACCCACCGGCAGAACGATGGAAGGCACCGGGATCGTCACGCCCGGCAGCCGGTCTACCGTCTGTACCAGAAAAGTCAGATACTTGAAAATACCCAAGATTCCCAGATTAACGGCCACAGCGGCATAGAGCACGCTCTTTCGCCCGGAGACGAACAGACCGGCCAGATAATTGCAAGAACACAGAGAATAACAGCAGCAGAACATACCACAGCCCGCTGAAGGCATAGAACAGCAGACTGGCTGCGACGAGCCAGAGATTTTTTGCTTCCCGCCCGGGCAAAAGATAATAGCATCCCAGCACGATGGGCAAAAACAAAAACAAGAAAATTACGGAGCTAAAAACCATTTTTCGGCTACCTCAGCAATCACGGAAACTGGTAGCTGAACACCGTTTTATTCAGCGGCATTTTATACATATTATATTCTGCATGGCCGTATCTGCCGGCACGATAGCCCCACTCCAGTTCCACATCATAGATATAGGGAACTCCGTTCTCGCAGATCATGACCCATGCATGGTCCGAGTCCTTGCGGCCCACACCGCCAGACACTACATAGGCATTGTAGCCCAGCCGCCGGGCCATATAAAGGAACTGGCCTGCAAAGCAGTAGCAGTTGCCCTTTTTGTGTTCAAACATGAACAAAGCGCTCTCTTCTGCCCAAGCCGTTGTGCCTCTTGCCTGATGCGGACGGGCAAGGTATGCGCCGTGATCCCGGACATACAAATAGGCGGCGCGCAGCTTTTGCGCCTTCGTCATGCCAGAGTTTGTGCACGCAGCCAGTGCCTGATCCACATAGCTGTCCAGCGTTGCATTGCCAGAGGTATAGCGGCCATTCGCATCAAAAGTAAGGTATTCTACCGCGCTGTTCGTCAGGAACGAGCCATCCTCTTTGACATAGTACATTCCTCCGTCGATCTCGTGCAAACCCTTGGCGTACCGATCGATGGCATAGCCATTCTTCGAAACATGATACAGCTTGCCGTCAATCGTCACAAAGCCACCTGTGCCGGTGCGTCTACTGACTGCACCGCGTATGCAGTCGGCACCAGAAGCATGGCCGACATTGCAAGAATAACAGCCGTTACACTAAGTTTTTTCAGCATTTTTTCATACCCCTTAATCGATTGATTTTTATTGATACTCGTTCCAGATCTGTTCCTTCAGCTTTTTTTCCTGCTGCGCAGGATCCATGCTGAAACGACTGCCGCAACAGCCGAAACGATCATGTCAACGATTCCAACCACACAAAAGATTTGTCCGGTAGACGCAGGTATTCCCTCCTTATTTGAGTCATCCGCTGGTGCGGAGCTGGTCGATCAGAAGATAGGCCATCTGCATATCAAAACGATAATCCGATGGATACTGCTCCTGCAGATCTTTCAAAACCTTTTCAGCTTCACTGTACTGATCCAATGCCTGCAGTACAGTTGCCAGATTCAACCGGGTGGCAATAGTATCGTAGCCGCTGTCCACCAGTTTCTCCAGCAGCTGCTGCGCTTCAGCATAGTATTCTTCTGCATTTTCTTTGTCAGATGCTGCCTGCTGCATCATAAGATCCGCAAGCATCTCCTTTTGAAGCACAGCCTGACCTTCCGGAAGGTTCTGGCATCCCTGTTTCAGAATGCGCACAGCCTTTTCCATATCGTCCTGATTCAGCGCTGCATTTGCGGCTGACAGGTAAGCATGGCTCAGGAGCTGCGGGTCCTCCACCTCATTGAACACTTTTGTGTAAAGTGCAAGTGCCTGATCATAGTTCTTTTGCAAGGACAGGATCTCTGCCGCAACCAGATCACGGTCACCGGAGGAAGCGCCTTTTTTCTGCAATGTATCCAGCTCCTGTTGTGCTTCTTCCAGCTTTCCATCATTGGCAAGTGCAATAGCAAGACCCCCGATAGCTTTCAGTACCTGCTCCCTGTAACCGGACGGCCGCCTGCAGTTCCAGCACCGCATTGGCGTAATCCTTATCATAATACTTAAAGATCGAGCAGATCGTAGAGTACCCCACTCTACAGCCACTATTCTTTTTTAGATTTTACAGCTAATTCCGCAATCGGTCAATGAAAAACACTCCAAAATCCAATTTTTTGGGGGGGAAAAATTGTTTGACGCAATCGACAGTATTGCCCAAAACCCGACAATTTGATTGTATGCTCCGTCAAACAGGCCCATTAAACAAAAGGAATTGTATCGCCGATGCAGGCGTTGGGCGTGGATATCCAGACCATCCAGAGCATCGTAGGCCACGCCGACACCGAGATGACTGAGCATGATCTCCATGTTCAGGAATCCATTCGGCAGAGTGCGGTCCAGTTGTTCAGCGAGGCATTTTCGGCCTGAAAATTGGACGGAACGGCACGAATTATCGCGAGCCAGCTTTTCAAATCGTTGGCATCAACGCTGGCTCGCATATCGCAGCAGATGATGTTGCGTCAAAAAAGCCCACTTGCCCCTGCGATTGACCAGATAAAATCTTTGGCATTGTGGTCAAAATTGTGGTCAAAGCCAAATGAGGCCAGCCTATAAACAAAAAAGTCCAACGATTTCTAACGTGAAATCGTTGGACTTATGGTCCAGCAGAGCTGGACAAATCCGAACTTTTTCCTTCTATCCCATCAGCCGTCAAAGCGTCCTCAAATCGGACGGCTTGGGTGCCATCCTTGTAGTTGAACGTAATCAGCATCCGGTCATCGTGCAGGAAAATGGCATTTACAAAAATTTCAATCAGTGCTTTCCGCTGTTTTTTCTGCGAAATATCGAACTTTCTAAATTTCATCAGCCAGAATCGGATGAAATCCTCATTGAAGCTGGGCTTCTTCAATTTTTCATCTGCGATTTTTACAGTCAGCTCATCTTTCTGGCTTTCCAGCGCTTCCAGACGCTCTTTCGTTGTCCGGGTGTACAAGCCGTCCTCGATCGCCTTCAT
>ERZ780162.2122-NODE-2122-length-12929-cov-6.942986_pt1 | contig 12929 bp, 9 predicted proteins | sample MGYA00511474_ERZ780162 | MGnify/ENA primary metagenome ERZ780162 (study PRJEB29588, sample SAMEA2143633) | human gut metagenome | biome: human gut; feature: human-associated habitat; material: faeces | place: Denmark | collected 2008/2010 ...
TTCTTTACCGAGGTGAACAGCGGCAGATAGTGCCGCTCTTTCCGGGCGTGGAGCAGCCAGGGCGGCAGGCCCTCGGCCCGATCCTCCGGGATGGGCAGGTGTGCCCAGGGTGCGGCCCCGCTCTGGGGGTCCACCGCCGCATCCAGCGGCACCAGCACCTTGGTCTGCAATTCCAGCGCATAGTTCAGGGCGTTCATCAGGCTCCAGAAATGTTCCTCGCTCTGTTCCCGGTACAGCCGCGCCACGGCCTCCTCCACAAACGGGCAGCCTGTGCCCACCGGCCCGTACTGCGGCGCAGTCCGCTTTTTTCCGCTGCCCACCGGCCGGAAGCGCCGACCGCCCATGTTGTATGCCATTTATCTCACCCTTCTTTTTCGTCAATAGGATAAGTATAGCAGGAATCCGCAAATTTCACAATATTTTCCCGCAGGCAGGCCGCACGCAAAAACAGCAGGCGGCTGCACATGGCCGTCTGCTGTCAGGTTCATTCATCTGCCGCATCATCTGCGCCATCCAGATAGCGCTCGATGCTGCCGATGCTGTATCGGTTCTCGTTGGCTTTCACGCTCCGTGCACTGGCATCGTAGCAGGCTTCCAGAATGGGCATCACTGGCTGCTGGCCCTCCGGGTCGGTCAGATGTCCGATGGCCCGGGCCTCATAGTAGTTGTCGATGATCTGGTTCACGATCCGTTTGCGGTCACGGAGCGGAGTCTGCAGGTTGGCCAGCAGCTCCTGCCGGATGCCGCAGCTGTTGCTGCCGTGGTCGCCGAACAGGATGTAATACTCCTGCTCGATCTCCAGCGGTGCAGCCTGATGCAGATAATAATCCGCCAGTGTCCTCCGCTTCTTTTCGGTGCTGAAGCCCTTGATCTCCTCCATGCCGCGCGGAAAGAGTTCCGGATGCAGGATCCACATTTCATAGGGCCCCACCGGCAGGTGCAGAGTATCGAATACATCCAGAAAATCCTCCAGCGCAATGCGGATCTCGCCCCGCTCCCATTTCTGAATGGTGCGCTTGTCCCGCCCCAGCATATCCGCAAGCTCCTGCTGGGATCTGCCCGCCACGTTCCGGGCAAAGGCAATGGCTTCCCCGATTCGGTTCCGGTAGTTGGACATATTCTTTCCCTCCTGACACACACTTGTACACCAGGCATTCCAACGTCTGGCGACATAAAATACTTTCCTCTGATAAAAGGATAATGGTTTGTCCCGCCTTCTGTCAAGAGTTGCAAATTCAATCACTTCACGTAAAATTTTTGTTAAATGTGTCATTCAAGCCGGACAGCCGCCTTTTTTGCAGAGATTTTGCCACTCCGTGGGGCATCCGCCCCCTGTCTTAAACAACGTTCGGGCCATTTTGTCCTTTTTCACCTGCCGGAGGCAGCCGGATGTGTCAGGTACACCGCAACACGCAACGCAAAATATTTTTTGCAAAAAATTCCTCTTCGGCAAGTTTTTCCCAGCGCATCCGTTTCCATACACGCAAAAACCGCCCATAGCCGTCTAAAACAGCCATGGGCGGGTACTTTTTCTTTATGCCAGTTTATTCAGCCTTACGGCAACGTAGGGGTCAGGGAGCTTGAGCTCGTCGGCAAGGTCGGCTTCAGATTCGTACTTCTCCGCCGCCATACCCACCACAACGCTGCACACGTCAAAGCGTCCGGCAGGCGAAAGGGCCGTGACCTTGGCTTCTCCATCGGCAATGGCGGTCACCACGCCATCCGCATCCACGGTAACGACACCGGGGTTGCTGCTGACCCATGTAATGGGCACACTGCCGCCGCCTTCCACCGCAACGGTGGCCGTCAGACGTTCCTGGGTGCCCACGGTACGGAGCAGCAGGTCACTCTTGTTCAGGGTCACCTTGCCGATATCCGAAGTCACCGTGACGCTGCACCGCAGAGCCTGGCCGTTGGAGACCATTGCCGTGATGGTGGTGGTGCCCGCCGCCTGAGCCGTGACAAGCCCCTTGTCGCTGACTGTGGCAACCTCAGGGTTGCTGCTCATCCACTGGTAGACATAGAGGAAGGAGTGGTCGCTGTTGGTCAACCGGAGCTGATGGGTGGGGTGCAGGTCATTGTACTGCAGCACAAGGCTCAGGCTGGTGGTATCCAGCGTGGGCTTTTTTCTGGCTGCTTCTTCATTTTTGCGGGTCACGGTCACCTTGCAGGCGGCACGTTCGCCGTGGTCGGAGATGGCGGTGATGATGGCAGTGCCCGCATTGCGGCCCGTCACCTTGCCGTCGCCATCCACCGTGGCAACATTGGAGTTGCTGCTCATCCAGACGATGAAGTAATAATCGCTCTGGCCGCTGGTGTACAGGTAGCCCTTGGGGCGGGGGTCATCATCGGTGATCTCCAGCTCCATCTCGGTCAGCTCCAGTTCCAGCTTGGAGCCGGTTCCGGTCAGGCCTGTCAGCACACCGGGCGCGGCCTGCGCGGGCAAAGGGGCAGCCAGCAGGGCCCCGCTCAGAGCCAGCAGGGCCAGAAGCCGCCCCGCGGTTTGGAATTTCCATTTCATTGGGTCGAACTTCCCTCCTTGTTTCATCCCATGGGATCAAAGGAATGCCGCACACATGGAAAAATTTCGCGTCCATGATTTTTCTCACTATTGATTTATTTTACACGTCCGGCCATTGTGGGTCAAGTTTTTCGCCCAAAGTGCTGTGCTTTCGCACCCGATTTCGTCGGGAATTCCAGTTTTTTCCGATTTTTTTGTGCAGAACATCAGGGCCAAAAAGCGCTCAGTCACCTCCGGTGACAGCTCCCCTGATAGGGAGGCCAGGTTCACGCGCTTTCTTCGGTGTAATACTGTGCCTGGGCGTTCCACAGTTCGTAATACTTTCCATCCGGCTCCCCCAGCAGTTCCTCATGGGTGCCCTGCTGGACGACCTCGCCGTGGTCGAACACGGCGATCTCATCACAGAACTTGCAGGAGGACAGCCGGTGGCTGATATAAATTGCAGTCTTATCGCCCGCGATCTCGTTGAACTTTGCGTAGATCTCCGCTTCAGCCACCGGGTCCAGGGCGGCGGTAGGCTCATCCAGCACGATGAAAGGTGCATCCTTGTACAGGGCCCGGGCAATGGCGATCTTCTGGGCCTCGCCGCCCGAGATGGTCACGCCATCCTCGTCCAAATCTTTATAAAGGCAGGTGTCCAGCCCCTTGGGCATCCGGGCCAACCGGTCGGAAAAGCCCGCTTTTTGCAGGCAGTCGGCGGCACGGGCGACATCATAATGCTGGGCCGTGGCAACATTCTGGCCCAGCGGCAGGGCGAACAGCTTGAAATCCTGGAACACCACCGAGAAGATATCCATGTACTCATCGTAGCGGTACTTACGGATGTCGATGCCGTTGAGCAGGATGACACCCTCGGTGGGGTCGTATAGGCGGCAGAGCAGCTTGATGAAGGTGGTCTTGCCGCTGCCGTTCATGCCCACCACGGCCAGCCGCTCCCCCACCTTGAAGGTCATGCTCAGGTGGCGCAGGGCATATTGCTCGCTGCCGGGGTACCGGAACGAGACATCCAGGAACTCCACGGTATACTGGCGGTCGCTCCGCTTTTCGGTGGTCAGGCTGCCCTTGTACATCTTGTTGGGCAGGTCAAGATAGTCATAGAGCGTTTTCAGGTAGGGGGCGTTGAATCTGCAGTCGCCCACGGCGGTGAACAGCCCGCCGATGCCCACAAAAAAGTTGGTGGCTGCGCCCACATACTGGGTCACAGCGCCCAGACCAAAGGCCCCGCCGTAGGCCTTCAGGCATACAAAGAGGTAGGCAAGACCCATGAGCAGAGCCGAAACGGCGTTGCCCGTGGCATTCAGGATGCCGAATTTCCCCTTGCGGGCCCGCTCAAAGGCAGGCATGGAGACGGCGGCGTGATCTTTCAAAAACTCGAACTGGTCGTACATCCGCACATCCAGCGCCTTTTTGTCATCCCGACATACCCCCATGAGGAAGGCCCAGAGCCGGTTGCCCCAGCGGCCCTCCTCCTCGATATCCGGGCTGCTGATGCCCGCGCTGGAAGCGCACACCGGCGAGAGCCACGCCACGGCCAGGATCAGCACCAGCACTGCCGGAACACAGAGCGGGCTGTTGAGGACTGTCAGCGGGCCGGCGGGCACCCTGGCCGTGAACAGCCCCACCGACAGCACCGCGCCGCCCAGAATACGGAATACCGCCGCGGATACACTGTCCAGCAGCGCCACAGCGTTAGGATTGCCGCCGCTGCAGAAGCTTTCGCTCTGCTGGATGAAATTGTAGAGGTCGTAGACCTGCTGGCTGTCCTCGTCGGCATAATCCATGGACATCTGCTTTTCCATAAAGCAGTCATGGCCCAGCTGCCAGTTCAGCTGTTCCCGCTCCACGCTCTTCCAGTGGAGCAGGACCGACCGCACCAGCGTGAGCAGAGCGGTCACGCCCAGCACCCACGCCACATCCACGGCAAGGGCCTGCGGGTCCCGCGCGTCCGACAGCTCAGCCACCAGCCGGGCCGAGAACCAGACCACGGCATAGGGGCTGACGGCATCCGCCAGTGCCCACAGCACGGTGGACAGCACAAAGCGGGGCGTATTTTTCCAGTAAAAGCACCAGGCCCGCAGGGTCAGCCGGACGCTTTCCTTCAGGGTCATTTTTTCTTCGTTCATACGGCCTTGCCCTCCTTGTAATATTTGCTCTGCACCGCAAACAGCTTGGCATAGCCGCCGTTTTGGGCCATCAGCTGGTCGTGGGTCCCCTCCTCGGCCACACGGCCGTTTTCAAGGAAGAGAATGCGGTCACAGAAACGGGTGGAGGCCAGCCGGTGGCTGATGAACAGGCTGGTGCGGCCCCGGGTCATCTCGTTGTACTTCTGGTAGATATCATCCTCGGCGATGGGGTCAAGGGCGGCAGTGGGCTCATCCAGCACAAGAATAGGCGCGTCTTTATACAGGGCACGGGCCAGCATCAGGCGCTGAGTCTGGCCGCCGGAGAACTCCACGCCGTCCAGATAGACATCCCGGCCCACATGGGTCTTGATACCCGCCGGGAGGGATGTGATTTTTTCCGTCAGCCCTGCCTGGTCAAGACAGTACCGCACCTTTTCCTCGTCGATGCCGTCCATGGCCTGGGCCACATTCTCGGCCACCGTGCAGGAGAGCACGCTGAAATCCTGAAAGACCGCTTCAAACAGCTTGTAGTAATCCCGGCGGTTATACTGCCGGATATCCTGCCCGTTCAGCAGAACACGCCCCCCGGTGGGGTCAAGGAAGCCGCAGATCAGCTTGACCAGTGTCGTCTTGCCAGCGCCATTCAAGCCCACGATGGCCAAGTTCTCGCCGGGGTGCAGTGTCAGGCTCATGTGGGCGATGGTGTTTTTCTCCGCACCGGGGTAGCGGTAGCTCACATCCTCCAGCTGCAGCTCATAGGGCATATCCAGCCGCTTTTCCAGCGGGATGCCCTCCTCAAACCGGAAGGGTTCCGGCAGCTCGAGGAACTCCCGGATGGTGGAGATGTCCAGGCTCTGCTTGCGCAGGAGGGCAAACTGCTCCATCAGGCCTGTGACCCACTGGGCAAAGCCGGAGGCCGCACCGAAGTAGAGCAGGAATTCCGACACCGGCAGGCCCCTGGTCACGGTGAGCCAGAGCAGATAAGCATAGGCCGCACCGTTGCGCACCAGCAGCAGGGCCAGGTCGATGAGGTTGGCGGTCAGGTAGGCGCGCTCCCGCTTTTCGAGAAAGGCATAGTTGAGCCGCAAAGCAGAATCGTACAGGTCAGTGAGCCACTGCCGCAGGCCGAAGATGCGGATATCCTTGCCGAACTCGCGTCCCTCGGCGGTGTTGCGCAGGTAATGCAGGCTCCGGGTGATCTTTGCCCCCTCCTCCCGGTGGCGGTAGCCCCACTCGTTGATATTCCTGGTGGAAAAATAGCTCACCATAGCGGTCAGGGCCGTCAGGACACAGAGCCAGGGGTTCAGCCCGGACAGCAGAGCCAGATACACCCCGAAGCCGATGAGATTTGTCAGGATATCCGTCCAGCTTTTCCAGAAAGCCTCGCCGGAAGCACGGTTGTTCATACAGGCATCGTGGCCCTTCTGGTACATCAGACGGAAGGCTTCATCCAGCAGGTTGGCATAGGCCGTGCGGGTGCGCTTGGTGTTGATGCGCTTCAGCAGCTCCAGCCGCACGCCGCACCGGCCAAACATGGTGAGGTGGTCGATGTAGTAGCACAGCGCGGTCAGGGCAAACAGCAGGATGGTGAACCCGCCGATGGCACCCAGCAGCTGGCCCAGCGGCGCGCCGCTTTCCAGTTTGCCCAGCACCGCCGGGCTGATGAGCATTTCGGCAGTGGTCTTGCCTGCCGTGCAGACGGCCAGCAGCACCACCAGCAGCGGCACGCTCCGTCGGGTGTCCCAGGCCACCGAGAGCATGTAGGCAGTGTTCTGCCAGACATTGTATTTGGGCTTTGGCTTTTTGGTTTTCTCGTTCTTTCCCATTTTGGAATCCCCTTTCACTTGTCTGGCAATGATCCTAACACAAAAAATCGCCTCCGACACATTCCGGGGACGAAACGCCTGATTTGGGGGATGAATTGCAGGAACCTCTCCGTCAATGCTTCGCATTGCCACCTCTCCTAGTAGGAGAGGCAAGCCAGTAGCAGCGTGAACTTGGCTCCCCAATCAGGGGAGCTGGCGCGGAGCGCCTGAGAGGTTTACACCTGTGGAATCAATATCTCCGTCGTGAATGCCCCATCCTCGCTGTTGCGGCTGAGGTAGCCATCCAGCTTTTCCACGATGGCATCAATGCGCACCAGCCCGAAGCCGTGGCCCTCGCCCTTGGTGGTGACAAAACGGCCCGCAAGCTTTTTCTGCTTTTTAGTTGCCGTGAAATTGGTGAAGGAGATATAGAGCTGTGTGCCCTTCATATCCATATATACCCGGATGAGCCGCTCCTCCTCGGGCAGCTCCGCACTGGCATCCATGGCGTTATCAAAAAGGTTGCCCAGGATGCAGCAGAGGTCAAGCTCACTCATTTTCAGTTTGACCGGGATATGGGCATCGATCTGCACCGGGATATTTCGGCTCTTGGCAAGGGAGATCTTGCTGTTGATGATGGCATCAGCCATGGCGTTGCCGGTTTTTACAGCCAGATCAACAGTGTTCAGGTCGGTATCCAATGCATCCAGGTAGGCTTTGATGCCGTCCAGATCCCCCTGTGCCGCCAGCACCTTCATGGTCTGGATGTGTCCCCGGTAATCGTGCCGCCATCCCCGCATCTGGCGGTACATGTTGTCCACCTCTTTGTAGTGGGTCTCGATGAGCTCCCGCTGGTAAGCGGCGATGCGTTTATCGAGGAGCTTTGAAAAGAATTTAAGTTTCATCATTAAGTCCTCTCAATGATTGCCCGGTTCAGGGGCTCATAGGCACCCCGGGGCAATGGGAGGGCGGTACCATCGGCCAGCACGACTTCCTTTTTGGTCACACGGCGGATCTGTTTCAGGTTCAAGATCATCCCCCGCCCCACCCGGAGGAAGCCTTCGTCCAGCTGGGCCTCGAACTCACCAAGCGTCCGCTTGACGGTGTAATCCTGCCTGGCATGAACCGTGACGTAATTCTGGTGCACGTCCAGATACCGCACCTCATACAGCGGCAGGCGCACCAGCTCGCCGGAAAGCTCCAGGTTCAGGCACCGGGCGTTGCGGCGGTGCTTTTCCCAGGCACGGTCGAGAACAGCAAAGAGCTTTTCGCGGCTGACCGGCTTCATCAGGTAGTGGAGGGCGGCCACGTCATAGCCCTCGGCAATGTAATCGGAGTAGCCGGTGATGAACACGATCTGCACGGCTTCATTCTCCTGCCGCACCGTTTTGGCCAGCGTCACACCGTCCGTGCCCGGCATTTCCACGTCCAGAAGTAATAGGTCAAAACTTTTGTCCTCTGCGTAGCGAAAAAGAAAGGCATCCGCCGAGGCAAAGCGCTCACTCTCCACCTCAATGCCACGCTCTGCGGCCCACTGGTGCAGAATGCTCCCCACAAATTCAGCATCGGTCGTGCTGTCATCACAGATCGCGGCACGGTATGACATAGCGGGCTCCCCTCTCTTTCCGTAAACTCTGGGTAGAAGTATGACACACTTTGTCCGCAATTGCAACAAAAAGAAGCGGCTGACACGACAGCCGCTTCTTTTTGTACGATTTCATTTTATGAATTATTTTCAGTTGTGCTGTTTCAGGGCGCAGACCGCAATGCTCAAAGCACTCCAAGCTGCCTGATACATCAGGACAGCGGCCACCGACAGGGTGCCGATGCTGCCCGCGTAGGTCAGCAGAACACCGATGACCACCGAGAACCAGACCGAGACCATCTGCACCGTGGTGGCGCTCGTCTCGGCGTTCTGGGCCTTTTCCGCCGCGCGCAGACCGCCGATCAGGCTGGCAAAGCCCTTATCATGCAGCATACAGCAGCGGGCCGTCTCGTCCGGCTGGGCAGGGGTCAGCGCGCTGCACTGCTCCTGATCCAGCAGGGTGATCATCCCCTCGGGCAGATGGTAAGCCTCGGTGATGTGGCGGGCCGTCAGGCTGGGGTCCTCACAGGTGACCAGCAGGCGGATGTTCTCCCGCTGCAGCACCTCCAGCCCGCGGGCGGCGTTGCGGCCGCCCACATAATGGAGCACGAACATGGCGTGCAGGCTGCCGGAAACAGCCAGATACAGGATCTGCAGTGAGCCGTTTTGGGAGTGCTCATCCTCGTACTCCTGCTCGGGCAGGGGCACACCCTCCCGCTCCATGTACAGCCGGTTGCCGATGAGCACCCGGTTGTTATCGCACCAGGCGGCAAAGCCAAGGCCGTGGTGGACCTCCAAGTCCTTCACAGGGTACAGGATCTCGGTGCGGTCCTCGATGATCTGGCGGAACAGGCCCCGCAGGGTCTCGCAGCTGTGGTTGAGGATGCTGGCCGCATAGAGGATGGCACGGTCGATGCGGCCGCCCTTGAAGATGCGGATATCCTCCAGATTCACGCTGTCGGCGGTAAAGAGCTCGTCGGCATCCACCTGCACAGTATCCACGCCGCCCAGCTCCTCAATGGCAGCCCAGCCGGGCACCACGGCACCGGCGGCGGCAGCGGTCTTTTGCAGACGCAGAGACGCAATGCCCGCAACCAGGGTGGAAGACAGCGGTGCACCCATGCAGAGCATGGAGGTCAGGGCTGCGGCCATGCCGTTGGGCCCGCCGCCAAACAGCAGGAACACCAGTCCGCTGAGCACGGCGGCACCCAGCAGGATCAGGGCTGTCTTGCGGGCGCGGCGCTCACTGGCGCGCTCCCCGAAGCTCTGCTCCACCAGCGCCTCGTCCCACTGGACAGGGCGGCTGAGCAGCACCCATGGATCTTTCTGATCCAGGCTCCGGGCCAGCACCCGGATCAGGTCCTTATCCCGGACGCGGAACGCGCCCTGCAGCCCCTCGGGGGATCGGGCGGCGAGGTCGTAGCCGTTTCTGACGGCAGTCAGCAGGACACGGCTGCCCAACAGGGCCAGGAACAGGCCCAGTGCGGCCACGCCGGAAAGCAGCGTCCAGCTGGAGTTCTGATAGCTCTGGGCGTTGAGCAGGGCGACCGCAGCCTGCACCAGCGCACCGCAGGCGGCCAGCGCCGGCATGGTGTCTGCACTGGGGCGGCCCTTGAGGCCCTGCAGGCCATCCCGCAGGACAGGCCAGCCCACAGCCAGCGCACCGGCCAGGAAGAGCAGGTTGGCGGCATAGAACGCTGCCGGGGCGATCACGGGGTCAAGGGAGGCCACAGGGGCCAGCAGCCCTTCGGCAACAAGGCCAAAGTGGAGCAGTACCACCGCAAGGAGGCCCTCCAGCACACACCGCAGCGTCAGCTCCGCGCCCATCCGGCGAAGCTTCTCTCCCACCTGCTCGGGCGTTTCCGGCTCGACTTCCTCTTCAGGCTTCTCCTCAGCCTCCAGCGCGGCAGGGGCCGCTTCCCCAGCGGGCTGGGCCGGGGCCTCCTCTGCCGGGGCGGCAGGTCGGGCGGGTGCTTCGTCCTCTTCCAGCCCCATCAGCGGCAGGCTCATGCTGTCGTCCTTGCTGGGGGCCTCGGTGCGGGTAGGGGCCTGCGGCTCGTTCTCGTCCGCGCCCTTGCCAAAGAACTGGAACGCCGTTTCCGGTTCCGGCTCAACCTCTGGCGCGGCTTCCGGGGCAGACTTCGCCTGCTTTACCGACTGATCCTCGGCAAACACCATGGGGATGGTCGGACCCTCAGGCGCTGCGGGAGCTTCCGGCTCCACGGCCAGCACCTCTTCGGGGGCATCCTGCATTTCCTCCACCGGGGCGGGCTTTGGGGTGCCATAGAGCATGGCCTTGAGTTCGGCCATCTCTGCATCCTCCTGCTGCTCCTGCGGGGTCAGGGGTTCCTGGCGGCGGGGCGGCTCCGGCTTTTTCTCGGGCTGGGGTGCGGGCCGGGGTTCCGGCTTCGGCGCTGCGGGGGCTTCCGGTGCGGTGGGCAGAGCCACAGGCTCTGCTTCCTCCAGCTCTCCGGGCTCCAATGCCAGCTCCAGGCCGGCCTCGGCTTCTTCCTCATGGCCCAGCACGATCTCACCCGTGGGCGGCAGCTCATTCTGCACGACCGGGGCGGCGGCTGGCTCCTCTTTGTCCTTTTCACGGTGAAAGAGCTTGCCCAGCAGGCTGCCGGTATTCTCCTTTTCCTCATCGCGGCGCTTCATCTCTTCGGGCACCTGTGCCACGCTGGTGCTGAAAAACGTGCGGAACTTCTCGTTCTGCGCATCGATCTCTTCCTGTGTCAGCTCTTTGCGCTTATCATCCTTTGGCATCCTAGTCCCTCCCTGTTCTGGTCACGGCGGTCTGGCCGCTGTTTCTTACTCTGCGGCGCGCTGGCTCTGGATCTCGTACAGGATGATGCCAGCTGCCACCGAGACATTGAAGCTGTCCACACCGGTGCCCTGAGCGGCCATATCCAGCCGCACCACACCATCGCAGAGCTTTTTCACCAGCTGGGATACACCGCTGCCCTCGCTGCCCAGCACCAGTGCGATGGGGCCGGTCAGGTTGTTCTTGCGCAGGGGCACACCGTCCATATCGGCACAGTAGACGAACACCCCCTGATCCTTCAGGCGGCGGATGGTCTCGCCGATGTTGGCCACACGGGCCACAGGCAGGCGCTCGGCCGCACCGGCGCTGGACTTGATAACGGTGGGGGTCACGGACGCGCCGCCCCGCTTGGGGATGACGATGCCGTGGGCTCCGCACAGCAAAGCAGAGCGCATCACCGCGCCCAGATTATGGGGGTCCTCGATGCCGTCACTCAGCACCAGGAAAGGAGGCTCCCCCTTCTCTCTGGCAGCGTTCAGCAGGTCCTCCACGGTCACATATTCGATCTCGCTGGCAAAGGCGGCCACGCCCTGATGGCTCTCGGTGCCGGTCATCAGGCGCAGCTTGTTGGGATGCACCCGCTTGACCGTGGCCCCGGCCTCCTTGGCCATGGCGGTATAGTAAGCTGCCACGGCGGGGGCCATGCCCTCCGCGATCAACACGGTATCCACGCCGGAACCGCTCTTGAGCAGCTCGGTCACAGGGTTTTTGCCGTAGACCAGGCTCTCATTCTTGGGCTGCTCCTCCGTGCTGCTGCGGCGGGGGCGGCGCGGCATTTTCTGTTCGTCCATTGATGTGTTCTCCTTCCATTCTATGGCAAGGCGGGCCGTTTGAGCCGCGCCATGGTTTCGTTCTGTTTCAGTTTTACTATATTTTGACACTGATACATTCTAAAGTATAGCATACCCCGGCATTCTTCGCAATGTTTGCCGAAGGCAAAAGTTTTCCACATTCAGCAGGCTATACAATCGGTAATTCGGCTCAATTTTTTCCACATGTTGAAAACCCGGTGGAAAATGTTCAAAAATCAAGTTTGTACGCCCACTTTCCGGGTGGAATTCCACAGTTTCCACCGAGTTTTTAACCGTCCGGGTTCGACACGCAAACTTTCCGCCGTACTTTTTGTAAAATTCAAGTCGGAATTATGACAATTTTTTGAAGAGAGATCCAGTGGTTTTTGCCAGAATCTCCAACATCAAAATGCCCAATGTGAATTTGTGTTGAAAACGCCGCGGGAACCGCCTTGATTTTATCCTGTAATTGGGGTATACTACCCTTAGGTTCGTTAAAGGATGCGCAATCTTGTATCCAAAACGGCTTTTTCACCCCAAAATGATTTTGCGGAGGTAATGAATAATGTTGGTAAATGCAACCGAAATGCTGATCAAGGCACGCGATGGCCACTACGGTGTGCCTCAGTTCAACATCAACAATCTGGAGTGGACCAAGGCAGTCCTGACCGCCTGCGAGGAAATGAAGAGCCCCGTTATCCTGGGGGTCTCTGAGGGCGCAGGCAAATACATGACCGGCTTCAAGACCGTTGCCGCCATGGTCAGCTCCATGGTGGAGACCATGGGCATCACCGTTCCCGTTGCCCTGCACCTGGACCACGGCACCTACGAGGGCTGCAAGGCCTGCGTTGAGGCCGGCTTCTCCTCCATCATGTTCGACGGCAGCCACTACTCCATTGAGGAGAACGTGGAAAAGACCAAGGAGCTGGTCGCTCTGGCACACTCCAAGGGCCTGAGCATCGAGGCCGAGGTCGGCTCCATCGGCGGCGTTGAGGACGGCGTTGTGGGCGCTGGCGAGATCGCAGACCCCGCCGAGTGCGCAAAGATCACCGATCTGGGCATCGACTTCCTGGCTGCCGGCATCGGCAACATCCACGGCGTTTACCCCGCCAACTGGAAGGGCCTGGACTTTGAGGCTCTGGACCGCATCCACAAGGCTACCAACAACATTCCTCTGGTCCTGCACGGCGGCACCGGCATCCCCGACGAGATGATCCAGAAGGCCATCAGCCTGGGCGTTTCCAAGATCAACATCAACACCGAGTGCCAGCTGGTGTTTG
>ERZ780162.2129-NODE-2129-length-12906-cov-2.894872_pt1 | contig 12906 bp, 14 predicted proteins | sample MGYA00511474_ERZ780162 | MGnify/ENA primary metagenome ERZ780162 (study PRJEB29588, sample SAMEA2143633) | human gut metagenome | biome: human gut; feature: human-associated habitat; material: faeces | place: Denmark | collected 2008/2010 ...
AAATAAACTGACATCAAAAAATGAGAAAAAGTGCCAACGATTACTTGACACATACAATTGCCGCAGCTACATATAAATCACAAAATTCTCTGTTATAATGACTTTTGGAGGTGTTTCCATGCAGCACATTTTAATTGTTGAGGACGATTTGGATATTCAGGAATTATTGAAAAACTTTCTGCGGGAGGCAGGATACACCGTTACTCTTGCAGGCGACGGAATAGAAGCCATATCCTTTTTTTCAAGCATGCACTTTGACCTTATTTTATTAGACATCATGCTTCCCAAAATTGACGGCTTTACTGTTTGCGAATTGATCCGCAGGCAATCCCGTGTTCCTATCATTATGCTGACCGCCCTGAACGGCGAAGAAGAACAAATCCGGGGCCTGGATCTGCAGGTTGACGATTACATTACAAAGCCTTTTTCCATGCCGATATTGGTGCGTAAAATAGGGGCTGTTTTACGCAGAAGCTCAATGATACCGGAACAGGAGCACCAGACAATCCGCCATAAGAATCTCATCCTGGACATGGACAGTTATACCGCTGTGGTAAACGGTGTTTCTTTTGCTCTCACACAACGGGAATTTGATATACTGAGAGAGCTGCTGCTCAATCAGGGACGTGTACTTACACGGCAGAATTTGTTGGATAAACTGTGGAAATACGACTTTTACGGCGACGAAAGGGTTGTAGATACTCACATAAAAAATCTCCGCAAAAAGCTGGGTATCGACTTTATCCAGACGATCAGAGGGGTGGGCTATAAAATTGATAAAGAAAATTAAGGGAAGTCTGTTTGCGAAAATATTTGTAATCACCTTTTTGCTGACCAGCATTTGCTGTATTCTGACATATACGGTTATTTCATGGCTCGTTCCTAAAACATACGGCACAACGCTTGACGCAAACCTGGAGCATACGGTTTCTTCATTCATTACAGAGTTAAAAACCACGTCCCCATTGGAAAGCGGAACGCTTTTTGATGAGTTTCTTTTGAACAATAACGGGGTATTGCTTCAACTATCCGACGATAACGGCAACGCAATCGAACTGCCCTCACAGGGGGCAAAAGAATTTCCTCGTTTTCTTGATGGAGGAATAGCAACTGAAAATACTGACCCGGCGGCGTATCGGGCAACACATAGTTATCTGTTCTCTTTCGCAGGATCGGACACTGTTTATACATTGACAGTTGCCGGGAGCGCGCATGAGGTTGACCTACTTAGGAATACTCTGGCAAACGTGTTTATTATTCTATTTTTTGTCATTCTTATTATTGCTACGTTTGCTTCAATGATTTATTCCCGCTATGTTACAAGGCCCGTATTACGACTTAGCGCAGTATCAAAAAATATGTCTGAACTAAACTTTAACTGGAAGTGTGAAGAAGATCGGACAGATGAGCTTGGCGTCCTGGCGCATAGCCTGAATGAAATGTCTAAAAAGCTATCTGCCGCTTTGGAAAATCTACAGGCGGCAAATATAAAATTGCAGGCAGACATAGAGCATGAAAAAGAATTGGAACAGGCGCAGCTTGACTTTTTTTCCGCTGTTTCCCATGAACTGAAAACGCCTGTTACAATTATCAAAGGGCAGACAGAGGGAATGCTTTTGAATGTAGGCGATTATCAGGATCGCGATAAATATCTGTCGCGCTCCCTTGAAATCATCGATACAATGGAAAGCATGGTACAGGAAATACTGACGGTTTCGCGCATGAAATCATCTAAAGTAGGTCTGCGAAAAGAAAAAATGGATTTTTCTGATCTTCTGAAACGGGAATATGTTTTATTCGAGGATCTGATCGTACAAAAGGAAATCGACTGGAACGAGAATGTTTCTCCAGCTCTGCAAATCGTCGCAGACAAAATGCTGATACAAAAGGCAATTAACAATATTGTTTCTAATGCCATTTTGTATTCTCCGAGAGGTAGTTCAATCTATATGGACGCATTTTCTGAAAATAGGTCGGTAGTTTTCCAGATAGAAAATACTGGTGTGCATATTCCAGAGGCAGAAATTTCAAAATTGTTTGATGCTTTTTATAGGATGGAGCAATCACGCAATCGAAAAACAGGGGGTAGCGGCTTAGGGCTTTATATCGTCAAAACCATTTTAGAACAGCACAATATAATATACAGCTTGAAAAACACTGACAGAGGGGTATTGTTTTCAATCCAATTTTGAAAAATATGGGGCGGTCAAATTTGATCGCCCCGTATTTTTAACTACACATAAAAAACATATTCGCCACAATGGTATCCCAAACAGTTCTGCTACTATATATTCAGAAACAGAAAGGAGTGTTTCAGAATATGAAAAAACAAAAAATCACAACTCTTTTACTCACAATGGCGCTTTGTACATCGGCTGTTTTAAGTGGCTGTGCGGCAAGCGCGGCAAGCCAGACGGAACCCAACCAGTCAACTACCAGCTCAACGCCTTTTGAGGAGGCGAAAGATAGCGGCACTCCCATTTCCTCTGACGAGGCTTCCTCGGTGCAAGCCTACGAGAATGATGAAGTCCTTTCCTCTGAGGAACAGGCCAAAGCAGAGCAAGAACGCCGGGCTGAGATTGCCGAAAAGTATTCTATCTATGCTTCGTATGGTCTGACATACGACACGGAAAAGGATCGTTTCTTCTATAACGGGCAAGTCGTGCGTTACTTCAAGGATCAAATCAATTCTAATGAAACGAATGGCTTTTCCTATGATGACGGCGTGATAGACGTTGAGCCCATTAGAGATGAAGAGGGAACCCTGACAGGTCTAAAGCAATCCTCGGACGCTGACTTTAATGCTCACACTAAAGAGCAGGAGGCATTGAAAGCCGAATTGGAAAAGGCCGGAATTACGGCTGGAAGTGGTAGTTTTGAACAAGGCGATCCGAATTATCGTGATGACAGCCTGGACACCTACACCGAATTTGGCGTTTCCTATGACAAGACTTCCAACCATTGGGTATACGGGAAAAAGCCTATCTATATTCTTTATGATAAAGATCACTGCACGTTTTGCAATAAAAGCGTGAGTGACGGTGTCAGCCTGAATGTTGTCCGCGATGAGAACGGTAATATCGAAAAGCTGGTTTCCGTGGATAAGGAAGAATTGGAGCAGTTTGTGAAATAACTCATAAATTGCCGGACGGTGGCAAACGTATTCCTTTCATTACGCATCCAATCTGCAAAAGAATTTTTGACCCTGGCATCAGAATATGGTACACTAACAAAAGCGGCTGTATCGCCCCCTGATTGTCGGGACAGAGCATTTCCGGGCGCCAGCGCGCCAACAACCGCCAGATGAAATGAATTTAAGAGCTCTTTGCCCCGTTGCAGGAGCTCCGGAATGGAGAATTGAGAATTTCATGAAAAAACAGAAGACGAAAAAGGGTGAATACGGATATCTGAAGCATCAGCGGAAGCTGGAAATCGCCAAAACAGCGATCCTTTTCTGCCTTTCCCTCGCGGTATATCTGTCCGGCTTACTCACCACCGGAACGAATAAAAACCTGCTGACCATCGTGGCGGTGCTCGGCTGCCTTCCCGCCAGCCGAAGCGCAGTGGGCATGATCATGTTTCTTCGGGCGAAGGGCTGCAGCGAGGAGCTGCATGAGCGTATTCTTCCCCGTGCGCAGGGACTTCCTCAGCTTTACGATGTGGTTCTCACCAGCTATGATGCCACCTTTGAGCTGGTGCACATGGTTTTTAAGGGCAACAGCCTGATCGGCCTTACCGTGAACCCCAAATGTAAAACCGACGCCTGTGAGAAGCATCTGAAGGAGATGATGGCAAAGGACGCAATTAAGGATGTCCGCGTGAAAATCTTTCAGGATACGCCCAAATATCTGAACCGCCTGGATCAGTTAAGGGAGCTCTCTGTGGAAGATACGCAGACGAACGCAGTATTTTCTCTGATAAAGGCCATTTCCATCTGATCCCAGGTATCCCGGCATGTGAAAGGAAGCTCATGAGAGAAGTGACCATCGGCCCCAACGAGGGCGGACAACGGTTTGATAAATATCTGAAAAAATATCTGAAGGAAGCCGGAAGCGGTTTCCTTTATAAAATGCTCCGGAAAAAGAACATCACGCTGAACGGACACAGGGCGGATGGGAGCGAGAAGCTGAACACGGGAGACCGGGTCTGCTTTTTCCTTGCGGAGGAAACCATTGAAAAATTCCGGGGAACCGCTTCTCCGGTTTCCACCGTCCGGAAAGAAGAGCTTCTTTCCATTCCCGTTTTGTACGAGGACAGTCAGGTGCTTCTTGCCGATAAGCCTGCGGGCCTTCTGACCCAGAAGGCGCAGGCGCAGGATTACTCCCTGAACGAATGGCTGACTGACTACCTGCTTGCGGGTGGGAAGCTGAGGGAGGAGGAACTTCCCACCTTCCGTCCTTCCGTCTGCAACCGGCTGGACAGAAACACCAGCGGCCTTGTCATCTGCGGAAAGACGCTGGCCGGAAGTCAGAAAATGAGCGAGCTGATCCGGAACAGGAGCCTGCACAAATTTTACCGGCTCTTCGTCGCGGGAAAACCGCCCGCCGAAGGACTGGCGGAAAGCTGGCTTTTACGGGAAGAAAACAGCAATCAGGTCAGAATTTACGACAAAAAACCGGACGATTCCAGAGCGGTTCCCATTTACCAGACGACCTCCTATGTTTTCCACGGGCTGGCGGCTTCTGGAAGCCTATAAGGACTGCTCCTGCCTGGAGGTGGAGCTTTTCACCGGAAAAACCCACCAGATCCGCGCTCAGATGGCGTCGCTTGGCTTCCCTCTCATCGGGGATGTGCGTTACGGAAACGAGGCCGTCAACCGGCATTTCCGGAAGGCGGGCGTCCGCTCCCAGCTTCTGCACGCCTTCCGTCTGGAGTTTCCGTCTCTGGACGGACTTTTCTCCGGTCTCAGCAAAAGAAGCGTCATCGCTCCGGAGCCGGAAAGCTTCCTGCGTATGCGCAGGTTCTGTGAAGGGCAGGCAGGTCTGACAAGAAGAAACCGCCTGTCGGAAAAGGACATATAAAAATGGCAACATGGAATTCAAGAGGTCTCCGGGGGTCCACCCTGGAGGAGCTGATCAACCGGACAAATGAAAAATACAGGGAAAACGGGCTTGCGCTCATCCAGAAGATCCCCACACCCATCACTCCCATCCGCATCGACAAGGAGCACCGGCACATCACCCTGGCCTATTTTGACCAGAAGAGTACGGTAGACTATATCGGGGCGGTGCAGGGGCTGCCTGTCTGCTTCGACGCAAAGGAATGCGCGCAGGACACCTTTGCCCTCGCAAATATTCATGAGCATCAGGTGCAGTTCATGAAGGAATTCGAAGCCCAGGGCGGCATCGCTTTCTTTCTGATTTATTATTCCGGCCGGGATGAGTTCTATTATCTTCCCCTTGCCCATCTGGAATATTTCTGGGACCGGGCGAAAAACGGCGGACGGAAAAGCTTCCGCCATGAAGAACTGAATCCGGAATATTTTCTTCCCAAAAAGAGCAGCGTTCTGGTTCCCTATCTGGACATGCTGCAGAAGGATCTGGATGACCGGCCGGATTAAAGTGCGGGAAAACAGCCAGCCCTGCGGCCAGGCGCCTCCAGGATACACTACGCCGTCTTGCAGACGGCGGGAAAGAAGCCGATATGAAAAATCCTGTTACAACGCTTTGTTACATAGAAAAAGAAGATGCCTACCTGATGCTGCACCGCGTCAAAAAGAAAAATGACTTAAACGAACACAAATGGATAGGGATCGGCGGCCACGCGGAGGAAGGAGAGAGCCCGGAGGACTGTCTGCTTCGGGAGGCAAGGGAAGAAACCTCCCTCACCCTTACCTCCTTCCGTTTCCGCGGTCTGGTCACCTTCGTTTCCAATCAGTGGGGCACAGAGTACATGTGCCTGTATACGGCGGACGGTTTCGAAGGAGAGCTGTCGGACTGCGACGAGGGCTGTCTGGAATGGGTCCCCAAAAAGGATATCCCGAAGCTGAATCTGTGGAAGGGAGATCTGATCTTTTTCCGGCTCCTTCAGGAAAACGTGCCCTTCTTTTCCCTGAAGCTGTGTTACGAAGGAGACCGCCTCGTGCGCTGGCAGCTGAACGGCCGCGACATGGGCGCAGAGGTTCCTGATGAGGAAAAATGGAACCGGATACTTGACAGCGTTCGGGGGATTTAGTATATTGTTGATAGTTTGCTGTAGTAATATGTTATCATATTATCAGGACAACGCGTTAATTAATTAAAGTTTTAGACTGTTTAGACTGCATTCAAGGAGGAAAAAGGACATGAGCAGACCTTTGATCCATACCCCGGAAGGGGTGCGGGATATTTACGGGGCGGAATACCGGAGAAAGCTGACCGTGGAGGATCGTCTGCACCATGTCCTTTCTTCCTTCGGATACCAGGATATCCAGACGCCCACCTTTGAATTTTTTGACGTGTTCGGAAGCAGCATCGGCACCACGCCTTCCAGGGAACTGTACAAATTTTTTGACAAGGAGGGCAACACCCTGGTGCTGCGGCCGGATTTCACCCCGTCCATGGCCAGATGCGCAGCCAAATATTTCATGGGAGAAAAGCTTCCTATCCGCTTTTCCTATCAGGGAAATACCTTCACCAACACCTCAAACCTGCGCGGACGGCTGAAGGAGGCGACCCAGCTTGGGGCGGAACTGATTCAGGAGCCTTCGGTTCAGGCGGATGGGGAAATGATCGCCATGCTGGTGGAAGCCCTGAAGGCGGCGGGGCTTGAGGATTTTCAGGTGAGTGTGGGCCACGTGGAATATTTCAAGGGGCTCTGTTCCCTTGCCGGGCTGGATGAAGAAACGGAGCTGGAGCTGAGAGAACTGATTTCCAGCAAAAATTTCTTCGGTGCACAGGAGCTTCTGGAGAATCGTCAGGTCCGCAGGGACTATGTGCAGGTGCTCTTAAAGGTTTATGACCTGTTTGGATCCGTTTCCATTCTGAATCTGGCGAAAAGCCTGGTGGACAACGAGCGCTCCCTGCAGGCGGTGGAGCGGCTTCAGGAGCTGTATGATGTGCTCTGTCAGTACGGTGTGGAAAAATATGTTTCCTTTGATCTCGGACTGCTGAGCAAGTACAATTACTATACGGGCATCGTTTTCAAGGCCTATACCTACGGCGTGGGTGATGCGGTGGCAAAGGGCGGCCGTTATGACCGGCTGCTGGGACACTTCGGTAAGGAGGCCGCTGCCGTCGGCTTCGTGGTGCTGGTGGATGATCTGCTGGAGGCTCTCTCCAGACAGAAGCGCCTCCCTGCCATCTGCGCGGACGGCGTTCTGATCGTCTATGAGCCGGGCCGATTTGCAGATGCGTTGAAGCTGGCGAAAGAGCAAAGAACGGCCGGCACTCCCGCTGAGCTGATGCCTGCTGAAGCCGGAGATATGGAGGATGCCTGGAAGATATACCGGGAATCTGCGTCGTCGCACCAGCAGGGGCAGATCCTGTACCTGGATGCGGAAGGCGGCACACAGACTATTGCGGTGAAATAAAAAAGACGCCTTACGGCAAAGAAACAGAAGGTTAGCGCGGCAAAGCGTAACTCCGCCGCGCTCCGGAATGAGGTAGAAATGGAAGAAAAGAGATATCTGACCTTTGCCCTTACCAAGGGACGGCTTGCGGACAAAACCCTTTCCCTTCTGGAAAGCATCGGCCTGACCTGTGAGGAAATGAAGGATAAAAGCTCCCGGAAGCTGGTTTTTGTGAATGAAGAGCAGAAACTTCGCTTTTTCCTGGCCAAAGGTCCGGACGTTCCCACCTATGTGGAGTACGGTGCGGCGGACATCGGCGTGGTGGGAAAGGATACCCTGCTGGAGGAAGGCAGAAGGGTCTATGAGGTGCTGGATCTGGGCTTCGGGAAATGCCGGATGTGCGTCTGCGGCCCTGCGGAAGCAGGAGAGCTTCTGAAGCACCACAAAATGATCCGGGTTGCCAGCAAATACCCCAACATTGCAAAGGAATATTTTTATAATAAGAAAAATCAGACGGTTGATATCATCAAGCTGAACGGCTCCGTAGAGCTCGGCCCCATCGTCGGCCTCTCCGATGTAATCGTTGATATCGTGGAAACCGGCGGCACCCTTCGGGAAAATGGCCTTGAGGTGCTGGAGGAGGTCTGTCCTATATCAGCCAGAATGATCGTCAACCAGGTCAGCATGCAGATGCAGCCGGAGCGGATCAAGGATCTGATCGCCAGACTCCGCGGAAAATTGGAGAGGTAATATGAGAATACTGGAACTTACGGAAGAAAACAGAAGAGATCTTCTGAACACGCTTCTGAAAAGAAGCCCCAACAATTATGGACAGTACGAAGAGGTGGTGGCGGACATCATCGCCAATGTAAGGGAGAAGGGAGACGAAGCCCTTTTTTCCTATACCAGCAAGCTGGATCACTGTGACCTCACGGCGCAGACCATACGCGTCACGGAAGCGGAAATCCAGGAAGCGCGCAGGCAGGTGGGAGAGGAATTCCTGGAGGTCATGAAGAAGTCCGCGGCGAACATCCGCGCCTTTCATGAAAAGCAGAAGCGGACCGGCTGGTTTGAGACAAAGCCGGATGGCTCCATTCTGGGCATGCGTCTTCTCCCCGTGGCCTCTGCAGGCGTCTACGCACCGGGCGGGACGGCAGCCTATCCCTCCAGCGTGCTGATGAACGTGATTCCCGCAAAGGTGGCGGGCGTGGAACGGATCGTCATGGCGACCCCTCCCGGCCCGGATGGAAAAGTCAATGCAGGAACCCTCGCCGCGGCAAGTGTGGCGGGCGTGGACGAAATCTACAAGATGGGCGGCGCGCAGGCCATTGCTGCCCTGGCCTTCGGCACTGAAACTGTGCCCAAGGTGGATAAAATTACAGGCCCCGGCAACATCTTCGTAGCCCTGGCCAAAAAGGCCTGCTTTGGTTATGTCGGCATCGATTCCATCGCCGGTCCCAGCGAGATTCTGGTCATTGCGGATGAAACGGCCAATCCCCGCTATGTGGCGGCGGATCTGCTTTCCCAGGCGGAGCATGACGTACTGGCAAGCGCCATCCTGATCACCACCAGCAGACAGCTGGCAGAGCAGGTATCAGAGCAGATCGATGGCTTTCTCGCCTCTCTGGAACGCCGGGATATCATTCAGAAATCCCTGGAAACTTACGGCTATATCCTGATCGCTCCCGATCTGGACGCCGCGGCGGATGCGGCCAATGAGATCGCCTCCGAGCATCTGGAAATCCTCACGGCGGACCCGTTTTCCATGATGACGAAGATCCGGAATGCGGGCGCCATTTTCCTGGGAGAGTATTCCAGCGAGCCGCTGGGAGACTACTTTGCAGGCCCGAACCACGTGCTTCCCACCAACGGGACGGCCCGGTTTTTCTCGCCCTTAAATGTGGACGATTTCTGCAAGAAAACCAGCCTGATTTCCTATTCACGGCAGGCGCTGGAAGCCGCGCATAAGGACATTGAGCTGTTTGCCGAGCGTGAGGGCCTTACAGCCCATGCCAATTCCATCCGGGTGAGATTCGAGTAAACCGGCCCACAGCGTGTATGTATTGCTGATCGCACAGTGAACAGTAATGCGTATGGTCTTTCTCCATGGAGGTAGTTATGGAAACAAAACGGAGTGCCGTTATCGAGCGGAAAACGAAGGAAACGGATATCGCAATAAAGCTGAACCTGGATGGAAGCGGAAAAAGTGAGATTCAGACAGGAATCGGCTTTTTCGATCATATGCTGGACGGCTTTGCCAGGCACGGCCTGTTTGATCTGACGGTGCATGTAACAGGCGATCTGCACGTGGATGGTCATCATACGGTGGAGGATACGGGAATCGTCCTCGGAACTGCCATCAAGGAGGCAGTGGGAGACAAGGCGGGAATCAGCCGCTACGGTTTCTTCATCCTTCCCATGGACGACGCCCTTGCGCTGTGCGCGGTGGATCTGTGCGGAAGGCCCTGGCTGGAATATGACTGTAACATCACCGCCCCCATGATCGGGGATCTGGATACGGAGCTGCTTCGGGAATTTTTCTATGCGGTATCCTACAGTGCGGGAATGAACCTGCATATCCGCATGCTGTCCGGAAGCAATGGACACCACATGGCAGAGGCCATGTTCAAGGCTTTTGCGAAGGCGCTGGATATGGCATGCAGAAAGGATGACCGCATTGAAGGCGTACTCAGCACGAAGGGAAGCCTTTGATTCGAAAGAGAGGAAAATACAAATGCTGACAAAAAAAATGATCGCCTGCATTTATCTGTATCAGAAGCGCGCAGTGGCAGGCATACAGGATCGCAGCGAGCTGAGTCCGGATCCGGTGGCGCTGGCAGAAAGCTATGCGGAATGGAAATGCGACGAGATTCTGGTATATGATCTTTCCGAAGACGATGTTTCCCATGACGAGGCCATCGATCTGATCCGGGAAATCTGTTCCGCGGTTCCCATTCCCGTCATCGGTGCGGGACGCATCCGCAGAATGGAGGATGTGAAAAAGCTCCTGTACGCGGGCTGCCGGAAGGCCGTTCTGGATTATGACAGACCGGACAACGTGGAGCTGACGAAGGAGGTATCTCTGAAATTCGGCCCGAACAGGCTGCTCGCCCGAATTGGAAATGAGCGGATGTTGGAAGAAGCCTCAGTCTGGCTGAAGGAAAGCGTGAGCGGCGTGCTTCTGACGGATATCTCTGCCCTGAAAACAGCAGTCCGGATCAGTCCGGTTCCCGTTACCGTGGTTCCTCCTGATATTTCACTGGATAAGCTGATGGAAATTCTGAAACTTGACAATGTGGACGGCATTGCCGGAAGGCTGGTCAATGACAACATTCATGAGCTGGAAGCTATTCGGAAGCTGTCCGCAGACAGCAGCGCACCGGAAGAAGGCGGGTCTGCCGGAGAGGACGAATGTCCAGTTCGGGCAGCCTTTACCTGGCAGGAACTGAAGAAAAATTCTGACGGCATGGTTCCGGTCATCGTTCAGGACTGCCGGACGGATGCGGTGCTGATGCAGGCCTATATGGACGAAGAGGCCTATGAAGCCACCATACGCACCGGGAAAATGACCTATTTCAGCAGAAGCCGTGGACAGCTATGGGTAAAAGGAGAGACCAGCGGACACTTCCAGTATGTTAAATCCCTGTACACCGACTGCGACTATGATACCATTCTGGCAAAGGTGGTTCAGATCGGTCCGGCCTGCCATACCGGCAACCGTACCTGCTTCTTTAAAAAACTCGCGTAGGGCGGGCGCTCGATTAGACGCTCGGCCACCAGAAAGGATTGAACTATGGGTGTGCGCACCGCAAACGTTCAGGATGGAAATATCGGTGAGACGCTGACAGGTCTGGCCGAGGTGATTCACGGTCGTCGCGATGCGTCGCCACAGGAGAGCTACACCGCTCGTCTGTTGACCGACGTCGAGGACGAGCTGCTCAAGAAGCTTGCCGAGGAGGCAAGCGAGGTGATCATGGCCTGCAAGGATAACGATCACGATCACATCCGCTACGAGGCCGGCGACCTGGTCTACCACCTGCTCGTGACGCTCGAGCGCTACGGTATCACCCTCGACGAGCTAGCCGGCGAACTCAACGCCCGCCGCCACTAGTCATTGGGGACGTTCTTAAACGACCAGTTAGGCGAGGGGCGTGGACTCCCATTCTCCGGTGAGGTGGGGGATGTCGAAGGTTCGGTAGCCGCAGTCGTAAGCGTGGGCCTGGGCCTCGCAGATGTTCCAGCAGATGTCGCAGGCGCGGTGTGCGTCCGAGCCAAAAGTGATCGGCACCTCGGCGTGGGCGAAGCAACGCAATAGCCCGGTCGCGGGATAGTAATCGTCGAGCCCCTTGCGCGGCGCGGCGGTCGAGACCTCAACGCGGCGGCCCGTGTCGTGAGCGCACTCGGCCATCTGCCCCCAGAACGGCGTCGGGTCAAAGTCGGGCGCAAAGCCTTCCTTCGAAAAGCGCATGACCAGGTCGGGATGGGCCATTACGTCAAAGTTGAGTGAGCTTTCGCAAGCGCGGCACCAGTCGTCGACGTAGCGCTCCCACACGCCGCGTACGTCTAAGTTTTCCCAAACATGCAGGTTGGTGTCATCGTCGATCCAACCGCAAAGGGAATCGGGTGTATCAGGACGAGCGACGTCCTCCGTCCCCGCCGTGCCCGCAGCACCTGCCGCAATATCGCCTGGGTTGCCAATCCAATGCACACTGCCCAGGCGTACGACGGCGTCCTGGGACCAGCGCTCAACCAAAGGCTCGCAGCCCTCGTACCAATCGCATTCAAAGCCATAGATAAAGCTGAGCTCCGGCGCAATCTGCGCGGCAAGCTTGCGAGCATCCTCAAAAGCCAGACGATGTGCCGGCAGGTCGCCCTCAGTAACCTGCACTTCGCAGTTGGCATCCATGCTGGCGGGCAGTGTGAGATGGTCGGCCGAGACCATGACGCGGCAGCCGGCCGCAGCAGCGGCGCGAACGTTGTCCTCAAACGAGGCATGCCCGTCCGAAAACGAGGTGTGGGTATGGCAATCGACCAGCGGGCACATGGGCATAGCGGCTCCTTTGCGTCAAGCGAATCCGCTTCATTGTAATGGCGCAGCTCTCAACACGCCGGGCATGCCGGAGCTCGAAATCGATTGGAAAGGCTGCGCGGCGCGTGGTGCGGCCTCGCTTGCGCTCTCAAAACATGTACATCAGCCTCCAAAAGCTGCAGAAAATGACATGTTTGGAGGCTGGCGTACACGTTTGAGTGGAGCGGGCCGGCGTTGGAGCGCGCCAGCACTTGCGCCCAGCAAAAGTCGCACCTATCCCATGACGCCGCCCCTGCGCCGCCCGCGATGTGCTAGCGTTTGGATGAACAAAACGAGCCCGCGCGGAAAGGATCCGGACCGTATGCAATGCGATAGCACATCCCCACTG
>ERZ780162.2131-NODE-2131-length-12891-cov-4.433468_pt1 | contig 12891 bp, 8 predicted proteins | sample MGYA00511474_ERZ780162 | MGnify/ENA primary metagenome ERZ780162 (study PRJEB29588, sample SAMEA2143633) | human gut metagenome | biome: human gut; feature: human-associated habitat; material: faeces | place: Denmark | collected 2008/2010 ...
CACTCCCGCCATGGCTGTCGCCGTGGGAAGCAGCCCGGCGCAGAAGATCCTGCTTCCGGTCAACCGCTGCAACCACCATGTGGTGGGGGTGCAGGATTATTCCATGGCGCGGCTGACCGATGAAGCGGTAGAAGAGCTTCTCTCCCTTATTTCACAAGAATAAGCGTAATTCCTCTGATATGCGACATGGGGCCGTTGTCATTATACAGCCGGATTCTGTTTTTTCCTTTTTCCAGCTTCACCAGAACCTCCTTGTTGTCCTCATTCTGCCAGGTGGGGAAGCCCCAGCCGCTGGAATTGTGAAGATAGGTGTGAATCGCCTCTTCTCCGTTTGTCTGGATAGAAATATCCCTGTTATCTCCTGCCGTATACACGATACGGAGAACATATTTTCCGGTTTCTGGAACCGTTATGTTATCAAATACCAACTCTGTCTGCTCTCCCAGGCCAACTGCAGTCGGAACGCCGTCCACGCTTACGATTTCCCCGCCGCCGCACAGGTTCTCCTGGCTGACGCCAAGGGAAATGGGCGGGAAGGGATCGTTATCGATCAGCTTCAGCTTCCAGATTCCGGGCACCTTACCGGAAACGCGCCGCAGCTCAAGAGTGAATTCCCCCGCTTCGATGGGAAGGATAACTTCATGCGTGACAAAGGTACGGATTGCTCTGCTTGCCGGCATTTTCCATCTTGTCGTAGAACTGCCGCAGACAAGCTCCATCTCCCAGGGCTCTTCAGCTGCATAGAACAGGCGGAGGGTGTAATTCTTTGTCTCCTTTACGCTTCCCCGGAATACGGCCGCGCTATTTAGCACAAATCCGTGCGTGCCGTCATCCCATTGCACCATTTCGCTTCCATGAAGCAGTGTTGCGTTTTCTCCCGGATATTCCGTAAAATGGTCACTCATATAGCCGGAACAGTTACCGCTTGTCAGCGGTTCAATCTTTCCCGTAATATAGATTCCCGCGCCTCCTGCTGCCAGAAGGCTCAGTTCCAGCGTATCCGCCGCAGTTACCTTTCTTCTGGAGACAGTCACCATTTCTCCCTTCGCACAGTCTTCATAAATCTCTGCCTCATATTCTCCCTTTCCCAGGAAATCAAGCGGCAGGCGAACCACCTTTTTCGGCGATGTGATGACGCCGATCAGCCATTCCGTATCCGTATAGCGCAGGATGGCCGCGTGGTCTCCGGGATAGCCGGAAAGAACTCTCACTCCCCGGTAATGCTTCTTCGTCCGTCTGAGGAAATCCGTTCCCTTCCATCCTTCCATATAACGCAGGGCAAGGGCGTAGTTGGTCAACCCTGAGTCGAATACCACGGGAAGCGCAAGCTGATGTCCCATTGTGGTATTTCTGTTTTCCCTGTTTGAAAATGCCGTAGGCGTATAATCCATCGGTCCCGCAACGTTTCTGGTAAACGGCACAGTACAGTTATGAACGGAATCCGGCAGATTGCTCCACTGATAATGCTCCATACCCATAATGCCTTCCGCCGTCATGAAGTTGGGCCAGGTACGCCCCTCTCCCATGGGTTTGACGGAACCGTGGAAATTGATCATCAGCCTATGCTCGATCATAAGATCTGCCATCATATTGTACTGCCACATGGTATGCTGGGAATCATTTTCAAAAAAGTCAATTTTCAGGCCGTCCACGCCCCAGCTGGCCCACAGCGGGATCAGCTCCTCCGCTTTCTCTCTGGTGTCCAGTCTCTGCATCGGCGTCCAGATCCAGATCTGCACATTCTTTTTGTGCGCGTACTCACACAGGTCCTTCACCCAACTAGCATCCCAGCCGCAGTCCAGAGTCACACCCTCAAAGCCGTAAGCAGCCGCCATATCCACATAGTTTCTGGATTCCAGATACAGCTGTGCTCCGTTCATATCTTCCCACCAGGACCAGAGCGCGCGTCCGGGACGGATCCAGGAAGTATCCGCTATCACGGAGGGTGGATTCAGGTTGTAGTTCACCGTCGAATTCACAAGCGCATCCAGACTTTCCGTCACAACCGCATATCTCCACGGGGAATGGAACGGAAGAGGGGAGGTTATGGGATTCCCCTTCTCTTCCGGTGCAAAGCCGATTCTCATACAGCCATGTTCATCTCCCACCAGATGACAGGAGCAGTAGCTTCCATTCGTATTAATCACATTCGCTTCGTTAAGCATGAGCCAGATCCCGTCCTGTTCGTGATAGAACAGAGACGGCATGCCGAAGGGCTGTCCGTTTATGCTCTTATCCCAGTTTCGGGCATTGTAGGGCCCTTCATAGGTAGGAACCCAGTCCTGGAGCCACATCTGACAGTCCGTGCTGATCCGAAACTCCGTTTCTTCCCCCTTTACCATCAGAGCATCCCTGCCCTGATGACAGATCTCATACCGGAACGCCATACCATCATCAAAGGCGCGCAGTCTCAGCGTAAATTCCGAGTCATTTGCCTTAAAAACCAGTGCAAGTTCCTCCGCATCATTGGTATAAACCGCTTTTTTCCCGGCGGGAAGGGAATACTTCTCATGCACGGAGCCTCTTTCCTCTTTTTCAAAGACCAGTCCGCCCGTAAAATCTCCCAGCCCGGTGCAGATCCCCAGGCCGCTTTCCCCGATCGCTTCTTTTTCATTCCGGGAAACGGCATAATAAATTCGGCCATTCTCTTTCTGGTTCACCGTCACCTTCAGCTTCCCGTCTGGCGAAACCAACATCCACATATTCTGTTCCTCCTCAATTTCATTTCCGTCCCAGGCTTCATCCCTTGACGCTGCCCATTACAATACCAGTGGTAAAATATTTCTGAAGAAAAGGATAAATCATCAGCACAGGAACTGCCGCCAGGAAAATCTGAGCAGCCTTTCCGGTACGGTCCGAAATCATTCCGATCTGCCTGACATCGCGCAGGGTTTCCAGAGCCATCAGATTGGTGGATACCACCTGAGTCTGCAGATAGGTCTGCAGTGGATAGTTATCCGGCGAATTCATGTAAATCAGGCCGTCAAACCATGCATTCCAGTGGTTTACAATGATATACAGCGTCACCGTCGCCAGCACCGGCTTGGAAACGGGAAGGATTATCATGCGGAGCACCTTCCAGTGCGTCGCACCGTCCACGTATGCCGCTTCCTCAAGTTCCTTTGGCAGGGAACGGAAAAAATTCATCAGCAGGATCGTGTTGAATACGTTGACCGTACTTGGCAGTATGAGCGCCCAGATGGAATCGATCAGCCCCGTGTCGCGGACCACCATGTAGGAAGGAATCAAGCCGCCGCTGATCAACATGGGGATTACGAATACCCATATGTAAAATTTCCTTTCCGGAAACTCATGCTCCATCCTGGAAAGCGGAAAAGCCGCCAACACGCATACGATCAGGCTGATGGGTACCGCAAGCAGCACCCTTTCCGCCGATACGATCAGAGATTTCCAGAATGCCGGCTTATCCGCCATATATTTGTAGGAATCCAGCGTGAACTCCACCGGCCAGAGTCCCACATTTCCGGCTGCAACAGCGCTGCTTGAACTGAATGAAATCGCCAGCTGATTGAGCATGGGCAGAAGACAGCTCACAGCGAGTAGAATCAGGAACATATAGTTAAATATAGTAAAAATTATCATGCCCAAAGACTTTTTTTGCACAGGCTCACCTCCGTTCAGAATACCCGGTAATCCGTAAATTTATAGGCCAGCGCATAGGCTGTGGTCAGCATGGCAAAGGAAATCACCGACTTGAACAGGCCAATGGCGGTAGCAACGCCATACTGAGCGTCCAGCATGCCGATGCGGTAAACCAGCGTATCCAGAATGTCACCGGTGCTGTACACCTGCGGGCTGTACATGTTGAAAATCTGATCGAATCCAGCATTAAATATATTTCCCATCGCCAGAATTGACATCAGCACCACGATGGAAAGGATGCCTGGCAGCGTTACATGCAGAGTCTGTTTCCACCTGTTCGCTCCATCCATAACGGCTGCCTCATACAGACACGGGTCGATTCCCGTTAAAGCTGCCAGATAAACGATTGTTCCATATCCGAATTCCTTCCATGTATCCGTAAGTACCATGGTAAAGGGAAACCATTTCGGATCTCCCAGGAAAAAAATCGGTTCCAGCCCCAGTGCCGTAAACGCCTTTCCGATCACCCCTTCAGACGGGGACAGAATATCCACAAAAACTCCTGCGAGAATGACCCAGCTCAGGAAGTGCGGGAAATAGATCATGGTCTGCAGCGACCGCTTGAACTTCATGTTCCGCACCTCGTTCAACAGAAGTGCCACGATCACGGGGATCACAATTCCCATGACGATCTTCATGACCGCGATAAAAAAAGTATTCCAGATAACCTGCCAGATATCCGGCAAATTGAATACATATTCGAAGTTATCCAGTCCAACCCACTTCGACCCCAGAAAACCTTTGCTCGGATTGAACTTCTGAAAAGCCATGATATTTCCAAACAAAGGAACATAGCTGTAAATTGCGAGCAAAATCAGAGCGGGCAGGAGCATGAGATGCAGGGACCAGTTCTTCTTAAATTTATTGAACTTTTTATTCATTAACATTCTCCTTATTAAAACACGGAGGAGAGCCTCTCCCCCGTGCCAGTTACCATCATTCCTGTGATGCATGCCAGTCGTTTATTTCCTGCGTGATCTCTTCTCCTCCGAGTTTGTTCCAGTTCGTCACAAATTCATCAAAGGCGTCCAGATTTCCCTCCAGGATGATGGTCGTATAATCCTGCAGCTGCTGTTTGTCCAGAGTGGGAAGTTTTTCCGTCATGGTTTCTGTCGGTGCCGCATAGTATGCGTCGTTGACCACATTCCCAGGAGTCCAGTATTCATCATAAATGACGTCCAGTGATCCGCCCGGGCCATACATTTTCAGCTGATGCCAGTTGTTGTCCTTGTGATCGCCTTCCAGACTCTTGCAGGCCATCTCATAATAGTTCAGTTCTTCGTCATTTAACGTATCAACATCTGCTTCCCCGTTAATCACAGCCGTCACCTTCTGTGCTGCCGTAAAGTTCTTCATTGGAGGCTCAATAGCGACAGCAGGATACTGATATGGTCCAAATCCATCCGGTGTGATATTAAAGGTCTGAGGCTCCGCGGTTTCTCCATAGCTCTTTTCCAGCTGAAGATTCAGCATTTTCACAACCGCTTCGGGATGTTCGCAGTCCGCACTGATCACATAAAAGTCTGTGGTGCTGGAGGACAGCTGCGCCTTCGCCGGTGTGCTTCCGTCCAGAGAAGGGATCGCCACGGGAACCCATTCAAAGGTGGGATCGGCCACTTTTGCGTCATTGATCCATGCCATATCCCAGAAATCTCCGAACAGCATGCCGATGCGTCCCGCGCTCACATCTTCATTGACCTTATTGGCATCCTTTACGCCAAACTCAGGATCGATCTGGCCCGCTTCGTACATTTCATGGAGTGCTGCAAGCGCATCCTTTACCTCAGGCTGAATGCCTCCCCATACAATTTCATCTCCCGTATCTACCCAGATTCCGGGATAGGCATTATACGCATTGAAAAAGCCAGTCAGATCCGCAAATCCACTACCATAAAGATCCTTATAAAGAGCAAGGCCATAGGTATCATCCGCTCCGTTTCCGTCCGGGTCCTGCGTGGTGAAGGCTTCCGCAATATTTCTCATATCCCCCACCGTCTCCGGCAGTTCCAGTCCCAGATTGTCCAGCCAGTCCGTGCGCACCCACAGTACCTTTGCTGACATCAGCGGAGAGCCGATCTTCGGAATCGCATACAGCTTTCCATCAAAAGTGGCCGCCTGCATGGCGATGCCTCCGTCTGAATTCAGCACCTCCTCCGTATAAGGAGCCAGATAAGTGTCCATCACTTCTGTAATGTCCATGATCTGTCCGTTGTCATACATCATTTTCATCTGGGAAGAACTTACCTGCATTACATCAGGGATGTCATCTGAAGTGATGGCAATATTGACCTTCTGTGCATACTGCTCCGTATTGGTGGACCATTCCCAGTTCACCCGGATATTTAAAGTTTCTTCCAGATAGCGGGTCCATACGTTATCCTCCAGAGAGTCCCCCTCGGGGAATTCAATTCCCGCTCCCAGATTCTTTACCGAAGTGATTTCCACCAGTTCATCATAGCGCCCAAACGGATCAGCGTCAGCTTCCTCCTCCGCTGCACTCTGCTCCGTTCCCTGAGCCGTCCCCTCGTCTCCAGACTGTGTGCTTTCTTCGGATGATCCCGTACTTCCACATCCGCCAACCAGCGCTGTTGTCATAGCCAGCGTCATGAACAGTGCCAACAGTTTTCTCTTCTTCATTTCGCGCCCTCCTTTTATTTATTTTGTATACTATAATTATATTGTAGGCTTTTTGAGTTGTATATAATTACATTTTTACATTTCTTGTTTATTTTTTACATTGTCATTTTTCCTCTTTAAGCACAAAAAAAGCACATATTATGTGCTTTTTTACAATAAAGGATTTTCAATATCTTTCCCGCTCTCATCATCTGTTTTCCATGGAAATTTCCTTAGCTCAGGGTTCCCTCTCCGTCCCGGTACTCCCGGGGCGTAATTCCCATGGTCTTTTTAAAGACCTTGGAAAAATTTGCCGAAGTTTCATATCCTACCATCGGCGCGACTTCACTGATTCGGTAGGAGGTGTTTTTCAAAAGCTTGCATGCCGTTTCCATCCGCAGCCTCAGAATCGTTTCCGTCAGCGTCTGACCCGTCAGTTCCTTAAAACGGCGGGAAAGATAAGAAGGATTCAGATGCAGTTTTTCCGACAGTGCGCACAGCGAAAGGTCACCGTCCAGATGTTTTGAAATATATGCCATCAGCCGGCTGACAAAGGATTTCTCCAGATCCGTATCGTTTTCATCCCCATCTCCGCTCCTGTTTTCAAAATACTCGATTCCTGCTATTGCGATCTGAGAATCCTCTTTCAGATGTATCTTCGCAATTTCCTTAAGCTCCTCAAATGGACGGTACACCTGCTCCCAGTCAATCTGCTTCTCATGAAATACGAATGTGACTGAAATGTCCAGCGTATGCCTGATTACCCGCTTGATTCCTTCTGCCATTCCCTTTACAACGGCCTGAGCGTGCTGAAGATTATCTCTTTCCACTGGCTGCAGCGCCCAGATGATGACATGCCTGTCCACCCACATGACCTCACATTTCACCGCATAGGAAATTTTTTCCCGTATGACCATATCGATAGCAAGCACAGTCTCATTCGTCAGCTCCTGCGTGGCTTTTCCGGCAAGCAGCATCACAGGACAGCCCGTCTCCAGAGAAATTTCCACCTCATCCCAGGACCGATCCCTGTATCCTGTTCTTTCCTGATCAAGAAGCAGTGTCCGTACCATGTTTTGCCGCAACATCGCCTTATAAAGCCGGGTTTCCTCTCTCGCCTTCAGAAGCGTATCGCGCACATCCATATTCCGTTCGATGCATCGGATGCATTCTCCTATGGCCTCCATAAGGATCTCATCCCCTTCATTTTTCAGGATATAATGAGCCACCCTCTGCTGGATTGCCTGTTTGGCATACTGAAAATCATCGTAGCCAGTTTGAAAAATCACCTGGCACATGGGCCATTTCTGCCGGATTCCCTTTGCCAGTTCAATCCCCGTCGTCCCCGGCATACATATATCCGATATTACGATGTCAAACTGGTACTCATTCAACAGCCGGAAAGCCTCTGTTCCGGAATATGCCTTGTAAACGTCCAGTTCAAACTGCGCCGTTTCCTCAAGCATGACGGCAAGGCTGTCCGTAATCATTTCCTCATCATCCACAACCAGCACTCTGTACATCAGATTCCTTCCCTTCTTCGCCTTCTACCGGCAAAATAAGACTGCAGAGCGTTCCCTGCCCCTCCTGTGACTCTATCTCAATTCCATATGCGTTTCCAAACCGAATTTTCAGCCTGCGATTAATATTGCAAAGACCATTTTCGATAGTATCCCCCGCCTGTTCAAAGCGCGCCTTCAGCTCACCCAGCTCCTTTTCTCTCATTCCCGCTCCGTTATCCTGCACATGGATAAACAACCGCTTCTCTTTTTCTTCATACCAGATCCGCAGGAGTCCCCCTTTCTCCACGTTATTCAATCCGTGTTCAAAAGCATTCTCCAGAAGAGGATGCAGAATCAGCCTGGGAACCACAAGTTTCTCATATCTGGACGGCAGCTCCTCAAATTCCACACGAAGCCTGCGCTTGAAGCGCATCTCCTGAATCTGAGCGTACCGCTTCGCGTGCTCCGTCTCCATTTTCAGTTCCACGTCGCTCTTCGCGCTTTTGGTAATATACCGGTAATATTCAGACAGATAGGAGGAAAATTCCACAATGCTTTCATAATCTTCATCCTTTGCCATTCGATACAGGGTGAAAAAGCTATTGTATAGAAAATGGGGATTGATCTGGGACTGCAGATACTTCAGCCGGGCCTGTTGGGTGAGCAACTTCTGCCGGTAATTGATTTCCATCTGATTCTGCAGTGATTCCGCCATCCGATTAAAGGCAATATACACGTATCCGAATTCATCTTCCCGCTTTTCTCTGATCCGCACATCCAGATTTCCCGTCTCCATCCTTTCCAGGTTCGTTACCAGTGTCCTGATCGGACTGCTGATCATGGTGTTTATCATATAGAGATAGCATGCCATCAGGATAACTACAATCGTAAGGCAGCCGAAAAATATATTCTGATAAATGTGAAGCTTACTGTAAATCGTCTCGTTCGATATATAGGCGAACAGATCCATATTCAAGGGTTCGGATTTGATGGCAAATACGGTATATTTCCTGTGGTTCGTCCGGTCTCTCACCCGTTGCAGCGTCTCTCCTGTGCTTTCCACACCTTCCAAGTCAATATTTTTCCCCACATTCAGCTCATATCCTCCTCCACAATCCCTGAGCTTCACTCCACTGCCCTGGTATTCGTTCAGGAAGTTCAGCGCTGCTTTCAGCTCTGTCTCAGAAAGCCGGATCACCAGAGTGAACAGTTGGGAGCTCTGTTCTCCCACAATGCTGTACGGATAAGCCACACCCAGATACATAGATCCCTGATCGTAAAACAACGACGAGTGCGACAGCTTTTCCTGAATGCGCAGCAACATCTGTTTTTCCTCTTCTCCAACTATCTCTACTCCGTCCAAAGAGGAAATCTTTCGCCCTGTTGCGGGAATATACACGAATACCTCGTCAATATATGTGGAACTCTCATGAAGGATGCTCAGACGGTCCTGAATGTCGAGAAGCTTCTTCGTTTTTTCACTGTCCGTCATGATGGGAAACGCGCCGATGGTATAATACAGTATATCATCATTGAGACATTCATACTGCAGCTTCCGGATCCTGGCGATTTCCTCTTCCAGCGTACTGATCATAAAAGAAGTCTTGGTATACAGAGATTCGGAAATTTCCCTGGTCAACATGTTATATCCAGCCTGAAAAATGCCAAAATACAAAAGATACACCAGAACCAGCACCAGGAGAAAGGCACGGATCACCCTGTATGAAAAAGACTTCTTCAACAGCTTCAGTATGGACTCCCCTCTGTTTTTTCCCCACATTTTTACCCCCTGATTTTGAAAATGCCCGGCGCACATTTACTGCTGCACCAGGCATTTCCCATTCTTCTTAATTATGTAACTTCCCTCTGCAGACCACAACATGACAGTTCCATTCAATTCCGGCGGTATTTTACCCCACAATCCTTCTCACCGAAAGAATGGTTTTATACGCTGCATTTCCGTACTTGATTCCTGTCTTGACGCTGCTGGCATGAACGATACGGCCGTTTCCCAGGTAAATGGCCACGTGGCCCGCATAGCAGATCAGATCCCCGGGCTGCGCCTCCGCATAGGAAACCTCGCGTCCCGCGCTCCTCTGCTCGGAGGAGGTTCTGGGAATGCTGTAGCCAAACGCCTTGTAGACAGACTGAGTAAATCCGGAGCAGTCCGCTCCCTCCGTCAGGCTGGTGCCGCCGGGCACATAGGGATTCCCCACAAACTGGCAGGCATAATTGGCAATCTCGGCTCCCTTGGAGTAGCTGCCGGAAGACGAGGAGGACGACGAAGATGAGGAGGAACTGGAAGAAGAGGAAGATGATGCCTTTTGCGCTTCCTGCTCCGATGCGGTGGACGCTGCACTCGTTTTCTTCTTTTCCTCTTCCGCTTTCCTGCTCTCCTCCGCCTTTCTACTTTCCTCCGCCTTACGGCTTTCCTCTTCTGCCCTTCTCTGTGCTTCTTCCTCTTCCGCACGCTTGGATTCCTCGGCAGCGGCAAGCTGCTGAATTTCTTCATTCTGTCTGGCGATCTTTTCCTTATAGGCTGCGGCCTGCTCCCGGGCCCTGGCAAGATCCGCTTCATAATCAGCGGAGATCGCCTTCTGCTCATCCAGGGATTCCTGAAGCGAGTCCTGTTCCTGCTGAAGCTCATACTGAGAGGCCTGCAGATCAGACTTCTTAACCTCCAGATCCTCCTTCAGCTGCGCCACCTCATCCACAGTAGCCGCATAATCATCCAGCATTTTCCGGTCGTAGGTATAGATTTCCTGCACGTATTCCGCTTTGTTCAGCAGATCTCCCCAGCTCTTCGCCTCCAGAAGGATCTGGATATAGCTGTTCTCTCCCTTCTCATAGAGATACTGAATCCGCTTCTTCATTGCGGTGTACTGTGCTTCTTCCTTTTCCTTTGCCGCGTCGTAATCCTCCTGGGCCTGTACGATCTGCTCCTCCGTGTCTGCGATCTCTTCCTCCATCAGATCCACACTGACCATGATCTCCGCGATCTGACCGGTCAGCTCTTCAATCTGGGCGTCAACCTCTTCCTTTTCTCCGGACAGGTCACCGATCTGGTCATTAATGGCATCCAGCTCGCTCTGAGTGCTGTTCTTCTGGCTTTCCTTTTCCTGTCTCTGCTTTTTCAGATCGCTGCTGCTTGTAGCCGACACCGGTTGAACCGATGTAACAACAACCATTATGATCAAAAACAGACTGAAAAGTTTCTTTCGCATATCCTGTCCCTTCTTCTATCGCAGCAGTTTACAGATCACAGTTCTTAACGGTTCTCGGGAACGGGATTACGTCCCGGATGTTGCCCATGCCGGTCAGGTACATGACGCAGCGTTCAAAACCGAGGCCGAAGCCTGCATGGCGGGCAGAGCCGTAACGTCTCAGATCCAGGTAAAATTCATAGTCCTCCCGCTTCAGCCCAAGCTCGTCCATCCTCTTTTCCAGAAGCTCCAGCTTGTCTTCTCTCTGGCTTCCTCCGATGATCTCTCCGATTCCGGGTACCAGGCAGTCCATGGCGGCGACGGTCTTGCCGTCCTCGTTCAGCTTCATATAAAAAGCCTTGATTTCCTTCGGATAATCGGTCACGAATACCGGACGCTTGAATTCCTTTTCCGTCAGATAACGCTCATGCTCCGTCTGAAGGTCGCTTCCCCAGTGTACCTTGTATTCAAATTCATCGTTGTGTTTTTCCAGAATCTCAATGGCTTCCGTATAGGTCACATGGCCGAATTCGGAATCCAGCACATGCTGAAGCCTTTCGATCAGCCCCTTGTCCACGAACTGGTTGAAAAATGCCATTTCCTCCGGCGCGTTTTCCAGGACATAACGGATGATGTATTTCAGCATGCTTTCCGCCAGAATCATATCGTCCTTCAGATCCGCAAAGCACATCTCCGGCTCGATCATCCAGAACTCCGCCGCATGACGGGTGGTATTGGAATTTTCCGCCCGGAAGGTGGGGCCGAAGGTATAAACGTTGCGGAAAGCAAAGGCATAGGTTTCCGCGTCAAGCTGTCCGCTCACCGTCAGGTTGGTGGGCTTTCCGAAGAAATCCTGACTGTAGTCCACCTTTCCGTCCTCTGTCTTCGGGACATTTTCCAGATCCAGCGTGGTCACCTGGAACATTTCTCCCGCGCCCTCACAGTCGCTTCCCGTGATCAGAGGAGTATGCACATAGACAAAGCCTCTCTCCTGGAAAAAGCGGTGGATGGCGTAAGCCGCAAGGGAGCGGACACGGAATACCGCCTGAAAGGTGTTGGTTCTTGCGCGCAGATGGGAAATGGTGCGCAGATATTCGAAGCTGTGGCGCTTCTTCTGAAGCGGATAATCGGACGGGGAAGCGCCCTCAACGACAATCTCCTCCGCCTGCATCTCAAGCGGCTGCTTCGCTCCGGGCGTCTCCACGATGGTTCCGGTTACGATTACCGCAGCACCCACGCCGATTTTGGCGATGGCCGCGAAATCGGCAAGCTGATCGGAATAAACCACCTGAAGCGGCTCAAAAAAGCTGCCGTCATTCACGACAAGGAATCCAAAGGTTTTGGAATCCCGGTTACTTCTCACCCATCCTCCGACTGTCACCTTTTTTCCCGCATAGCTTTCCTTTTCTCTGAACAGATCCTTAATGTTTGTCAGTTCCATTGTATTAAACCCCTTTTCACGCCGTTATGGCCATTTTTTTCTTAAGATTCTGATGTCGTTTCCGTTGCCTGTGTTTCAGTCTCCGCTTCCGTCGCACTTTCGGTTTCTGCTGTTTCTGTCTCTGCGTCTGACGCTTCGGCCTCTGTCTCAGTCGCCTCCGTCTCCGCTGCCTCTGTCGTCTCAGCCGCGCTTTCCGTTTCCGGCTCCACGTCCGTCACCACAGCGTTCTCCAGCAGGAAATCCAGCACCTTCTCCGACATCATGTATTCCCGATAGCCTTCCACATCCAGAGAAGCGCGGTATTCCTCCACATCGTCATACCCCAGCGAACCGGCATTGCTTTCAATCTCCGCATCCAGCTCCTCGTCCGTCACCGAAAGGCCTTCTGCCTCGGCAATGGCCTGCTCAAGCTCCGCTTCCCGAGTTTCAAAACTTTCCGCTGCCTTTCGCAGTTCGTTCAAAGCCT
>ERZ780162.2134-NODE-2134-length-12870-cov-11.737651_pt1 | contig 12870 bp, 16 predicted proteins | sample MGYA00511474_ERZ780162 | MGnify/ENA primary metagenome ERZ780162 (study PRJEB29588, sample SAMEA2143633) | human gut metagenome | biome: human gut; feature: human-associated habitat; material: faeces | place: Denmark | collected 2008/2010 ...
GCCGTGCCGCAGCCGTCGGAGCGGTGCTTAAGCCGTAAGGCGGGAATTGTGCGGTATTGCCTTAACCTTCTGCGGGTACATTTCCTGCACGGCGGGCTGCTCCCCCAGGCCGCGCAGGGTACGCGCGGGCAAACAGGCAGTCCGGCGCGGCCTGCCGCTTGTGCCGGGTATCTTCAAAAATTTTATTCCACTCGTCGCAAATAGTCAAGGCTTGGGGCGGGGTATCAAAATTCATCGTTCCGCCTCTTAAATTTTTCAAAAACATTTTATTTGTCTGCTCAAACCCGCATTTTCCGCTCGTTATATTCAATAAGCAGGCAAAACGCCTGCCGATGTGTGTGATAAAAAGGAGGTAGCACCGTGCTGTTTACCATGTTTGTATTGTTTTTGTTTGGCTGGCTGTTTTTTCATTCCATCGGGCTGGCACTGCACCTGACCTGGTGCGCCGCCAAAGTGATTGCCGCGCTGCTGTTTGCGGTAGCGCTGCCGGTGCTGCTGGTCTGCCTGTTTGTGGCGGGCGGCCTATTGCTGCTGGTCCCGCTGGGGCTGATCGGCGCTGCTTTCAGCATTTTGAAATTCTGCGCTTAACCTGTTATCTCTCCTCTTAGCTGTCCTCAACAGGGCAGCTATAATTTTTATAACGCGATGTCTTATCTATGAAAACAAAAAAAGTTTTGGACGCAGGCTTGTGCGGAGCAAACTATCCATGGTGTATACAAAAGACGCATATTTGCTGGTTCGAGCGCGAAAAGCCCGTTTGCCATTCTTTTGTCAGCGCCCTTGAACGCTGTGCTTTTCTCCCTGTGCTACCCGGACGCTGCTGCCGTTGAGAACCCCCGGCTAAGCCGGGGGCTTGAGGAAGCCCTAGAAGGGCATATTACAGACAACGCCCCTCAAGGGACCTCGAACGGTTCGGCCAGCTGCATTGCCGACTCGTGGCAGGCCCCTTACGGGGCGTTTTACTTATGCCTTGGTATTCTTGCTACCCGTAAACGGGTCAATAAACTCTTTCAGGCTCATTTGATCCGCTATCTGATCTTCGTCAAGCTGATGCTTGATGTACTCCGCAATTTGCTTCTTATTTCACCCTACTGTGTCAACATAGTATTCCCTTGCCCAGAAGTGCCGATTTCCATACTTGTATTTCAAGTTCGCGTGTCTGTCGAATATCATCAAACTACTTTTCCCTTTGAGATATCCCATGATTTGTGCCACACTATATTTCGGTGGAATACTGATTAGCATGTGGATATGATCCGGGCATGCTTCTGCCTGAATGATTTCCACTCATTTTTGCTCACACAACTTTCTTAAGATTACTCCAATATCTGCTTTGATTTGTCCAAATATCGCCATTCTGCGATATTTGGGTGCAAATGCAATACTGTTCTGAACCACACACAGAGGTCAAATTGTCCTCTATGTAACCGGCTGTCCGGAAGAAGCCGGTATAATCTTCTCCGGAACAGCCCTTGATAAAGATGTGGCAGTAACGCTCGTCATCCTTATCCACAATATAAATTCTTTCTACAATCGTCTGGATCAAAGTGACCAGAACCTCCGGCTGCGCATCTTTTGCATACTCTGCAAAAGAGAGCAGCCTTTCTTTCGTCATTTCCAAGTCACGGATACATATTGATCTGCCCGGCAGCTTCGGGCGTGAGTTTGGTGGTTTTCAACTCGATCAGCACATAGGCGTGCAAAATCTTGTTGTAGAACACCATGTCCACATAGTAGTGGGTGTTATTCACAGTGACCCGCTGCTGAGTGCCGACAAACATAAAGCCCCGACCAAGTTCCAGCAGGAAATCTTCGATTTGCCGCACCAGTGCCGCTTCAAGGTCGCTCTCAAGGAACGGCTTTTCCTCCGGCAGGCCTAAAAATTCAAACACATACGGGGCTTTGATGATGTCCTCCGGCTTGGTGTAGTCCACACCCTTTTCGGCTAGCGCCAAAACCTGCTCCTTGTTGGCATCACTGCGGGACAGGAGCAGACGCTCAAACAGAGAACTATCAATCTGCCGCTTCATCTCACGGACAGACCATCCGGCGTTGACTGCTTTCTTTTCATAGAAGCTGCGCTTTTCCTTATCGGAGATGGACACTAACTCGCAGTAGTGCGACCAATTCAATTTTCCAGACACCGTCTGGCAAATTGGGTAGTTCAAATATAGCAGACGCATATTTTGCAGATTGGAGCGCGAAAAGCCCCTGCCTAATTCTTTTGTCAGCGCCTTTGAAAGCTGCAGCAAGGTTTTTTCACCGTACGCCGCCCGGACGCTGTCGTTCTGCTTGTAGCGGACGATGACTTCACCGATTTTCCAGTAGGTTGACGGCAGTTCCTGATTGACCTACTGAGCTACATTTTTGCGGGATGTCTCCAGCAATGTGCGAATCTCGCTTACTGCCGGGGCAAGAGTTCGCGCGGCGGGGGATACAGGTTTATTATCCATCAGTCGTTGTCCACCTTTCTGCCAAGCACTGTGCATGAGGGCAAAATCTCAGGAAATTTATTGATTTTAAGTATAGCACGCCGCCGCCAAAAGGGAAGTGTGGCAAAATCAAAATTAAATGAATCAGTGTTGCTTCATCCTGATCGGAAAGATGCTTCGCATCGAAAATGGTAGAGGCTTTCATTAGCACGCACGGCTCGGCACAGTCTTCCAGCCCCAGTCTATATTGTCAGCCTGCCATTATCGATTTTCTACAGTTCCAGCATCGAACCTGCATAGAAGAATCAATATTCGTCCGCATCCAACGTGTGGAATTGGGATGCTTCGCCCTGCCTCAATTCATAATGGATCACACCATGGGCAGGCCGTTCCTTGGGCCGTTCGCCATCGCGATGCAGTTCACGGTCCCCTCCACATGCGGGGTCAATCCAAAGTCCATATTGTTTCTCCTGCGTTGCAGCAATAACATTTCTTTATTCGGATTCCAGCAGCCCCCATTTGCGCAGCAGCAGGTCGCGCACAAAAGGTGTACCATAATTTGTAAAGCCGCCAGGCGTTTCCTGAACACGATATTCACGCGGAGTCTGTCCGGAAAAACGCACAAAATCGCGGTCAAAACTGCGAGAATTTGCATAACCGCAACGCTGATAGATCTCACTGATTGGCAAATTTGTCTGAACCAACATGCGGCGGGCTGCATTGATATGCATCAACGCGCAGTAAGTGCTCAGATTGGTGCCAATATACTGACTAAAGAGCCGTGAAATCTGAAAACGCGATACGCCGGTATGGCTTGCCACATCATCGGCTGCAATAGAATTTGGCAGCATGTCACTAATGTACATCAAGGCATCATCCAGTGCCGTACTTTTTCTTGATTGGCTAACAGGTTGTTTATCCAATCCGGCTACCACCTGTGCCAGGATCAAGTTAATGTAGGCTACCAGTGAGACCCGGCTGGCATTGTTGCGGATGCCGTCCGCTACGCCCTGCACTGCCATATCCAGGCTGCCATTTATCTCAGCCGCTGGTAAGTAGCAAAACTGCCTTCCACTTTGCTGCAATATCGTAGTAAATTGCTGGGCATCCTGCGGAGAAAAAGCCGCCAACAGTGAAAGCGACTCGAAAGGCGAAGCATAGCTGTGCACAGCACCATTAGCAATAAATAAAAGGTCTCCTTTATTTAAAGTAAAGCGATGGCCTTGTACTTCAGTTTCAATCTGTCCCTTTAGCAAGTACAAAATCTCGTAAGAGCGATGCACATGCTCCAGATAGGTCAAGTTTTTCACGATACTGCAGCAAATTTCAGATCCAAATTTCTCGGCATAAGACTTAATGGTATAGTCATCCAACGGCATGCCCTTGCACGGCTCCTCTCTGTAAAAAAATAGTTGTATGTTAATAGATTTGTCACATTTCACAAATTGTACGCATTTGGCGTTGTTTAGTATTTTATCACACTTTCTGGCGTTTGCGCAAGATTTGTCTACTTTATTTATCTTTAATTCCACTCTGTCCTGCGGCGCTAATGAAAAAAGCCCTTAAAGACCAGTTATAAATGGAAAATTGCAAAAATATACAAAAAAATCCTTCGCGTAAACAGTGAATTGTTTTCATGCGCGAATTGCCGCCTTGCGGTTTTCTTTTTTTCAAGTTTTTCTTGGTGCAAAATCCGTCCAAGCTCAAAGTGCATCTGTTTTTCTATCGGAGACAGTTTTAAAGACGCTTTATTGGTGTAAAGCGTTGAATCCTTAGACGTTTTGCACAAAAAGGCTTATATTTTTTCGTTTGACATTGTTCTAAAAAACCGTATAATGGCAAATATCAACTCAGCCGAACGTACGGGAGTCCGGGTTGGAGGAAAGTTCATTTTATAAAAGGAGTGGAATGTATGAGAAAGAAGACTTTCAGCCGTTTCTTGCAGGGTGCTGTAAGTATGGTAATGGTTGCCAGCATGCTGACCGGTTGCGGCGGCAGTGCAGCATCTACCAGCAGCAGTAATGCCAGCGCAGAAACAGCAACTACTGCGGCAGACAACGTGGAGTATAAGGATACCTTGGTCGTTGGCGAATACGGCGACTCGGATTCTTTGGACCCGCAGAAGAACGTTTCCCATGATAAGATTGAGCGTGAGTTATACGAGGGCCTGCTGGAGATCGATCCCGATACCGGCGAGTTCAAGGGCTGCCTGGCTGAGAGCTGGGAGCACAGCGATGACTATATGACCTGGACCTTCCACCTGCGCAAGGGTGTCAAATTTGCATCCTCTGGCAAAGAGATGACCTCCGCCGATGTTGTTGCCACCTTTGACCGCCTGCTGGACAAAGAGCATCCCGGTCGTTACTACCAGAATGTGGAGTTCATCGATACGGTTACCGCTCCCGATGATTACACCGTCGTCATGACTTTGGCTCATGCTTTTGGTGCTGTTGAAGATACTTTGACCCAGGCATGCACTTTTATCCTGAACAAAGACTACATCGATCAGTATGGTGATGACATGGGCTTTGACCCCGCCACCATCGATGGCACCGGCCCTTACAAGCTGGTCAGCTGGGATGTTGACGAACAGGTCGTTATGGAAGCCAGCGAGAACTGGTGGCGCGGTGAAGCCGGCACCAAGAACCTGATTGTCAAGATCATTCCTGAAGCTTCCTCTCGTGCCATGGCAATCGAGACCGGTGAGGTCGATATCATCGACCGTCCGGGTGTTGACGATGTAAGCCGTCTGGAAAGCACTGATGGCCTGGTTGTTTTCAAGAAGCCCGGCTACGGTATTCATGGCTTCCAGTATAACTGCTCCGAGGGCCATGTGACCAGCGATACCAAAGTTCGCCAGGCTATCATGTACGCCATCGATAAAGAGACCATCTGCCAGGCTCTGTACGGCAGTATTGGTGAGACTGCTACCCATGGTCTTGTGGCGCCTCAGTACTTTGGCTATGTTGACCTGGGTGTTCAGCCCTATGATCCTGAAAAAGCCAAGGAATTGCTGGCCGAGGCCGGTTACCCGAACGGTTTGGATCTGTCTGTTATGACTTACAATGGCTATAATAAGGGCGTTGAACTCGCCGAGGCCATTAAAGATTACCTTGGCAAGGTCGGCATCAATGTTACTATTGACAGCGTGGATGGTGCAACCTTCAATGCTTCTCTGAACGGTATCACCCCCGATCAAATGTCCTGGGATATGTTCATCATGGGCTACGGTGGTCTGGGTGGCCTGGACTGCGATGGTTGTCTGCGCCGCGTGTTCGTCACCAGTTCTGATGGCCTGAACACCAACAATTATGGTTGGTATTCCAACGCCCGCGTGGATGAGTTGCTGAATGGCGCTATCGTTGAGATGGACCAGGAAAAGCGTAAGGAAATGTACAAAGAGGCTCAGCAAATCCTGTACCTCGACGACCCCGTTGCCGTCTACTTCAACCTGCGCAGCAGCATCTTTGTTATGACCGATAAGGTTGAAGGCTTCTCTATGAACGCCACCCAGCGTGTCGAATTTGAGAAGATCAAGGTTCGTGCCTAAAGCACACTGAAAAGTAAACCATGGAGATATGGGTCTGCACCGATGCAGAAGGTGTAGACCCATTCTCCACATATATAGGGGTAGATCCGTATGCTGAAATATATCGTTAAACGAATTCTGCAAATGATTCCCATGATGATCATTCTTTCCATCGTTGTTTTTTGCATGGTTCGTCTGATCCCCGGCGACCCCGTTACCATGAGCTTGGGCATGGGCGCTGGCAAAGAAGCCATTGCCGCTGAGACAGCCCGCCTTGGTTTGGACAAGCCGCTGTGGCAGCAATATTTTATCTGGGTAAAAAACTTGTTCCACGGTGATTTTGGTACTTCCATCTCGACCCATAAAGCAGTTCTGTATGAAATCGGCCGCCGCTATCCTAACACAATTAAGCTGGCAATCGGCGCCACGATCGTATCTACTGTTTTGGGCGTTTCCTTTGGTATCCTGGCCGCAGTAAAACACAGCAAATTTACGGACAACCTCCTTATGGTCGTCTCTCTAATTTCTATTTCTACCCCGTCATTCTTTCTGGCCATGATCCTGATGCTGATTTTTTGCATCTGGCTGCATTTGTTGCCGGTCAGTGGTTTTGACACCTGGCAGAAGATGCTCTTGCCGATTCTGACCCTGGGTACACAGGAAGTCGGCTATATCACCCGTATTACACGTTCGTCCATGCTGGACGTTCTGGGGGAAGATTACATCCGTACTTCCCGTGCCCGCGGCGTGTCGGAGCGCGTGGTCGTCTGCGTGCACGCTTTCCGCAATGCCATCATTCCGGTTTTGACCTCTGTTGGCTTGCGTTTTGGCTCTCTGCTGGCTGGTGCTACCCTGACGGAAACAGTATTTTCTATTGCCGGTATCGGTCGTCTGACAGTCGACGCGGTTTCCCAGCGTGATTATCCGCTGATTCAGGGGTGCATCCTGGTTCTTGCCTTTACCTTTGTGGTTGTAAACACACTTGTAGACGTACTATACACCGTAGCAGACCCGCGTATCAAATTTGATTAACAGGAGGGCGTCAAAATGAAGAATAAAGTTTTCCGCCGTTTCCTGCGGCGCAAAGTTTCGGTTGTAGCAGCCATTATCTTGCTTACTATCATTCTGGCCTGCATATTCGGCCCGATGTTTATCACCACCGATCCCCTGGAGCAGGATATTCTGAATGCCTATCAGGCTCCCAGTTCGGCTCATTGGTTTGGCACCGACAATATGGGACGTGACATTTTTATTCGTATGCTGTACGGCGGGCGCAACTCGCTTTCTATCAGCTTTGAGGGCGTTATTCTGGGCACCTTTATTGGCGTTATGCTGGGTGTCTGCGCCGGTTATTTTGGTGGTTTGGTTGACACCCTTATCTCCCGCTTTTTGGATATTCTGCTTGCTTTCCCTGGTCTGCTGCTGGCAATCGCCGTTGTTGCTGTATTGGGCAACGGCATGCAGAACACTGTTATCGCAATTTCGATCTTCTCGATTCCTACAGTAGCCCGTATGGTACGCGGCGAGGTGCTTTCTCTGCGCGGCAATGAATATATTTCGGCCTGCAAAGTCATGGGTGAAAGTTCTGCCCGCATTATCTTTACCCACATCATTCCCAACGCGGTTTCGCAGATCATCGTCAATGTCACTCTGCAGCTGGGTACCGCAATTCTGATTGCTTCTTCCCTGTCCTTCCTGGGATTGGGCGTCACCCCGCCGGACCCGGAATGGGGTTCGATGTTAAGCCAGGCCCGTGAGGTGCTGCGCTCCTACCCCATGCAGGCGTTGATTCCCGGTGCTGCCATTACACTGGTGGTTATGAGTTTCAGCCTGATTGGCGACGGTTTACGTGATGCACTTGACCCGCGCTTGAAGAATGTGTAAGGAGGCAACCTGTATGAGTGAACAACCATTACTGCAGGTACATAACCTGAAAACCTACTTTTATACAGAGGATGGCGTTATGCCTTCCGTTGATGGCGTAGATTTTGATCTGCACGAGGGCGAGACCCTGGCCATTGTGGGTGAATCCGGCTGTGGTAAATCTGTGACCAGCCTGTCCATTATGGGACTGGTGCAGTGCCCTCCCGGCAAAATTGAAGCCGGCGAAATTTTGTATCATGGCAAGGATTTGCTGAAGATCAGCAAAAAAGAGATGCGATCCATCCGCGGCAATGAGATTTCAATGATTTTCCAGGAGCCCATGACCAGCTTGAACCCTGTTTTCACCGTAGGGCGCCAAATCATGGAGTCTTTTATCATTCATCAAAAACTGAATAAAAAAGAAGCCCGTACCAAAGCCATCGAAATGATCCGAATGGTAGGTATCCCCGACCCGGAAAAAGTTGTGGACAAATACCCGCATGAACTTTCCGGCGGTATGCGCCAACGTATTATGATTGCCATGGCTTTGGCTTGCAAACCGCGCATCCTCATTGCCGACGAGCCGACCACGGCTTTGGATGTTACAATTCAAGCGCAGATCATGCAGTTACTGAAAGATTTGAAAGAAAAAACCGGCACATCAATCATCATTATCACACATGATTTGGGTGTTGTAGCACAAATCGCACAGACTGCTATGGTTATGTATGCCGGTCAGGTAGTTGAATATGCGCCTGCCCGCAGCATCTACAAGGATCCGCTGCATCCCTATACAAGGGGCCTGCTGAAGAGCATTCCCAAGTTGAACGAGGATGTAGAAACTTTGTACAACATCAAGGGCATGGTTCCCAGTCCCAAAGAATACCCCAAGGGCTGCCGTTTCTGCCCGCGCTGCCCTTACGCCGCCAAACTTTGCCAAGACAAGCAGCCGCCCCTGACGGTGCTGCCTGATGGCCGCAAGGTGCGCTGCTGGAAATATGACGAACAGGAGGGCAAGAACTTTGAGTGAACCGCTGCTTCAGGTGAAAGACCTAAAAATTTATTACCCCGTAAGAGCAAAAAATGCTTTGGGTGGTTCCGTTTCTTATCTGCACGCTGTGGACGATGTTTCCTTTGATGTGTATAAGGGTGAAACCTTTGGTATCGTTGGTGAGTCCGGCTGCGGCAAATCCACCACCGGCCGTGGCATCGTAGGGCTTTTGGAGCCTACTGCAGGTAGCATTCTGTTCGAGGGAAAAGATATCAAAGGCTGCTCCCGCCGCGAAATGGCGCGCCATATTCAAATTATTTTCCAGGATCCCTATTCTTCCCTTGACCCCCGCATGACGGTTGGCCGTTGTATTGAAGAGCCGCTGGACGTACACAAAGTAGGCATCAAATCGGAGCGCTGGTCCAAAGTGTTGGAACTGATGCAGGAAGTCGGCCTACGTGAAGATCAGGCTTCCCGGTTTCCTCACGAATTTTCCGGTGGTCAACGGCAACGTATCGGTGTTGCCCGCGCTATTGCCCTGCAGCCGGATCTGGTCATCTGCGATGAACCTGTATCGGCTCTGGACGTATCGATTCAGGCACAAATCCTGAACCTGATGCGGGATCTTCAAAAAAAGTACAATCTGACCTACATTTTTATTTCTCATAACCTCAGCGTGGTCAAGCACTTATGTGACCGCATTGCTGTTATGTATTTGGGGCACATTGTGGAGCTGGCGGACAAAAAATCGTTGTTTGATAACCCTGCTCATCCTTACACCAAAGCCCTGTTGGCGGCTATTCCTGTGCCAGACCCGGATGTTCCCAGCATGGTTGGTACGTTGAGCGGCGATGTGCCCAGCCCGCTAGATCCGCCCAAGGGTTGCTGTTTCCATACTCGCTGCCCCTATGCAGATGAGCGTTGCCGCACCGAAGTGCCAAAGCTGCATGAAATCGAACCCGGCCACACGGTGGCCTGCCACAAGTTTGATACCCAAAACAAGTAAAACACTATAGGAGGAACTACATCATGATTGAGCGCAAACTGGAACAAGCTCTGGAAGTCACGCCCTGGCAGCATATCGCCTATGAGCCTGACGACGAATTAAAAGAAGTAGAGACAAAACTGGCAGCAGATCCTGAAAATGCACGTCTTTGGATGGACAAAGGGTTGGTTCTTGCCAAGAATTCATTGTACCGCGAGGCGGAAGAGTGCTACGCCCATGCCATTTCTCTGGCACCCTTTGATGGCATCTTGTACCGGCACCGCGCCCACCGTTTTCTTTCCCAGTGGCGTTTTGAGGATGCCCGTGCCGACTTTGTGATCGCCAGCCGCCTGATTCCCGAAAACTGGGATGTATGGTACCATTTGGGCTTGTCCAACTTCCTGCTGGGTGACTACAAAAAGGCCGCTGCTGCCTACCAGCGTTGCCTGGAGCTTTCTACCAAAGAGGATGAACTGATCGCCGTTTGTGACTGGTATTACATGACTGAGCTGCGTTTGGGCGATAAAGGGGCAGCAAAAAAGCTTCTGGACAATATCCACGAGGATTTTGATCCAGGTGATAATGCCGACTACTTCCGCCGCTTGCTGATGTACAAGGGCGTGGTCAAGCCGGAGGATGTTCTGCCCAAGGATATTGCCGGTATGAAGCCGTTGGATGTCGTCACCCTAGGCTTTGGTCTTTCCAACTACTACTGGTACAATGGAGAAAAAGAAAAGTCAAACGCGCTGATTGACCGTATTCTGGAAGTTGGAGACAGCAGTGATTGCTATGTTGCTTTTGGCTATTTGGCCGCAAAAGTAGACAAGACCAACCGTGCGAAAGCCTAATAATTTTGAAAAGAGGGTATTGTTATGGCAACTGAATTAAAATTAGCGCCCAAAGAGCATCAGGTTGCAGATCCCATTCGTACCCCTGGTCCCTACCCTGATGCCGTAGCCGAAATTGATGAAAAGCTGAAGGCAGACCCCAAGAACGCTGATTTGTGGATGCAGCGTGGCTTGGCCTTGGCTGGCGGTTTTTATATGCGTGAAGCCGTGGAAGCCTATTCCCGTGCCATCGAGCTTGATCCTTTCAAGGGGATTCTGTACCGCCACCGCGGCCATCGTCATATCAGCTGTTGGGAATTTGAAGAGGCCGCTGCCGACTTTGTTATGGCAAGCCGACTGATCCCTGACAACTGGGATGTATGGTATCACCTGGGTCTTTCTTATTTCCTGCTGGGCCGCTACGAGGATGCAGCTGTTGCTTATAAACGCTGCTATGCACTTTCCAATCCCGCTAAAGCAGATGATTTCTGTGCTATTACTGACTGGCGCTGGCGCACCTACATGCGTCTTGGGCGCAAAGAGGATGCTACAGCTCTGCTGAAGAATCTGCCCGATGGTTACGAGAAAGCTGCGGATGCCTGCGGCTATACCTTGAATTGCGCTATGTATCAGGGTAAGATCAGCCCGGAGGATCTGATGAAGGATCGCTTGGTGGATGGACACCTGGATGCTATTACGAGCCTGTATGCCCTATCTAACTACTACTATGTCATGGGTGATATGGATAAATCCAACGAACTTGTAGACAAATGCCTGGAATTTGCTGATGCCAATCAGTGGTGCAGCTTTGGTTATCTTGCTGCACGCGTAGATAAGGCTGCGCGTGCCAAATAAGAAAGGGGAATTTTGTTATGAGACAAAGTATGCTTCTGGAAGGTCCTCTGTCTGAGTACGAGCAGCGTATTGCCCGTCTGACCGCAGAGATGAAGAAAGTCGGCATGGACGGCATTTTGCTTTCTGCCCCCGATAATATGCGTTACTTCTGCGGTCATCGCAGTATTGTGTGGGATTCCAATGTTTCCATGCCTGGTACGTTGGTGCTTTCCGCTGACGGCAACATGCGCCTGGCTGGCTCCCAGAGCAACAATCCCACTGCCCGTATGACTGCATGTGTTGACGAGGACTGCTATATTGCTTATTTTAACGGCGGTACGCGCCAGCCTGGTCAGCCCAGTAGCTACCCCGAAGCCATTCTACAGGCTTTCAAGGAACTGGGGCTGGAAAACGGCAAGATCGGTATGGAGTGGGGCCGCGGCTGCCGTGTGCGTATGATCCATGCTGATTATGAGAACATCATTGCCCACATGCCGCATGCCAACTTTGTGGATGCCAGCAACACCATCTGGGCGGTCCGTGGTGTAAAGAGTCCCTATGAGCAGGATCTGCTACGCAAGGTCAACAACATCAACACCAAGCTGTACGAGCATGCCTATGCTCGCATTGTCCCCGGAGTCACTACTGAACGAGGCCTGTACAACAGCATGGTAGCTGAAGCCTATGAGCTGGGATGCGACAGCATGCTGGAAATGGACGTTCGCGGCCACAAAACTCGTTATGGTCTGCCTAACTGCCCGCCGAGCGATTTGCCCTTTGGTACCGAAGACGGCACTTCCATCATGATCGATGGCGGCCCCAGCTACAAGGGTTATTTCTCTGATATTATCCGTGTTGGCATCATCGGCAAGCCCACTGCTGAGCAGGAGCGTCTGTACAAGATTGCCTTGGAAGGCCACGCCATTGGTATGAGCAAGCTTCGCGCTGGTGTTCTGATCAGCGATGTTGTTGCTGCCGTAGATGCATACTATGAAAAGGCTGGTGTATCTGACATTAACCAGACTAAGGGGTGGATTGGCCACAGCATTGGCCTGAATGTCCACGAGTATCCTTGCCTGGAGGCCGGTGAGGATACGCCGTTGCAGGCTGGCATGGTTATGTCCATGGAGCCGTCCCTGACTACTCCCACCGCTGGTACCATGTGCTTGGAGCAGAACTTTATCGTAACGGAAACCGGCTATGAACTGCTGAGCAAAATGCCTACCGAGTTGGTCCGCGTTTACTAAACAATGATTAAGTAACCTTCCCATTACTTAAATCATTCTCGTGTACAAACATCTCTCCCTCAGAATAATTGCGCTCAGGTGTAATTGCCAGAACGCGATGCTCTATTATTAAGGCAATACCGCATAATTCTAAGTGCCGATACGGCGAGCGAGGTGCGGCAG
>ERZ780162.2149-NODE-2149-length-12825-cov-4.082772_pt1 | contig 12825 bp, 9 predicted proteins | sample MGYA00511474_ERZ780162 | MGnify/ENA primary metagenome ERZ780162 (study PRJEB29588, sample SAMEA2143633) | human gut metagenome | biome: human gut; feature: human-associated habitat; material: faeces | place: Denmark | collected 2008/2010 ...
TAAATCTGCTGGCTTACGCCTTCGGTGGTTCGAATCCATCTTTGCCCACAAAAAAATGCGGAAGTAGCTCAGTTGATAGAGCATCAGCCTTCCAAGCTGAGGGTCGCGAGTTTGAGCCTCGTCTTCCGCTCCAAGAATAAATGCCAATGTAGCTCAGCGGTAGAGCACTTCCTTGGTAAGGAAGAGGTCACGGGTTCAAGTCCCGTCATCGGCTCAAGTTTTTAGAAAGCTAATCATTTATAAAATAATACAAAGCTATGGCAAAAGAACAGTTTCAACGTACCAAACCACACGTAAATATTGGTACTATCGGTCACGTAGACCACGGTAAAACGACCTTGACCGCCGCTATCACTACGGTTCTTGCAAAAAAAGGTCTTTCAGAATTGCGTTCTTTCGATTCTATCGATAACGCTCCTGAAGAAAAAGAACGTGGTATTACCATCAATACCTCTCACGTAGAATATGAAACTGCAAATCGTCACTACGCACACGTAGACTGTCCGGGTCACGCCGACTATGTGAAGAACATGGTAACTGGTGCTGCGCAGATGGACGGTGCTATTATCGTAGTTGCAGCTACCGATGGTCCTATGCCTCAGACTCGTGAGCATATTTTGTTGGCTCGTCAGGTGAACGTTCCTCGTATCGTTGTGTTCTTGAACAAATGCGATATGGTTGACGATGAAGAGATGCTCGAACTCGTTGAAATGGAAATGAGAGAATTGCTTTCAGCATATGAATATGACGGTGACAATACTCCTATTATTCGCGGATCTGCATTGGGCGCATTGAATGGCGAAGCTCAATGGGAAGAGAAAGTGATGGAGTTGATGGATGCTGTCGATAATTGGATTCCTCTGCCTCCGCGCGATGTTGATAAACCTTTCTTGATGCCTGTTGAAGACGTCTTCTCTATTACGGGTCGTGGTACTGTTGCTACTGGTCGTATCGAGGCAGGTCGCGTAAAAGTGGGTGATGAAGTTCAAATCCTCGGTTTGGGAGCAGACAAGAAATCGGTTGTAACCGGTGTTGAAATGTTCCGTAAGATTCTTGACGAAGGCGAAGCTGGTGATAACGTTGGTTTGTTGCTCCGTGGTATCGACAAGAATGAAATCAAACGTGGTATGGTTATCTGCCACCCGGGACAGGTTAAACCTCATTCTGAATTCAAAGCTCAGGTTTATATCTTGAAGAAAGAAGAAGGTGGTCGTCACACTCCTTTCCACAACCACTATCGTCCTCAGTTCTACATTCGTACGCTCGACGTAACGGGTGAAATCACTCTCCCCGAAGGTGTAGAAATGGTAATGCCGGGTGACCACGTTACTATCAATGTGAAACTTATCAACCCGGTGGCTTGCGACAAAGGTTTGCGTTTTGCAATCCGTGAAGGTGGCCGTACGGTAGGTTCTGGTCAGATCACAGATATTTTGGACTAATTCTATAAAGGGTTAGTTTTGATAAAACTACAAAATCAGCCTCTTTGTGGGGCTGATTTTATACGGGTCTAGCTCAGTTGGTAGAGCACTGGTCTCCAAAACCAGGTGTCGGGAGTTCGAGTCTCTCGACCCGTGCAAAATTTAGTGAAACAATGAAGAAATTGAAAATACTTGCCGATATCCAAGATTCTTATAACGAATTGGTACATAAGGTTTCTTGGCCTACCAAGTCGGAGTTGGCAAATAGTGCTGTGGTGGTTATGTTTGCTTCCCTTATTATCGCTATAGTCATATTTGCAATGGATCAATGTATTGACAAAATCATGCACCTTATTTACGGAGGTCTTTAATTAGGGAGGTAAATCAATGTCTGAAGAAAAAAAAGGCTGGTACGTTTTGCGTGCCATAAGCGGAAAAGAGAACAAGGTCAAAGAAGTTCTTGATGCAGAAATCAAGAATACTGATCTTGGCAATTATGTATTTCAGGTCTTGATACCTACCGAAAAAGTTTACACCGTACGTAACGGGAAAAAGGTGGTAAAGGAGAAAAATCTTTACTCGGGTTATGTTTTTGTCGAAGCCATTTTAGTAGGTGAGGTTGTTCATCATTTGCGTAATACAACGAATGTGATTGACTTTTTGGGCGGAAAATCCAATCAGCCGGAGCCTTTACGGCCTTCGGAAGTTAATCGTATGTTGGGCGCAGTCGACGAGATGCAGGAGGTGGGTGACGAACCGGCCGTTGTATATCATGTCGGTGAAACGGTAAAAGTAAACTATGGTCCGTTTAACGGATTTAGTGGAATTATCGAGGAGGTGAACAACGAGAAAAAGAAACTGAAAGTAATGGTTAAAATTTTTGGTCGCAAGACTCCGTTGGAGTTGGAAAATTCGCAAGTAGAGCGGGAGTAATACAAGAGGTTACGCGCTTGTATGAACCCTCGGTATTTTAATAATATCAAAATTAAAAACAATGGCTAAAGAAATTGCTGGACAGATCAAATTACAGATTAAAGGTGGTACAGCAAACCCCTCTCCTCCCGTAGGACCTGCATTGGGTTCTAAGGGTATAAACATCATGGAGTTTTGCAAGCAATTCAATGCCCGTACCCAAGACAAAGCCGGTAAAGTATTGCCGGTTGTAATTACCTATTATAGCGATAAATCTTTCGATTTTGTCGTTAAGACTCCTCCCGTAGCTATTCAAGTTATGGAAGCTGCCAAAGTAAAAGGCGGTTCTGCGGAGCCTAACCGTAAAAAAGTAGGAGAGATTACTTGGGAACAGGTAAAAGCAATCGCCGAGGACAAATTGGTCGATTTGAACTGTTTTACGGTAGAATCGGCGATGAAAATGGTTGCTGGTACAGCGAGAAGTATGGGTATCACCGTAAAAGGGGAATTCCCGGTAAATAACTAATAAACTTCAATTGAAATGGGTAAACTGACAAAAAATCAAAAGTTAGCTTTAGCAAAGATTGAAGCAGGGAAGGCCTACTCACTCGGCGAGGCATCTCAATTGGTAAAAGATATTACTTATACCAAATTCGATGCATCGCTTGATATTGATGTACGCTTAGGCGTTGATCCTCGTAAAGCCAATCAAATGGTAAGAGGTGTCGTATCGTTGCCTCATGGAACGGGTAAACAAGTGCGTGTGTTGGTACTTTGTACTCCCGATGCCGAAGCTGCCGCAAAGGAAGCCGGAGCCGATTACGTAGGATTGGACGAATATATCGAGAAGATCAAAGGCGGTTGGACCGATATCGACGTAATCATTACGATGCCTGCTATCATGGGTAAGATCGGTGCTTTGGGACGTGTATTAGGCCCTCGTGGTTTGATGCCTAATCCTAAGAGCGGAACTGTGACTCCCGATGTCGCTAAAGCTGTAAAAGAAGTAAAACAAGGAAAAATCGATTTCAAAGTCGATAAGAATGGTATAGTACATGCCTCTATAGGTAAGATTTCGTTTACTGCCGATCAGATTCGCGATAATGCGAAAGAATTTGTTTCGACATTGATAAAACTGAAACCTACTGCTGCTAAGGGTACTTATATCAAGAGTATTTATCTTTCGAGTACAATGAGCCCGGGTATCAAGATTGATCCTAAATCAGTTGACGAGATCTAAAACAAGGAATTATGAGAAAGGAAGATAAAGGCACTATTATTGCGCAAATAGCAGAAACTGTAAAGGAGTACAGCTGCTTCTACCTTGCAGAAACTGCAACGTTGAATGCTGAAAAAACAAGCAATTTACGTCGTGCATGTTTCAAAGAAGGTATCAAAATGATGGTTGTTAAGAACGCTTTGTTACACAAGGCACTGGAAGGGCTCGATACCGATTATTCGCCCTTGTACGGTTCTTTGAAGGGTTCTACAACGATGTTCTTTGCAAATGTTGGCAATGCACCTGCAAAGCTGATTAAGGAGTTCAGAAAGACTTCTGAAGATTTGGTTCTAAAAGCCGCTTATGTAGAAGAAGGGTTTTATATCGGAGCCGATCAGCTTGATGCACTTGTTGCTATCAAGAGCAAAAACGAACTTATTGCTGAGGTTATCGCCCTCTTACAATCTCCTGCAAAGAATGTTGTATCGGCTCTTCAGTCAAGTGGTTCTACCTTACATGGAGTATTGCAGACTCTATCAGAAAGATAAAATTTATACAAAAAACATTATTACGAATAATAACATTTAATTCATACAAAAATGGCAGATTTGAAAGCTTTTGCAGAACAATTAGTTAACTTGACCGTAAAGGAAGTAAACGAACTTGCTCAAATTTTGAAAGACGAATATGGTATTGAACCTGCTGCTGCAGCTGTTGCTGGTGCAGCTGCTGCTGAAGAAAAAACATCTTTCGATGTTGTTTTGAAAGCTGCTGGTGCAAATAAACTTGCTATCGTTAAATTGGTGAAAGAACTCACCGGACTTGGCTTGAAAGAAGCAAAAGACCTTGTAGACGGTGCTCCTAACAACATCAAAGAAGGTCTTGCTAAGGCTGATGCTGAGGCTTTGAAAAAACAATTGGAAGAAGCTGGAGCAGAAGTTGAACTTAAATAATACATCTGTTAATCAGAGAGTTTGGTTAAGAATCATCTCACTCGGTGATTCTTAACCTTTTTGTGTATATATTTTTAATTAAGTTCACTTAATCCCTTTTATAAATGTCTTCTACAATAGGTAAACCACGCGTAAATTTCGCTTCAATTAAGAATCCGCTTCCTTATCCGGATTTCCTTGAAGTTCAGTTGAAGTCATTTCAAGACTTTTTGCAACTCGACACCCCGCCTGAAAAAAGAAAAAACGAAGGGCTTTTCAAGGTATTCGCCGAGAATTTCCCCATTGCTGATACGCGCAATAACTTTGTCCTCGAATTTTTGGACTATTATATCGATCCGCCGAGATATACGATTGAAGAATGTCTCGAAAGAGGGTTGACTTACAGCGTACCGTTAAAGGCCAAATTGAAATTATACTGTACCGATCCTGATCATGAGGATTTCGCTACGGTAATTCAAGACGTTTATTTAGGTCCTATCCCTTATATGACTGCTAAGGGTACGTTTGTTATCAATGGGGCCGAACGTGTTGTCGTTTCACAGTTGCACCGTTCTCCGGGCGTGTTCTTCGGACAAAGTATACACGCTAACGGTACAAAACTTTATTCGGCACGTATTATTCCGTTCAGGGGCTCTTGGATTGAATTTGCCACTGATATAAACAACGTGATGTATGCCTATATCGACCGGAAGAAAAAGTTGCCCGTTACCACTTTGTTGCGTGCGATTGGTTTCGAGACCGATAAGGATATTCTCGAAATATTCGGTTTGGCAGAAGACTTGAAAGTCTCCAAAGCAAGTTTGAAAAAAGCCATTGGCCGCAGATTGGCGGGTAATGTCGTTAAGGCCTGGGTGGAAGACTTTGTAGACGAGGATACCGGTGAGGTCGTTTCTATCGAACGTACCGAGATTGTTATTCCTCGTGAAACTGTCCTTGAAGAATCGCATATTGCCGATATTATCGAATCGGGAGTCCAAAATATCTTGTTGCATAAAGAGGATAGCAACACGTCGGATTACTCGATTATATTCAATACGTTGCAAAAGGATTCCAGCAACTCGGAGAAAGAAGCCGTGTTGTATATTTATCGCCAATTACGTAACGCCGAGCCAGCCGATGATGCCAGTGCCCGCGAGGTGATTACCAACCTTTTCTTCTCGGAGAAACGTTACGATTTGGGAGAAGTAGGACGTTATAGAATAAATAAGAAATTAAACCTCTCTACCTCGCCCGATGTGAAGGTGCTTACGAAAGAGGATATCATCGAAATTATCAAATATCTCATTGAGTTGATTAACTCGAAGACCGATGTCGATGATATAGACCATTTGAGCAACCGTCGTGTGCGCACGGTAGGAGAACAATTATATAATCAGTTCGGAGTGGGATTGGCTCGTATGGCACGTACCATTCGTGAGAGAATGAATGTGCGGGATAACGAGGTGTTTACTCCCATCGATTTGATTAATGCAAAGACGATATCATCTGTTATCAATACATTCTTCGGGACGAACGCTTTGTCGCAGTTCATGGATCAGACGAATCCGTTGGCCGAAATTACTCACAAGCGTCGTATGTCGGCTTTGGGCCCCGGCGGTTTGTCTCGCGAACGCGCCGGTTTCGAGGTTCGTGACGTGCACTATACGCACTATGGACGTCTTTGTCCTATCGAGACTCCCGAAGGTCCTAATATCGGTTTGATCTCGTCTCTTTGTGTATATGCTAAAATCAATGATTTGGGCTTCATCGAAACTCCATATCGAAAAGTGGAAAATGGAAAAGTGGATTTGTCGCCCGAGGGTGTGGTTTATTTGACCGCCGAAGCCGAGGAAAACTTGGTGGTAGCGCAGGGTAATGCACCGTTGAATGACGACGGTACATTTGTCCGCAATCGGGTAAAATCTCGTTTGGAGGCCGATTTTCCCGTCGTGTCGCCCGATCAGGTGAATTTGATGGACGTGTCGCCTACTCAGATAGCTTCTATCGCGGCATCGTTGATTCCGTTCCTCGAACACGATGATGCGAACCGTGCGTTGATGGGGTCGAACATGATGCGCCAAGCAGTTCCTTTATTGCGTCCCGAAGCTCCTATTGTGGGAACGGGTATCGAGGGTCAATTGATTCGCGATTCTCGTACGCAGATTACAGCCGAGGGCGATGGCGTTATCGAGTTTGTCGATGCCACTACGATTCGTATTCGCTACGATCGTACGGAAGATGAAGAATTTGTAAGTTTTGAAGATTCCGTAAAAGAATATATCATACCCAAGTTCCGTAAAACGAACCAGAGCACGACTATCGATTTGCGTCCTATCTGCCACAAGGGAGACCGGGTTAAAGCCGGAGATATTCTTACCGAAGGTTATTCCACCGAGAATGGCGAGTTGGCTTTGGGACGTAACCTCAAAGTCGCATTCATGCCGTGGAAAGGATATAACTACGAGGATGCTATCGTGTTGAACGAGCGTGTCGTTCGTGAAGACATTCTTACTTCGGTTCACGTTGATGAATATTCGTTGGAAGTGCGTGAAACCAAGCGCGGTATGGAGGAACTTACTTCCGATATTCCCAATGTAAGCGAGGATGCTACGAAAGACCTCGATGAACGTGGTATTATTCGTATCGGAGCTCAGGTTAATCCCGGAGATATTATGATCGGTAAGATTACTCCGAAAGGAGAATCCGATCCTTCTCCCGAAGAAAAATTGCTTCGTGCGATTTTCGGTGATAAGGCCGGCGATGTGAAAGATGCTTCTTTGAAAGCTACTCCTTCGTTGAAAGGTGTCGTTATCGGTACGAATCTATTCTCTCGTGCCATTAAAAAGAAAAAATCGAAACTCAGCGACAAAGCCATTCTTCCGAAACTCGACGAGGAATATGAAGAAAAGATGAACGGTTTGAAAGCCATTCTCATCGATAAGTTGCTTGTTTTGACACAAGGTAAGGTTTCTCAGGGTGTGAAAGATTTCATGGGAACCGATGTCGTGTCGAAGGGAACGAAATTCACTCAGGCTGTTCTGAATAAAATCGATTATACGACGGTACAGGTAAGCAAGTGGACGACCGATGCCGCTAAGAACGAATTGATACGCGCTACTATCATCAATTATTTGAAGAAGTATAAAGAATATGATGCCGAGTTGCGTCGTAAGAAATTCGATATTTCTATCGGAGATGAACTTCCTTCTGGTATCGTGCAAATGGCCAAAGTGTATATTGCCAAGAAGCGTAAGATAAGCGTGGGCGATAAGATGGCCGGACGTCACGGTAACAAGGGTATCGTTTCGCGTATCGTTCGTCAGGAAGACATGCCTTTCTTGGCCGACGGAACTCCGGTCGATATCGTTTTGAACCCGTTGGGTGTGCCTTCTCGTATGAACTTGGGACAGATTTTCGAGACCGTTTTAGGTTGGGCTGGAGCCGAGTTGGGAGAAAAATTTGCGACTCCGATTTTCGATGGGGCGAGCCTTGATGATTTGAATACTTGGACCGATAAAGCCGGGCTTCCTCGTTATGGTAAGACCTATTTGTATGACGGTGGCACAGGCGAGCGTTTCGACCAGCCGGCTACGGTGGGGGTAATCTATATGCTGAAACTGGGTCACATGGTCGAAGACAAGATGCATGCCCGTTCCATCGGTCCGTACTCTTTGATTACGCAACAGCCTTTGGGTGGTAAAGCACAGTTCGGTGGTCAGCGTTTCGGAGAAATGGAGGTTTGGGCTCTCGAAGCCTTCGGTGCTTCTCATGTTTTGCAGGAAATCCTGACGATCAAGTCGGACGACGTGGTTGGACGTTCGAAAGCTTATGAGGCAATCGTTAAGGGCGAACCCATGCCGACACCCGGTATTCCCGAGTCTCTGAATGTGTTATTGCATGAATTGAGAGGTCTTGGTCTTAGCGTCAACTTAGAATAAATAAAATCCAATGGCCAGACTGTCGCAGAAATGTGACAGTCGGCCAATAACTCTTTATACATTAAAAACATATGGCTTTTAGAAAAGATAACAAAATAAAGAGTAACTTTTCGAAGATTTCGATCGGTTTGGCTTCGCCCGAAGAGATTCTGGAAAATTCGAGCGGTGAGGTCTTGAAACCCGAAACCATCAATTACCGTACCTATAAACCCGAGCGGGACGGTCTTTTCTGCGAACGTATATTCGGACCTGTAAAAGATTACGAGTGTCATTGCGGAAAATATAAACGTATTCGCTACAAGGGTATCGTGTGCGACCGATGTGGTGTGGAAGTAACAGAGAAAAAGGTGCGCCGCGAACGCATGGGGCATATACAGCTTGTTGTTCCGGTAGCTCATATCTGGTATTTCCGTTCGTTACCCAATAAGATTGGGTATTTGTTGGGATTGCCCAGCAAGAAATTGGACGCTGTTATCTATTACGAGCGTTATATTGTCATACAGCCGGGACCTCAATCGGACTTGGCTACTTACGATTTGCTTTCCGAAGAGGAATATTTGAACATCATGGATTCACTTCCTCGTGAAAATCAGATGCTCGAAGATACCGATCCGAATAAGTTTATCGCTAAGATGGGAGCAGAAGCTATCTACGATCTGCTTTCTCGTTTGGATCTCGATGAGCTGTCTTACGATTTGCGTCATCGTGCCAGCACCGATGGCTCTCAGCAACGCAAAACCGAGGCTTTGAAACGGCTCCAAGTCGTTGAGTCGTTCCGGGCTTCTAAGGGTAGGAACCGGCCCGAATGGATGATTTTGAAAGTCATACCGGTTATCCCTCCCGAATTGCGTCCATTGGTTCCTCTCGATGGCGGTCGTTTCGCTACTTCCGATTTGAACGATTTGTACCGTCGGGTAATTATCCGTAACAATCGTTTGAAACGATTGATGGAGATCAAGGCTCCTGAGGTTATTCTTCGAAATGAAAAACGTATGTTGCAGGAGGCTGTGGATTCTTTGCTCGACAACTCTCGCAAGTCTAGCGCAGTGAAAACCGAGGCTAATCGTCCGTTAAAGTCTCTTTCCGATAGTTTGAAAGGTAAGCAAGGACGTTTCCGCCAAAACCTGTTGGGTAAACGTGTCGATTATTCTGCGCGTTCGGTTATCGTCGTAGGTCCCGAATTGAAAATGCACGAATGCGGTCTGCCCAAAAATATGGCGGCCGAATTGTATAAACCGTTTATTATCCGTAAACTTATCGAGCGTGGTATCGTTAAGACGGTAAAATCGGCTAAGAAAATCGTCGATCGCAAAGAGCCTGTGGTATGGGATATCCTCGAACACGTGATGAAGGGACACCCCGTGCTGTTGAACCGTGCCCCGACGTTGCACCGTTTGGGTATTCAGGCGTTCCAGCCCAAAATGATCGAAGGTAAGGCTATCCAGTTGCATCCGCTCGCTTGTACGGCATTTAACGCCGACTTCGACGGTGACCAGATGGCTGTTCACTTGCCTCTCGGAAACGAGGCTATTCTTGAAGCTCAACTGTTGATGTTGGGTGCTCATAATATCTTGAACCCTGCCAATGGTGCACCTATCACTGTGCCTTCGCAGGATATGGTTTTGGGATTGTATTATATTACCAAACTTCGCCCGGGTTCGTTGGGTGAAGGACTGAAATTCTATGGTCCCGAAGAAGCCGAAATCGCTTACAACGAAGGTAAAGTTTCGTTGCACGCTCCGGTATCGGTCGTTGTGAAAGATGTCGATAAGGACGGTAATATTATCGAGCACATGGTCGAGAATACGTCGGTGGGTCGTGTATTGGTTAATCAGTATGTGCCTCAGGAGATCGGCTATGTCAATGAAATCCTTTCTAAGAAATCGTTGCGCGATATTATCGGTAAGGTGATTAAAGTTTGCGGTGTGACTCGTTCGGCTCAGTTCCTTGATGATATCAAGAACTTGGGTTACTACATGGCATTCAAGGGAGGTTTGTCCTTCAATTTGGGTGATGTGCTCGTTCCGCCCGAAAAAGAGACTTTGGTTGCCGAAGGTAACGCCGAGGTGGAACAGATCATGAACAACTACAACATGGGTTTCATTACTTATAACGAGCGTTATAATCAGATTATCGATACATGGACTCATGTAAATTCTCGTCTGTCCGATATTTTGATGAAACAACTTTCTGCCGACAATCAAGGATTCAATTCGGTATTCATGATGTTGGATTCGGGAGCTCGTGGTTCTAAGGATCAGATTCGTCAGTTGTCGGGTATGCGTGGTTTGATGGCCAAACCCCAAAAGTCGGGAGCAGAAGGCGGTCAGATCATCGAGAACCCTATTTTGGCAAACTTCAAAGAGGGACTTTCCGTGTTGGAATACTTTATCTCTACGCACGGTGCTCGTAAAGGTCTTGCCGATACGGCATTGAAGACAGCCGACGCCGGTTATTTGACCCGTCGTTTGGTCGATGTAGCCCACGATGTCATTATCCATGAAGAGGATTGCGGTACATTGCGCGGTTTGGTTTGTACCGAGATTAAGAATAACGAGGAGGTCGTAGCTTCTTTGGGTGAAAGAATATTAGGACGTGTGTCTGTTCACGATGTAGTGAATCCGTTGACTAACGAGATATTGGTTCACGCCGGTGAAGAAATTACCGAAGTTATAGCCAAGAAGATAGAGGATTCTCCTATCGAACAAGTGGAGATTCGTTCGGTTCTGACGTGCGAATCGAAGAAAGGTGTTTGTGCTAAATGTTACGGACGTAATCTTTCTAATAATCGCATGGTTCAAAAAGGCGAGGCTGTGGGTGTAATTGCTGCGCAGTCGATCGGTGAGCCGGGTACACAGCTGACATTGCGTACATTCCACGTCGGTGGTATCGCTTCGAATATTGCGGCTGTATCGAGCGTTACATCTCGTTACGAGGGTATTTTGGAGATAGACGAACTTCGTACGGTAGAAAATGTATCCGATAGCGGTACAAGAGTACAGATTGTCGTAGGTCGATTGGCCGAAATGCGTATTATCGACCCGAATACGAAAATGGTGCTCATGACTGCCAATATTCCCTATGGATCAAAACTTTTCTTCAACAACGGCGATACCGTTAAGAAAGGCGATATGATTTGCGAATGGGACCCTTTCAATGCGGTAATTGTTTCGGAGGTGGGCGGTAGAGTCAACTTCGAAGCCGTGGAAGAAGGTGTTACTTATCGTGTAGAATCGGACGAACAATCTGGTTTGAAAGAAAAGATCATTATCGAATCGAAAGACCGTACCCGTGTACCGTCGGCACAAATTCTCGATGAAGCTGGGCAGGTAATCAAGAGTTATGCTTTGCCTGTGGGAGCTCACTTGATGATTGAAGACGGCGATACGATTAAAACGGGAGATGTATTCGTTAAGATACCTCGTGCGGTCGGTAAAGCCGGTGATATTACCGGTGGTCTTCCTCGTGTAACCGAGCTATTCGAAGCTCGTAACCCGTCTAATCCGGCTGTCGTTTCTGAAATCGACGGTGAGGTGATCTTCGGGAAAGTGAAACGTGGTAATCGTGAAATCTCTGTGGTTTCCAAGACGGGTGAGACGAAGAAATATTTGGTTCCTCTTTCCAAACAAATATTGGTACAAGAGAACGATTACGTGCGTGCCGGGACACCGCTTTCCGATGGAGCCGTTACTCCTTCCGATATCTTGGCCATCAAAGGTCCTACGGCTGTACAGGAATATATCGTGAACGAAGTTCAAGATGTGTACCGTATGCAGGGTGTGAAGATTAACGATAAGCACTTCGAGGTAATTGTTCGTCAAATGATGCGTAAGGTTCAAATTCTCGATCCGGGCGATACTCGATTCTTGGAACAACAGATTGTCGACAAGCGAGACTTCATGGACGAAAATGACCGTATTTGGGGTAAAAAAGTCGTTACCGATCCGGGCGATTCTCAAACGTTGAAAGCCGGACAGATCGTTACGGCGCGTAAATTGCGCGATGAAAATTCGGCTTTGAAACGGAAAGACTTGAAGTTGATACAGGTGCGCGATGCAATTCCTGCCACTTCCGAACAGATTCTGCAAGGTATTACCCGTGCAGCCCTGCAAACATCGAGCTTTATGTCGGCCGCTTCTTTCCAAGAGACGACAAAAGTGCTCAACGAGGCTGCTATCAATGGTAAGGTAGATACGTTGGAAGGTATGAAAGAAAACGTTATCTGCGGACACTTGATTCCTGCCGGTACAGGGCAGCGTGAGTTTGACAAACTCATTGTCGGATCCAAAGAGGAATTCGATCGTGTTTTTGCCAATCGTAAGAATGTAACTGATTTTTCTAACTAATAAGTGAAAAGACTCTAAAATAAGCGAGGCGGATAACATCTATCCGCCTCGCTTATT
>ERZ780162.2158-NODE-2158-length-12791-cov-4.384265_pt1 | contig 12791 bp, 15 predicted proteins | sample MGYA00511474_ERZ780162 | MGnify/ENA primary metagenome ERZ780162 (study PRJEB29588, sample SAMEA2143633) | human gut metagenome | biome: human gut; feature: human-associated habitat; material: faeces | place: Denmark | collected 2008/2010 ...
TATCCCCTCATGATTGAGGGGCAGGGGAGTTGAATAGGCGAAGCCTATTTTTTATATCAGAATAAGGCACTGCAGCTGTAACATTTCCCTCTCCTCAAATGTTATAGTAATAGAAGAACAAATTAAGGGGGTGAGGGTTTGGATAAAGCACTTCTGGAAGAACTGTACCAGCGTTACGGCACAGAACTCTTCCGTTATCTGTACGCCATGTGCCGCGACCGGCTCCTGGCGGAGGACATCATGCAGGACGCATTCTGCCGGGCCCTCATCTCTCTTCCCACAAGCCATGTGAACGCCCGCGCCTGGCTGTACATGGTCGGAAGAAATCTTCTGATCAATGAGATGAAAAAGCGAAAAAGGGAAATCAGCTCAGACGACATCGAGGGAAGGAATGCATACAGGGAGAAATCCGGAAACGATACGGCAGATGGAGATCCTGAGGAAGAGGCGATCAGGAAAGAAGAGAACAGCATGCTTCAGGAAGCGCTTTTGTCTCTGGATGAGCGGAAGCGGGAGATCCTGCTCCTGAATTACTTTGAGCGGTTTACGCTCAAGGAAGCTGCTGTGATCATGGGAATATCTTATGAAAATGCGAGGATCCTGAGCATGCGTGCAAAGAGGGAACTGCGCAGGATTATGGAGGTGAACGGATATGAGATATCGTGAACTGCTGGAGCTCTACAGGAAAAAGGAACTCGGAGAGCAGGAACGGGAGATGGTAGAGCAGGAGATTGAGAAACATGAGGCGATCAGCGAGTATCTTTTCGAGCGGGAGGAGAGCGACACACTGAATTTTGGAGCGGATGCGAGCCAGAGCGAATCTGCAGAGCCAGGACAGAAAAGAGAGGAGGGCGGAGGCGGGGATGAGTTTACAAAGCGTGTGAACCGTGCGATCCGCAGGGCGTTTCTCAGGATGGGAGCCGCGGTGTGCGCTGTGACGCTGGTCATCGTCCTTCTGATCCTGTTCGTCCTTCCCGGAGTCGTTTCGCAGTTTTACTATGATCCGGGAAAGATCGTGGGGCAGGACAGCTATGGCGGCACGACGAATCAGATGAGTCTTGATATGGCAGTGTATACCGAGCTGGCTCTTCCGGGAACCTACAGGAATAACGTGCAGGTCGAGGACAGAGGATACGGCAATTATGATATTTCCATTTATCAGAATGTCAGCAGGACGGGGCGCTTTCAGAATACGGCGGGGCAGATCCGGCGGGGAGAACTCCGGCTGTATGACATCAATCAGTTCAGCCTGCCTGTGTCCAATGCCTTTGGATGGTTTCAGATGGATATGGATCAGGAGGGAACTCTGACAGAACAGATCGCAGACGGTCAGGGACAGTTCTTCGGCGCGTCCGGAGACAGGGAGTTATGCCTGGAGAATCTGAATGCGCTGGATGACAGCAGGTTCTATCTGGCGTATGTGACCCTGGACAGGATCCTGCCTTATGAGGCGTTTCTTGAATTTTCAGAAGCACAGTCCGAAAGTATCATGGATGTGTGGTGCGCGCCCCGGACGATGACGGAAGGATCTTATCAGGCGGCCGGCCGCCCTGCAAATCTCGGATTTTATACATTACTTGGTCAATCTGCGTCGGTCGAGTGGGACCGCGAAAAGTATCCGGATCTGGTGATCTGGTCTTACGGAGATGATTCTGCCAGCGGGGATGAAGCAGAGGAGAAGCTCGCGGATGAGACGTCCGCGGGAGAACATTTTGCAGTCATGCTAGACTATATGTCGGAGCAGGAGGAATTCCTGGAAATGATGGGTCAGTCTCCCGACGGTTTTGCAGAAGCCGCGGATTATGTCAGGGAGAATGGACTGGAAATCTATGGATTTGCCTGCATAGCACAGAAGGATGTGCTTCTGGAACTGATGGAGACGGATGAAGTATACGGGATCTATACAGTGGAGTACAATTAAAGAAAGAGAAGCAGTGCCGGCGGTCTTGGAACATGATCTGAGACCGCCGGTTTCTGATGCTGTGACTACGATCGATTAAAGGATAGCAGAGCGGGATTAATGAATTTTAATGATATTCTGATGATTTAACGCATGAAAGATTAAGATTTTATGATTGCTGCTTGACAAATATATCAACTGACGATATATTATAATTAGAATATATCATTAAACGATATATCGTCGAACGAAAAAACCTGATATGGAAACAGAGAGGAGTGAGATGATGTCAGAAAAGGAAACACCGTTGACAGAGGCATTTTTTTATATCCTGTTAGCCCTGCGAAAACCAAATCACGGATACGGAGTTATTCAGGAGGTGGAGCAGCTGACGAACGGACGTGTGGTCCTGGGACCGGGAACCCTTTACGGCGCGCTGCAGACTATGCAGAAGCGGGACTGGATCAGGATCTACAGCCAGGATACAGAGTCGCGGAAGAAGAAGGAATATATTATCACGGATCTGGGCAGGACGGCTTTTGAAGCGGAGAAGAGCCGTCTGGAGGAACTGCTGGACAATGCGAAGCTGATGGAGGAGGTGGAAGCATGATTCGATTCAGACTGTATTTAGATAAAGATAAGGAAACAGAATGGCTGAATAAGATGGTGTCAGAGGGCTGGGCCCTGCAGAGCTTCTTTGCGGGATTCTACAAATTTACCCCGTGCGAGAAAGGCGAGTATATCTATCAGATCGATCTCGGAGACACGCTGTATTCGGTAAGCGACGAATACAGGGAACTGATGGGAGAACTCAGCGTAGAGATCATTGTGCTGTGGGGATACTGGATCATACTGCGCAGGCGGGCGGCGGACGGCCCGTTCGAGCTGTATACGGATGTGGATTCAGAGCTTGAACACTACCGGAAGATCCGGAGAATGTTCAAAGGCGCGACGATCATAGAGCTGATCGCATTCTTTATAGAGATTTTCGGGGGACTGGAAGGGAATGGCTTCGCATGGGTATTTGCACTTCTGATCGGCGTATTTGTGATCGCATGTGTAAATGCGGTATTACGGACCAATGAGGTGATCGCAAGGCTGGAGGAACAAAAGAGCGGGATCGTGGCGGAAAAGAAGGGTGGAAATACTCTGGCGCTGATCATTATAGCTATAGGGCTTTTGGCAAACAGCTTCATGCTGCTGCTGGAAGGTTTCGTATCGCCGTTTATAAGTTATCCTGTCCACATTTTCGCTGTTGTTATGATGGCTGCCGGTATCGTGCTCGCGGTAAAGGAAGGAAAATAGAAAGCCGGACATATTGTTAAAAATTATATCAGATGTATCCAGCGGAATCTGTGCTATAATCAAAATATGGGGCGCAGCCATATCAGAGGACAGTGGAGCGATTCGCCCTGCTGCAGCAGAAAAGACAGGAGGAATGAAAAATGCGAAAAAACCTTGGAGCAAACCCTTATGTATATCCCCAGCCGGTGCTCATCGTGGCAACTTACGGAGAGGACGGGACAGCAGACGCCATGAATGTGGCTTACGGCGGAATCGTGAATTCGAACCGGATCCAGATCAACATCGGTGTGCGGCACAAAACTTCAGATAATATCAAGCTGAGGAACGCGTTTACCGTCGGTATTGCAGATGAGAAAAATCTCGTGGCAGCAGATTATGTGGGAATCGTATCCGGGCATGATGTGCCGGATAAGCTGGAAAGATCGGGATTTCATACTGTGAAGAGTGAGTTCGTGGACGCGCCGGTGATCGAGGAACTGCCGATTACGCTGGAGTGCAGGGTGGAAGAGATCAACCAGTACGATAAGACGCTTCGGATCGTGGCGGAGATCGTAAATGTGAGCGCAGATGAGGCAATCCTGAATGAGGATGGAAAGATCGATCCGGAGAAGCTGAACGCGATTTCCTATGACCCGGCAAACCATACCTATCTGCGAGTGGGCGGAAAGGCAGGGACAGCGTTCTCTGACGGGAATCAGCTGAAATAGAACATAGAAAGCAGAAGGCGCCCTTTTGTACCAGATGCGCAGCGGCCTGGTATAAAAAGAGCGCCTGTTTTCATATTAATCAGTAATTTTCTGCTTTTCTCTCAGTTCCAGAGTCCGGCGGATGATCTCCTCTACAGCCTCAGCTCCGATACTTGTGTCAATTGTGAGGTCATAGTTCTTGGAATGTCCCCAAATCCGCCTTGTATAGTAGTGGTAGTTATCCGAACGCCTGCGGTCCATCCTGCGCACTTTCTGGCGGGCATCCTCTTCGGACAGATTTTCTGTATCCATGATCCGCTTTACCCGGTAATCTTCCGGCGCGTGGAGATAGACCTTCAGGCAGTTGGGCCGTTCCCGAAGAAAATAGTCCGCGCATCTGCCGAGGATGACACAGTTCTCCTGATCGGCGAGACTGCGGATGACTTTCCCTTCCGATTCGAAGATCGCGTCCCTGGGAGCTTCCTGTGTATCGGAGTAGATATACATCTGGCTTACCAGGTCGTAGAGGAAACTGTTCGTCATATTCTCTTCGTGCTCCTGTACGAATTTCGGCGTGTACCCTGTGGAGCCGGCGGTCATCTGTATGATCTCATTGTCGTAGAAGGCGAATCCCAGCTTCCCGGCAAGCTCTTTCCCGATGTCGTGCCCGCCGCTTCCGCACTGGCGCCCGATCACGATGACCGTGTGCGGCGCCGCAGCTGAATCATCTGCCGAAAACGAAGCGTTCTTCGAAACTGAAGCAGCGGCGGGAACCGCGGCAGTTTGTCCATCACTGCTTTTCTCATTCTTGCGGAAGAGAAGCGGCTCGAGAAAGGAGAGCCGCCGTCCGAACAGGCGGGCGATGAAACCGACAAGCAGAGCAGCGATAATGGTTCCTTCTCTGACGCCGTCCAGGCGATGGGCAAAGAGCAGGGAAAGGACCGCTGCGATGACGGTCAGCGACACGTCAAAAGCGATCTTTGTGGAGCCGAACTCTGTCTTCCATGTAGAGGATACTGCGCGGACAAACGACTCGCCGGGCAGCATCGCCACATTGGCAAGGACTTCCGTGTATACGCCGAATCCCAGGATCACGCACCCGATCAGCAGGTAGACCACGGATGAAAGATAGGTCTTCGGATTTACAAAAAAGAGCATGACCATGGTCAGGTCAATGAAATATCCGAACAGGATGGAGATCGGGATCTGCAGCAGATGTTCTGCTTTAAAGTTTCTCCGCAGGATGATGAGCTGGATCAGGATCAGCAGAAGACTGAACGCGATCGTGAACTGTCCCAATGTAAATGGAAAATTCAGGCTGAGAACATAAGGAATCGATGAGATCGGGGATGTTCCCAGATTTGCCTTTGTGATCAGGCTGACGCCCAGTGAATTGATGAAAAGTCCGATAAGAAATACAATGTAACGCTTTAGTTTTTCCATATTTTAATCAATCCTCCCTCGAAATAACAGACGGCGCGCCAGGCGGACCGTCCGTTGATCTGTTATCTTGTTTTGTGTCAAATAAGGCTTTGCTTCCGAAATGTCAGAGACATGTACTGAGATGTTCTAAGATGAGATGTTCTCATAGACCTGATGCATCAGGCGCATCAGTGTTTCACAGTCTGTTTTTGACATACCCCGGAATGCTTCTTCTTCTATTGCGGAGAATGCTTCCGTCACCAGTTTGACCTGTTCCTGCCCTTTCTCTGTAAGAAAAACATATAGGCTGCGGCGGTTGCCGTTCAGCATGCGCCGTTCCACAAGCCCGGCTTCCTCCATGCGGTTCAGGAGTGTGGTGAGCGTGCCCGGCTCGATGTGGCATCCCCGAGCAATGTCTTTTTGTCCGGCACCGTCGTGATCCTTCAGGTAGTCGAGGATCTTCGGCTGCCCTATGGTCAGTCCGGTATCTTTCAGACGGGAGAGAAGCTCCTTATGGAACATGGACTGCTCCGCCATGATCAGATAATGAAATGAATGGGACATAGTGTCATCTCCTTTACGGCAGTGTTCCCGGCGGCAGAGCGCAGATTACGCGTTTCACTTGCACTCACGGATAGGAAACTGCATCTTACATGCTGGCATGACACTGCATTTTTCCATGAGTACTGAGGAACGGTAACGACTACCGCGGGCTTCAAAATGAACCTCAATAAAATTTGAATGCAAATAGTTTGAATCCAAATAATAAGATTATAGGAGCCGCGGAGAAAATTGTCAAGAAATATTTCGATGAAAACCGGTGACATCCGATGCCGTGTCTGGCATAATGGGGGCAAGGGGATGAATTAAATTATGAGTGAGAAAGACAGAAATCAAAAACAAATGCCGCAGGTACTCTCTGTAAATGGAAAAGACTATAGCATCCTGAAACTTCTCGGCAGTGGAAAAGGCGGCTATTCTTATCTCGCTGAGCGGGAAGGAAGTCGAGTAGTAATCAAACAGATCCACCATGAGCCCTGTGACTATTACCAGTTTGGAAACAAGATCGAGGCAGAGATTAGAGATTACGACCGCCTGCAAAGGATTGGCATTCCGCTTCCTGAGGTGATAGATGTCGACAAAGACAATGAACGGATCATTAAAGAATATATAGACGGGGATACGGTTTACGAAATGGTCCTGGAGGACAGACTCCCGGATACCTGCCTAGAGCAGATGAAAGCAATGTACGGCCCGCTTTATGCCGCGAATATAAATATCGACTACTTCCCGACAAATTTTATCCTGCAGGACGGCACGCTGTACTATGTGGATTACGAGTGCAATGAGTATATGGAGGAATGGAATTTTGAAAACTGGGGAGGGAAATACTGGTCCAAAACACCGGAATTTCTTAAATATGCTGAGGAACATGTTCATATCGTCAATTTGAAAAACTGGCCGCGGTTAAGTGTGCAGGCAGCGGAATGGTTTCATGAGAAATGGCAGATCCCTCTGGAGGAATACAGATTCAGCATAGAAGCCTCTGTAAATGGGGAAACCCCTGTGCCGCAGTGGTATGTGGCAGTGAAAGGAGAGCGGATCATAGGCGGCCTGTGCAGGATGTATGTCCACAGGGAAAAAGGAAGAAAATAAGTGACGAATACACAGAGCGATAGCAGAAAATAACCTGGAGGCCGAAAGCAGCATGAGAAAAATCATACTATATATAGCCATGAGTCTGGACGGATATATTGCGGATGAAAACGGCGGAGTGGACTGGCTGTCAGGTCAGGATCCCGAAGACAAAAGCGAGAGCTCTTATCCCGAGTTTGTCCAAAGTATCGATACAGTCATCATGGGATGGGAGACATATCATCAGGTGATAACAGAACTTTCCCCGAGCGAATGGGTTTATGAAGAGCTGATGACTTATGTGATCACGCACCGTGAAGAAGCGTCTTCTGAGAAAATCAGATTTATCCATGAATCTCCTTCCGCTCTGATCCGGAATCTGAAAGAAATGGACGGAAAAGACATCTGGATCTGCGGAGGTGCGAGTATTGCCTGGCAGTTGATGCGGGATGGTCTGATCGACAGGTTCTATATCTCGGTCATTCCTGTTCTCCTGGGGGCAGGCGTCAGGCTGTTCGCAGAACTTCCGGAGAAAATGGAGTTAAGGCTTGTGGAGACAAAAAGTTATAACGGGATTGTGGAACTGAGATATGAAAAGCGTTAAAATGTAAATGGAAATATAATATAATCACTGCAGGGTGCAGGGTGAAAAAAGTGGAGGGTACAAATGGAAATAGATCTTAGTAAATTCAAATGGACAAGAGAACCGGAAAGCTGCGTCATTCATGACGGAGTAATAGAAATCGTGACAAAGCCTCACACAGACTTGTGGCAGAGGACCTACTATCATTTTCGCAATGACAATGCACCGGTATTTCAGATAGAGACAGAGGAAAGGTATTTCAGCTTTATTGTAAAGACAGATTTCCGGGAAAGCCATCACAGGTTTGACCAGTGCGGAATCGTGATGTATCTGGACAGCGAGAACTGGCTGAAGGGATCAGTGGAATATGAGAATGAAGAGTATCAGCATTTGGGCAGCGTTGTTACGAATCAGGGCTATTCAGACTGGGCGACTACAGTGATAGACGCCTCGGTAAAATCAATGTGGTACCGTTTCAGCCGGAGAGAGGATGACTACTGCATTGAATGCTCTTCAGACGGGATCCGTTTTCAGCAGATGAGGATCTGCCACATGCAGAAAGGAGACGGGAAGATTCGATTCGGCATCTACGCCTGTTCGCCGGAGGATTCTTCATTTAAGGCGGTATTTTCCGATATGAAATTGACAGAGTGCCAGTGGAAGGCGCATGACGGGCAGCAGCCGGATGAGTAAATATATCAAAAGGAGATACATAGATGATCATCGAAGGAAATCAGAAAGAACTTGACGCAATGAAAGAATTTCACAAAGGAAACCGGCAGGAGGGGCTGAGACTGCAGGAGGAATTCGCGGCAGAATTCCGCGAGGAATATAAAGATAAGGATCACTGCCCCTGTAAGAAAGCATGCCGGTATCACGGCAACTGCAAGGAGTGCGTGGCGATCCACAGGGCACATCAGGAGCATGTCCCAAACTGTATGAGACCTCTTCTCAACAAGAAGATCAAGCTTCTGTCCGAGCTGACAGAGCATTCTATCGCCAGCGAGATCGAACCGCCGAAAGAGGTGCTTCGGAAAGAATTTCAATGACAACCTCGAATAAAGAATGACACACAATCAGCAGTGCGTGAGCAATCAGAAAATCCAAACCGCCTGTCTCTTTGGCCGCGATAAACGGTCTAAGGAACAGGCGGTTTTCTTTACCTTGAATGGGCGGATAGACGGGGCTATTTACTGTCAGGATAAAGGTCGATTTTTGGCGTTTTCTTTCGCTGTAAGCGGCTTTTGAAGGGCTTGCCATATTCCGATATTCCCGCATAGAGGAACGCCGCTCAGAGCGCAAATCAGGTGTTTCTCCGTCCCTCCACATGGGGAATATCCACACATGGAAAATCCAGATGTGGCGAATCCACACGTGGAAAAACCACACGGGGAAAATCCCGCACAATAAAATACTAAATAAAGAAATATCAAAGAATCAAGTAACAATCTAATTAAATATCAATCTATCAATCTTGATGGGCAGCATGATTTGGAAAAATAAACCGTCTGCCACTGCGTTGATCTAATCGGCTTATGGGGCAGACGGCTTTTTGCTTTGCAGCAGGGGTAGATAGGATAATTTACTGTCAGGATAAAGGGCGATTTTGGGGAATTTCTTCCGCTATAAGCGACTTTTGGACGACTTGCCATATCCCGGTATTCCTACCCCGTCAAACGGCGCTCAGAGGCTAAATAATTTGCTTTCCGACTGATCCGTATGGGCAATATCCGCGCAGGGGAAATCCGTAAACGGAAAGCCCGCATACGGATAATCCGTTCACGGGAAAACCGTACACGGAAAATCCCGCACAATTAAATACTAAATAAAAGAAATACCAAAGAATCAAATAACAATCTAATTAAATATCAATCTATCAATCACGAAAGAAAACTCGTTATGTAAGATTATGGAGAGCTGTACTTCTGCCTTTTTGCTAAAAAGCCATATTCTATGCCGTCAATCAGAACGGAAATATGCCTGATGGTGTACCATGACATCGTCTAGAATGCCTGAGTCATCAAAACCAAGTCTCCAAGACGCCGGATCATAAGGATTATCAATTTCGTATTTCAAGCTATATCCACCGTAGGTTGCCTCAAAGCTATCGTTTGGTTGACCATACAGCTTTAATACATCTTCTCTGGTTGACCATCCCAGCATCAACCCACAGGGAATGCGTAGTTCCGTACTGGAAAAGTCGTAGTTACCATATATTACATGAATACCTCCCACCGTGCTCTCGGCGACAGGGATCGTGCTTTCGGTGGTGTTGAAGACACAGACGCTGATATCCTGCTCGTGGTCATTGGTCAACGAGACCCATTCCCATTCATAGGACGCATACGGGCCTTCCGCGCCAGCCAGAGAAAGCCCGGCATCCTCCTCGGAAATCACCCACCCATCGTCAAGGAAAGCCGCAAGGGGAACTGGTAATGTATAAACCGTATCATTGATCTGGATTGAAAAACTTTCCCAATCATTCGGGAGTTCAGGGGATGGTGGGTACAATTCTGCCCCTGACGCGTCGAGTTCTGTCATAAATTCGAGCGACATCAAGGTGGAGGTGTGCGGCAGGTAGGTGACTTTCGCAAACAGATTGTAGTCGTTCCCGCCCCACAGCGCGCGCCCTTCCTCGTACCTCTTTTCACTGATTTCAAAGGAATGCCGCTCGCCGGTCATATCTACGCCGCGCAGATAATAGTCGTCCGAACCATAGTCCCCGATCCCTCGCGAATATTCAAATCCCAGCCGCTCCAAATAGGCGGCTTCCGGGTGCTCGAGATAGGGTATATCCAAGATTAGAGGGCGGACAAGGAAAAAAGCAGCACCCACACACACAATGATTACAACCGTTCTTCCAATTATTTGCTTGAACGATTTATTTGGCTGAGCCAGTTTTACCATAGAAACGAGGGCTATAATCACGGCCAATAGTCCCAAAACGCCATTGACAATTACAGTTTGTATGTATCCTGTAATTCCGATGGCAAGAGCATCGGAACTCGCAAACCAATCCAATACTGCAAAGGCAGTAATAGGTAAGAAAATAAGGATTACAAGCGACAAAACAAATAGTTTTATCCCTTTTTTCTCTGATTTGCAGTTGTGCTTTTCTTGATTAATTCTATCATCGTCCATAGTGTATGCCTTTCATCACAGATAGGAACATGATTCGTTGAGGTACAATACCTTAGCCGTTTGTATCCATTCGGGGCAAGGCCAATACATCACCAGTCTCTGGATTTAAGTAAAGTGTAACCCACTGGCCAATTTCATAACGCTTGCCATGGATAATGGGCAGGGTGACTTCTTTTTCCTCGCCATTGACTCTGACAACACAAAAGGCGTGAACATCACCCTCGCTGTCTTTGCGGAATCCATGAACCTGAGCGGTGATAGGCCGTAGCTCTCCCAACTCGATTTTACGGCGGGAGCGATGAGTGCCGACAAAACGCCGGATCAAGAATATAACGAGATACAGCACCGCGCAAAACAAACACAATGACATTTCGGAAAGGGAAAATCCCTGTGGCAAATGTGAACACGCCAAACTAATCAATACTGGCAGAGTAACAATCATAACCAAAAACAACCAAGTTACCATACGAGCGTGTCTGTATTCCCGTTTCTCAGCCGCACTCATGACGAGCCGGAAATCCTCCTTCTTCGGATGATAGCGCAGCTGAAGAATATCACCCACTTTGGGAAGATCGTATATACGGGGGAATATCCAGCTTCGATACCAGTCTATACCCTGCCATTGAAAAACAAGATCCAGTTTGTACTTTCGCGGCTCTAAAACGCCATCGCTATCCTTTTTGTCAATTGCCTCAATATGCAGGACACGGGCTGTTATCGGCTTCCACTTTCGTCGTTCCAGCCACTTTATGACGCGCCACAGCAGGAAGAAAACGATAATCAGGATAAAAGGCAGAAGCGTCGGGAATATGATACTCCAAAATGCCGTCGAATTGTCCACGAGCCACTCCTCCTTTCGGCTATGTATACAATCATTCAAGTTTATTATATATTGCAAGCAGTAAGGTTGCCACCATTTGAAAGTAAAACCCAGATAAACTTTGGGTAAACAAGAGTGCCTTTGATAAAGGTTGAAGCTTAAGGGTTTGGGACTATCCCAAAATAGAAAAATGGCGCTTCGGCAGACAGCCCGGAGCGTCATTTTTCCGGTGTGTGGCCACACCGGATGTGCTTGCTAATCAGCAAGTCACTCCGGTATGGCAAGCACCGTTTTTCTGCAAGTGTACATACACTTGCTGTGCTTGCTGTTCTCTCGAATCCCAGTCCAAAGCCTATGCCTTCGTAAATTTTGCGCGGACACGAACACTTTTTTCGTTTGGAACCTTGACTCGAACGCCTGTTCCTGATATACTGAAATCAACCAAATAAAGTAGCTGTGCTGTGGAGCCGCTGACGAAGCGAAGTCTTCCTAATGCCGCATGAACGCAGAAATCCGCGTGGGTTTCTGTGTAGTCGGTATGGGAAGATTTTTTACCGTCATGCGGCTCTTTTCTTTTCCTCCGTCCGCCCTCCCTGCCAGCGGGAAGGAGCGTGCCATGTAAACAAAACCATAACCAGTCAAAACCTTTTGGCAAAGGGCGGCCTTAGCCGCCTTGGTTACTCATCTGCACGGCAGGACGCCGCTGTCAAGGACGCGCAGCGAGGCGAAGCCGGTTCCTTTACTGCGGCGGGCTGCTGTGCCACACACGGCGAATACGGAGGAATTTGGAATATGAAAACTCAGAAGAAACAGAACAAGGATGTTTTACGGCCCTGCCCCAAAAGATTGCCGGTCCCCGACCATGCGGATATGGTCACGGAGGATGGGACCATCTACCATGTCCAGAGCTTTTTTGTGGGGAATGCGGAGATGTGCGATCTGCTGGACGCTCTCACGATTGAAGCGATAGAACGGGTGAAGTGAATCCCGGCACTTTGCCCAGTGGAATCAGTAACGGCGCAGTGGTATAATACAATCAGGATTTCTGATTGTGATACGCACTGCATTTCGGGAGGTTAAAGAAGAAAATGCAGGAACAATACAGTGTTGGAATCTACGCCAGACTGAGCCGGGACGATGAGCGAGCCGGTGAGTCTGTGTCAATCGAAAATCAGAAGGAAATGCTCGCCCGGTATGTGCGGGAACAGGGCTGGACGCTCTACGACTACTGCTGTGATGATGGAGTCTCAGGGACAACCTTTGCTGGGGTTAGATAGCGATACTTTTTACATCTACCAT
>ERZ780162.2161-NODE-2161-length-12785-cov-4.871092_pt1 | contig 12785 bp, 9 predicted proteins | sample MGYA00511474_ERZ780162 | MGnify/ENA primary metagenome ERZ780162 (study PRJEB29588, sample SAMEA2143633) | human gut metagenome | biome: human gut; feature: human-associated habitat; material: faeces | place: Denmark | collected 2008/2010 ...
TGAAGACACTGCAAGCGGAACAGCAGAGACTTCTTGAAGAGCAGCAGCGACTCTATGATGAACGTGCGAAGCTCAAAAAGGAAGCTCGGTCGATCGACACTTTGAAGGCAAATGTGGATGATTTCCTCAGCCCGACACTCTCACAGGAGCATGAAAAAGCAAAAAGCACCGAGTTGGAATAACCATCAAAGCCTGAGCCGTATGAATAAATCGGCTCAGGCTTTCTTCTCCGTGATGCACTCCATGAAATTGAAATATATTTTGAATTTTTGGAGCATCATATTGAAAATTTGAAGCGTTTGGTGTATAATATAATGAGTCTCACTATAAACGTTTGAGAGAGGTGCTTTTATGAAGATAAGCTATAAGAAATTATGGGTAATGCTCATTGAAAGAGAGATCCCGAGATCCACTTTGCGCAAGGATATAGAACTGTCTCCCGGTACGATGAGTAAGCTCAATAAGAACGAGGATGTAGCCCTCTCTGTTCTGCTGCGCATTTGCGACTATTTGGATTGTGACATTGGAGATATATGTGAAGCTGTGCGAACGGGCAAGAAATAGGTCCGAGTCTTCGTGCGGCTATTTTGTTATAGGTAGAGAAAAAAATCTCAGCGAAAGGAGCATATATGGATGTCCTTGAGAATGCTGTGACTGAGAAAAATGTCCTCGTTGAAGCGGCGGCGTTTCCCACAGATGATCGAGTCACCTACAAAGACAGCACCTATGAAATTGTTTCTAAGGTTGCATATTTGATTGGTGTTCCGAAACGCATTTTTGATAATGAGCATGAAGCACCCAAGATAGAGATATACGAAAAACTTGATGCAGACAAAACGGCACGGATAATCCGTCATTTGTGTATCATAAGGACAGCGATTGAAAGAAACTTCAAGCATATCAACGAGCGCATGAAGTTTAGTTATCTCTCAATCAGCAGTATGCCGGAATATGTGCCGCAGGATAGCCTTCAACAACTAAATGCGGATGGCGTTAGTTTTATAAAGAAGTCCAGCACGAAGCTAAGTCAGCATATCGTTGAGATAAACAAGCTGATTTCTGATCGGATCAATAATTGCAAGAAGCTATTTCCTCTTTGGCTGAATTGGCTGTATGTAAAAAACCTCTTTCTCATGCCAGATGGCTTGAAAGAGGAAGGGACAAAAGCAGCAGCAGATATTTATTACGCTCATTTACTCTTTTATCCTTACCAGATGTATATAAACTGGGAACCGGAGGATGTCGGTAATCTGCTCTATAACGATAAAAAATTCGTGACGCTGCTTTATCAAATGAACGGTGACTACTTTACAGAGTACAGTAAAGTTTCTGATGCTGGAAGTTACATTAAAGGAAGCATCTACGAGTTTATTGGTAGCAGCGAAAAGGTTGTTGTAGTGGTAGATTGTGAAAATTCTGATCCGTACAAGCTCTGCGCTACGCTCAAGAATCTTGACTATCAGTACACACAAAAGATAGCATCCATCATTCTGTTTGATGATGTGCATAGTGCATCTGCTTGGCGTATTCTGAATAGTTTTACCCACATCCCGGTCGAACACATGATGACCGAACGGGTAAAGCAGAACAAGTCTCTGGTTGATGTGATGCTGATTGCCCGAACTTGTCAGGAGCATTACAAAAACAATGTGGATTCCTTTATTTTGGTGTCCAGCGACTCCGACTATTGGGGGCTGATTTCTTCTTTACCGGAGGCTCGGTTCCTTGTCATGATAGAGCGCGAAAACTGCGGATCAGATTTGAAGAACGCACTTGTCAATGCCGGTATATTCTATTGCTACATTGATGACTTCTACTCCGGCAATGCAGAGGATATTAAGATCGGCGCACTGTTCAAAGAGATGTATCATTACATAGACCAGGCGGTGCGGCTGAATATCTACGAGATGTTCACAGAGGCGTTAAGAGCGACTCGAATTGAAATGAGTTCTTCGGAACAGAAACAGTTTGTGGACAAGTATTTGAAAACGATGCAAATGTCCATTGCGGATAATGGCGATGTGACATTGGAAATAAGACGAAAATGAGTCCGCTATATCGGACAGTTGCTGTGATAAAATAAAAAGAGGATCGGTTGGCAACCAAAAATGATCCTCAAGTATTGGAGATGAAGATATGGCATACCAAAGCGAAGCGGCTCTTGAGCAGCAATTCATAGAGCAGCTAAACAAGCAGGAATACAGCACAGTCGATATTCCTGATTATGACGCATTGGTGGAGAACTTCAAAGTTCAGTTTGAAGCCTTCAATGCGCCCAAACTTGATACGCCTATCACCGATAAAGAGTGGGAGCGTATCTTTAACCTCATGCTTGGAAAGTCCGTGTTCCAGAGTGCAAAAATTCTGAGAGACAAGTTTGTCCTTGAGCGTGAGGACGGGACGAAGGTTTACCTGTCTTTCTTCGATCAGGATCATACCAAGAATATCTTCCAAGTAACGCATCAGACAACGGTTGTAGGAAAGTATGTCAACCGCTATGATGTGACGATTCTTGTGAATGGCTTGCCGTTGATTCAGGTCGAGCTAAAGCGCAGAGGTATTGACATTCGAGAGGCGGTCAATCAGGTCATGCGCTATAAGAAGCACTCCTATAACGGGCTATATCACTTCATTCAGCTTTTCATTGTCTCCAACGGCGTTGATACCAAATACTTTGCCAACTCCGACAGGGACTTGATGTATAGCCTCGCCTTCTTCTGGACGGATTTCAACAACATCCGTATTACCAACCTGAAGGACTTCTCAATCTCTTTTCTGGCAAGGGATCACATCATCAAGATGTTGACACGCTATACCATTTTGAACGATACGGATAAGATTCTGATGGTTATGCGCCCCTATCAGGTGTATGCCGTAGAAGCCCTTATAAGACAGGCTACGCTCACAAATCGCAATGCTTATATCTGGCATACCACCGGCGCAGGAAAGACGCTGACATCCTTTAAGACTGCTCAGATTCTCGCAGCTAATCCGAATATCAAGAAGGTTATCTTCCTTGTTGACCGTAAGGACTTGGACTCTCAGACAACCGAAGAGTTTAACAAGTTTGAGGCTGGCTCTGTTGATGTCACAGATCGCACAGACATTCTTGTGCGGCAAATGAAGGATAAGAACCGGCAGCTCATTGTCACGACGATGCAGAAGATGGCAAATGCCGTTAAGCGTCCTCAATACGAAAAGGTAATGGACGCATACCGTGACGAAAAGGTTGTCTTCATCATTGACGAATGCCACCGCAGCCAGTTCGGAGATATGCACAAGGATATTGTTCGGCATTTCAAGAAAGCGCAGTTCTTTGGCTTTACCGGTACGCCCCGTTTTGAAGTGAACGGAAAGACGGAGGGCAAGATCACGCAGACCACCGAAATGCTGTTTGGGGAATGTTTGCATAACTATTTGATCAAGGATGCTATCTTCGATAACAATGTCCTCGGTTTCCATATTGAGTACATAAAGACGATGGAAGGCGATTTTGACTGGGACGATCCGACATTGGCTGACGCGATTGATGTTGGCGAACTCTATATGTCGGATGAGAGAATGTCCCTCATTGCAAACCACATCGTCCAGAACCACAAAGCCAAAACGAGAAATGGTCAGTACACGGCTATCTTTGCTGTTTCCTCTATTGAAGCTCTTGTCAAATACTACGACATCTTCAAGAAGATCAAACACGATCTGAACATCAGCGGCATTTTCTCCTATGGGCAGAACGAAGATGCTGAGGGCAAGGATGAGCATAGCCGAGATGCCTTGGAGCGTATCATAAAGGACTATAACGAGATGTACGGTACGAATTTCTCTACCGACACCTTCTCTGCGTATCACAAGGATATTTCAGATCGAGTCAAAGGAAAGAAAACTAAGTCGCTGGACATTCTCATCGTCGTGAATATGTTCCTGACCGGCTTTGACAGCAAGCAACTCTCTGTGCTGTATGTGGACAAGGATTTGAAGTATCATGATCTGTTGCAAGCCTATTCTCGCACGAACCGTGTCGAGAAAGAAACGAAACCGTTTGGTATCATCATTTGCTACCGCAACCTCAAGAAACGGACAGATGACGCACTGACGCTCTTCTCCAAGAGTCAGGACACCTCCGGCATTGTCGTTCCGGGCTATCAGTATTTTGTTGAGAAGTTCAATGAAATGGTTATGAAGCTCAAGGAAGTGGCACTCTACCCTGAGTCCGTCGATACCATGCAGAGCGAGGATGACCAGAAGAAATTTGTCATCACTTTCCGTGAGCTGACAAAATACCTCCAATCTTTGCAGACATTCATTGAGTTCAGCTTTGATCAGGATGCGCTCATCATGTCCGAGCAGGAGTATCAGGACTACAAGAGCAAGTATCTGATGCTTTACTCCCGGCAAAAAACTGATCGAGAAGTCGTATCTGTCCTGAATGATGTGGACTTCTGCATTGAGATCATGGAGAGTGACCGTATCAATGTTGCCTATATCATGAACTTGATACGCAACATTCACTTTGATGACAAGAAGCAGAAGGACTACGACATCAAGCACATCAAGGAAGAATTGAGCAGGACGGATAATCCGCAGTTGCTTCGCAAGGTTGAAATTCTTCAAGCGTTCTTGGATCGTGTCGTTGTTGGTCTTGAAAGTGCGGATGAGATTGACGCTGCATACAACGACTTTGAAAATGAAGCGAAACGAGAAGAGATCGTTGCTTTCGCAAAGACTGAGGATATTGATTCTTCCATGCTTACGGACATCATCTCTGAGTATGAGTTCTCCGGCACAATGGATGCAGGAAACATCCGTGACCGTATTGAGAAGCCTATGCCGCTGCTCAAGAAGAGGTCTTTGGTCAACCGGATCGTCGAATTTATCCGGCAGCACACCGAGAAATACCAATAAGGAGAGAGAACAATGGATAATTCTATTCAGGCTCACCAGAAAGAGCTTTGCAACAAACTATGGGCGATGGCAAATGCCCTGAGAGGTAACATGGAGGCATACGAGTTCAAGAACTATATCTTGGGCATGATCTTCTATTACTACCTTTCCGACAAGACCGAGAAGTACATGGTTAATCTTCTCAAAGACGATAATATCAGCTACGAGGATGCTTGGAATGACGATGAATACAAGGCTGCCATCGTAGAAGAGGCTCTGCGTGACCTCGGCTACATCATCGAACCGGAGTATTTGTTCCGCAAGATGGTCAAGATGGTTGAGAACCGTTCCTTCGACATTGAGTTCTTGCAGAAAGCAATCAACGCTCTGATGGAATCCACTATCGGCAACGATTCGCAGGAAGACTTTGACGGATTGTTCTCCGATATGCAGCTCGATTCTACGAAGCTGGGGCATACCGTTAAAGACAGAAGTGCTGTCATGGCGAAAATCATTGCTTCGCTGGACGAGATCAATTTCAGCGTGGATGACACGAAGATTGATGTGTTGGGCAATGCCTACGAGTACCTAATCGGTCAATTCGCTGCCACAGCCGGTAAGAAAGCCGGTGAGTTCTACACACCTTCGGGTCCTGCCGAGCTGCTGTGCCGCCTTGCTTGTCTTGGCTTAACCGATGTTAAGGACGCAGCCGATCCGACTTGCGGTTCCGGCTCTCTGCTGCTTCGCCTCAAGAACTATGCAAATGTGCGTAATTACTACGGTCAGGAATTGACCTCGACGACCTATAACCTTGCCCGAATGAACATGATCCTTCGCGGCATCCCGTATCGTAACTTCAATATCTACAATGGCGATACACTTGAGCATGACTACTTCGGAGATATGAAGTTCCGTGTTCAGGTTGCAAATCCTCCGTATTCTGCAAATTGGTCTGCTGATATGCACTTCATGGAGGACGAGCGTTTCAATGAATACGGCAAACTTGCGCCTAAGAGCAAGGCTGACTTTGCTTTTGTGCAGCACATGGTTTACCACATGGACGAAGACGGACGAGCTGTTGTTCTGCTGCCTCACGGTGTTCTGTTCCGTGGCGCAGCCGAAGAAGTGATCCGTAAGCACCTGATTCAAAAGCTGAATGTGCTGGACGCTGTTATCGGTCTTCCTGCCAACCTCTTCTTTGGCACGGGCATTCCGGTATGTGTTCTTGTCCTCAAGCGGGAGCGTAACGGCAACTCGGATAACATTCTCTTCATTGATGCGTCCAACGACTTTGAAGCCGGAAAGAATCAGAATATCCTCCGTGAGTGCGACATTGATAAGATCGTCGAAACCTACGAGCATCGTGTGGATGTCGATAAGTACGCCCATGTTGCCACTATGCAGGAGATTGAAGAGAACGGATTCAATCTGAACATTCCTCGCTATGTTGATACCTTTGAGCCGGAAGAGGAAATCGACCTCAATGCTGTTGCAGCAGAAATCCGCAATATTCAGGCTGAGATCAAAGGCATCGACGCACAACTGAAACCGTTTTTCGATGAGCTGGGACTTGATTTCCCCTTTGATGTGGAGGGCAAATAATTATGGCAAATGTATCCTCAAGTAACGGTCTCGAAAAGCGTCCGAAACTCCGGTTTCCGGGCTTTGATGAGCCGTGGAGAGTCGAGAGGTTATCCGACTTCGCAGACCGAGTAACACGAAAGAACAGCAAAAACGAAACTGATCTTCCTCTAACCATTTCCTCTAAAGATGGTCTTGTCGATCAGGTTAGCTATTTCAACAAGACGGTTGCAAGTAAAGACATGAGTGGGTACTACCTGCTCAAGAATGGCGAGTTCGCGTACAACAAGAGCTATTCCGTAGGGTATGACTTCGGCTCTATCAAGCGTTTAGATCGTTACCCAATGGGTGCTTTATCGACACTTTACATCTGTTTTGCGCTCAAAAAGCATGATAGTGACTTCATCAAGGCTTATTTCGATTCTCTGAAATGGTATCGGGAAATATACATGATCTCTGCCGAAGGAGCAAGAAATCATGGTCTGCTGAATGTGCCTACCGAGGAGTTCTTTGACACAAAACATTATCTGCCGGAAAACACCGAAGAGCAAAGAAAAATTGCTGACTTCCTCATTACTTTGGAGCGTCGCATCGAGGCGCAACAGTCCCTCGTAGATAACCTCAAGAAGTATAAAAGAGGACTCGTTAAGGCGTTAATTTCTGGTACAGTGGCTTTTGCTTGCAGTGAAAATAAACGCTGGGAAACCGTAAGATTGGCAGAGATTTTTACGATTTCTGCCGGGGGCGATATTGACCGACAAAATAGTTCACCCACATATTCAACGAGTTATCCATATCCAGTGTATGCAAACGCCTTGACTAATAATGGTTTATATGGCTATGCAAACTACTTCAAAGTAGAAGGTGATTCTATTACTGTATCTGGAAGAGGCGAAGTTGGTCATGCGATAGCTCGTCACTGCAAGTATGTTCCGATTGTCCGTCTTCTTTCGTTAGTTCCTAAATACGAAGATGATGTGGATTTCTTTGCTTACATGATCAACGCCACTTCCATTTATATTGAATCGACGGGTGTTCCTCAGTTAACAAGTCCTCAACTCGGTGCAGTGAAAGTATTTCGACCACCCATTTTGGAGCAGAAGAGGATTTCTTCATTGCTGCTGAAAATAGATGCAAAGATAGAGAACGAAGAACGCCTAACATTTTATCTGGAAAAAATCCGGTCATCCATGCTGCAACAGCTCTTTATATAAAAAGCTGTTGCAGTAAACCTGCTCTCGCCTTGCAACACCTATCGAGAACAGCTTGTTGTGATGCAATGTACTTATCTATGCTGTTCATTACCCCAACAAACTGCTCTTGCCTTATTTGATGAGGTACGGGGACAACGAAGTTTCTAATACGTTCGAGAGCCAGCTTAGGCTGTCCGTTTTTAGTCTTTGAGGCTTCAATCTGTGACTGAATTAGATCAGACTGTAAATTCCGGGCAGTGAGCCACACGTGCACGGAGATTTAGCCACAGCGTCACGGGAAAATAGCCGCACCATCACGGAGGGTGTGCCTCATTCTTAAATTGGCCTCTATAATAATTGCAGCACGCATTGCGTGACTACGATTAAGGAGGCTTTCCCCAAAATGGTAAACTACCGAGAAATCTTGAGGTTGAGTAGTGACCCCAAGAACAGCCAGCGCAGTATCGAACTGATGCTTCACAGTTCGCATCACACGATCCGAAAGGTTCAGGATGCCGCAAAGGCGGCAGGTATTTCCTGGCCCTTGGAGGATGATGTGACAAATGAAATGCTGAAAGAGGCTCTGTTCCCGGAGGAAGGAGCAGCTACTGCTCTCTACACTCAGCCTGACTATCCCTACATCCACAAGGAGTTAGCACGTCCGGGTGTAAATTTGACACTGTTGTGGACAGAATATTGCAGACGATGCGAAAATGACGGTACCACACCGTACATGTACACACAGTTCTGCGAGAAATACCGGCAATGGGCACGGATTACCAAGGCAACCATGCGGATACAGCACAAGCCGGGAGATGCTATGCAGGTGGACTGGGCCGGCAACACGCTGGATATCTATGACCCGATTACCGGGGATGTCTCTAAGGCATATTTGTTTGTTGCGGTTCTACCTTGCAGCTGCTATGCCTATGCCGAGGCCTGTGACGACATGAAGCTGGAAAACTGGCTTCTTTGTCATGCCCATGCCTACAGCTACTTCGGCGGTGTGACCCGGCTGCTGATCCCGGATAATCTGAAGACCGGTGTTACGAAAAATACCCGGTATGAAACAATTCTCAACCGGAGTTACCAGGAACTGGCTGAGCATTACGATACTGCGATTGTCCCAGCCAGAGTGGAGCACCCTAAGGACAAGCCCTTGGCAGAAGGAACGGTGAAGTTTGCGTCCACCTGGATCCTGGCGGCGTTGCGAGACCGACGTTTCTTCTCCATACGCGAAGCGCAGGAAGCGGTGGCTGAAAAGCTGGAAGAACTGAATGACCGCCCGTTTAAAAAGCGCGAAGGATGCCGCAGAAGCGCCTATCTGACCGAAGAGCAGGAGTTTATGAAGCCTCTTCCGACTGCCGCATATGAGCCAGCGGTCTGGCCTCCTGATCTGACAGTTGGGCCTGATTACCTGGTTTCTGATGGCATGAACAAATACTCCGTCCCCTTTGATCTGATTGGCGAAAAGGTAAACCTGCGCCTGACCAAAAACGCGGTTGAGGTTTTCTACCGCGGCACCAGAGTTGCTATGCATGCACGGCACCGAACGGTACTTCGCGATCCTGTGGTAAAGCCGGAACATATGACGCCGGAACATAGGAAGTATCTGAATTACAACGAAAGCGAGTTCACATCCTGGGGCAGCTCTGTTGGTGAACATACCGCTTCGGTTGTCCGATATTTCCTCACAAGCGGCAAAGAAACCGAGCAAGGCTACAAGGCCTGTGCCAGTATGACAAGGCTGGCAGACCGCTATAGTGCAGCACGGTTGGAAAATGCCTGCGAGCGGCTGTTGGCATTCACTTCTACGCCGTCCATCCGAACGCTCAGTACCATTCTCAAGAATGGGCAAGACAAGGTTGCCACGCCGAAAAAGCCGGAGGTTCCTAAGGCCAACACCCAGCACGGTATAACCCGTGGCGCTGCTTACTTCCGAAAAGGAGGTAGCAGCAAATGATGAACAACTCCACCATTGAGGCGCTGAAGGCAATGCGTTTCAGCGCAATGGCCGCTGAATTTGAGCGCCAGCTGGGCGATCCGGCTGCATACAGCATGCTTGGGTTTGAAGAACGGTTTGCCCTGATGGTTGACGCAGAATGGAACAGGCGCCAGCAGAACAGGCTGGCACGCTGCATCCGGGAAGCACATTTTGCCGCCCCCGGCGCCATGATTGAGGATATTGAATACCACGAAGACCGCAGATTGGACAAAACCCAAATTCTCCGCTTTGCCACATGTAAATACATTGAAGACGGCCACCACATTATCTTAAAAGGCGCTTCCGGCAGTGGAAAGACCTTTCTGGCCTGCGCTTTTGGAAATGCGGCCTGCCGCAAATACAAGTCTGTGCGATATATCCGACTCCCGGAACTGTTGGAGGAATTGAGCCTGGCGCAGGCAAGCGGAGAGCTGAAGAAACTGATTAAAAGCTACCGAAAGTACGATCTGCTGATTCTGGATGAGTGGCTCATCCGCTGCCTGACACCTCAGGAATCTTATAACCTACTGGAGATTGTTGAGATGCGCAGCGACCGGGGGGCGACCATCTTCTGTACCCAATACAACACGGATGAATGGTACGAGCGCATTAATCCTGACTCTGACGACCGAAGCCCTATTTCTGAGGCTATTATGGACCGCATCGTCCACAATGCCTATGAGGTTCTGATTGATGGCAAGGTCTCCATGAGGGAACGCCATGGCTTGAGAAGCATGGGAGCTGTTCCCGGAGAGGCTGGTGATTGAGGTGACGATTACCCGCCAGATGTTGGACACGGATCTGCAAAGCTGGTTCCTCAATGCGAAGAACGCCGAACATGCTAAGGAAGAGATCCTTGCGCTGTTCTCCGAGGAACCTGGCGACGGATATACCTGGAGTGAGCAGGATATCTGGGAGCAATCCAGAAAGATTATTGACCGCTGGAACCGCAGCTGAACCTATGCTGGGCAGAGGGGGTATCCTCCTCTGCCCCCGTGGTTTCCCAGCCGTGACGGTGCGGCTAAAACTCCGAGATGGTGCGGCTAAAAGTCCGTGCACCTGCGGCTTGGACTCCGAAATTTACAATCATTCCAAATCTGTCCGATTTTTTATAATTCCGCTTTAATTCGCTTAGAGTTTTATATTTTTAATAATAATCACATTCGATTTGATAGTATTCATACCGATTCTCTTATATTTTGAGTGGAACGATGACGGAAAAATAAAAATCCACTTCGTACCCTGTTCGTCCACCGCATTTCCGAAAAGAACAGAAAGATTTTCTTTTTCCCAATATATACCCCCCTATACCCACTCGGAAATATCTATATTCTCCTTACAACGGTCTTTTTGATTTTATATATTAAATATTGTAAAATATATAAGGTTTCTTTACAAAGGCATAATCATAAATCACAACAAAAACCGAGCCAACCTACACTAAAACGTCGCTTTTTTCGAGGAAAAGGCGGCGTTTTTTTCATGGCCCGGTTTTGGAAAGGAGTGGTGCTGACTTAATACTAAAACGAAAGGGGGAATTTTTTAGCTGGCCGGGCCGGGAGGTCTGGCCTTTTTTCATCTCACGAAAAAGGAGGTTAGCCAATGGCAGATGAAAAAGTAAACGTGAGCCCGGAGGAAAAGAAAGCCCCGGAAGCTCCGGCCCCGTCCGGGCCGGGCGATCCGCCTGTGCCGGAACACACCGAGGGCTCTGCTGTCCCTGGTGGAGATCAGACGGCCCCCGCTCATGTGGAGCCCGCCATGCCGGAAAAAACGGAGGGGCCCATCAAGCCGGAGCAGTCTGTTATCCCTGGTATGGGTGAGGACGCTCCCGCGCCGTCCGGCAAGGTGATCAACCTCTCGGACATCCAGGCCGCTGATAAGGGCGGTAAGGAGGCTTCTGCTCCCACCCCGGAAAAGAAAGCGCCGGAGGCGGATAAGCCGCCGAAGCGCCGGGGCCGTCCGCCGAAAGAGCAGGCCGGGCCGACTGTGGAGAAAAAGTCGAAAGCGGCGGAGCCCCGCACAGGCCGCCCGTCTAAGGTTGACAAGGCGGCCCGTGAGGAGGCTCCGCCCTCTGTTCGGGACAAAGTGTCCAGAGGTAAGAAAGCCGACAAGGGCAAGGAAACGGGTTCCGGCGGTGCGCCTGCGTCTAAATCCGCTAAGACGGTAAAGCCGGGCAAGGCCGCTCCCGTCAAGGAGGCGGCAGTCCCGCCGCCGGAGATCAATCTGTCGCCCACGCCTGACGTGCCGCCCCGCCCGGTGGAAGAGGGAAAAATCGTCTATCTGAAAATGTCGGAGCTCCACCCGTTCCACACGTTCCGGGAACACCCCTACAAGGTGCAGGACGATAAGGCGATGGACGATCTGGTGGGGACGATCAAGGAACACGGCATTATGACCCCCGCCACCGTCCGCCCGGAAAAGGACGGCAAGGGCTATGAGATTATCGCGGGCCACCGCCGCCATCATGGTGGTGCGCGGGCCGGGCTGGAGGAAATGCCCTGTATCGTCCGGGAGATGACTGACCTTGAAGCCGTCCGGGAAATGCGGAACAGCAATAAACAGCGCGGTGATCCGCTCCCCAGCGAGCTGGCAAAGCTCCTGGATTTGGAGGTGGAGGCCATCAAGCGCCAGGGGGCCCGCCCGAAAACGGAGAAAGAGGCCGAGGCCCTGGGTAAGCTCTCGGTGGAGATTGTGGGTAAGGAACACGACATGAACTATAAAAAGGTCATGCGGTATATCCGGCTCAACTCCCTGGTGCCGGAGCTTCTGGACAAGGTGGACACAAAGCAGATGGGCTTTATGCCTGCGGTGGAGATCTCGTATATCAGGCCGGAAAACCAGCGGCTGATTGCCGTTTCCATTGACGGGGAGCAGTCCTCCCCCTCGGTGGCCCAGGCGAAGCGGCTCCACGAGCTGGACAAGGAGGGCAAGCTCAACGGCGATGTGATCGACGGCATTTTGAGTGAAGAAAAAAAGGAGGATCGCGGTGTGATTATTTCGACTGCTGAACTGTCTAAGTATTTCGGCAAGGAGGTCACTCCTGCCAAAATGAAAGAGCAGATCATGGCTCTGCTGGACGAGTGGAAAGAGAAACAGCCGCCCGAACTGGCAAAGCCGGACAAGAAAAAGGACTTGGAGAAGTAACC
>ERZ780162.2163-NODE-2163-length-12777-cov-3.208458_pt1 | contig 12777 bp, 9 predicted proteins | sample MGYA00511474_ERZ780162 | MGnify/ENA primary metagenome ERZ780162 (study PRJEB29588, sample SAMEA2143633) | human gut metagenome | biome: human gut; feature: human-associated habitat; material: faeces | place: Denmark | collected 2008/2010 ...
GTGATAGAGGAGTGATAGAGAAAAACACCCTGTATCACTGCCTCTGACGCTTGAATATTAATAGCCACAACCTTCGCAGTGATAGAGTGATAGAGGATTTGCAGAAAACTTCGTATGCAAATCACAACCTTGGAAAATTTTGATGCGGTTGCCCTGAAAGTGGCAGGAATCAATAATACGTCATCAAACGTCAATCCGTCCATGACCACTCTGTCTGCAATAAATGACATAGAACTTATGCCTTAAAAATTATTGCACACAAACTTACAAAACAATTGATAATTAACAATGGACATTTTTGTCACCCATTGTCAATTATCAATTGTCAATTATTTAATTTGCCATTTCCGACAGGAACTTAATGCGGACGAGGCGAATCTCTTCTTCCGTATAATCACCACCTAATTCCTCGATTGCATCTTCCAGATCGTCTGTTTCCGAATCCTTGAAGTATTCATAAATATCATCGATATGATCTTCGTCCATCACATCGTTCAAGAAGTAGTCGATATTGATACGGGTTCCAGAATAAACGATCGCTTCTATTTCGTCGAGTAGTTCGTTAAATTCCAATCCGTTCGTCATGGCTATTTCGTCTAACGCCACCTTACGGTCGATACGCTGGATGATCGAAACCTTCAATTTGGATTTATTGGCAACCGTACGAACCCGAAGATCTTCGGGACGTTCGATCTCGTTTTCTTCCACGTGACGCTTAATCAGCTCAATGAACTCCTTACCATATCTTTTTGCCTTACCGGCTCCGACACCCGGAATATTCTGCAATTCTTCCAACGTTACCGGATAAGTAGTGGCCATCGCTTCCAGAGACGGATCCTGGAAAATAACGAAAGGAGGCACTTCCAGACGCTTGGACAACTTCTTGCGTAAATCCTTCATCATCGAGAAAAGGGCAGGATCGACCGCACAGGCGGCTCCACCGCGTACGGGAACTTCTTCTTCCTCTTCATCGAATTCGTTGTCTTCTGTAATCTTGAAAGAGACAGGTTTCTTTATAAACTCTTTTCCTTTTTCTGTAATCTTCAACAGACCGTAGTTCTCGATGTCCTTGGCCAAATATCCGGCAATCAATGCTTGACGGATAACGGCATTCCATGTCTTTTCTTCCTCATCCGAACCGGAACCGAAAACCTCCAGTTCATTGTGCTTGTAAGATTGTATTTCGGAGGTCTCGTTGCCGACCAACATGTTGACAATATATTCTGCCTTGAATTTTTCCTTTAACGTACCAACCACTTCGAGTACGGCGCTTAATAATTCCTTTGCTTCCACTTTCTTTTTTGGGTTCAAACAATTATCACAATTTCCACAATTTTCTTCCAGGTATTCTTCACCGAAATAGTGCAACAAGACTTTCCGTCGACATACGGAAGTTTCGGCATAAGCAGCAGTCTCCAGAAGCAACTGCTTACCAATCTCCTGTTCCGCCACCGGTTTTCCCTGCATGAATTTTTCCAATTTCTGCAAGTCTTTATAGGCATAAAAAGCGATGCACTGGCCTTCACCGCCATCACGGCCGGCTCGTCCGGTTTCCTGGTAATATCCTTCGAGGCTTTTAGGAATATCATAATGGATGACATACCGTACGTCAGGTTTGTCGATCCCCATACCGAAAGCAATGGTCGCAACGATCACGTCTGCTTTTTCCATTAGGAACGCATCCTGATTGCTCGAACGCTGCTGCGAATCCATACCGGCATGATAAGGGAGCGCCTTGATACCGTTTGCTTTCAGAATATCGGCAAATTCTTCCACCTTCTTACGGCTCAAACAATAGATAATACCGGATTTTCCCTCGTTAGACTTAATATATTTGATGATCTCACGGTCGATATTCGCCGTTTTCGGACGAATCTCATAATACAAATTAGAACGGTTGAAGGAGGATTTAAAGACAGAAGCGTCAATCATTCCCAAGTTTTTCTGAATATCGTGCTGCACTTTCGGAGTGGCTGTCGCCGTCAAAGCAATCAACGGACGCTTGCCGATTTCGTTTATGATCGGACGGATACGACGATATTCCGGACGGAAATCATGCCCCCATTCAGAAATACAATGTGCTTCGTCCACTGCATAAAACGAAATATTGACTTGGCGCAGAAACTCCACATTTTCATCTTTGGTCAATGACTCAGGAGCCACGTAGAGCAATTTCGTCCGACCATTACGGATATCGTCTTTTACCTGGTCGATAGCCGATTTATTCAAGGAAGAGTTTATGAAATGGGCAACCCCGTCCTCTTCGCTGAAATTACGCATGGCATCCACTTGGTTCTTCATCAGGGCTATCAAAGGAGAAATCACTATGGCCGTCCCCTGCATCATAAGAGAAGGCAGTTGATAACACAAAGATTTTCCTCCCCCGGTCGGCATCAATACAAATGTGTCATTTCCTGCCAGTACATTTTCGATGATTGCTCTCTGATTTCCTTTAAAGGTATCAAAACCAAAATGTTTTTTGAGCTCTTCTGTCAAATTATCCTTCTTCGCCATACTATTCATAATTTTAAAAACCGCCGGTCAGGTCATCTGCAGACGGTTTACGTCCGATTTTTCAAACTTTTCCTTCGCATACTCCAACGTGACATGGAGTGTCTTTTCATTTGCAGACGGCATACTGTACATGGCATCCATCATCACAGCCTCCACAATGGAACGTAAGCCGCGTGCTCCCAACTTAAACTCAAGTGCCTTATCGACTATAAATTCGAACACGTCTTCGTCAAATGTCAGTTCAATATCATCCATCGCAAACAATTTGATATATTGCTTGATGATCGAGTTCTTCGGTTCCGTCAAGATATTACGAAGCGTACTCCTATCCAACGGGTTCAAATAGGTCAAGATAGGCAGACGTCCGATGATTTCCGGAATCAGGCCAAACGATTTCAAGTCGGTTGGTGTAATGTATTTCAGCAGATTGTTGCGATCCACCTGCGCCGTGTTTTCGTTTGCGGCGTATCCTACTACACGTGTATTCAAACGCTGGGCGATTTTCTTCTCTATTCCGTCGAAAGCGCCACCACATACAAACAGGATATTTTTCGTATCCACGGCAATCATTTTCTGCTCCGGATGCTTGCGCCCACCCTGCGGGGGTACGTTCACGATGGAACCTTCCAAGAGCTTCAGCAAGCCCTGCTGCACACCTTCACCGCTTACATCACGGGTAATGGAAGGATTATCGCTCTTACGAGCGATCTTATCTATTTCATCGATAAATACGATACCACGCTGTGCCGCTTCGACATCATAATCGGCAGCCTGCAACAGACGGGTCAAAATGCTTTCTATATCCTCCCCTACATAACCGGCTTCTGTCAAGACCGTCGCATCTACAATGGCAAACGGAACATGGAGCAATTTGGCGATCGTACGGGCAAGTAGCGTTTTACCTGTCCCCGTAGCACCCACCATAATAATATTCGATTTCTCGATCTCAACATCATCCGATGTTACTTTCTGGATCAAACGTTTGTAATGGTTATACACAGCAACCGACAGATAACGTTTAGCGTCGTCCTGACCTATCACATATTGGTCCAAAAAAGTCTTAATATCCTCAGGCTTAGGCAGATCTTTCTGGTTTAATCCAAAAGAACTCCCCTTGCCAGGCATTTGTTCTTTTACTATTTCGTACGCTTGCTGTGCACACTCATCGCAAATAGCACCGGAAATCCCGTTAATCAACATATTAACGTCCCGGCTACCGCGTCCGCAAAACGTACAGCTATCGCCTGTTTTGGCCATTCCGTATTTGTTTTTTAAAGAGAGTACGTTAAAAGCTCCTGTTCCCGCATTCGATACAAGGGACAAGGGACTTTTAACGCAGCCCCTTACATTAATATTATTTATTACGAACCAGAACCTTGTCGATCATACCGTAAGCCAAAGCTTCCTCTGCCGTCATCCAATAGTCACGGTCACTATCGTGTTCAACCTTTTCATAAGGTTGACCTGAATGAGTTGATATGATTGTGTAGAGTTCCTTCTTTACTTTCAGGATTTCACGAGCCGTGATCTCAATATCCGAAGCCTGTCCCTGCGCACCGCCTAACGGCTGGTGAATCATCACGCGGGAATGAGGCAAGGCCATACGCTTGCCTTTCGTTCCGGCGACCAGCAATACCGCAGCAAAAGAAGCTGCCATACCCGTACAGATAGTCGACACGTCACTACTGATAAACTGCATCGTGTCATAAATGCCATATCCTGCATAAACAGAGCCACCCGGAGAATTGATATAAATTGAAATATCCTTGCCCGGATCGCTTGAATCCAGATACAACAACTGTGCCTGGATTACATTTGCCGTATAATCGTCAACCTGTGTACCTAAAAAAATGATACGGTCCATCATCAACCGTGAAAAAACGTCCATCTGAGCAACGTTCAATTGACGCTCTTCGATAATCGTCGGAGATATGTAACTGCTGGTTATATTCATATAACTGTCCAGCGCATTACTGTTCATCCCTAAATGCTTCGTTGCATACTTTCTGAAATCTTCCATAATCTATAGTCTTATTGTGTTACCGAAAAGTCATAAAAAAAGGGATTCCTCTCTTACTTATCGGAATAACAAAGTTATAAATAAATTTCTGAAAGAAACAACTTATTTGCTGTCCGGTAAGATATTTTTTCGAGAGAAAGCCCTTTTTATAGGAAAAAGCTGCTGCTGCCGCTTTTTCAGGTAGTCTTATTCTTCAAAAAGTTTGTTGAATTCGTCGGCTGTCACCTCCTTGATATCCAGTTCGACTTGTTCTTTCAACCAGCCTGCCAGTTTCTCTTCAACCGCACGGTCAATGATATTCTGCAGCGTCTGCTTGTTTTTCAAAATGTCTTTAGCATAGTTAGCCAATACGTCTTCCGGTACGGAAAGCATTCCATACTGGGCGAACTGGGCTTTAGCTACACGTTTAGCGAAGCCTTCGATATCAGCATCTTCAACTTTCAATCCGTTTTCCTTCACCAGATTTTCTTTGATCAGCTGATATTTCAAGTCTTCTATGATCCGAGGATATTCTTCGTCGATCTTTTCTTTCGTGTTCTTTTCATTGGCAACCAGCAACCAACGCTTTAACAAGTCTTCGGCAAACGAAAGTTCACCGGCTTTCTGAACCAGCAGGTCACGGGCGTCGACCAAGAACTTGAAGTCGCTCTGCGGAGTGAACTGTTCAGCCAAAGCTTCGCGGATCTTGTTCTTGAATTCTTCTTCGCTGGTAACAACGCCTTCACCGAAGACTTTGTCGAACAATTCCTGGTTCAGCTCAGCATTCTTATGACGAGTCACCTCCGTGATTTCAAAGCTAAAATCGCCTGTGATACCACTGACGGCTTCCTTATTCACTTTCAAGAAAGAAGCGATTTCTGCTTCTGCACCTTCGTAGGCCTTATTCGGATTGAATACGATCACAGAGTTCTTCTTTGCACCGATGAATTTAGCTTTTTCAGCTTCATCCTTTATGTACATCGGCATCAAAACAGCCTCTTCAACAACGATACCGCCTTCTTTCGGAGAACCGTTTTCCAGTTCGGCAACCGTACCTTTCACCAAGTCTTTTTCTTCTACATCCTCAACCTGGTCGTACGTTCCGAAATTAGCCTGGTAAGCCTCGACTTGTTTGCCGATCATTTCGTCGTCGATATTCACCTGGTAATAAGGAACCTTGTCATTTTTGGACAATTCGATCTTGATTTCCGGAGCCAGCGCTACATCAAAACAAAATTCGAAGTCTTCCTGAGTATCGAAGTTGATTTCTTTCTGTTCAGTTTCGTTAGGCAGCGGTTCGCCCAAAATGTTCAGTTTGTTTTCACGGATATAGTTGTACAGGTTTTCAGAAACCAATTTGTTGATTTCTTCGACCAACACATGCTTGCCATACATTTTCTTTACCATACCCATTGGGACCATCCCTTTACGGAAACCCGGCATCTCTGCTTTCTGACGGAAGCTGCGAAGGCTCTTTTCAACCTTGTCTGCATAGTCAGCTTTCACTATTTCCAATTTCACAATGCCTTTTGTAGCATCAATGTTTTTAAGCGAAACGTTCATTCTGAATGATTTATTTAATTAATAGTCTTGTTCGAATTTTAGGGTGCAAAATTAGACTTAATCTTTTAATCTCGCAAATTGTTTGCTTAAATTGTTATAACCGAGATGAATTTAGGAGCAATATTATTTTTTTCAGGCTAAATTGTTGTTTATCTAAAATAAATATATTCCTTTGCGATGTGAAAGGGCATTAACCTTGAACGTACCTAACATTGTTTTTTATTTCTTCATTTACTCGTTACTTGTCGAATATCTCTCACTGTTACGAAATTCCGGTTTACTACTTTCATTAAGTAACAATTTTATTTTTTAATTTCTATTTTTATGAACATCTATGTTGGAAACCTGAACTATCGTGTTCGGGAAGATGATTTGAAACAAGTAATGGAAGAATACGGTACGGTTGAATCCGTAAAGATCATCAAAGACCGTGAAACAGGCAAATCAAAAGGTTTTGGTTTCGTTGAAATGCCGGACGATGAAGCTGCGAAAAAAGCAATCGCCGAGTTGAACGAAGCTGAATATGAAGGCCGCCAGATAGTAATAAAAGAGGCTCGTCCTAAATAATTACTTTTCCGGGAAAAAATAAGAAACTTCTGCTTATCTTTGAGCAGAAGTTTTTTTATGCTCAAAAATATGTTCTTAAAAGGTATATATGCCGGTAAACCGGCCATCTTCCAATTGACCGTCCTGCTTCTCCTGATTCTGGCAGGCGCAATTTTCTCATCGCTGATTGCAATGGGATTATTCTATATGATCTATGGTCTGCACGCCGATATTACGCAGTATTCGGACATGATGCGCCTGTTGCAACTTATTTCAGCCCTCGGCACATTCCTCTTTCCTGCATTGGCACTTGCGTGGCTGTGCAGCTACAATCCGAAAGAATATCTGTCGATCGGGAAAATGCCTAAAGGACACATATTGCTTCTCACATTTCTCAGCATATTTTTGATCACTCCTTCCATCAGCCTGACCGGAATACTGAATAAGCAGATGGAACTGCCATCTTTTATGGAACCCATAGAAAACTGGATGCGGTTACAAGAGGAAACGGCCGAACAACTGACTCTGAAATTGTTGGCCGGAAGAGGGATCATAACTTTGTTTTTTAACCTGATCGTTATCGCGGTAGCTGCCGGCATTACGGAAGAATTCCTTTTCAGGGGCGCTTTGCAACGGATAATCGAAAAATGGACGTACAATCATCATATCATCATCTGGAGTGCAGCCATCATTTTCAGTACCTTCCACATGCAGTTTTTCGGCTTCCTTCCACGTATGCTGTTAGGAGCTTATTTCGGATATTTACTTTATTGGACCCGGAACATCTGGATACCGGTATTTGCCCACTTCGTTAACAATGCAATTGCTGTCATCAGCATGTCGGATGCCAAATTAAAAGACAACGAATTCATTACCGGAGATATTTCCACACAGAATTTGTTGCCCTACACAATCGTGGCGATCGTTGCGCTATTTTTCTTTGTTCGCTGCTGTCAGAAATTGAAAATTATCAGATCGTCTAATCTTAATTCTTAAAAGTCTTTTTTGCGGAGAACAAAATCCTTACCCAGATATTTTTCACGCACAATTTCATTTTCGGCCAACTGCTCGGCAGTTCCCTGAAAAAGCACTTTCCCTTCGAACAGCAGATAGGCACGGTCACAGATACTCAAAGTCTCATATACGTTATGATCTGTGATCAGAATCCCGATATTCTTATGTTTCAGCTTTGCGACAATGCTCTGGATATCTTGTACGGCAATCGGGTCTACCCCGGCAAACGGTTCGTCAAGCATGATAAATTTCGGATCGATAGCCAGACAGCGAGCGATCTCCGCACGCCGGCGTTCACCTCCGGACAACTGGTCGCCCAAATTCTTCCGCACTTTATTCAGACCAAATTCGGCAATCAGACTCTCCAATTTTTCTTTCTGGTATTCGGGTGTTGTCTCTGTCATTTCCAATACGGAACGAATGTTATCCTCCACCGTCATTTTACGGAAAATAGACGCCTCCTGAGCTAAGTAGCCAATACCATTACGAGCGCGTTTATACACCGGAAACTTCGTGATCTCCATATCGTTCAAGAATATCTTTCCTTCATTGGGAGTCACCAACCCTACCGTCATATAGAAAGTAGTCGTTTTCCCAGCTCCATTAGGGCCAAGCAATCCCACGATCTCTCCCTGCTTCACATTGATCGAAACATGATTTACAACGGTACGTGTCTTATATTTTTTAACGAGATCCTCCGTACGGAGCACCATTTGTTGTTCGTCTGCCATATCCAAAATCTTTGCCACAAAGAAACGGAATTAATTCCTTCTATACAAATCGTTCACTACGCTTTTATTGACTTACAGCCCAGTTTAGATTAAATGCAAACCAGAAGTATCAAGCCTGAAATGAACAGTTGTTCCCAGAATTGCGTTATATTTGCAGACTGTAATTGAATAGAAACATAAAATAATGAATAAAGCATTACATCAAGTAGGTGAATATGTCATGTTGATGGGGAAATGCATCTCCGTACCCAACCGGTGGAGCATGTTCTTTAAGCAGTTGATAAAGGAAATATATAAGTTAGGAGTCGATTCCCTTTGGATCGTTGTCATCATTTCCATTTTTATCGGTACGGTTATTGCCATCCAGATTTCACTGAATATCAGTTCGCCGCTCATTCCTAAATTTACGATAGGATATACAACGCGTGAAATTATCCTGTTGGAATTTTCTTCTTCCATCATGTCACTGATCCTGGCGGGCAAAGTTGGTAGTAACATAGCCTCCGAGATCGGAACCATGCGTGTGACGGAGCAGATCGACGCAATGGAAATCATGGGAGTTAACTCCGCCAACTTCCTGATCCTGCCAAAGATGGTCGGTATGATGACTTTCATTCCGGTATTAGTTATCTTCAGCATGTTCACTGGCATTTTAGGAGGTATCGCAGCCAGCCATTCCACAGGAACAGGTATGACACCCGCTTCTTTCGAATATGGTTTGCAATTCTATTTCAATGAGTTCTACATCTGGTACTCCATCATTAAATCCGTTGTGTATGCATTTATTATTTCATCCATAGCCGCCTACTTCGGTTACAATGTAAAAGGCGGTGCACTGGAAGTAGGTAAAGCCAGTACGAACGCGGTCGTTATGAGCAGTATCATGATTCTGCTGGCCGACGTGATCTTAACCAACTTAATGCTGACATAAAAATGGTAGAAGTAAAACATATCACCAAGTCCTTTGAAGGACGAGTTGTCCTGAATGACATCAGTGCTGTATTCGAAACGGGAAAAACAAACCTGATTATCGGGCGAAGCGGTTCCGGCAAAACGGTACTTATTAAAAATATTATCGGACTGATGCGCCCAGACTCCGGAGAAATCCTGTACGACGGACGTGATCTGACCTCGATGGGCAAGCATGAACTGAACATGCTGAGACGTGAAATGGGTATGTTGTTTCAAGGATCGGCCTTATTCGACAGCATGACGGTGTTGGAAAATGTCATGTTCCCGCTGGACATGTTCTCAAACGACACTTACAAAGATCGTTTGAAGCGTGCCCAGTTCTGTCTGGACCGTGTGAACCTGTCGGAAGCCGGCCACCTCTATCCTTCTGAGATCAGCGGCGGTATGATGAAGCGTGCTGCCATTGCCCGCGCGATCGCCCTGAACCCTAAATATCTGTTCTGTGACGAACCGAACTCCGGCCTGGACCCCAAAACTTCGCTGATTATCGACGACCTGATCCACGATATCACCGCTGAATACAAAATGACGACTATCATCAACACACATGACATGAATTCCGTCATGAATATCGGTGAAAACATTATCTTCATCAAAGAAGGCGTAAAAGAATGGCAGGGGAACAGCAAAGAGGTCATTACTTCCAAGAACAAAGCATTGAACGATTTTATCTTCGCTTCAGACTTGTTCCGCAAGGTTAAAGAAGTCGAGGAAGAAGAGTTAAAAGAAGAAGAACTGAAAGCAAAGTAAAAAATTATCCGATGCCCATCGGATGAAAAAACGATGGGCATCGGATCGGAAAGAGATGGGCATCGGATTATTTACTGATGCCTATTTTTTTATCTATACCCTTAAAGGGCCGGTTTCAAGCCCTCCCATTTCACATTCCACTGTCCGTTTTTAGGGAATCCGGAATTTCCTTCCGTACAACCGTCCCAACCGGCACACATCATCGCGACAACGGTAAGCAAGCCACCATTTCCCGGCAGGTAAAGCGGAAGTCCTTCATTCTGGAAATTGTGTCCATTAGGCAGATAAGTATTTTTCTGTACACTCTTCAACAAAGCTTCCAACGCCCACTCCGGCTCATTCAAGCGGATGGCAGTCATGGCTATCAAAGGGAAATCCCATCCCCAAGTATCAGCCCAGTCCCAATTGTCCAGAACATGGCGCAACGTTTTACGCATAACTTCCTTATCCAAATAAGCCGATGCCGGAAGGAAACCGTAAGCGGCCAATTGAGTCGGATGTCCTCCGTCTTTCTCTAATACAGATTCAGCCTCGACATAAACGCCATTGACAACAGGCCAGGGAGCCATCTGATCTGCCATCCGATCCCAATCGGCATTCCGTTCCCGTCCCATCCTCTCTCTCCAATCATTCGCCTTTTTCAACCCCCAGCTCCAATATGCCAATTCGAAAGCAGGATTGATATTTTCACGGAAAGTTCCACTGTTTCCTTCACGGGCGGAGATGATCGGAGGTCCCAGAACATAGCATTTCCGGGAGGCATCCCAATGAGCATAATCGAACATAAACTCAGCCGTCGCATCTATCAGGTCACCAAACCGGTTCAATGTCTCTTGTGTCGGATTTTCCCGATAAAGCAATTCCGCATAAAAAATCGGATGCGGTTGCTGCCAGACCAATAAGGGACCGACACCGGAAGGGGCCTCCATACCGTCCGGACCAATCATCTTCGGCCAACGGACTCCTTTATATCCTTGTGTGGCAGCATACGCTTTTGCCACTTCAAAAATCTCATCGTACCAACCTAAGGTATTCGACAGGTAAGCGGGCCGATCCCACAAAGCAAAATGAACAGAATGCCACCAATGCATCTCCAGATGGAATTTGCCATACCAGCTATTGCAGGTCAAACCCGTCTCCTGAGGCGGATACTGATGATTGTTTTTTCGGTTGTCTCAAATCCTGTAATAAACCATGCGACAGAACGATCCGGCGTTCCAATTCCTTCCAACGACGGTCTTTACTGCCCGACAGATCGACAGCACCACCGCTCATCCAGAAAGCTTCCCATGCTTGTCGGTTTGCCCGGACAGCAGAGACATAATCATCAGAAATATTCAACGTATTCTCATCTGTCGAAAAATCGACCAACAGCGTAAATTCATCTTTACCGGAAAGTAATTCCAAGAAATAATTATGACGGGATGTTTCTTTCAAAGCAGCCTTCACGGATGTCCGTATACGGCAATAATAGACAAAATCATCCGTCTGGTGTTTAATAATCCAATCGTTGTCACCACCTCGGACAATCCACGACCGATGGCTGTCTTCCATATCCCAGACAGCCGGTTCCTTGCCAAATGCAACACTGGGAAAAGGGAAACATATCCGTACTCCCAGCCTTTTTTCGGAAAAGAGAGGAGAGCGTATGAACAGAAATTCTAAATTGTTACGGAAGTCTTTGGCCGTAGCAGGGGCAGTAACTCTTTCATTGTCAATGTGCAGTCCGGTGCTTGCAGCGGATGTATCAGCAACAGGAAACAAACTGACGATCACAGATGTCAGCTATGGAGATGAGAGAGCAGTAACATCTACCGGAAAAGCATCTTCCGTCAGCAGTGTCACTTATACACTGGATGGCAAGAGCTATACCAAGACGGCAGAAGATGGAAAAGTGCTGACTCTGGTTGTAGATGGACAGCAGGAAGATCTTACAGTAGGAAGCAGTTATGATGTAGACGGTGGCTATAATATCGCAGAAACCAAAGTTTACAAAAGCGGTGGTCCGAGTGCTCCACCATGGAATGGCCCGGATGCAGTAAAATCTATCTACAACTTCCGACAGGCATTACTTGTAAATGATGGAAAAGTTGTAGAGGACGGATCTGTTCTGGATGCGATTTCCGGTGATTATTCGGATACTGAGGCAAACAATGTAACCGTAAAATCAAACGGTGCACATTTTAATGGTATTTATGTAACAGGAAATTCCAAGTATGCGATCAATAAAGCAAATGTGACTGCCAACGGTGACGGTGGTGATGATTTCTCCGGATGGGGCTCAGCTGTCATGGCAGATCAGAATACAGATGTAACCATTAATGATTCCTTTATCAATACAGCGGGAACCATTCGTACTGCAATCTGGGTTGGAGATAACTCCAAGACTACAGTAAATAACTCTGTCATCTATGCCCAGGAGACAAATGATGACTATAGTACATATAGCGAACTGGTACCATCCATGATGAAACGTGTACCATTCGCACTTGGTATGGAGGGAACCATCCGTGCAACAAACGTACTTGGTGCCGGCCAGGCAATCTACAACAACAGTATGATCATCTCCACAGGCTGGGGTGCTCTGTCCACAGATTCCGGAACATCTTACAACAACACCGGTACATATGCACTTCAGGTAAATAATTCTGTTTCTGGTATCGGTACAGTAGAAGTGGCACAGGCTGC
>ERZ780162.2169-NODE-2169-length-12754-cov-3.403024_pt1 | contig 12754 bp, 10 predicted proteins | sample MGYA00511474_ERZ780162 | MGnify/ENA primary metagenome ERZ780162 (study PRJEB29588, sample SAMEA2143633) | human gut metagenome | biome: human gut; feature: human-associated habitat; material: faeces | place: Denmark | collected 2008/2010 ...
CTTCTGCGGGAGGGAACCGGAGTGGCGGCCAGGGTGCTGATCTCAAACGGAACGGGAGAGGACGCTGTCCGGGAAATGATCCGGGATCTGATCGCTCCTGTTTCGCCCATTCCGGTAAAAGAGAGAGACGGTTATTCTCCGAGGGCGATGTCCATTCTGGAGGAGGCCCACAGACAGGCGGCCCGTTTCGGATCTTCCCTCACGGGGACAGAACACATTCTGCTCGCTCTGATCCGCGAGGGAGAAAATGTGGCGGTCAGGCTTTTAAACACCTGTAATCTTCAGCCACAGAAGATCTATGCGGATACCCTTGCAGCGATGGGGCAGGACCCCGGCCTGTATAAGGAAGATCTTTCAAAGAAGCAGAAAAAGAAGGGGCAGACTGCGACCCTGGAGCAGTACAGCAGGGATATGACCGCCCTGGCGGCAGCCGGGAAGCTGGATCCGGTCGTGGGCAGAGAGGAAGAGATCAGCCGTGTGATTCAGATCCTCTCCAGGCGAACCAAGAACAATCCCTGTCTGGTAGGAGAACCCGGCGTGGGAAAGACTGCCATTGTGGAAGGCCTTGCCCGGCGGATTGTGGAAGGAAATGTACCGGATACCGTGAAGGACAAAAGGGTGCTTACCCTGGATCTTTCCGGAATGATTGCAGGAAGCAAGTACCGGGGAGAATTTGAGGAACGGATCAAGAAGGTGATCCGTGAAGTGACGGAGGCCGGAAACGTGCTTCTGTTTCTGGATGAGCTGCATACGCTGATAGGCGCAGGAGGAGCGGAGGGGGCGATTGATGCTTCCAACATCCTGAAGCCTTCCCTTGCACGGGGTGAGCTGCAGCTCATCGGTGCGACTACGATCACGGAGTATCGGAAATATATTGAGCGGGACGCGGCGCTGGAAAGAAGATTTCAGCCGGTTAACGTGGAAGAACCTACGGATGAGGAAGCAATCCGCATTCTGGAGGGGATTGCCCCACGGTATGAGGAACATCATCAGGTCAGATATGAGCCGGAGGCCCTGGAGGCAGCGGTCCGACTTTCCGACAGATATATCAATGACAGAAGGCTTCCGGATAAGGCCATCGATCTGATTGATGAGGCGGCCGCTGCAGTGAAGCTGTCGAATATGGAGCAGCCGGAGGATATCCGCAGTCTGAATGAGCAGGTTCATGAGCTGGATCAGAAGATTGAAAATGCGATCCGTGTCGAAGCCTTTGAACAGGCAGGAAAGTGGAAGCGGGAGCAGGATATCGTGCTGAAGAAACTCGCCCGGAAGACGGCGCAGCTTCAGAAAAAGAAGGCGGAAAGCCGCCACGTGGTTACGGAAAACGATGTGGCACAGGTGGTCGCTGCGTGGACGAAGATTCCGGTGAGCAGGCTGGAGGAAAAGGAAAGCGAACGGCTCATGAAGCTGGAATCGATCCTGCATAAACGCGTGATCGGCCAGGAGGAAGCCGTTTCCGCGGTGGCGCGTGCCATGAGAAGAGGGCGCGTAGGGCTTCAGGACCCGAAGAGGCCCATCGGTTCCTTCCTGTTCCTGGGTCCCACTGGCGTGGGAAAGACGGAGCTGAGCAAAGCTCTGGCGGAAGCCATGTTCGGAAGCGAAAACGCCCTGATCCGGATCGATATGTCCGAATATATGGAAGGACATTCCGTTTCCAAGCTGATCGGTTCCCCGCCCGGCTATGTGGGATTTGACGACGGCGGCCAGCTGTCGGAAAAGGTGCGGCAGAATCCCTATTCCGTGGTGCTTTTTGATGAAATCGAGAAGGCGCATCCGGACGTGTTCAACATCCTTCTGCAGGTGTTGGACGACGGGCATATCACCGATTCCAAGGGCCGGAAAGTGAGCTTTAAGAATACGGTGCTCATTATGACATCAAACGCCGGAGCGCAGAGAATCGTGGATCCCAAGAGCCTGGGCTTTTCCACGGGTACGGATGATAAGAGAGACTATGAGCGGATGAAATCAGGAGTAATGGAAGAGGTGAAACGGCTTTTTAAGCCGGAATTCATCAACCGTATTGATGAGATCATGGTGTTCCATCCGCTTACAACAGAGAATATGAAGCAGATCATCACGCTTCTCGCTAAGGACCTGATCACACGCTGCAGGGAGCAGCTGGGGATCAGTCTGACCATCACACCGGCGGCAAAGAATCTGATTGTGGAGAAGCATTCGGATCTGAAGATGGGTGCCCGTCCGCTGAAACGTGCAATCCAGAGCATGATTGAGGATGCGCTTGCGGAAGAAATCCTGAGCGGGCGCATAAAGCCGGAGGATCATGTGACGGTAGGCTGTAAGGATGGAAAGATCAGTTTTCATGTGAGAAACTGAAGGTTTCAATTCACATTTGCAAGCACATTTTTTGATAAAAACTGAAAAAGAACAGGAGGACAAAAGCAATGGCAGCAGTAGAGGAGTTGATCCGCAGGGAGGCAGACGGAAGCATCAGCTTCGGGAATCATACGCTCTCCGAAAAGGCGAAGGTGGAGGATTTCTCCCATGACGGCGATCTGTACAAGGTGAAAACCTACCGTACTATGACGAAGCTGGAAAAAAACGGTATGTTTGCCTATGAATCCGTTCCCGGAACCAGCGTACTCTTCTTTACCGAGCATGAGGACGGCGTGAGCTTTCTTGTGGAAGGAAGCGAGGATGCGCAGATTACCATCGGCCTTCAGGATGATACGGAATATGACGTGCAGATCAATGGAGAGGATGCAGGAAGGATGCGCACCAACCTTGGAGGAAAGCTGAGCCTGAGCGTGGAGCTGGCCGGAGCCGGAGAGGTGAAGGTGGAAATCAGAAAATAAGGCTCTTCATCCGGAAGCCGCAGGAGGAATCGGAAAGGGAAGGCAGGTTCTGCCGGAGAAAAGATTCCCCTGCGGCTTTCTGGCGCAGAAGGCCTGGAAATAAGAGGGAAAATGGCTAAAGCGAAATCATCTACAGTTTTTTATTGTCAGGAATGCGGCTATGAATCCGCAAAATGGATGGGACAGTGCCCGGCCTGCAGAACCTGGAACAGCTTCGTGGAAGAGCCGGTCAGAAAAATGCAGTCGGAAAGCGGCAGGGAAAGAAAGGCCGGCATGTCCTCCGGCGGAAAGAAGCCGTCGAAGCTTTCAGAGATTTCCGCGGATGGAGAGGAGCGGATTCCTTCCGGAATCGGGGAACTGGACAGGGTACTGGGAGGCGGTATTGTGCCGGGATCGCTGGTTCTGGTGGGAGGAGATCCGGGCATTGGGAAATCCACCCTCCTTCTCCAGGTGTGCAGGCTGCTGTCTGAACGCGGGAAAAAGGTGCTCTATGTGTCGGGAGAGGAATCCCTGAGGCAGATCAAGATGCGTGCCCAGCGCATCGGCCCGTTCCAGGATTCTTTTCTGCTTCTGTGTGAGACGAATCTGGGCGATGTGGAGGAAAATATACTGCACCTGAAGCCGGAAATTGTGATTATTGATTCCATTCAGACCATGTACAGTGAGGAGGTTTCTGCTGCGCCTGGAAGCGTTTCCCAGGTGCGGGAGTCTACAGGCGTTTTCCTGCGTCTGGCAAAAAGCTGCGGTATTTCCATCTTTATTGTAGGCCATGTGACGAAGGAAGGAACGGTTGCCGGACCGAGAGTTCTGGAGCACATGGTGGATACGGTGCTCTATTTTGAAGGAGACCGGCATGCTTCCTACCGTATTTTGAGAGGTGTGAAAAACCGTTTCGGTTCCACCAATGAGATCGGCGTGTTTGAGATGCGAAGAGAGGGACTTTATGAGGTGAAAAATCCCTCTGAGTTCATGCTGGATGGCAGGCCGGTAGGTGCGAGTGGCTGTGTGGTTTCCTGCTCCATGGAGGGAACCAGACCCATTCTGGTGGAGATCCAGGCACTGGTCTGTTCCAGCAATTTCGGCTTCCCCAAAAGGCAGGCGGCAGGCACGGATTTTAACCGGGTCAGTCTTCTGATGGCGGTGCTGGAAAAGCGTCTGGGCCTTCAGATTTCAGGCTGCGACGCTTACGTAAACATTGCCGGAGGGATAAAGATTTCCGAGCCGGCCATCGATCTGGGCATCGTGATGGCGGTTATTTCCAGCTTTAAAAACCGGCCCATCGAAGAAGGCGTGATGGCCTTCGGTGAGGTAGGATTAAGCGGCGAAGTGCGCGCGGTCAGCCAGGCGGAGGGCAGGGTGGCCGAAGCGAAAAAGCTGGGCTTTCAGACATGCATCCTGCCTCAGGTGAGCCTGGAGCATCTGCCGCACGTGGACGGCATCCGCCTGGTCGGCGTGCGTTCTGTCAGAGACGTGATCGACTATATTTAGTTAAAATAAAAGGGCGGGATCGGCGGCATGTTATCCGGCGCCGATCCCGGAAGGGAACCCGGTACGGCTCCCGGCAGAAGGCCGGGAAACAGCAGACTGTCTTCTTCATGGGCACGTGCCAGCTCCTGATCCCGGTTGACGGGATTGCAGCCGTCATGTGACATGACCGTGCGCGGATCCATATCTGATGCCTTTCCGTTTTCATCAATGCGGACGCCTGCAGCAGCGTCCGGGTTATATGCCGCTTCTGTTTTTTTCTCCATTGGTACCTCCATTCTTTAGTCAGGCTTTTCAGCGTTCCGGACGTGATTTTTTTCGCCCGGGGGCGTTCTGACACAGCGTTTTATTTCTGCTTCCCCGAACAGTATCTGTTTTTCTGCTTGAAATTATTTACCGATAATGTACAATAGTGTTATCAAATAAAAAATTTGTGAGGGAAATATCGTGGCAATTAAATCCAAAGAGCTGGCCGGTATGCTGGGGGTATCTGCGGCCACCATGTCGCTGGTCCTGAATCATAAACCCGGCATCAGTGAAGAACTGAGGAATTCTCTGTTGGAAAAAATCCGGGAAATGGGATACGGATATATGATCCGGGAAGAGGATGAGAAAGGAGAAAAGGAAGAAACGGTTCCGAACAAAACAATCGCTTATGTGGTTTTGTCAGAATACCATGATGATGTGGAAGAGGCGGCCTTCTTCCCGAAGGTTATTGAGGGAGCGGAAAGAGAGGCCAGAAAACGCGGCTGCCGGTTTACAATTCTTCACATGTATGATGAAATCGGGACGAAGCTGAAGGAGAGCATCAATAAAGAGCAGTTTGACGGTATGCTTGTTTATGCGGCCCAGGTCAGCGACAGCATGAAGGAGGCCCTGGATGCGCTGGAGCTGCCGTATCTGCTGATCGACTGCTTTTGTCCGGCGGTAGATGCCAGTGCCGTTACGGTCAACAACAGGCAGGGGGTTTTTGCGGCTGTAAAATATCTTTATGGCAGAGGTCATCGGAGAATCGGATATGTCAGCTCCGGCAGACCGTTCTGCTCTCTGATTGAACGGCGTAAGAGCTTCAGCTATGCGATGGAGGAGCTGTGGAGGGATACGGGAAGAATTCCTACTGCACTTCTGGTTGAGAATGATGTAATGGCAATTTCCGTGTACCGCGCGCTGAGAAGCAACGGGCTTCGGATCCCTGAGGATGTGTCCGTGATCGGATTTGACGGAAGGAGTATCTGCAGCATGCTGGAGCCTGCCCTGACTACGCTGCGGGTTCCCAGAAGGATGATGGGAAGGCTGCTGGTCACACTCCTTCTTCAGAAAATGGAGCTTCAGGAGCATACGGAGGAGATGGTGACGGTGAGGCTGGAAATCAATGCCGAGCTGGTGGAGATGGACAGCGTGGCGGATGTACCTGACATGAACGCCGGAAAAAATATCGGGAAGTGAGCTGTGAAAGAGAGAAAAGGAACAGAAGAGTTCTTAAAAAGGAAAACATAAATTTTTTATAAAAATCGTTGACAAATTTATAAATATATTTTATGATAAAAAACGAGTTGAGACATCATCAACCCAAGCTGGTGCGGTTTGATCCGCACCAGTCCCCCCCTCTCTTTTACAGGATTATGAATGCTTCTTACGGACTCCATACCGTTTTTTGATAACATCACAGTCAGTCAGCATTATGGAGATGAGGAAAAGGCACAGAATGCTTTTTCCTTTTTTTGTGTGATAAGCCCGGAGAGCAGCCGCATGGATGGCAGGTTTACCTGCACTGACATGCGGATATTCGACGGGCAACGGACAGCGAGCAGCCTGCTGCGAGCCGGATCGATAAGCCCGGAGAGCAGCCGCATGGATGGAATAAAAAATGCATCCGCTTCGGATGCAAAGGCTTTCTGAAATGTGCTGCGGCGGCAGGAGATGTTTCATTTCCTGCTGCCGCAGATTTAATCCATAAAATATTAAAATCCTGAAATCCCTAAAACCTTTAAACATCTAAAATCCGCACTGCTTTTCCAGGCTGCTGCAGAGATCCGCAAGCCAGGGCGCATCGACCTTTTCAATCTCGCCCCTGTCGCAGGAAGCGGCGATGGAGGGATCGATCGGAAGGCGGGAAACGGAAGAAATACCGTGCTTTCCGGCGATTTCCTCAATATGGCTTTCTCCGAAGATGCTGTGGCGGCTGCCGCAGTCAGGACATTCAAAGTAGGACATGTTTTCCACAATGCCGAGAACCGGTACGTTCATCATCTCAGCCATGCGCACGGCCTTTTCCACGATCATGGAAACCAGCTCCTGGGGGGAGGTTACCACGATGATGCCCTTAACGGGAATAGACTGAAACACGGTAAGCGGAACATCGCCCGTTCCGGGAGGCATGTCTACAAACATGAAATCCACATCGGACCAGATCACATCCGTCCAGAACTGGCTTACCGCGCCGGCGATGACCGGACCGCGCCAGAGCACGGGGTCCGTATCATTGTCCAGAAGGAGATTGATGGACATGAGATCCACGCCAAGGCGGGATTTTACGGGAAGAAGGCCGTACTCATTGGCATAGGCCTTCTGGTGAACGCCGAACGCCTTCGGAATGGAAGGACCGGTGATGTCCGCGTCCAGAACGGCGGCATGGTAGCCCTTCTTCTGCATGGAGGATGCCAGCAGGGAGGTGACAAGGGATTTTCCGACGCCGCCCTTGCCGCTCACCACGGCAATGACGTTTTTGATGGTAGAAAGCTCGTGAGGCTTCTTCAGCATGCTTTTCGGGTCACGGTCAGCGCACGCCTCATGACAGGTTTCACAGTTGTGGGTACAGTTTTCACTCATTTTTCTTCTGATTCCTTTCTTTTGGGGGACGCCCTTTGATGACAGGACATCCTTCCTTATATGATATGCGGTATGGCAATTTTTTTATCAGAAAACTTCTCCCCAATTATACAACATTGCGGGCATATGTCAATAAATGAGGAAGCGGGGGCTTGCCTGGACGGCTGGAATCGGATATAGTGGTAGCAGACGCGCCGGAGAAAAGTGCGGAAGGCGCGGACTGTAAGAAAAAAGGAGAAACGGGGAATGTACAGGCATCATGAAGAGTCATTGAAAATCATGGAAGATTTTTTTCGAAACAGAGAAGAGGTCATTGCGCTCATTTTCGGCGGCTCGGTGGCAAAGGGAACGGAACGGCCGGATTCCGATCTGGACGCGATGGTGATCGTGCCGGACGAGTATTATGAAAAGCTTCTGGAAGAGAACAGGACGGCGGAGACGATCAACGGACTCTGTACCTATGAGGGCGGATATTTCGATGTGAAATATATGACGAAGGATTATCTGCGTGCGGCGGCGGAAAGAGGAAGCGAACCCACCCGGAATTCTTTCATCAAGTCCCGGGTGCTCTTTTCGGATGATCCGGAAATTGAGTCACTGGTGGCGGCCATTCCTGTTTTTCAGGAAAAAGAGATGGAGGAAAAAATGCTTTCCTTCTTCAGCGACCTGCAGCTGAATTATAACTATTTCTGGAAATGCTGCGCGCCGGAGGGCTATATGAGGACGCGCACGGCGAGCGAGATCGTTTACTGCATCTACCGCCTGATCCTGCAGGAAAACAAAGTACTCTTTCCCTGCAACAGAAGGCTGGAGGAAACGGTGGCAGGTCTGGATAATAAGCCGGAGGGAATCGTGGAGCTGTGCCGCAGATTCTGCGAGACGATGGAAGACGGGCTTGCGGACAAAATAGTGGAACGCTATCTGGCCTGGACGGGCTATGATTACAGGAAGGATTCAAGCATTTACCAGTCCCGTTACTGTATGGACTTTGAGAAATGGTGGCTCTATCCCAGACCGCTGATCGCCGAATGGTAAGGGAAAAAGGCTCTGAAAAAGGAGGAAGCCGGTATCGGAATACTCCGATACCGGCTGGTAATGAAAAAGAGTATCTATATTCGAAAAGCCCGTCGGCTTCTATGGTTTCTATCCTACAGGAAAAATGTGACATATCTATGTAGAAGCTATAAAATAAGTGTGAAGTATGAAAAAAATTTCGAACCGGACAATGAAAAAAAAGAAAGAGACAGACATAAAGGTCATATGAGATTGTAAAGAGCTTTTCTTTTTGTTATAATAACCACGTATTTGGAAAAACTATCATCAGAAAGGACAGGTAGAGAAAATGCAGAAGTATGTTTGTGATGTATGCGGTTATATTTATGATCCCGAGGTGGGCGATCCGGACAATGGTGTAGCGGCAGGAACCGCTTTTGCCGACATCCCTGAGGACTGGGTATGTCCTCTGTGCGGAGTAGGCAAGGATCAGTTTTCTGTAACGGACTGAACGCCGTTCATCCGGGGGCTGCCTGAGGCGGCTCCCGGATAATCCGGCCGTACATAACGGGAGGCGTAATGCCTCGGCATGGAGGTTAGAATATGGCGATTGTATTTGACGATTCTCTGAAAACCGGTAACGGGCTGATCGATTCCCAGCATCAGGAGCTGATCGACAGGGTGAACCGGCTGACGGAAAACTGCAAGGTAGGAACGGAGAAGCTGGCGGCGGTTCAGACGCTTGGCTTCCTGATGGACTACACCAACATCCACTTCGCGGATGAGGAAAAGCTGCAGGCGGATAACGAATATCCGCTTCTGGAGGCGCATAAGGGGCAGCATGCCGCTTTTGTTAAGGCGGTGGAAGAGCTTCAGGATATGCTGGAGGAGGAAGAAGGCCCCAGCGAAGCCTTTGTTGAGGCAGTGAAGAAGAACGTGGTGGACTGGCTTTTAAACCACATTTGTGTGTGGGACAAGCAGGTAGCCCAGTTCATTCGGGAAAAATAAAAATGATAAAAATACTTCCGGCAGGAGACCGGAACACGGGCAGCGGGCGCGCAGAAAATGCGAAGGCCCGTTGTTTTTTTGTACGACAGGAAAATTCCTGTCGTACAAAAAACGGTGGATCGCACTACACGGAATGGAAAACGGATGCGGACACCTTTTGAACCGGGCGCATATAATTAATAAAAGAGAAAGCGGATGTGGCAGACCCGGCCTGTAGGAAAAAGCTGCGGGCGGCGGAACGCCGGAGAGGAAAATCATGTGGAAGGGAATTGATGTCAGCGACAATCAGGGGGTGATTTCCTGGGAGAAGGTGGCGGGAGCGGGATGCCAGTTCGCAATTTTAAGAAGCGTGAAGCGGTCGGGAAAGCCGGACGGACAATTTGAGGCGAATGTGTCGGGCTGCCTGACGAACGGCCTGCCCTTTGAAGTATATAAATATACTTATGCTTCCGTCCCTTCCAGGGCGGCAGAGGAAGCAAAGCAGGTGGTCGATCTGCTGCACAGGTATCAGCTGTCCTGCCGCATCTGGTGGGATGTGGAGGACACATCACTGAAAAAGGCCGGAACGGGAGTCCTGACCGGACTGATTCAGTCTGCCCGGAACATTGTGGAGGGTGCGGGAATGGAATTCGGCATATATACCGGCCTGTCCTTTTATAATGAGGGATATTTTGACGCGTCTGCATTCGACTGCCCCTTCTGGATAGCCCGATATCCTGCCGGCGCGTCTTATCCGTTCTCCTCTGAGCCTCCATCCGACCGGTATTGTCCGCAGATTGGTCAGACGCTCGCGGCGTGGCAGTATACGAGCAGAGGAAGGGTGAACGGCATCAGCGGAGACGTGGATCTGAATATACGTTATCTTCCGCTCTGAAGACGCCGCCGCATTTCGTGCTGCATCGTGCAGTATTTCTGCCTGCTTTCACCCATTTTATTCTGTGCCGGAACAGAAAAGAAAAAGCTGATAACCCGTGCAGTTATCAGCTTTTTCTCCGTTTATCGCTTGTTCAGCAGAAACAGGAGCAGTAGGAATCGAACCCACATCGATGGTTTTGGAGACCACTGTTCTACCTTTGAACTATGCTCCTATTCCGGTTCAGATCGAACCGACGAATTGTATTATAGCAAGCTTTTCTGACAAAAGCAAGCCTTTTTTGCAAAAAAGCAAAGTTGGAATCAGAAACGGAGGAAGTTAGGAAAACGGGAGGAAATGTAAAATTTTTAAAAGCCCTATGTAAAGAGAAGATTTTATAGTAGAATAGTACAAAATGGAGACGAAGAATGGAGGAAGAAATGACGCACAGGATACGGGTCGTTGCCAGCGACTTTGACGGTACCATATTGAAGGACGGCGCACAGGAGGTGGACAGGGTTTACTTTTCACTGATCCGTTCCCTGAAGGAGAAGGGGATTTCATTTATCGCGGCAAGCGGGAGACAGTATGGAAACCTGAGGCGGCTGCTTTCCCCGGTGGCGGATGAGATCGGCTATATCTGTGAAAATGGTGCGCTGATTGCACAGGGAGACAAAGTGCTCTGGCAGAATGAAATCGAGCGGACGCTTGTACAGGACCTGATTGCCGATATGGAGGAAATTCAGGGAGCGGAGATTTTGGTTTCCTGCGCGAATACCTCCTGCGTGGCACCCGTTGACCCGGGATTTGTGGAATATATGAAAAATACGGTGAAAAACACGGTTACTGTATTCGATTCACTCAGGCAGGTGAAGGAGCCGGTGATTAAACTGGCTCTTTACTGGCCGAAGGGAATCCCGCTGCAGCAGGAGCAGCGGTTCCGGGAAAAATACGGCGGAAGGCTGAACGTTGTGGACGGAGGAGGAGGCTGGCTGGATTTCACAAATAAAGGTGTGGATAAAGGAAATGCGCTTCGTTATCTCGCCCGAAAGCAGGGCTTTGAACTGAATGAGGTGCTGAGCTTTGGAGACAGTGGAAACGATGTGGGCATGCTCAGCGCCGCGGGTTTAAGCTATGCGATGAATACGGCAAAGGATGAGGTGAAGGCCTGTGCGGACAGGCAGTGCAGCATGGTGAGCGATGTGCTGGAACAGCTGCTTCAATGAATTTTTACAAAACACATGAATATTTATAAAAAATACAGAAAGGCGGAAACAGAATGAAAAAAGTGATTAAGGATTACCCGCATCTTCTCCATGGAGGAGATTACAACCCGGAGCAGTGGCTGGACTGCCCGGAGGTGCTGGAGGAGGACGTGCGGCTGATGAAGAAGGCCCATGTGAACTGCGTGTCCCTCGGAATTTTTTCCTGGGCAAAGCTGGAGCCGGTGGAGGGAGAATATCATTTCGGCTGGCTTCGGAAAATCATCGACAGGCTCTATGAAAACGGCATCTACACCATCCTCGCCACACCCAGCGGCGCGATGCCGCAGTGGCTGGCCCAGCATTATGACGAGGTCAGACAGGTGGGCCCGGACGGCGTGAGAAATCTTCCCGGAAGACGGCATAATTTCTGTCCCACTTCCCCGTTGATCAGAAGAAAGGTGAAGAAGATTGACAGAGAGCTTTCCCGGCGTCTGGGAGATCATCCCGGCGTGATTCTCTGGCATATTTCCAACGAATACGGCGGAAGCCGGCTGGGAGGTGCCTGCCACTGTGAGCTCTGCCAGGAGGCGTTCCGGGAGTGGCTGCAGAAGAAGTATAAGACCCTGGAGAATCTGAACCATGCCTGGTGGACAACCTTCTGGAGTCATACCTATACTTCCTGGGATCAGATTCACAGTCCGGTTCCTCATGGGGAGATCGGCATCCATGGCCTGAATCTGGACTGGAAGCGTTTTGTGAGCGACCAGATGCAGGATTTCTGCATGGCAGAGATCAGGGCGGTGCGCAAGTACAGCGACAGGCCGGTGACCATCAATATGATGGAGTTTTTCCGACCGTTTAATTATTATAAATTTGCAAAGCAGCTTGATATCATTTCCTGGGATTCTTATCCTCAATGGCACAGGGAACCGGACGACAGGGATACGGCCATGCGCACGGCGGCCTGCCATACGCTGATGAGAAGCCTGAAAAAAGCGCCGTTTCTGTTGATGGAAAGCACACCCTCCATCGTGAACTGGAAGGATGTGAACACCCAGAAGCGTCCGGGCATGCATGAGCTGTCCTCTCTGCAGGCGGTGGCCTGCGGGTCCAACAGCGTGCAGTATTTCCAGTGGAGAAAGAGCAGGGGAGGAGAAGAAAAATTCCACGGAGCGGTGGTTGATCACCGAAACGGCAGCAATACCCGCGTGTTCCGGGAGGTCGCAGCGCTTGGAGAGCGGCTGGAGCGGATTTCTGATACGGTTTACCCCACCTGCAACAGAGCCAGGGCGGCTATCCTGTTCGACTGGGAAAACTGGTGGGCGGTGGAGGATATCCAGGGGCCGAGAAGGGATATGGCTTATCTGGAGACGGTGCTTTCCCATTTCAGACCCTTCTGGGAGCTTGGAATTGAGGTGGATTTCATCAATGAAGAAGATTCCATGGAAGGCTATGCCTTGGTCGCCGCGCCTCTCGCCTATCTGTATCAGGACGGCTATGCGGAGCGGGTGAAAAAATACGTGGAGGAGGGCGGCTGCTATCTGGCCACTTATTTCTCCGGCGTTGTG
>ERZ780162.2175-NODE-2175-length-12734-cov-2.912059_pt1 | contig 12734 bp, 15 predicted proteins | sample MGYA00511474_ERZ780162 | MGnify/ENA primary metagenome ERZ780162 (study PRJEB29588, sample SAMEA2143633) | human gut metagenome | biome: human gut; feature: human-associated habitat; material: faeces | place: Denmark | collected 2008/2010 ...
GTGTCCGGTAGACAGCGGGCTTCTGTACCTGCTATCACAGCCCCAGGGCTTCTCATTTTCGGAGCTTTTCTCAAAGTGATTACCCGATGATGAATGGAACAAAGAAAACAGAAAAAAAGACATGGGATAATTCTGGTATCCGAAAGCACAAAGGAGGATATGCGTATGGCAAATGTGCTTCAGCAGTATTTTCCCATGATTCGGACGAGAAAGGAAATTCTCGGAGAAATCTCAGAAAATAAAAGACTGCGATGTATCTGGCAGGAATGGAATGAAGAACAGCAGAAGGAATTCATGATGTTCTGCACGGGAGCAAAAGGGATCAAAATCCTGTATGATTCCTTTTTTAAAGAGATCATGGATCCGGATTCGGCGCCGGAAAGGCTGGAAGAACTGCTCTCACTGATCCTCGGACAGAAGATCAGGATCCTGAAGGTCCTGCCGAACGACTCTTCAAGGATCGCAGATGAAAACTCGCTGGTCATCATGGACATTGTGATTGAGCTGGAGGATCACAGCATCGCAAATGTAGAGGTCCAGAAGCTTGGGTATAAATTCCCCGGGCAGAGAGCGGCCTGCTATTCTGCAGATCTGCTGCTCAGGCAGTATAAAAGGATCAAAGGGGAAAAGGGAAAGACGTTCAGCTATCGGGACATTAAGAAGGTATACACGATCATATTTTATGAACATAGTCCGGCAGAATTCCATCAGTTTCCGGAACATTTTATCCATCGGGCATCACAGAAGACGGATACCGGACTTAAACTTGATCTGCTGCAGGAGTTCGTCTTTCTTCCACTTGACAATTTCCTCGGGATTCTGCACAATAAGGGTATCAAAGACAAGCTGGATGCATGGCTGACCTTCCTCAGTGTGGATGAACCGGAGATGATCGTGAAGCTGATTACCGTTTACCCGCAGTTTCAGAAATATTATGAGGAAATCTATCAGCTGTGCCGGAATACGGAGAAGGTGATGGAGATGTTTTCCAAGGAACTGCTCAGTAGAAAAGAGGCTGATCTTGCAGAAAAGGAGAGACTGATCGAAAAACTGAAAAAGCAGCTGGATGAAAAAGACTGATGTAAATCAGTTTATCCATACGTCAAAAGGACCATCTGTTGTCATGCAGATGGTCCTTTTGACAGCTTTCACTGTATCATGCTCTTTCACATTACTCATGAAGCCTGCGGATGATCCTGCAGATCACCTCATTCTCCGCCGCCAGCGGCTTCTTGTGCGTAAAGAAGACAATCCCTTCTGTCGGCGAGAGTACCGCCGAAATCACATTCCCCTCGTATAATTTCTCTGGAATACCCCCGTCGTGTATGATCTTCTTGTCACCGTATATATCGTTCAGAAACAGATTCAGGGCGTCCACCTGCTGGATTAGCCCTTTTTCAAGCTGCTGAAAATCTTTCCGCCGGGAATCCCCGGCTCCGGGCACAGGCTGGAAATCCGGAAAGTAAAATCAAAAAAAGCGCTTCTCCGCCAATTGCAGATGAAACGCCTTTGTCCCATAGTATTCCTATTTTCCGTCTGTGTCGATCTATATGTAAAAAGGGCACTTGACCAAATGTTCAAGTGCCCTTGCTATGTGTGTGAATATAAATGATTTTGCGGGCTTTGTCAAGCATTTTTTAATTCTAACAAGCTCGTATACAGCCTCCTCCCTTCCTCTGACATAGTATCCTCTGCCTTCCTGCCCGCATCCGCTTTCTCAGAACACCATCTGCACCAGAAGCATATAGCACACTGTCCCTCCCGCAATGGACAGCAGCATCTGTCTCTTCCAAACATGGAGTATAACGACCACGATGATAGCGATCAGCTCTGGGATGCCATGGCTTCCTGTCAGGATACTCACATCCTTCAGACTGTAGACGACAAGCAGTCCGAACACCGCCGCAGGAAGGACCTTTCCGAGATACTGTACATATTGCGGCGTCGGTTTCCCCGCCGGGAAAACAAGAAACGGCAGGAACCGCGTGACCGCCGTTCCCAGGACTACCATTCCGATCGTAATGATCTGCTGTGTCAATGTCATTGTACCTCTCCTCCTCTCTCAAGCGGCCGCCTCAGCAGAGTGAGCACCGCAGTGATAGCAAGCATTGCCAGGATGATAAAATTATCTGCTCCGAAAGCGGTCAGGCAGAGCAGGGAGATTCCAAGTCCCAGCAGTGAGCTTGTATGTTTTTTCTCCTTCAGCCACTGCTCCAGGAAGATCACCACGAACATGGCCGTCATAACAAATTCCAGTCCCTCTGTATCGAAATGAATCAGTGATCCGAAGACGCCTCCCAGCGTTGCCCCCGAGAACCAGTAGATATGGTTCAGAAGAGTGACAAAGAACATGAACCATCCCCGATCCACATCCTCCGGGATATCCGCGGTATAGTTGATGGAAAAACTCTCGTCGCACATCCCGAAGATCAGGTAGAACTTCTTCCAGCCTAGTCCCCGGAACTTATCAAGCATGGAGATCCCGTAAAACAGATGTCTGGCATTGATCATCAGTGTCATGGCAAACGCCTGCAGTGGATTGAACGCTCCGAGAAGCATATTGACCGTAACAAATTCTATGGATCCGGCAAAGATCGTGATGCTCATCAGCATGGGATACCAGAAGCTGAAGCCGGACACATTCATATAGATTCCGTATGTAATTCCCAGAAACCAGAAACCGGCAAAGATCGGTATTGTATAAGGAAAGGCCGCCTTAAATGCCTTTTTCAGTTTCTCTGATCTCGGAACTGTCATTTTTGTCTGTAAAACTGTTGATTCTGACTGCATGGCTCTCCTCCGTATTTAAGTCTCATAATCCTATTACAGACTATCACCACATTTACATACAATCAACAAGATAATTGTATGGATTACAATTTTTGTATATCAGTTCAGCCATAGGGAAGGGGCAGGCCGATTTGTGCTGGCTTAAGGATCGGACTGCCCCTTTCCTATAAGCAAAGCGTCCGTATCGTTCTTCGCCATTGTCTTTCCATACATTAAGCAGTATAATTGTATGGATTCTATTTCACAGGAAAGGAAGCTGTCATGCCGTTCAATTCGTTTTTAAACTACCCCATGTCATGGAAACCGGAGCGCAGCCGCCTGAAGCGGCCAGTATACCTCTCCCTCGCCGAACAGCTGGAGAAGGATATCGCAGCCGGCTTTCTCCCGCCGGGCACCAGACTGCCGCCTCAGAGGGAGCTGGCAGATTTTCTCGATATCAATTTTACTACCGTCACACGGGCCTACCGCCTGTGCGAACTGAAAGGGCTGATCTATGCAGTGACCGGCAGCGGAACCTTTGTTGCGCCCAATGCCGCCAAATCTGTGACGATCTCCGCCGGGAACCTGGCGGACAGCAGCATTGATCTCGGGTTTGTCAGCTCCTTTGAGCAGTGCAATGATATGATCGGCGATGCCGTTGCCTCTGTGATGAAAAAGCGGCGTCTTTCAGAACTTCTGGACTATGAGTATCCGACAGGAATGCCCCACCACAAGGCTGCCGCAGTAAACTGGCTGGAGAATATGGGCGTCCATACTGACCCGGACCATCTCGCCATTGCATCTGGAACATTGAACGCCATCGCCCTTGCTCTTTTTTCCCTCTTCGAACCGGGAAACCGGATCGCAGTGGACACTTACGCCTTTGTCAATTTTATTGAACTGGCGAAAATGCACCATCTGCAGCTCGTTCCCATTACGGGAGACAGCGAAGGGATGCTGGCTGATGAACTGGAGGCACAGCACAGACTGAAGCCCATCCACGGAGTCTTTCTCAGTCCCTCCTGCTGTAATCCCACCACCGTCATGATCTCCGAGCGCAGAAAAACCGCCCTGGCCGATGTGATCGGCAGGTGCGGCATGATCCTGATCGAGGACGATATCCATGCTTTCCTGAGCGCCGGCATCATGGATGATTACCGGGGACCGCTCTCCCGATTTCTTCCGGAGCAGTCCGTCTATATCAGCGGCACATCCAAATCTCTCTGCTCCGGTCTGCGGGTCGCCTATCTCGTATACAGCGACCGCTTTCGGGATCAGATCCTGAGTGCGCTCTTTAATGTGAATGTCAAGACATCTTCGCTGGATGCCGAGGTCATCACCGAGCTCATCCTCTCGGGAAAAGCCGGTGAGATCACTGAAAAAAAAACGGGCGCTTGCAGGAGAAATGAATGAACTGTTCTATGAGTTTTTCCCGGAACAGAAAGGGATCGGGCATCCCTTAAGCTTCTACCGCTGGCTTCCGATCCGGGATAAACGCAGAGGTTCGGAAGTAGAGAAAGATCTTATGAACGCGGGGATCCGTGTCTACCACTCGGACCGTTTTTTAAGCGGTCCCCGTGAGGAGCAGTGTTATCTGCGCGTCTCCCTTGCCACTGTCAGAGAAGAGGAGCGGCTTAAGGAAGGGCTTTCCGTGCTGGCAGAGCATCTGTGACTACCGGGTACATTTTCCACAGTCCGAGCAACCGTTACAGGTCAGTCGGTTTGCGCATTCTCTGCATGTTACCGGATGATAATGGGGGACATACAGGTCCTCCTCCGGAATGTCATACCCCCATTCATCCGTCAGATGGAAGGAGATTTTCTTCCCCTGATAGTTGAGTCCGGATCTGTATGCCTGCTGCGACTGTGTTTTTTTACCCGGAATCCGGTAGACTTTTCCCTCTTTGATAAAACAGGTCCCGGTTTCAATAAAGTTGAACGTGACGTCATATTTTCTGCACGTATCGCTTAAGAGCTTCACCCATTCATACCGGCACGGGCGGGAGCCGTCATAGTTCTCTCCTCCGCACATCACCTGCTCGATCTGGCCCTCGGCAAGATATTTCTCGATATCCACAGGACCGATCAGCGGAGCTGTCATAATCCCTTTATGTTTAAAAGGCAGCCGGAAAAGGATGGGGATCCTCTCATCCGCCCGTCTCTGGTTCTCGCATGTCACATTGAAAAAAATATGATTCCAGCCGTCTCCCCAGTCATAGGGCAGACAGGAGGATACCCGCTCCGGGCGTTTTGTCAGCAGATAGAAGATCACATCTCTTCTCTGACGCATCACCGACCACGCTTCATCCCGCCACACATCCGCCTCTTCCAGAAAGAAGTCAGAGGTCATACAGACACGGATCATCTCACCGCTTCTGATCTTATACCGTCCCTGTCTGTCCCTGGACAGAGGATAACGGAATCCGTTCTTCGTCCTGTAGATCCGGCTCCCGTCCTGATCCCGCATCCGGTCCAGGAAATACATATAACAGTTTTCACAGCCCTCCGAGCACTTTCTGCAGCCGTGCCAGGGGTTCCAGATGTCGTGCATTGGCTTTTCCGCTCCTTTCGTACAGCAAAGATATACCACGTGCGCAGGGAAGGAAGCGCCGCGAAGCGGCATTTACTTCTCAAGCCGTGGGTTGCGCTTTTTGCGCAATCATTATATACCTTTTTCCTTATAGTGCGTGAATTTCCTTCTCCAGCTCTCCAACGGCTTCCATCATGGTTTCAAAAGATGGAATCTCCCCATAGAGCATATTCCGCATGGCAGAGTAATCTTCCTGCAGCGCACTCAAACGGTAAGACGGAGGAAGCAGCTTTAAGGTAGCCGGAACAGCTTCCGGGTAATGCGCCCAGGCCCGCGGATAAAACTTCATCTTGAAATCAACCACTTTTTGCAGCAGGCTAAGCTGTGCAAACGCTTTTTCCTTCACAGGCGATTTTGACATACAGTAAAGGTCATAATAATGGCGGGAATACCTCTGGGGCATGGAAAGATGTTTAGGCCGGTTGGCCTCATGGTGAAGAATCGTCGCCTTTTCCCAGAACGTCCGCTCCGGCGCCACCGTCAGAACAGAAACCTCTTTCTGCTTGAATAACTTTGGATACTGCTCCGCAGAATACGGTACAATATCCACCAGCTGTGCCGGTGTCCAGGCTGCCAGCGCCCCAATCTCCAGCCGGATCACCTGCAAGGTAGAGGCATCGCTAAACAGGTTTGGATAAGCGAAAATCACTGTCTGTTTATCTTCCTTGTCTATGTAAAGATTGGCTGGAAGGCCCAATTCAGCAGAAAGTCCTTCCCGGACCTGCGGGCAGAAGGTTTCTGCCAGGAAAACCTCGGCCTTTCGGTTCGCCTCTTTATTGAAGGCATCCTGTTTGGTGTTCGAACGTTTTTCCCATGGTTCATTGACACCATACCCCAGGACACGCCAATCCAAAATCAGATCAATATCCTCAGAAAATCGGCTGATAAGGTGATACCCTTTGGATAAGCTGGTCCCGCCCTTAAATGTGACCGTCTTTTTCCACGGGCAACGGTGGAACAGATAACCCAGCGTCAGGCATACCCAAAAATCTTTTTCCACAATGGCATCGTGAAGGCCGGTTTTTGCTGCAGTGTTATGAAACAGCTCCCGCCGGTCATCAGCCGGAAGTCTGGCAATCTCAATCATTTTCTCTTTCTCCTTTGCAGATCTCTTTAATCACAGTGTAAATCCAATCCGTTGCTTCGGCCCCTTCTGCAAGAAGTGCTGTCTTTTCATCTTCATTCAGCCTGTGGGAAAGCACCCGTATGGTCTTTTCATCCACATGTTCTTTCCCCAGGGTCTTTAACGCCTGGATCACCAGGATCGTCATAGGCGACAGGCCCGTGACCTCCTTATTGGTCCGGTGCTTAAATTCAATCTTTGTCTTATCCCATTCATAGGTTTTATATGGTCCGTCACTGATATAGGACCATACTGCCGTTACCTGAGTAGACAGCCCCAGCATATTTAATGCGGTATCTCCACAGGGAGCGATCGTCCAATGATAGCATCTCGCCAGTGCTTTGGCAACCGCATCCGGGTCCGCCGCCACATATTCCCCAAGGAGCTTACTGAATTTCGGCTTTTCAAAGACGCCTTTCAAAATACGCCGGAGTGTACCAGCCTGCACAAGCCGGTTCAGGTTTCTTCGTATGGTCTCGCTGTCCGCTACATCCGAAAAATCGGAAACAATAAAAATCGTACCGTCAGGAGCCGCACCAATGCGGTTTTGAATCGCTTTCGCATAACCGTATGCCATGCGTATCACCTCCTTTTTGTCCCGTTTATTATATATAATTCAGGACAAAAAAGCAATAGACCTGTCCCCTTTCGTAAAGAGTTCCCCCAAAAAGACTTCTTCATACATCATGGCAAGATAAAAAATGTATCCCGGTAACGAATAGCCAATGAATCTGCTGGTTTTCATTTTAATTTTTTTAATACTTCCCCGATATCCCCGTCGATGCAGATCGACCTCTTCGCAATCTCCTGGGGGCACGCCGCCTGTCCTGCATTGACACAGGCATAGACGGCATTTTCATCGCGGGCGGTCAGCTGCCAGAAGGGATACTTGATGATTCCCGGAGTGTTATATCCTACTCCCAGTTCCAGATAGAGGATCTTCTTTCCCTGATGCTTTTCCGAGAACGACAGATACCGCTCTGACGCCTTATACCAGCCCTTATCCTGAACGAAGGTATCGTCTGCCCGGAGATTCATGGTCAGAGGCTTCCCGCAGTGGGGACAGCGCGGGATCAGCTCTGACGGGATGCGCATGTCCTTCTGCTCTTCCATCATCCTGCGGACTGTCTCCTCATTGTCCCACGTCTCCTGGCAGCACGGCTCAGAGCACTGGAACAGCCCGTAATCCCCCTGGGTATAGAACAGTCTCTTCTTGTCGAACCCTGCTTTCTGGAAGCAGTGATCCACATTTGTCGTCAGGACAAAATAATCCCTGTCCTTCACAAACGCGAATAATTCCTCATACACCGGCTTCGGAGCATCCATATACCGGTTGATCCAGATATTACGGCTCCAGTACGCCCAGTGCTCTTCCAGCGTATCATAAGGATAAAATCCGCCTGAATACATATCGCCAAATCCATATTTTCTCTCGAAGTCTGAGAAATATTTTTCAAACCGCTCACCGTCATAGGTAAATCCTGCCGATGTGGAAAGCCCTGCGCCGGCTCCAATGATGACCGCGTCGGCATCATCCAGCGCTTCTCTCAGCCGCCTGATCTTTTCAGAATATGTCTCTGCATTTTTCCTTGTAAATATATTTGCAAACATGGAACTCCTCCTTCAGCCCGCAGACGGCGGACGCGGATTCATACAGCTTCCGCCTGCCGTCTGTCGTTCTTTTTTATGATACCATTATAATAAAATCACGTGAGGAGATGAAGTACGCACTTTTTTATTACCTGGTTACCAGAAAGGATCATGCTGAAATCTCTGTTGATTCATTTTGAATCCTGCACTATAATCTGAATGTAACATTCCTTTTCGAACTATTGGAATAAAATTCACTCTATGTAAGATGAGGTGATAAAATGCTGACAAAAGAAGAGATGCCGGCATGTCCGGTGGCGACCACTGTGCAGCTGATCGGGAGTAAATGGGAGCTCCTGATACTGAGGAATCTCCGGATGCGCCCGTGGCGCTTCAATGAACTGCGCAGGGATCTGGAGGGAATCAGCCAGAAGGTGCTTACAGACAGCCTCCGCGCCATGGAAGAGGACGGGATCGTCAACCGCACAGTCTTTCCGGAGGTGCCGCCCAGGGTGGAATATTCCCTGACACCGCTGGGGCAATCCATGGGTCCGATCCTTGACGCGATGGAACAATGGGGGATTGAATACAAAAAAAGTATTCAGTCACAGGATATGTGATACGCAAGACACGAATACCGCCCTGGCGGAGATAACTCCTTCGCAGGACGGTATTCTGGTCAATAAGAAATCCTTTTACTCAGCGCTCCTTTTTCTCCTCACATGCCGGATCATCCCTTCCACCGCTGCATTTGCATTGACCACGGTCAGTTTGATCTCAGGATGCATGTTCTGGAATACGCGAAACACTTCATCGGCAAACCCCTGCCCCATAAATCCGATCTCGCGGAAGTCGAATATAATCTCCCGGAACTCTTCCAGCCTTCGCAGGATTCTCCTTGCCTGAGAACGTGCCACCGGATTCCCCAGAGGGCACATATCCCTCATGGGAATCAGAGTCTTTACAAATCCTTCCTCCAATGGTGCGAATTCATCGAACACTTCTGCTGACGTCCGCACTGCTTCATTCTCCAGCTTCATCACAGCCATGGTTCCCATCCCCTCCATTTTTGTATAGTAAGAAATCAGATGTGACTGTACAAACCGATCCCTGTCGCCGCAGCGGTAAGAATACACTATATTCTCAGACCAGATGGCGAACTCGGTGAGCATTTTCGATACAAAAAAGATTCCTTCCCCGGAATGCCTGCTCGGATCTGTCGTCAGCCTTCCCTTATAGAGTTCCAGTGCGGCCTGCCGCCGATCAAGCGCAAGACCATACTTTTCGTCCGCATACTTCTGTATATTGCGGAAAATCCCCACTCCATTGTCCACAATTGAAATTTCAGTATACAGCGGATCCTTCTGCAAAGAAAAAATGATCTTATCACCGCCAGAATGTTCGATCGCATTGTTCATAATTCCAGTGAAAGCATACGACCAGATGTCCTGTACATTGTTCGAAAGGTCTTCAAGGAACGGCGCGCGCCTTCAGCTGGCGCGCGCACTGCTTCCGCACAAAGTAGAAGCAGACTGCCTGCATGATGATCGTAAAGATCCATGATCCAGGATAAGAGATAAAGAGGAAATACAGAGACCTGTGCTGCGGGAAGAACACATAGATCCAAAGGATCCTTGTGCCCACTGTCCCGATAATGGACAGGACCATGGGCACTGCCGAATGTCCCATTCCGCGCAGCGCTCCCGGTATCAGATCCATGATCCCGCAGAGGAAATACGGCACTGTGGTGATCGACAGGATCTCAAGCCCGCATCGGATCACCTCGCTGTCCGATGTATAGATCCCAAGGAGCTGCGATCCGAACACGTAGGCCCCTACTCCCAGCACTGCCGCCACACCTGCCGACAGGATCATGCAGTCCAGAAGTACCCGGTCCATGCGCTTCTGCTTCCCCACACTGTAATTCTGACTCGTAAAGCTCATGCATGCCTGTGTGACTGCGTTCACCGCTACATACAGGAAGCCCAGGATATTATTCGCCGCCGTGTAGCCCGCCATTGCAGTTGAGCCGAAGGAATTCACGGATGACTGCAGAAGCGCGTTGGAGAAATTGATCACTGTGCTCTGGATCCCGGCCGGTATTCCAACCTGAAAGATCCTCTTCAGATAGATCCATTTTATCGTCAGCTTTGAAAAACGGAGCTGATAACTTCCCTCTGACCGATGGAGGCACCAGAGTACCAGGACTGAGGAGATCAGCTGGGAAGTCACGGTTCCGATCGCCACGCCGGCTACGCCCAGAGGAATCACGATGACCAGGAGCAGATCCAGCACCACGTTCGCCATTCCCGCCGCCGCAAGGAATATCAGCGGCCGCTTCGTGTCTCCGACCGCTCTTAATATAGCAGCCCCATAGTTATAGAGCATGAAAAACGGCATTCCACAAAAATAGATCCTCATATAGACTGTCGACAGGTCGATCACATCAGCCGGCGTATCCATGAGCTGCAGCGCCAGCCTGGAGGCCGCCACTCCGACGAACGCCATGATGACTCCGCTGATCAGCGCCAGCGTGATCGCCGTATGTACTGACTCCGACATTTCTTTCTCGCGTCCTGCCGCAAAATACCTCGCCGCCAGGACATTGGCGCCGAGGGAAATTCCGATGAACAGATTTGTGAAAATATTGATCAGGGCAGTCGTCGATCCCACTGCCGCAAGCGCCTGGCTTCCGCTGAATCTTCCGACGACAATGATATCCACTGCATTGAACATCAGCTGAAGGATGCTGGAGAGCATCAGAGGAAGCGAAAAAGAGATCAGCTTATCCATGATCGATCCATTGCACATATCTATCTCATATTTACTTTTTTTCAATTTTACCCCTCCACTCAGATTTTTGCATTGCATATCTTACTCTCTTCTTACGCTTTCGTCAAGAGATGACAGAGGGCTGGCGGGTAATGAATACATGAGACACCAGGCATAAACGGCAGGCGGTTGCCGGTCACAGATCTGTCTTCGGCATTCAGCCTGCATCAGACTTCTGCCGGCCTGTGGGATCATTCCGCGCAGACCGGCAGTTTACTTTTTATGATCTGGAATTATTGCATTTCTCTCTTTTTCTTTAAGAGCACAGCCGCTGCTCCTGACATTCCGAGCATTACAGCCCAGAGGAGGATGGAGTCTGTGTCTCCGGTCTTTACCGCTTTCTTTCCAGCGGAATTCTGATTACCGGAAGTATTCTGTCCAGCGGCGCCATTCTGACCGGCGACTATGTTCTGGCTGTTTCCATTGGTCTGAACGTTTTCGCTGTTCTGGCCATCGATACGCACCAGCACCTGGCCCGCCTTCACCGGCAGATAGTCCAGAAGGCTGCTGGAGATGACGGTGCCGCCCACGGTGCTCTTGAGCTCGCCGGTGCGGTTGTACTCCAGCTTGCCCGACTCATAGGGATAGATAGTCTCCCCGCCGGCGTTGATCACCGCGGAGGCCACCATGTCCGCCGTCAGGGACCCGGCGTTGTCCACCACGAACTCCACCTCAAAGAGCTTGGAGCCCTCGGGGGAGATGCGCTCCACCATGTGGACCGCGTCCACCCGGCCGGTGACGGTGCCGCCCGCCAGGGCCACCAGCTCCTCCATGGCGTGGAGAGATCCGCCGGTGGAGATCACGTCGTCCATCAGCAAAATCCGCTTGCCCCGGATCAGCTCCGCGTCGTCCCGGCCCAGGTACAGCCGCTGGGTGCCGGCGGTGGTGATGGAGGTGTCCTCCACGTGGATGGGGTCCGGCATATAGGCCTTGGGACCCTTCCGGGCGATGAAGTACTTCTTCGCCCCGGACTGGCGGGCCATCTCATGGATCAGGGGGATGCTCTTGGCCTCCGCCGTCAGCATGTAGTCGTAGTCCTCCGCCGGGACCAGCTTCAAAAGCTCCCGGGCGCAGGCCACGGTCAGCTCCGCGTCGCCGAACACGATGAACGCGCCGATGTACAGGTCGTCCGTCACTTTGCAGATGGGCAGGTCCCGGTGCAGGCCCGCCACGGTCATGGGATACGTCATATCAGGTGCCTCCTCTTTCTCATTCCCTCAGGTGGATGGTGCCCGGGAGGCACCGTACCTATTATATAATTTGCGCGGGAAAAGTCAAGAAGGCTCTGCGTTGTCCGGCCCGGGACGCTCAGGGGCGGTCTCCGCCGGGCAGGAGCACACCATCGTCATCAAACTGTGCGGGGTCGCACAGGTACCACGCGCCGTCACACAGCAGGGCAAGGCCGCCCGCGGCCGGGGCGTAGGGCAGAGCCGCCTCCCGGCTGAAATTCCGCTGGCCGTCTTTTTCGGGGAAGGTCTCTGTATAGGACTCCACACAGCCAGAGATCTCCCCCTCGTCCACTGTCCCGGCGGGCAGCGGGTCCACCGGAACCAGGTAAACTGTGCCGTCCACCATGATGGCGGCGGGGTAATCCCCCGTCCTGTCCGGCCGTGTAAATTTTCCCAAGGCTGCCAGCAGTGCGACGGCCAGGAGCAGCGCCAGCAGCAGGCCCTTTCCGGGGGAAGTCCTCCACTTTTTCTCAGGTTCTGCCATACAGTTCCCCTCCTACTGTTCCAGCAGCCCCCGGAGATAGGCCGTCACGTCGGCCAGGGTCACGGTCTCCCCGTCCGCCGCCGGGATGTCGTAGACCTCCGAGGCGTAGGAGACACC
>ERZ780162.2200-NODE-2200-length-12641-cov-2.671778_pt1 | contig 12641 bp, 9 predicted proteins | sample MGYA00511474_ERZ780162 | MGnify/ENA primary metagenome ERZ780162 (study PRJEB29588, sample SAMEA2143633) | human gut metagenome | biome: human gut; feature: human-associated habitat; material: faeces | place: Denmark | collected 2008/2010 ...
AGGCGTGTTCATCGGAAGTGTGATTGACAACAAGATCCATCACGATCTTGAGCCCACGCTTGTGGGCCTCGGCCAGCAGCTCGTCCATATCGTCGAGCGTGCCGAACAGAGGATCAATGTCCTGATAGTCGGAAATGTCATAGCCGTTGTCGTCTTGCGGAGACTTATAGACCGGGGATAGCCACAGCACATCCACGCCAAGATCAGCTAAGTAATCAAGACGCGACGTGATGCCCTTAAGATCGCCGAATCCATCGCCGTTCGTGTCTTGGAAAGAGCGCGGGTAAATCTGATAGACCACCGCGTTGGACCACCACGGATTGGGGGTGGCGCCGTTGGTGCGGATGGCGTCGGGGATTATTGCGCGGTTGAAAGTAGTCATCATTGGCTCCTTATTGATATCTATATTGCTCGTTGCTCACAGTCTAAAAATTGGCGAATTACATTCCCATTGGAGAACTGCGTTGGTGTGCCGGAAAATAAATTTCAATCGGCATATGCGCTTTCATGATTGCACCCGGAAAACACGCAGTCGGCCGTACTCGATCTCGCAAGTATGGGTTTCTCCCGGATTCATATCAATCGTCGCACCATGGTCATCGATGATGCGGCAAGAGCGACCGCTAGCCGTAATAATGCCGATTTGTGGCTGCCGGCGCAATCCGACGAAAGCGATGACCTGTTCTGCGCCGAATCTTGCTGTGACACCGAGCGCATAGTCCGTATGTTCGGGGTCATTGAGCAGTGACGCAATGACTGGTCGGGCCGGCTCATCAGGACGCGGTAATGTACCATCTTCGGCAAGTAAATCACGCAAGACAGCCGCATCAGTGTGACCGCAGGCATCGGAACAATACACTGGTCCGCCGCTAAGCAATCGGAGCACGGCATGGACTCGCGCATGGGGATGCTCCGTCCAGAACATGTCCCAATCACAGTGGTACAGCTCCCCCATCAGCAGTGCACAGTATGCGTTCTGGATAAGGTGTTCGCCCAGCGAATCAGGATTGTGCGGTAGATAGTCGTCGCTACTACGGGTGATTGGCGATGAAGGACGATGCCAATAATCCTCCGGTGCCATGCCCATGCAGTTAATCAATGCGCCGCCGAATCGTCGTGAGGTCACTTCATCAAGCGCCTGATGGCGTCCCCAGGTGGCTTCACCGTAACTTTCGGTGCCACGAACCATTACTGACGTGGAACTTTGCGAATCCACTTTGACGAAATCGACGCCGGCTTCGGCGAGTTCGCCGTCCCAGGCATCCCAGAACTGTGCGGGTTGTTCAGCACGACTTCCAGGAATCAGGCAACCATTCGCCGTGGTGGTTATTGCGGTCGGGCAGCTGGCCGCGGCTACACCCGATTCGTCCAAACCATTCCAATAGCCTTGGAACGCCTGCCACACGCCTACGCTGCGCACGCCATAGTGCGTTTTGAGCAGCGCAATGGTGTGGGCAAGCCCGTGGGGGAAACGTTGGCGATCCGCGCCAAAGTCGATCAGGGTTTCCTTTGTGCGATCCGTGTTGGACCAACCGTCATCGATAAGCACCCAGGAAATGGGCACATGCTTGGCTTGGAACTCCTCCATCTTGTTGACGATAGCCTGCTCGTTGACATCTCGCCCCAATGAATCCCAAGTACACCATCCCAACCCGGTGAGCGCATCCGGGAATGGACGCTCCTTACGGGTGCGAATACCCAGCTGGCGTGCTGCCGTTTGTGTGGCAGCTCGAATGGCCATATACGGGTCGGATGCGCAAGCGATATATGCGGCAGTGTCACATAGAGTCGTGCGACCAACCCGGTTGGAAGACAGCACGAGCCGCAAAGCCGTGTCATCAGATTCTGTTGCGGGCTGCCCACTGAAATCAGCCCGAATATCCGTGCCGCAGATAGCGACCAACACTAGCCACTCGGCATCTTCGGCATCGTTGTTGCGGCGTAACAATAACTGCGTGCGTTCAGGCAGTTCAGATGGTGTACGCACCCAGGTCGGGCGCATCCACCACTCCTTGTGCTGGTATAGCGCCAGCATGGTGTCATCGTTGCCGCTGTCGACGCCGGCCATGGTGAGCGACACGTCAATCGCATGGTGGGGCTCAAACGCTTGTTGTTCCTGAAAGGCAGCGGCGCGGTCCTTGGGCTGGGGTGCATGCGCGTTCACATCGATACGCCAGAGTCGCACCTGAGCATCACCCTGGATACCCGCACTGGACGTGCACTCATCTTCGCATGATTCGGGAACGATTGTGACGGCTTCTACCGGCAGTTCACAGATTGCCGAAGCCTGTTCGCCATAGACGGCACGACCGGTATCAAGATGGGCCGTTACCGTGCGAACGGTTATTGGACAGGTTTCGGCAATCATTGGCGTAACTCCTTGGTGTTCTTCAATGAGATTATGCTGGCAAGGCCCAGACGGTAGCAGCTGGAGGAACGCTCTCGACCTGAGTGTTCGCCTGCACAGTCGCGTCAGACACAAGTAGCACGGTCATCGGCTGCGGCAAGGCGACTGGTTGACTGTCAGAGAAGTTCGCCATCACAACCATGCCGGACGGCAAGCGCCAACCAAGCAGCGGCGCCGGACACTCTTCGTTGGTAAGCCACGAGAACTGGAAGTCCGTGCCGTTGGCCACCCACTGTTTGCGCAATGCGACAGCAGCACAATACAGGTGCAGGACGGAAGCCCCGTCACCAATCTGACGATTAGTGGCATACTGCGCAAACCATGCCGGCTGGGGCAGCCACGAAGCACCGGTGGCATTGAAGCCGAACGCCGGGCCGTCTGACTGCCACGGCAGCGGTACGCGGCAACCGTCGCGCCCCTTGAAATAATGACCGGAACGTTCCCAATTGGGATCCTGAATTTCATCTTCGGTCAAATCAAAGTCCTCCGGCAAACCAAGCTCTTCACCCTGATACACAAAGGCGGTACCTGGCAGGCCGAGCATCACCAGCGCTGCTGCACGGGCACGACGAGCGGCGAGCGCGGGGTCAATCGGCGGATTCGTGCCGTTGGACGTCACCCACTGCTCGATGTTTGCACCGCTCGGCAGTCCGAGACGCGAGGCGATACGTGGCACATCGTGGTTGCCGAGCACCCAGGTGGGGGCGGTTTCGGCAGCGAGAGCATAGCGATGCGTGCGCTCAATCGTGGTGCGGTATTCTTCGCGATTCCAGGCGGCCTTTGACATGGAGAAGTCGAATACGGCACCAAGTTCATCAGGCTTGGCGTATTGGAAAATACGGGTGGTGAATGGCGACCACGATTCGCCGACCGCATACTTGGCTGGCGTGTACTGATTGAACAGGTCGCGCCATTCACGGTAGATATCATGCACGGCGTCGCGGTCCCAGAGCGGATCGGAGCCATCGGTAGCCTGTGGAGACATCAGTGTCGGGTCGATACGGTCGCGCAGCGGCTCACGCAGGTCTTTGGCCAGACCGTGCGAGACATCGATGCGGAAACCGTCCACACCGCGATCGCACCAGAATGTGAGTACACGCAGGAACTCATGCCGCACCTCGGGATTGTCCCAATTGAGGTCCGGCTGCTCCTTGGCGAACAGATGCAGGTAGTACCAGCCGTCTCCACACGACTCCCATGCGGAACCGCCGAAGTTACTCAGCCAGTTGGTAGGCGGCAATTCGCCGTGCTCCCCCTTGCCCTGCCGGAACACATACCGTTGTGCCGCTTCCGATTCCGGACCTTGAGCCAGGGCCTCTTGGAACCAACGGTGCTGATCGGACGTGTGGTTCGGCACGATGTCCACGATGATGCCGATACCGCGTTCGTGCGCTTTGGCCACTAATTCGTCGAACTGATCGAGTGTGCCAAGGCGGGGATCCACATCACAATAGTCGGCAACATCATAACCTCCATCCGCCAGCGGCGATGGATAGAATGGAGAAAGCCAGAGCGCGTCCACCCCGAGCGCCTGCAGATAGTCGAGACGATCGATCACGCCTTGGAGATCACCGTTGCCGTCTCCATTGGCATCGCTGAATGAGCGGGGGTAAATCTGGTAGATGACGGCGTCGCGCCACCAGTCATTGTTGGTGAAAGTCATATCGTTCCCCTGTCCGATTGCTCGGTACGTATGGTTTTACCAGTATGGCCGCACGAAACACTGTTCCGGCGGCCATACCCTACATCCTCTTGCCTTCGGATCAGCCCTTAACCGAGCCGGCAAGCATGGCGCGGATGAAGTAGCGCTGGAGGAAGATGAACAGGATCATCGTCGGTGCCATGATGAGCAGTGCGCCCGCGTTGAGCAGCACCACGTCGGTCTGATACTGGCCAACGAACGACTGTAGGGCACCTGCCATCGTGCGCTTGTTCGGGTCGTTCTCCAACACCACAGCCAACAGGAACTGGTTCCAGGTGGCCAGGAAGGTCAGAATACCGAGCGAGGAGATGGCTGGCAGTGCCAACGGCAGCTGAATGGAACGGAACGTGCGCAGATGGCCTGCACCATCGATGGATGCGGCTTCGATCAGATCACGCGGCATCTGCTCGAAGCAGGAGCGCATCCACACAATACCGAACGGAATATTCAGGCCGATGAGCGGCAGGATCAGGGCAAGACGGGTATTCAGCAAGCCCATGCCACTGATCTCGTAGTACAGCGGAGTGACCAAGGTTTCGAACGGAATGGTCAGACCGACGAGGAACAGCACGTAGATCAGGCCCTTGCACGGCACCTTGAGCTGAGCGAAGGCATAACCGCCGAGCGAGCAGAAGATCACCACGCAGGGCACGACCACGATCACCAGAATGCAGCTGTTGAGCAGCAGCGGGGTGATGTTTGCCATGTTCCAGGCGTCGATGAAGTTCTCCCAGTGCGGGTGGGCAGTGAACTGGATACCTTCGGGCATGGAACCTTGCGGCTGCAATGCCGCGGAGAGCATGCTCAGGAACGGCAGTACGCAGAAGAGGACGGTCAGAGCGAGCATCGCCGTGCCGGTGATGCGAACGGCTTTGGATTGCTGCATGGTCACTGCTCCTTTCCGTTGACCAGACGCTGCAGAGGTCCGACGACCAGCAGCACGAGAATCATCAGGGTGACGGCGAGTGCGGAGGCCAAGCCAACGCTCTGCTGGGTGAAGGCCAAGCGGTAGACCTGCACGCCGGGCACCATGGTGGAGGTGCCGGGGCCGCCCTGAGTGGACATGTACACCACGTCGAAGCTGGCGAGCGCGGAGATGATGGTCATGGTCAGGCATACGCCGATTTGGCCGCGCAGACCGGGCAACGTGATGGAGAAGAGCTGACGCCACCAGCCGGCACCGTCAAGACTTGCTGCCTCGTACAGGGACTGGTCGATGCCGCCGATGCCCGAGAGCAAGAGCACCACACAGAAGCCGAGCTGCAGCCAGAAACCAATCACGCCTACCGCGTTCAGGGAGGTGGATTGGTCGCCGAGCCACACGTGGGCGAAGTCGCCGAGGCCTACTGCGCGCAGCAGCTGATTGGCGGTGCCCTTGTCGGCCAGCATCCAGGTCCAGGCCACACCGGCTGCAGCGCCTGGGATAACGCGCGGCAGGAACAGGCAAACCTGCGCGAAGGAACGACCGACCTTGGACTTCATGTCTTTGATGAGCACGGCAATGATCAGGCCGAGCACAATCGGGATGATGGAGAAGAAGATGATCAGGTAGAAGGAGTGCAGAATCGATCCGTACAGATCGGGGTCGGTGAACACGGTGATGTAGTTTTCGACACCGATGAAGGTGCTAGCATCGATACCGTTCCACTCGTAGAACGAGTACCAGATGGTCTGAATGATCGGCCACAACTCGAAGGCGATGTAGAACACAAGCGCCGGAGCGAGGAAAAGCAGGCTGACCAGACCGAGGGACATATTGCGCTTGGGCTTGACCGCCTTGGCTGCCTTATGGGAATCCATGATTGTCACCACGCTTTGCTGGTTTGGTGTGAACTGGGAATCGAACATCGCACACAACGTCGTGCGCGCGATGGGAAGGAACCAGGCGGAGCGGGAAAAAGGGAAGAACACTCCGCCCGGTAAGTGCAAGGGTTACTTGACCTCCTTCTCGTACTGAGCCTGAATGGATTCGACGAATGCCTTGGGGGTCATCGTGCCGTCAATCAGGGACTGGAAGCCGGGGATAATGGCGCTGGCCTGCATACCTGCGGTGGCGTTGTTGATGTAGTCGGTGGTGTTACCGGTCTTCACCAGACCTTCGTAGGCGGTAAGGACCTGGCCGAGAAGCTGGTTATCGGTGCTCGGAGTCTCGCCTTCGCCGACCGGCGGTTAGCCGTTGTCAACTGCGATCTGGCGGGCTTCGTCGGACTGGAGGAAGTCGAGGAAGGCGGCTGCAGCGTTCTTGTTCTTGGCGTTGGCCGGGATACCGAAAGCGGTCACGGCGTTGGCTGCGGCAGAACCGGAATCGGCCTTTTCGCCGGGGAAGGCGATCCAGCCGGCGTCATCGCCAAGTGCATCGTTGATGGAGGCGGAGTACCAGCTGCCGGAGGGGAAGAACAGGGCTTCGCCGTTGCAGAAGCGGCTCAGTGCAGTGGAACCGTCAAGGGCGAGCGCGTCGGAGGAGAAGTAACCGGCATCCTGCCAGTCCTTGATCTTCTGTGCAGCCTTCACGGCACCGTCGGTGTTGAAGGTGGCGCCATCCTTCTGGATAATCCAATCCTGCACGGTATCGCGACCCTCATAGTTGGTGAGCAATGCCTGGTAGATGTAGGAAGTGCCGCCTTCCTTGGCCGGCATCATCATGGCGAGCTTGCCAGCGTCGGAGGCCTTCTTCATATCGGCCTCGAGCTCTTCGACAGTGGCCGGAGCCTCGGTGATGCCGAGTTCCTTGGCCTGGTGGAAAGTTTCTTGTTCCAGTACAGGCCGGTCATCGAGACACCGTCCGGCACTGCGTAGAGGCTGCCGGAACCGATCTTACCGTCGGAGCCCACGCGGTAGACCTGAGTCTGGGAATCCGGCAGCTTCCAACCGTAAGCATCGGCGTAAGCGTCAAGATTGACGACATGGTTGCCACGCACAGCGGAGTTGATGTCGGTGATACGGGCAATGTCCGGGGTGTCGGCGGCGGAGATGATGCGCGGGCCATTCTGCTGGGAGGTGTTGTCCGGATCGTAGGTGGCCTTGATGGTGATGTTCGGGTACTTCTTCTGGAAGGCTTCGATCAGCTGGTCATCAAAGGTCTTCAGGCCAGCGCCGTCCCACAGCTTGAGCTCATACTTGGTATCGCCAAGATCAGTGCTCACCGCTTCGGTTTCGGTGTTGGCTTTGTTGCTGGACGAGCCCGGGCCGCAAGCGGCGACGGATGCCAGGCATGCCACAGACATCAGACCGGCAATAACGGTTTTGGCGGTTCGTTCGATCCTCATTGATCATTCCTTTCTTCCTTCCGGGCGATCCCGGCTATGTCTTCCTTGGCTATCTCGGCTTAGCGTATTTGCTAAGCGCTTATGCATGAGGATAACAGATGTCGAACCGGTTCGTCAAATCCGCAACACGCAAACAAATGGCCGATTCCCGAAGAAATGAGGAAGGCTTGACGTTCCCCATAGGCAAGCACTTCCTTCTCGCGAAATTGCGACATCGGTCCCTTAAATACCTAAGCGCTTATTCATTCACCTAGGATGACGTTTCGAAGGCTCGGGCAGCTCGGGAAAAATTGAATGTGGCTCAATTTGATACCAGTACGCCACGCTAGACACATCATCCTGACGCTCAAATGCACCTTCATATCCTGAACCAATTTGTTGAAGCGTGACTCTAAGCTCACTATCAAACCTGATGGGATCAGGAATATGCCATCGGTACAAGCCACGCATAGGTGGACAATAATCGTCATGATATTGGTTTGCTATAGCCCCATCGCGCACAGAATAAAATGGATATCCTACATATGGGGCACAAAAAGTACGCTCGCGCGTATGACCATCTCGCTGCTCAGCGAAGCTCCATGCACCGCCAAAATAATCTTCGGTGCCGGTACTACACACTGTGGGATAATCGTTATCGCCATCTAGGAAAAACTTAATCTCTCCCTCACCCCACCAATATCGTTGCAACGTAGAAATAGCAAGATATGTGCCGACGTAATGGCCCCGTCCGCTGACTCCATCGAGGATTACATAGTCCTCGCCTAAAGTAGTGATTGGCTGTCTGCGCCATTGCGCATGGAAATAAGCCATTTCACGGGAGGAATACGCATTACCCAATGCATAATCAATCTGATAAAACAAAGCCGGAATAGCATGAGCGTGGTCATTGCGCACTACGATACGTGCCCGTTTACGAAACGGCATCGTGAAATAACAATTCATACCTCGTGTAGGTGCCACCACAATAGGCTCTGAGAACACATCGCAACTTTGTCCAAAGCCGCAACAGAAGAAGTCTCCTAGGGGACATTCCACAGAAGGTCGCTTTTCATCATCCCAATAGATGGCAAGCACCGCATCGCGCAGAACGTATCGATCAGCGTCACTGGTGCGATCCGTAACGGTAAACCACATGTGCCGAATACAACCGGGGCCTTCAATATCTGCCAATGTCACAGACTGCCCGGGAGCAATGTCATTCAAACACGGCTTTCCCTTGCGCGACGGCCCCAACGGACCAGTTTCACGGCAACCAAAACCCTTGGCTCCCGTTGGGTTCTCCGCATTAATCGAACATGTTACTTCGTCGCGGACAGTCGGCAAATCCGATAAAGTTCCCGCGTACGGTCCTGCCATCATCATAGGTTGACTCTCCTCAAATCAAGCGTCGCTAGCGAAAGCGGCATATAAGTTGAAGCTGTTTCTACCGCTTCGCTTCTTTGTCATATTGCGCCTGCACATTCTTTGTGAATTCCTGAGGCGTGATGCTGTTATCCAGCAGTAACTGGAAGTTAGGGATTAGCCCACTTGACTGCATTCCCGCAGTAGCATTATTAATGAAATCGCTAGTATGACCGCTCGTCAGCACGTCGGCATAGGCATCAAACATACTCTGCTGCAATGCGCTATTCGCCTTGAGATCCGAAGTAGATGATTTTGGCAAATAGCCAGAATTGTCAACAATAATCTGTTGCGCTTCGGCACTTTGCGTATAATCGAGGAACGCCGCAGCAGCATCACGGTTCTTAGCATTCACCGGAATACCATAAAATGCACCTGCATTAGCAGCAACGTTCGGCTCATCTTCACTGGTGGCACCCGGGAAAGCAAAGAACTGAACATCATCACCCAACGCTTTGGCCACAGTATCCAGATTCCAATTACCGCTCGGGAAAAATAGTCCTTCACCATTGCAGAACCTGCTCAGAGCAGTAGAGGCATCCACTGCGTTAACACCTTCAGGCATATATCCCTTGTTATTCCAATCCTGCAAGGTGGACGCAGCGTCCTGCGCCGCCTGATTGTCGAAGGTACCAGATTTCTGCAAAATCCAATTCTGCACATCTTCCGCAGAACTGTTATTAGCCATTAACGCCTGAAAGACAAAAGAGGTACCGCCATCCTTGGCATATGTCATCATCGGCAGTATGCCGGCATCCTTGGCTGTCTGCATATCCGCCTCAAACTCCTCGACAGAGGTAGGAGCTGCATCAATACCTAGCTGCTCGGCAAGCTTGGTATTGAAATAAATGCCAGTCACCGAATAGGAGTTCGGCAATGCGTACAAATCACCGCTGCCGAGCTTGCCATTTGAATCCACTCGATACAATTCAGTCTGCGAATCGGGAACATCCCAGCCGTACGCATCCACATATGCCTCTAAAGACACCAAATGGTTGCCACGAACCGCTGAATTCATGTCGGTGACGCGGGCGATATCCGGCGCATCTTTTGCTGAAATCACACGCGGGCCATTTTGTCCAGAGACATTATCCGGATCATATTGTCCCGTGATGGTGATGTTTGGGTATTTCGCTTCGAACCCGGCAATCAGCGCCTCATCTACAGCCTTCAGACCCGCTCCATCCCACAAAGTCAGCTCATATTTTTTATTACCTAAATCAGTGCTGACCTCAGTAGGATTTGTATCACTTCGTGAGCTACTTGCCGAGCCGGGACCACATGCAGTCAGACTTCCAGCGATAAATATCGCAGCAAGCGCCGCGCCGCTGTTACGCATAATCCTATTCATCGGTTACCTCCTTGCATCCTCATCATATGCAATCGATATTTCTCTTTACTGTCACCATTTTTCGGCGGCAATAAAATATATTTGCGATATCGATTACGCACATCGTACATCTTTTTGCGGAACCCGTCAACCTTGCATCACACCAATGGTGGCCTTAACTTCAAAATCCAGATACAATACAATCGATTACGCAATGCAGGAGATCCCATGAGCGAACCAACAATCTATGAAGTAGCCAAGGAGGCTGGAGTCTCTGCGGCGACCGTATCTCGTGCAATCAACGGACGTGACCGCATATCGGAAACTACTAGGCAAAAGGTATTTGATGCATGTGCAAAGTTGGGGTTTTCAGCATCGAAAACAGCCTCCATGCTGCGAACGGGAAAGACAAATCGTATAGCACTTACCGTAGGTAACTCACTGGCTGGCTGGTTCAGTTCACAACTAGCCGAAGGCGTATATTCCGTGCTCGCATCCCAAGGATATGACTTGCTATCATACCGACTTGCAAACGCCGATCAAAGACGCGATTTCTTTTCCTCAATGCCAGTGAAGCGCAACGCAGACGCGGTCATCATCTCCTCCTTCGACATCAGCGAGACAGAGAGGCGAACCTTAGAACAACTCGGTATGCCAGTCATCGGTGTCAACACCATCGGGCTTACGGAACAGCGAGATATGATTTCCATCGGCGTAGACGAAATTATAGCAATGCGACAAACCGTTCATCAGCTCGCAGGACTGGGACATCGCAATATCGCCTTTATCTGCAAGCAGCAAGACAGTAACGGATTCATATGGGAAGCTGACCAACGTATAGAAGGGTTCCGTCTTGGCATGGCGGCTGAGGGACTCAACTTGCCCGACGGATACATCATCGCAGTACAGGACAACGAATTTGCCGGAGCAGAGGCACTCAGTAGCCTGCTCGCACTCTCCCCTCGCCCAACCGCCGTATGCTGCATCAGCGACGAGAATGCCATTCCTCTAGTCCATGCGCTTCGCTCATACGGATTCCGCGTACCTGAGGACATATCCGTCATCGGATTCGATGACTGGCCAATGGCACAAGCGCTCAATATATCAACCGTTCGGCACGACCCTCGGTCCTACGGAGCATTAGCGGCAGATGCCGCAATCCGATTATCACGAGGCGAAATTCTGACAGAAAGTTGCATCGTTGTTCCCACGACGCTCATGTTGCGCGGCACCACAGGCCCAGCACCTCGAGATTAAACATCGACAACGTCCGCATTTGATGATGTGCATATCATTATTGCAACAGCGAAACAACAGGTACCAGCCAGAGGAAGGACGACCGGGTAACAGCCACAAGGCGGCCACCCATTCACCATGAAACGCGCGACCATCAACGACGTAGCTCTCACGGCCGGAGTCTCAACTTTTACCGCATCCCGCGCTTTGCGAGGTAAGGATCACGTGGCAGCAGCTACGCGGGATAAGGTGCTGAAAGCGGCCAAAGAGCTGAATTACACCGCGTCTCGCTCGGCGGCGGCGCTGGCAAGCGGACGCACCAATCGCATTGCCATGCTGGCTCGCGAACGGCTGGCCGGCTGGTTCATGGGCGAATTATTCGACGGGCTGTATGACGAACTGAGCCGCGCACGCTATGACTTGACCGTATACCGAGCCGGCAGCGTCGAGGAGCGTGCGGAATTCTTTACTCGGCTGCCAGCCAATCGTAACGCCGACGCCCTCATCGTATCCGGATTTTCCGCCACCGATGAGGAAGCCGACACGTTGGCCAGCATGGGTATGCCCATCGTCTCGGTGAATTCGCCGTATATCAGCTGCTGCCAAGCCTCCGTGGCCATTGATGACGAGGCGGCCGAAGCCATGGCAGTGCGTTATCTTGCGGCCCTCGGGCATCGTCGTTTCTGCTATGTGGGGCGCACCGATCCGCTGACCGGCAAGGAATGGGGATTCGATGCACGCGCACGCGGATACAAAGATGAGATAGTCTCGCTTGGCCTCACCGACTGCGGCATCCACTTCATCGACTCGGAATCACCACGCTCGGCCAAACAAGTCATCGCCACCATGCTCGCGCAGCCTGAGCGGCCGACCGCTATCTGCGTGTGGTCTGACTACTACGCATTGCGCGTGGTACATGAGTTGCAGGCAATCGGAGTACGAATCCCCGAAGACGTTTCGGTCTTTGGCTTTGATGGGTCCGACGTGGCGGAATCCATTGGATTAAGCACCATGGTGCCAACTCCCCCGCGCGAAATCGGACAGATTGCCGCGCGCAAGGCACTGAATTTGGTTGAGGGGAAGACCTTGGACGACCCTCATACGACTGTACCTGTGGCGGTCGAGCCCGGCGCGACCAGTGGGCCAGTGCGGGAATAGGCGATATGGGAAAAGCCCCCCTCGGCGGAAAACCGAAGGAGGCTTGGGTGGAGCTGCACTACTTCACAGCGCCTCGCATGACTCCACCGACGACCCACTTTTGGGCGAAGATGTAGACGATGAGGATCGGGGCCATGG
>ERZ780162.2201-NODE-2201-length-12639-cov-3.672839_pt1 | contig 12639 bp, 9 predicted proteins | sample MGYA00511474_ERZ780162 | MGnify/ENA primary metagenome ERZ780162 (study PRJEB29588, sample SAMEA2143633) | human gut metagenome | biome: human gut; feature: human-associated habitat; material: faeces | place: Denmark | collected 2008/2010 ...
ATATATAATATATAGGACTTGAAATTTTAAGTCAAGTGTGCTATAATAGTATAGAATTGATTAATTATGCCTGTTTATATTTTTTTTAAACTCTGACCTGCCGTCTGTTTGACAGGGGTCACGGCGGACAGCGGAAACACCGCACAGGCAGAGCTATTTTCTAGGAGGTTATGGAGAAACAATGGATTCCTTTAATGACGTATTTCAGGAGGTCCTGAAATATTGCCGAAACTGCAAAAGTATCAGCGAGCCGGGATATAACAAATGGATAAAGATACTTGAACCGATGAAGCTTGAAAACAATGTGGCTTATCTTCTCACTGATTCTGATTTTTCAAGAGATATCACTATGAACGCCTATGAGAATCTTTTAAAAGAAGCTTTTCTCAACACTTTGGGCTTTGAGGTAGATATAAAAATACTTGTTAAAGACAAAGAAGAAGTTAATGAAACTGAGGAAAAGGATATAGAAGTCAAGGTGGCTGACTTTTCTGATGAAGAAAACAACAATCTTACCTTTGATAACTTTATCAAAGGTAAATCGAATGATCTTGCCTATGCTTTCAGCACGGCTGTCGCACATAAGTATGACGAGGATCAGAAAACACCGTCTAACACAAATACTATATTCAACCCTCTCATCATATATGGTGATTCGGGACTTGGAAAAACTCACCTTATGCATTCCATCGGTCATTTTATATTAGAGAGAAACCCGAACGCAAAAGTACTTTATGTTACATCCGAAGAATTTACCAACGAAGTAATCGAGTCAATTCGAAGTGGTAATGCTTCCGCTATGAACAAACTTCGTGAAAAGTATCGTACGATTGATGTATTAATGGTCGATGACGTTCAGTTTATCATCGGTAAGGAAAGTACACAGGAAGAATTTTTCCATACATTTAATGCACTCCACTCTGCCGGCAAGCAGATTATTTTAACATCCGATAAACCGCCAAAAGACATGGAAACCTTAGAAGACCGGATTCGTTCACGTTTCGAATGGGGTCTTATTGCTGATATCGGAACTCCAGACTACGAAACACGAATGGCTATCCTGCGAAGAAAAGTTGAAGCAGACGACATGAAACTCAGCGATGAGATTCTTAATTATATTGCGACTAACATTAAATCCAACATTCGTGAACTTGAAGGAGCTTTAAACAAACTTCTCGCATATTCCAATCTTGAAAAAACAGATATCACAATGGAAATTGCCATGAAAGAACTTCAGAATATTATCACACCGGACAAGCCAAGAGAGATCACGCCACAGCTTGTAATTGAAGTTGTCACCGAACATTTCAATATTTCGCTGGATCAGATGATCTCAAAAAACAGAAGTAACGAAATTGCCAGACCAAGACAGATTGCAATGTACCTCTGTAAGAATATGACAGATATACCGCTTGACTCGATCGGACAGTTACTTGGGGGAAGAGACCATTCCACCATTATTCATGGTATCAAAAAAATTGCCGATGAATACGAATCAAACGAAAATACACGCAATTTAATAGAAACTATCAAGAAAAAAATCAATCCTAACTAAAGTTATCAAGGTTTTTCGAAGTTATACACAAAAAATTGTTGATATCTTGTTAAATTAACGTGAATTCCGTATGGACAAGTCTCATTTTCATGTTTAAAACCTGTTTAAGGCATTTATGAGCCTCATCCTCAATTCACATCATTTCAAGATAATTTCCGCATGGTTTTCACAGGGTTATACCACCTCAAATTTTTTTTAACCCCTTGAAAATTAAGGCTTTCTGCGGTTATCAACTTATTAACAGCCTCTAAGACGACTACGGCGGGTTTCTATTTATTTTTTTATGAACACGTTTTGGCGAGCCACTACGTTTCATCAGGAAGGAGTTATCTACAACATGAAATTAATTTGTTCTAAATCTAATCTGTTACATGGTGTTAATATTGTTTCAAAAGCAGTTCCAACCAGAACTACCATGGCGATCTTAGAATGTATTCTGATCGATGCTTCTGCAAACGAAATTAAACTTACTGCAAATGATATGGAACTTGGGATCGAAACAAAGATCGAAGGCGAGATTGCAGAACGTGGTGTAATCGCACTGGATGCAAAAATCTTTTCCGAGATTGTCCGTAAACTTCCAGACAGTGATGTTACGATCGAAACTGACGCATCCTTTAAAACAACTATTACATGTGAAAAAGCAAAATTTAACATTGTCGGTAAATCCGGTGATGATTTTTCCTATATTCCGTACATTGAACGTAACGAACCAATCGTTATGTCCCAGTTCACCTTAAAAGAAGTCATTCGCCAGACTATTTTCTCCATCGCTGACAATGACAACAACAAATTAATGACAGGTGAGTTGTTCGAGATCGAAGAAAACGATCTTAAGGTTGTCTCCCTCGACGGACACCGTATTTCGATTCGCAACATTGAATTAAAAAATAATTATTCTCACAAAAAAGTTGTCGTTCCCGGAAAAACACTTCAGGAAGTCAGCAAAATCCTTCCGGGTAGTGCAGAAGATGAAGTATCTATTTTCCTGACAGACAATCACATCGTTTTTGAGTTTGAAAATACGACAGTCGTTTCCCGTCTGATCGAAGGTGAATACTTCAAGATTGAACAGATGTTATCTTCTGATTACGAAACAAAAGTAAAAATAAACAAACGTGAGCTGTTAGACTGTATTGACCGTGCAACACTTCTTGTCAAAGAAGGTGATAAGAAACCGATCATCATGAACATCACAGATGGAACGATGGAATTAAAAATCAATTCCTTTATTGGTTCCATGAATGAAGATATCGATATTGCCAAAGAAGGAAAAGATATTTTAATTGGCTTTAATCCAAAGTTTTTCATTGATGCGCTGCGAGTAATCGATGAAGAAGAAGTAACACTTTACATGGTCAATCCGAAAGCACCATGTTTTATCAAGGATGATGAAGGTACATTTATTTATCTGATTCTTCCGGTTAACTTTAATGCAGCTGCAAACTAATTATTTTTATAGAATTTGAAATCTATGATTGATATTGCCCAAAGGGCGATAGAAAGGAATTCCATGATAGAGATTCAGATTAGAGAAACAGATGAATTTATAAAACTTGGACAGGCTTTGAAAAAAGCCGGACTTGTGGAATCCGGTGTTGATGCAAAATTTGTCATCCAGGATGGTCTGGTAAAAGTCAATGGTGAAACAGAACTTCAGCGTGGAAAAAAAATCCATGATGGTGATGTGATTTCCTATAACGGGGAAACGGTGAAAGTCTCAAAATGATCATTCAGTCCATTGAATTGAACAATTTCCGCAACTATGAAAATCTCCAGATTTCATTTGATGAGGGAACCAATATTTTATTTGGCGATAATGCACAGGGAAAGACCAATATCCTGGAAGCTGCTTACTTAAGTGGAACTACAAAGTCCCACAAGGGAAGCAAAGACAAAGAGATGATCCGTTTTGGAACAAACGAAGCGCATCTTCGTACTATGGTTTTAAAAAAAGGCAAACAATATCAGATTGACATGCATTTAAAACACAACCGTTCCAAAGGAATCGCTGTAAATAAAATACCAATGAAAAAAGCGAGTGAGCTTTTTGGAATATTGAACATCGTATTTTTTTCGCCAGAAGATCTGAATATCATAAAAAATGGTCCATCAGAGCGCAGACATTTTCTGGATGCTGAGTTATGTCAGTTAGATAAGATCTATTTATCTGATCTGTCGAACTATAATAAAATTCTGAATCAGCGAAATAAACTGTTAAAAGATATGGTTTATCGTCCTGAATTATCGGATACACTTCCGGTATGGGATATGCAGCTTATTGATACCGGGAAAAAAATCATCAGGCGCAGGGAACAGTTTGTAAAAGAACTAAATGAAATTGTTCATGAAATACACTATCGGATATCCGGCGGGAGAGAAGAACTTTTTCTTTCGTATGAGCCTAGTGTTTCTGCGGATCTGTTGGAACAGGAGTTAGAACGGGTGAAACCGCGCGACCTGAAACAGTGCCAGACATCCGTAGGGCCACACCGTGATGATCTGCTTTTTTCCATTGCAGGTGTTGATATCCGTAAATTTGGTTCACAGGGGCAGCAGAGAACCTCTGCACTCTCTTTGAAGTTATCCGAGATAGAGCTGGTGAGAAAATCAATTCATGATACTCCGGTACTTTTACTGGATGATGTTTTATCAGAGTTGGACAGCAATCGTCAGAATTATTTGTTAAACAGTATATGTGATACCCAGACAATTATTACCTGTACCGGTTTGGATGAATTTATCCGTAACAGGTTCGAAATCAATAAGGTTTTTGAGGTAATAAGTGGTCAGGTATTTGAAAAAGGTCAAGTTATAGAAAGGCAAGGTTAGCAGAATGGCAACAGAAAAAATTGAAAATCCAAATGAATACGGAGCTGACCAGATCCAGATTCTGGAAGGACTTGAAGCAGTTCGTAAAAGACCAGGTATGTATATCGGCAGTACATCGGCGAGAGGACTCCATCATTTGGTCTATGAGATTGTAGATAATGCCGTGGATGAGGCACTTGCCGGATATTGCAAAAACATAGAGGTTACCATCAACCCGGACAATTCCATTACAGTTGAAGATGACGGGCGTGGTATTCCGGTTGGAATGAATCATAAAGCTGGAAAATCAGCACTTGAGGTTGTATATACGGTTCTTCATGCAGGCGGAAAATTCGGCGGTGGAGGATATAAAGTATCCGGTGGCCTGCACGGAGTAGGTGCGTCAGTTGTAAATGCGCTTTCCACCAAACTTTGTGTTGAAGTATACAAAGAGGGACAGGTTTATTTCCAAAGTTACCATATCGGAAAACCGGACGAACCGGTAAAAGTAATCGGAACCTGTGATTCGGAAAAACACGGCACGAAGGTTACATTCCATCCGGATCCTGAGATTTTCGAGGAGACCGTTTATGATTACGACACTTTAAAACAGCGTCTTCGTGAAACAGCATTTTTAACAAAAGGACTTCGCATTGTACTTACGGATACCAGAGAAGAATCGCATCATTGTCATGAGTTCCATTATGCCGGTGGTATCAAGGAATTTGTCACTTACTTAAACCGCAGCAAGGAGGCATTGTACCCGGATGTCATTTACTGTGAGGGAACCAGGGATGGTGTGTATGTCGAAGTTGCCATGCAGCACAATGATTCCTACAACGATGCGACCTACAGTTTTGTAAATAACATCATTACGCCGGAAGGTGGTACGCACCTCGCCGGATTCCGTAATGCGCTGACGAAAACATTTAATACTTACGCGAGAGCAAATAAGATTTTAAAAGATTCGGAACCAGCACTGACCGGTGACGATATCCGAGAGGGACTGACTGCGATCATCAGTATCAAGATTGAGGAGCCGCAGTTTGAGGGACAGACAAAACAGAAACTCGGAAACAGCGAGGCGCGTGGAGCAGTGGATTCCGTGGTAAGTGAGCAGCTCACATATTTCTTAGAGCAGAATCCTGCAGTTGCAAAGAGTATCTGTGAAAAATCTCTGCTTGCGCAGCGTGCGAGAGAGGCAGCGAGAAAAGCGCGTGACCTGACCAGAAGAAAAACAGCCTTGGAAGGTACTTCCTTACCTGGAAAACTTGCAGACTGTTCGGACAAAGATCCGAAAAACTGTGAGATCTTTATCGTCGAGGGAGATTCCGCGGGTGGTTCTGCAAAGACAGCAAGAAGCCGTGCAACACAGGCAATTCTTCCTTTGCGTGGTAAAATCCTGAACGTGGAAAAAGCGAGACTGGATAAAATTTACGGCAATGCCGAGATCAAAGCAATGATCACTGCATTTGGTACCGGAATTCATGAAGACTTTGATATTTCCAAGCTGCGTTATGACAAGATCATTATTATGACGGATGCCGATGTCGATGGTGCTCATATTGCGACACTGATGCTGACATTTTTATACCGTTTTATGCCGGAACTCATCAAGCAGGGGCATGTATATCTTGCAACTCCGCCGCTTTACAAGATTGAGAAAAATAAAAATATCTGGTATGCGTACGATGACGCTGAATTAAACAATATCCTGATTGAGATCGGACGTGATGGCAATAACAAAATCCAGCGTTACAAAGGACTTGGAGAGATGGATGCCGAGCAGCTCTGGGAGACGACTATGGATCCGGAAAAACGTATTTTAAAACGTGTCATGATCGATGAGGAAAATTCTTCGGAGATTGATGTGACATTTACGACTTTGATGGGTGACAAGGTAGAACCGAGACGTGAGTTTATCGAGGAAAATGCAAAGTATGTACAGAATCTGGATATTTAACAGATAGGTGCAGCCGGATTTTTAGAAGATGTGATCCGTTTGCAGAAGTTCGGATGACAGAGACGAGTTAGAAATGGAGAAGAAATCAGATGGATGATAAAATTTTTGATCAGATTCATGACGTCGATTTGAAAAAAACGATGGAAACATCCTATATCGATTATGCCATGAGTGTTATCGCGCAGCGTGCGCTCCCTGATGTAAGGGATGGTTTAAAACCGGTACAGCGCCGTGTGCTTTACTCAATGATAGAGCTGAACAATGGTCCGGATAAGCCGCATCGTAAATGTGCGCGTATCGTCGGTGATACGATGGGTAAATACCATCCGCACGGAGACAGTTCTATTTATGGAGCTCTTGTAAATATGGCACAGGAGTGGTCGACCAGATATCCGTTAGTTGACGGTCATGGAAACTTTGGTTCCGTGGACGGTGACGGCGCGGCTGCCATGCGATATACGGAGGCACGTCTCAGTAAAATTTCCATGGAAATGCTTGCCGATATTGGAAAAGACACCGTTGATTTCGTTCCAAACTTTGATGAGACGGAGAAAGAACCTACCGTTCTGCCATCCCGTTATCCGAACCTTTTAGTAAACGGAACTACCGGTATTGCCGTTGGTATGGCAACAAATATTCCGCCGCACAACCTGCGCGAAGTCATCAATGCCGTAGTAAAGATCATTGACAACAAAGTCGAGGAGGACCGCGATACCGATATCGAAGAATTACTCTCTATCGTCAAGGGACCGGACTTCCCTACCGGAGGCATGATTCTTGGAACAGCCGGGATTAATGAGGCTTACCGTACCGGACGTGGAAAAGTCCGTGTGCGTGCGATTACAGATATAGAACCAATGCAAAACGGCAAAAACCGTATCGTGGTAACCGAACTTCCGTACATGGTTAATAAAGCGAGACTGATCGAGAAGATCGCCGAGTTAGTCCGCGATAAAAAAGTGGATGGAATCACAGATCTGCGTGACGAGTCCGACCGTCAGGGTATGCGTATCTGTATCGAACTCCGCCGTGACGTCAATCCGAATGTCGTATTGAATTTACTTTACAAACATACACAGCTTCAGGATACTTTTGGCGTGATCATGTTAGCACTGGTAAATAACGAGCCGAAAGTTTTAAACCTCTACGACATGTTAAAGTATTACCTGATCCATCAGGAAGAGGTCGTTACCAGAAGAACCAAATACGAATTAAACAAAGCGGAAGAACGCGCCCACATTTTAGAGGGCTTGCTGATCGCACTTGACAATATCGATGAAGTCATCAGCATCATAAGGAGCAGCCAGAATACGCAGGAAGCAAAATCACGTTTGATGGAGCGTTTCTCCTTAAGCGATGCACAGTCACAGGCAATTGTAGATATGCGTCTGCGTGCACTGACAGGTCTGGAACGTGAGAAAATCGAAGCTGAGTATGCAGAGTTGATGGATCGTATTGCAGAGTTAAAAGCAATTCTGGCAGATGAGAAAAAACTCCTTGGTGTTATCCGTGAGGAAATCCTCTTGATTGCAGAAAAATACGGTGATGAGCGAAGAACTTCCATCGGATTTGACGAGTATGATATTTCCATGGAGGATCTCATTCCGGTAACCAACACTGTGATCGCAATGACAAAACTTGGCTACATCAAGAGAATGAGCCTTGATAATTTCCGCGCCCAGAACCGTGGCGGCAAGGGAATCAAGGGAATGGAGACAATCGATGAAGATTACATCGAGGAACTTTTGATGACAACTTCCCATCATTACATGATGTTCTTTACCAATACCGGTCGTGTATACAGAATGAAAGCATACGAAATTCCGGAAGCGGGCAGAACCGCGAGAGGTACTGCGATCATTAACCTGTTGCAGCTTCAGCCGGGAGAGAAAATTACCGCAGTGATCCCAATCAAGGAATATACCGAAGGACACTATCTGTTTATGGCAACCAAGAACGGTATTGTGAAGAAAACACCGATCACCGATTATGCAAATGTCAGAAAAACAGGACTTGCAGCCATCACACTGCGTGAAGATGATGAATTGATCGAAGTGAAAAAGACCGATAACGAACAGGATATTTTCCTTGTGACAAAATACGGACAGTGTATCCGTTTCAATGAGAGAGATGTCAGAAGTACCGGAAGAACCTCTATGGGTGTAATCGGTATGAACTTAACGGACGGCGATAAAGTTGTCGGAATGCAGATGGAATCCCAGGGGGATGCTCTGATGATCGTATCTGAAAAAGGTCTTGGAAAATGCACACTTGCATCTGAATTTACTGCCCAGAACCGTGGTGGTAAAGGTGTCAAGTGCTATAAGATCACAGAAAAAACCGGAAATATCGTTGGTGTGAAAGCAGTCAATCAGGATGATGAGATGATGCTGATCACAACGGAAGGAATCATTATCCGTATCAAAGTCAGTGATACTGCTTTGCTCGGAAGAGTTACTTCCGGTGTAAAACTGATGAATCTTGCGGATGATGTCACAGTTGCAAGCATTGCAAAAGTACGTGAGGACAAATCCCTCATGGAAAATACAGATGAATCTGAACTTGTCACAGAGGAAGAAGAAGCCAAGAGTGCTGCGGCTGCAGCAGAGGCTGCGAAAAAAGCGGCAGGCCAGATGACAGAAACGGATGATGAATTAATGCAGGAATTATTAAGCCGTGCTGAGTCTGATTCGGAAGAGGAATAAAAAAATATTTTGACCGCAGTGATACAAAGACTTCACTGTGGTCTGGACAGTAGGCTGCCACATTTTTATGTAGCAGCCGATTTGTCTATCTAAAAACAAATTATTTTTCATGATAACAAGCCTGATTTGAAAAAAAGGATGTTCAATTTTGATTATTTGAAAAATGAATGATATCAACACAAAAATGAAAAACAACACATGTTATCAAGAAATCCATAGTGTAAATGTGGATAATGTGTTGCGAAAATCCAACTTCCGTGGAAAAATTTCATTGTCATAGCAAAAACTTTCGTTTATACTTTTGCGTAAATATAGAATACATGAGTTTTAAAATTGTAGTAAAACTCCAATAGAAAGTAGAACAACAGGGGGAATGAAAAGTGCCGCAAAATTTTTATGAGTTAGTATGGATTTTTATTATTTATGCATTTATCGGATGGTGCACAGAAGTATCTTATGCAGCATTGGACCGGGGAATTTTTGTAAACCGGGGATTTTTAAATGGACCGTATTGTCCAATTTACGGATGTGGAGTGGTGATTGTTGTAGCTGCTTTGACTCCGCTAAAGGACAACCTGCTGATATTATTTGCGGGTTCTTTCTTACTGACTTCCATTTTGGAATACATTACAGGATTTATTCTGGAGAAAGTATTTCACAATAAATGGTGGGACTATAGCAATAAGCCGTTTAATCTTCACGGATATGTATGTTTGAAATTTTCCATCTACTGGGGACTCGCATGTACATTCATTATGGATGTGATTCATCCGATCATCTACAAGGGCATCACCATGATCCCTCACATTCTTGGGGTTGTGCTGCTCAGCATTGTCATGGCGGTTTTTGCTGTTGACTGTGGTGTTACCGTTACTACAATTTTGAAGTTTAACAAGCGGCTGAAAGTAATGGATGAAATGGCTGCGAAAATACATAAACTATCTGATGAGATCGGCGAAAATATCTACGAGAATGTGACAACCGCAGTAGAAAGATCGGAGGAGTTCCAGGAAACACATGAGGAACTTCTTACAAAAATTTCAGACAAAAAAGAAAATATAAAAGAGATTCCAGCAAATGCGAAAGCAAGGATCGAAGAATCTGCTGAGTCAACAAGGATGAAACTGGCGGAAACAAAATCATCCACCAGAGAAAAAATAGTACTCTCTGCGGAGGAAAGAAAAGAAAGAATTGCAGAGTCTGCAGAAAATGCAAGAGAGAGAATTGCTGAATCGACCGAAGCAGCAAAAGAGAAAATTGCTGCATACAAAGAAAACAGAGAAGCAGTCCGACTTGCAAAACAGAAAGAAAAAGAAGAACTCGAGAAAAAGTACAAAGAATTGTTTGCAGAGAAGAATTTTGGTTTCAAGCGTCTGATGAAGGCGTTCCCAGATATGACTTCTCGTGAACAGAATGAATCTCTGGAGAAATACAAGAAATACTTTAACATCCGCAAACCGGATCATAAGAAAGATGAATAGGAAAATATATATTAAATTACAAATGTAGTATAATTATCAGGAGAAATTAACATGATCAGAACAGTCAATACAGAGGATATTGTAAAAAATATAAAAGAAATGTGTATCGAGGCAAACCATTATCTTTCCAAAGATATGGACAAAGCCCTGAAAGATGCCACTGCTTCAGAAAAGTCAGAACTTGGAAAAAAAATTTTAAATCAGCTTCAGGAGAACTTAAAAATTGCAGATGAAGAGATGATTCCAATCTGTCAGGATACCGGAATGGCAGTTATTTTTCTTGAAGTCGGACAGGATGTTCATTTTGAGGGAATGGCAATTGAAGATGCAGTAAACGAAGGTGTCCGTCAGGGATATACGGAAGGGTATTTAAGAAAATCAGTCGTTGGTGATCCAATCATCCGCGAAAATACGAAAGATAATACCCCAGCGGTGATTCATTACAGCATTGTTCCGGGAGATAAAGTGATAATTACAATGGCTCCAAAAGGATTCGGAAGTGAAAATATGAGCCGTGTGTTCATGCTAAAACCAGCTGATGGAATTGAGGGTGTAAAAAATGCAATTCTTACAGCAGTGAAGGATGCAGGACCGAATGCCTGTCCGCCAATGGTTGTCGGAGTAGGTATTGGCGGTACTTTTGAAAAATGTGCGATTTTAGCAAAAAAAGCGTTGACCAGACCGGTGGGCGAACATTCTGCTATCCCATACGTGAAAGAGTTAGAGGAAGAAATGTTAGAAAAAATCAATCGGCTTGGAATCGGACCGGGCGGACTTGGTGGAACAACCACTGCTCTCGCAGTGAATGTGAATACTTACGCGACACATATTGCAGGACTTCCGGTGGCAGTCAATATCTGCTGTCATGTGAACCGGCATGTGATAAGAGAAGTATAAAAATATTTCACTACAAATGTAGTTTACATATTCAGAGTCAAAAGTAGAGGAAACATATCTGATCAGTACAGAAATATGTGGATTGCAACTGTGAAGTCAATGATTGCTACGAATAAAATAAAAATTTAAAGATGGGAGCGCAGAATATGGACAAACATATTATAACACCGATCACCGGGGAAGTGACAAAAGATTTAAAGTCCGGTGATTACGTTTACATAACAGGAACTATTTATGTGGCAAGAGATGCCGCACACAAAAGAATGATCGAGGCACTGCAGCGGGGAGAAGAACTGCCGATCGATATCAAGGACAGTACCATTTATTATATGGGTCCATCTCCGGCGCGCGAGGGCAGACCGATCGGTTCTGCAGGACCGACCACAGCCACCCGCATGGACAGATATGCACCGACACTGCTTGATCTGGGAGAAAAGGCAATGATCGGAAAAGGAAAACGCTCGAAGGAAGTTGTGGATGCCATTGTGCGCAACCATGCAGTTTACTTTGCAGCAGTCGGCGGTGCAGGGGCACTTTTGTCAAAATGTATTACAAAATCAGAGATCGTATGTTATGAGGATCTTGGGGCAGAGGCAATCCGTAAGATCGAAATCAAGGATTTTCCGGTGATCGTTGTGATCGATAGTCAGGGGGATAATCTCTATGAGACGGCAATCAAAGAATTTGCAGCAATATAAAATCAGATCGTATATAGATTTCAGAACAGAAAAATTTTAGATTCATTTCACATCAGACAGAAAGTGGATCGGAAATGAGGTATTTATGGAAAGAAATTTAAACTGGGCGGTTCTTGGAACCGGTGTGATCGCAAATGAAATGGCGCAGGCATTAAAAGCTATGGGAAAAACACTTTATGCTGTGGGAAACCGCACACACGAAAAGGCAGTTACATTTGCGGAAAAATACCAGGTCGCAAAGGTATACGATGATTTTCATGAAATGTTTACAGATCCTGATGTGGATGTGATCTACATCACGACACCACACAATACCCATATCGGATTTGTCAGGGAAGCACTGAAAAATAAAAAGCATGTATTATGTGAGAAGTCCATTACCTTAAACAGCCCTGAACTGGAAGAAGCATTAGCGCTTGCAAAGGAAAATGATGTGATTTTTGCAGAGGCAATGACTATCTGGCATATGCCGTTATATAAAAAACTATGGGAACTGATCGATGCCGGAAAAACAGGTACATACGCTTCA
>ERZ780162.2205-NODE-2205-length-12633-cov-12.949197_pt1 | contig 12633 bp, 5 predicted proteins | sample MGYA00511474_ERZ780162 | MGnify/ENA primary metagenome ERZ780162 (study PRJEB29588, sample SAMEA2143633) | human gut metagenome | biome: human gut; feature: human-associated habitat; material: faeces | place: Denmark | collected 2008/2010 ...
GCAGCCGCCGGAGCGGTGCTTGAGCCGTTAGGCGGGAATTGTGCGGTATTGCCTTAGAACCCCCAGTGCAGAAAATCAGCATCTTGCACGATTATTTGAAATATTTTTTGTGAATACTCTTGACAGAGCGTGGTTTATCCGCTATTATAATAAATGCGTGAGTTAAGGGGTCAAGTGCGGCCAAAATGGAAGCACAACCCCCGCAAAAAACTGCGCGGAATAATCAAGAAAGGAGAAAAGAAATGCCTACTTTTAACCAGCTCGTACGCAAAGGCCGTGAGGTCCTGGTAACCAAGAGCACTGCTCCTGCCCTTCAGAAGAGCTACAACTCCCAGAAGAAGCAGTACACCACCATGAACAGCCCCCAGAAGCGTGGTGTTTGCACCGCTGTTCGTACCATGACCCCCAAAAAGCCCAACTCTGCTCTGCGTAAAGTTGCCCGTGTCCGCCTGACGAATGGTATCGAGGTCACCTCCTACATTCCTGGTATCGGCCATAACCTGCAGGAGCACAGCGTTGTCCTGATCCGTGGCGGTCGTGTTAAGGACCTGCCCGGTGTCCGTTACCACATCATCCGTGGTACTCTGGATACTCAGGGTGTTGCAAACCGTAACCAGGCTCGCAGCAAATACGGCGCAAAGCGTCCCAAGGCCGGTGCCAAGAAGTAAGGAAACATCTTTTCGCCATAAAATGGTCAGCTGACCCTTTTGTGGCATAACGGGAGTTTTCTTTAACTTTCGAGTACCGATGATATCATTAATGTGAAGGAGGGAAGAAAGATGCCCAGAAGAGGTAAAATCGCAAAGCGCGAAGTTCTGGCTGATCCTATTTACAATTCCAAGCTCGTCACCCGTCTGGTCAACAGCATCATGCTGGATGGCAAGAAGGGCGTCGCTCAGAAGATCGTTTACGAAGCTTTTGAGACTGTCAAAGAGAAGACCGGCAACGATCCTCTCGAAATGTTCGAGAAGGCCATGGAAAACATCATGCCCAGCCTCGAAGTTAAGGCTCGCCGTGTCGGCGGCTCCACCTACCAGGTTCCCCTGGAGGTCAGCCCCGCCCGCCGCGAGACCCTCGGCCTGCGCTGGCTGACTCTGTACAGCCGCAGCCGTGGTGAAAAGACCATGTCCGCTCGCCTGGCCGCCGAGATCATCGACGCTACCAACAACGTTGGCGGCGCTGTCAAGAAGCGCGAAGATACCCACAAGATGGCAGAAGCCAACAAGGCTTTCGCGCATTACCGTTATTGATCTGCTTACTGAGGAGGTTTAAGCCATGGCAACGCCGAGAGACGTATCCCTGCAAATGACCCGAAATATCGGTATCATGGCCCACATCGACGCAGGCAAGACCACCACCACCGAGCGCATTCTGTACTACACCGGTATTAACCATAAGATCGGCGAAGTTCATGACGGCGCTGCTACGATGGACTGGATGGAGCAGGAACAGGAACGTGGTATTACCATCACTTCCGCTGCAACCACCTGCTACTGGAGCCACACCGAGACCCAGCACGATCCGGCTCTGTTCAAAAAGAACCGTCATCGTATCAACATCATCGACACCCCGGGCCACGTTGACTTTACTGTTGAAGTTCAGCGTTCTCTGCGTGTTCTGGACGGTTCTGTTACCGTTCTGGCCGCAAAGGGTGGCGTTGAGCCTCAGTCTGAAACCGTTTGGCGCCAGGCTGACGAGTACAAGGTTCCCCGCATGGTTTACGTCAACAAGATGGATACCATGGGTGCTGACTTCTTCCGCTGCGTACAGATGATGCATGATCGTCTGCATGCCAACGGTGTGCCTATCCAGCTGCCTGTCGGCCAGGAAGACACTTTCCGCGGCATCATCGATCTGATCGACATGAAAGCCGATATCTACTATGATGATATGGGCAATGATGTGCGCGTTGAGGAAATTCCTGAAGACCTGAAAGAACAGGCTCAGGAATATCATGACAAGCTGATCGAAGCTGTTGCTGAGACCGACGAAGAGCTGATGATGAAGTACCTGGACGGCGAAGAGCTGACCAAGGGAGAAATCAAGGCTGCTCTGCGTAAGGCTACTATTTCCAACGAGATCGTTCCTGTTGTCTGCGGCTCTTCTTACAAGAACCGTGGCGTTCAGAAACTGTTGGATGCAATCGTTGATTATATGCCCGCTCCGACCGACGTTGCGGCCATCAAGGGCACCAACCCGGAGACTGGCGAGGAAGAAGATCGCACTTCTTCCGATGATCAGCCGTTCTCTGCACTGGCATTCAAGATTATGACTGACCCGTATGTCGGTAAGCTGTGCTTCTTCCGCGTGTACTCTGGTACCGTTGAGGCTGGCACCACTGTTTACAACTCTGTTAAGGATCAGGACGAGCGTATCGGCCGTATCCTGCAGATGCATGCAAACAACCGTAAGGATATCGACATCTGCTACGCTGGCGATATCGCCGCTGCTGTTGGTCTGAAGAACACCACCACTGGTGATACCCTGTGCGATGAGAAGCATCCCATCATCCTCGAGTCCATGAACTTCCCCGAGCCGGTTATCCGCGTTGCCATCGAGCCCAAGACCAAGGCTGGCAGCGAGAAGATGGGTATTGCCCTGTCTAAGCTGGCTGAAGAGGACCCGACTTTCCGTACCTGGACCGATGAAGAAACCGGTCAGACCATCATCGCCGGCATGGGCGAGCTCCACCTGGAAATCATCGTGGACCGTCTGCTCCGCGAGTTTAAGGTCGAAGCTAACGTTGGCGCACCTCAGGTTGCCTACCGTGAAACCATCCGCAAGGATGCTAACCAGGAAACCAAGTACGCACGTCAGTCCGGTGGTAAGGGCCAGTATGGTCACGTTAAGATCAAGATTGAGCCCAACCCGGGTAAGGGTTATGAGTTCGTCAACGGTATTGTTGGCGGCGCTATCCCGAAGGAATACATCCCCGCTGTTGACAACGGTATCCAGGGCGCGATGAAGTCCGGCATTCTGGCTGGCTATCCCGTCGTGGATGTCAAGGTCACTCTGTGGGACGGCTCCTATCATGAAGTTGACTCCTCTGAAATGGCGTTCTCCATCGCCGGCTCCATGGCATTCAAGGATGCTATGAAGAAGGCTGATCCCGTCATTATGGAGCCCATCATGAAGGTTGACGTTGTTGTTCCTGACGAGTATATGGGCAACGTCATTGGCGACTTGAACAGCCGCCGCGGCGCGATCCAGAACCAGGAATCCACCGATGGCACTGCCCGTGTCACCGCTATGGTTCCTCTGTCCGAGATGTTCGGTTACGCTACTGACCTGCGTTCCAAGACCCAGGGCCGTGGCCAGTACTCCATGGAGCCGGCTGATTACCAGCAGGTTCCCAAGAGTGTTGCAGATAAGATCATGACCGAGCGCAATAAGGGCTGATTCTGCACAAATTCGCGCAAAATACTTGATTTTTCTTGAAAAATCTAGTATGATAGCCTTACAACAGGCTATTTTATCTGTTTGAATTAAAGGAGGATACTTCCAATGGCTGAAAAGGAAAAATTTGACCGCTCTTTGGAGCATGTCAACATCGGTACCATCGGTCACGTTGACCACGGCAAGACCACTCTGACTGCCGCTATCACCAAGGTTCTGGCTCTGAAGGGCGACGCCGATTTCATGGATTACTCCAGCATCGATAAGGCTCCTGAAGAGAAGGCTCGTGGTATCACGATCAATACCGCTCACGTTGAGTACCACACCGCGAAGCGTCACTATGCCCACGTTGACTGCCCGGGCCATGCTGACTACATCAAGAACATGATCACCGGTGCTGCTCAGATGGACGGCGCTATCCTGGTTGTTGCTGCAACCGATGGCCCGATGCCGCAGACCCGTGAGCACATCCTGCTGGCTCGTCAGGTTGGCGTGCCCAAGATCGTTGTGTTCCTGAACAAGTGCGATATGGTTGACGACGAAGAGCTGCTCGACCTGGTCGAAATGGAAGTTCGCGAACTGCTGGACAGCCAGGATTTCGATGGCGACAACACCCCGATCATTCGTGGTTCCGCTCTGAAGGCTCTGGAGAGCACTTCCAAGGATCCCGATGCTCCGGAATACAAGTGCATTTGGGAGCTGATGGACGCTGTTGACAGCTACATCCCGACCCCGGACCGTGCTGCTGATAAGCCGTTCCTGATGCCCGTTGAGGACGTTATGACCATCTCCGGCCGTGGCACCGTTGCTACCGGTCGTGTTGAGCGTGGTACTGCTCATGTCGGCGATCAGATGGAAATCGTTGGTCTGAAGGAAGAGAAGCTGACCACCACCATCACTGGTCTGGAAATGTTCCGCAAGAGCCTTGAGTTCGCTCAGGCTGGCGACAACATCGGCGCTCTGCTGCGTGGTATTGACCGTGACCAGATCGAGCGTGGCCAGGTTCTGGCTGTTCCCGGCTCTGTTCATCCCCACACCACTTTCGATGGCCATGTTTACGTCCTGAAGAAGGAAGAAGGCGGCCGTCATACCCCGTTCTTCAACAACTATCGTCCTCAGTTCTACTTCCGTACCACCGACGTTACCGGCATCATCACCCTGCCCGAAGGCACTGAGATGTGCATGCCCGGCGACAACGTTGATATGCACGTTGAGCTGATCACCCCGGTTGCCATGGAAGAAGGCATGCGTTTCGCTATCCGCGAAGGCGGCCACACTGTTGGTTCCGGCGTTGTTTCCAAGATCGAGAAGTAATTTTCGGCTTGTGATATAGCTTTCAAGGCTCCTGCTGTTAAGGCAGGGGCCTTTTTGTTGTGTATGACTTATGGGAGGGGGAGGGGGCAAAGGCCGGGTGTGGAAGACCAAGGAACGCATCATGAAAACATCAGGAATTGTAGATAGGGGAGAGGAAACCATTCGGGATTTTGAAAAAGTGGAGCAGGAGGGGGCACTCACACCGCCCTACCTTGGGAAGGTGTATTTCAGGTCGCGGTTAAGGGGCAAGGGTTGATCTATCCCTAAGTTTTCGGAGCAGTCAGGAACGCTCTCTACAGTACAATTTATAATGGGCAATTCTCAACCTCCAATTTTCCCTTCAAGTTTCCTCCAATCTCTGCCAAATCTCTCAACAACAAGCCAAACCGAAATGGCAAAAAATGCGCGGTCACAATACCGGGTGATTGGATTAAGAGATTGCAAAGAACATTATCGGGGTAAATGTTCAATCATTTGATAAAATTAGGAATAAACCATTCAAAAATGTTAATAAGTACCGCCAAAGGGTCACCGCACCGCAGCGCAAATAATGTGCGAAAAACAGGTTTCAGTTGATTCAAGGACAAAAATTTAGATAGAAACCTCTCTAATTAACTATGCAAATTCTGGCAACTGTGATATAATGTATATACCTAGATGTGTCGGAAAGGTTATCATTTGCGGGATCAAGGCATGCAGCCGGTACAACGTTTTGTCAGCCGCTGTGCCGGGGCCAAAAGCCCCAAAAGCAGGCCGCAGCCCGGCAGGGGATCGCCAGACCGAGGGGGCATAACCAGGCGTTTTGCAATCAACACCTGCAAAGTGCCGCACATCTGCCGTACCACTTTTCACACAAAAGGGGAAAGTAGTAACACTTAAGGGAGGATAAAACTATGAAGAAAAACCTTCAGCGTTTTGGTGCATCCGTGTTGGCAGCAGCCATGGTTGCCCAGAGCGTGGCGCTTCCCGCAGCAGCCGAAACTACCAAGATTGATTCTTCGGTAGCGCAGTCTGTTGCAGCTAGCGCAGCAAGCGCGGCCAGCGCTGTGCAGTCCCTGCCCAAGTTCACCAGCACTGCAGACCTGATCAAGCAGACAGCCCAAACGCTGGCTGCCCAGGGCGAAGTGCATGAACTGGAGCAGGACGATGCCAAGCTGGAAGCGACTGCACAGAGCAAGGCGGGCATGAGCCTTGCAGCGTTGGAAAATGCACTGGCCGATGCCATGTACGCCAACGCCGCAGCCGGCAAGATCAACACCGAAGCCTATGGCCTGAACAAGGACGAGATGGCATCGGTGATGGCTGCCACCATCAAAACGTATCATCTGTCCAGCGCCGTTACCGACCTGGGCTATGAGACGAACGCCGCAGGCGTTGTGACCGCCGTTACCTTTACCGGCAGCTCCGGCATGACCTCTGCGATGGAGTCCATGACCAACAGCGATGATGAAGTGATTGCGCAGCAGGCTGACAGCTACGCACAGGCTTACGTTGCTGAAAACTCCGATACCTTTGCGGCCAGCGCCGCTGCAGACGGCCATACCTATGGCGAGCCGAAATGGTACTGGAATGACACCAACCCGGAGGATGGCCACACCCATACCTGGAAGGAAACCCCCGATGGTTACTGGACCAAGACCGATGACGGCTGGGCTTACACCGCTGTGTATACCTGTGAAAAGGACGATGCCTACCAGAAGGTAGAAGGCACCGTAACCAAGGATACCACCGATGCAAAGCCCGGCGCTGCCGGCAAGACCGTTTACTCTGCCAGCGTGCCCGCTGACAAGAGCCCGGTTAAGAAGGAATACAAGGAACCCACCACCCGCACCGACGACATTGCCGCCCTGCCCTGCCAGAACCATGCCGTGTCCAAGGATGCAGATGGCAACTTTGTTGCTACCTTCAACTGGGAAATGAAGAAGGTCGAGGGCAAGCTGGCCGATGACTACAGCAACGCCCAGCTGTTCTATGACAGCGAAACCGGCAAAATTTCTGCCGGCGCTCCCGTTACCATTGACTGGGAATGCACCAGCGTCACCTTCAAGTGCGCTGTCTGCGGCGAAGAAATCAAAACCAAGCCGATGCAGACCATGCCGGTCAGCGTTGTGGTAGACCAGAATGACAATTCCGTCTACATCAACGTGGGCGGCACCCCGACCCTGGATACCACCTCCGGCGGCACCGGCGTTACCCTGGTGTCCGCAATGGACGGCGGCAACTGGTACGATATGCAGAACAACCCGGTTGACGCAAGCAAGGTGAACTTCACCTATCAGAGCGGCGACAACAAGGGCAAGAACAGCCTGCTGCTGTACGACAGCCAGAAGACTGCCGTGTATGTGGACGACCAGGGCAACCAGGTCACCGATACTTACGATGTCTCGACTGCGCAGATGAACTACTACTACTTCCAGCTGTCGCAGTTCAACCAGGACGAAGCAGAGTACTTCGGCGTGGCTGCCCCGTTCTGGACCTCCAAGGGCGTTCAGAAGCAGGGCGAGGATGGCAGCATCACCGGCACCATGGGCGCAATCAAAGTGCTGTGCAACCTGGACCCCAACCAGGATGTGCCCCCGACGACCATGGCATATATGCTGCAGTTCCTGCCGCAGGGCTTTATGTCTTACGTTATGACCTATGGCGAAGCTCTGAAAGCCATCCGTGATGCAGGCTTGGCACAGGTTGCCAAGCTGGGTGACAGCGCTGACTATGTCACCAAACTGCTGATCCTGCACGACTGGATCTCCCAGGTTGCAGAATTCGATATGGGCTCCATGGGCGATATCACCGGCGGCGGCAACAACGACCCCATCCAGATGACTGCTTTCGGTGCCCTGCTGGGCGGCGGGATCGGCGCTTCCGGCGTTGAGTATGGCTGCATCTGCCTGGGCTATGCATCTGCATTTAACTACATGGTCCAGAATTTGCCTGACAACAAGAGCATCTATAAGAATGATGACGGCAGCTGGAAGACCCCCGATGAAGTAGGCGATAACGCTGTTGTTGACTTTGCCCAGATCCTGTATTACTGCGATACTTCTGATACCAGTGTTGCCGGTAATGCGTTCGGCGGCGGCATGTTCAACAACGTCCACTACTTCAACGCAGTCAAGGTCAACAAGCTGAAGGGCGACAGCAACTCTGCTACGATGACCACCGGCGAAGCCAACAAGAACTGGTACTATGTTGACGTCTGCTATGACGACGTGAACACCGAGTGCATGGCCCAGACCCGCGTTGAGAACGCAGGCGACCTGCGCCATGTCAACTTCCTGGTTTCTCCCTCCGGTCTGGAAGGCCGTTACAGCAAGTACTATGATTACATTGATTCGCTGTACGATGGCTATACCTACACCAAAAACAAGGAACCCGATAAGGATAAGGACGGCAATGTCATTCTGAACAACGGCAAGCCGCATTACTCTTACACCAAGACGGAGAACAAGAACGAGACCCGTTATCAGGATACCTGCTACGAGGATACCTGGTTCACCTCTATCTGCAGCCCCATCTACTTCGACGATAATTACTTCTATTACGTTGATACCACGACCAACCAGAACCTGTACAACAACATGCGCCGCCAGCAGTCCGAGAACGGCAACAACGGCAACTCTGGTTCCGGCAGCTCTGGTAACAACTCCCAGATGCAGCAGTTCATGAAGAAGATGCAGAACCAGGGCCCCGATACGCTGGAAGCACGTCCGCGTAATGCGAACTACTATATCCGCAAAGCGGATTCCAGCAGCTCCGGCGGCTTCAGCATGAGCAGCTTTACCAAGACGGATGACCCGTTTGATATCGTCCTGATGTACTACAACGATCTGAAGGAAACCAGCAGCAACTTCAATGATGACGACAGCAATGCCAAGGTCCTGGCCGAAGCTGGCACCATCTATAAGATCGATACCAGTGCAAAAGATAAGCATGCCAAGGTTGAAAACAACCTGAACACCGAGTGCCTGGCAGACGCTGCTGCAAAGCGGATCTACCCCGCACTGGTACACTCTACCGCACTGTATGATGGCAAGCTGTACTTCAACGTCAACAACGCCATCTACCGTATGGACCCGACCACCGGCAAAGTGGAAGAAGTGAAGGAATACAACACCGTCTATGGCGGCATTAAGCTGACCAAGGATAAGGACGGCAACATGGTTCCCGATACCCACTTTCCCGGCATGAGCATGGTTATCATGGATAGCGCCCAGGATACCAGCAGTGTGAAGTATCTGAACACCTTCAAGAACCATCCTCTGGCGGGCCTGACCCTGCGTGACAGCTACAGCTTTGCTACCACCACCCAGCAGGGCCAGACTGTGATCACCGGCATCAACACCACCAAGGATCAGCTGGTCGTTTCTGTCGGCACCAACCTGTCCAACACCTATAAGGAACTGGTGGACGGCAAGGCAGAAGTCAAGACCGATGCCTCCGGCACTTCTTATGCAAACCGTAAGAGCTACAAGACCGAGTCCTGGAACTACAACCCGAGTTACAACCAGAACATGGGCAGCTCTGACGAGAAGAACAAGAACGAAGAGTTCATGTGGTGCGCTAACCTGGTTGAAACCATGCCGATGTCCGACATGGTCAGCGACCTGAACAGCGGCGCAACCACCAATGTTTCCGTTGAAGCATGGTGCGATACCCCCGCTTACACCCAGGACCGCACCACCAAGTACGGCCTGACCAAGGGTAAAAAGGTGTACGCTGACAACGCACTGCCCAAGGGCCATACCTGGGCTCTGGACGAGCTGGAAACCAAGTCCGTTGGCAACAATGTGTACCTGTGCTCTGATTGCCATACCGCAACCGAAAGCACCCCCCACACCGTTACCCTGCCCGATGCAGTTGAAGGTGTTACCCTGACCCTGGGCACCACCAGCAACACCTACATCAAGGACGATACCGTTACCCTGACCGTAGAAAAGGAAGGCACCGATATCGTTACCGTTACCGCAAAGAACGGCGATACCAATGTTGCTCTGACTGAAGTTCAGGAAGCAGCGCAGGACGAAGCCGCAGCCCAGGCTACCACCGAAAAGGCTAAGACGGTTTACACCTTCACCATGCCGGACGGCGATGTGGCCATCAGCGTTACCAAAGCCGCTAAGACCTATGCGGTCAAGGTGGCCGATGCTAACAAGGATACGTTGAAGATCACCAGCCCCGAAGCTGACCTGGATAAGGTTGCTGAGGGCACCAGCGTTACCGTTGTGGCTACCCCGAAGGATGGCTATACCCTGACGGCTGACGGTGTGGTGGTTACTTACGGCGACAATCAGACCCTGAAAGCAACTCCTGACACAGAAAAGGCCAACACTTACACCTTTGCAATGCCCGCTGGCGATGCAACTGTCAGCGCAGCGTTTGAAGAGGTTAAGAAGTATAACGTTACTGTGGCGGGTACTGTTGAAAACGGCACTGTGGGCGTAGAGCCGAAAACCGCAGCTGCGAAGGATGTTGTTACTGTTACCGTTACCCCGAATACCAACTTTAAGTACACGGACGGCAGCCTGAAAGCTACTTATACGGATGGCGGAACGAAGAAAGAAATTAACGACTTTAAGGCAGTAGACGGTAAGGAAAACACCTACACCTTCACGATGCCTGCCGCTGATGTTACCGTTAGCGCTGCGTTTGAGCCTGTTAAGGTTGAAACCTACAGCGTTACGATCAACCCCAGCGATAATGGTACTGTGACGGCTGACAAGACCGCTGACCTGAAGGCAGGCGATACTGTTATTCTGACCGTTACCCCGGCTGATGACATGTATAAGCTTGCACAGCTGGCAGAAAATGGCTTGGTGATTAAGGCCGGCGAGAGTACTGATGTTACGTATACGGCCGGCGAGAAACCCAACACCTACACCTTTAAAATGCCTGCTGCTGATGTGACCGTTACCGCAAAGTTTACGATTGTTAAGTATGGCATTGAAGTTGAGATGCTGGGCAAAGGCAAAGGCACTATCACATTTACTGATGGTGAGACCAATGATGAGACCCGCTTCGCGGCAGGTACAGCAGTTACAGCTACCATCACGCCGAATGGTACCACCTACGAATTGACCAAGGTGATGTATTATGAGGGCAATAAGGGCAAAGATGTTACGAATGATTTGAAGAACGGTTGCGAGTATACCTTCACTATGCCTGCAGACCATGTGAAGTTTGAAGCAACCTTTGAAGATTCTAGGCAGCCGGAACCGACTGCGGTAACGTCTACTGAACCCGAAACGCGCACCGCTCACGGTGCCGCTGAAAAGACCACCATTACCGCAATGGCTGTCTTTACCTGCACCGATAAGAACTGCGCAAGCGCACAGTTCGTGGATGCAACTGTAAAGCAGACCAGCGGCGTTACCACCGCTGCTGTTAACTTCAACGGCAAGGACTACACCGCCAAGTACGGCGAGAAGAACGGCTGGGTTGAAGAAAACGGCAAGAAGTACTGGTACGAAAAGGGCGTGAAGCAGGGTACCACCGGCCGCGGCAAAGAGATCTATGATCCCGATTCCGATGCCTGGTACTGGCTGGATGCTGTCCAGGGCGGCGCAATGACCGTCAACAAGGACGTTTACCAGGAATCCGCCGCCGGCCAGTGGGCTGATAAGCCCGATGGCACCGGCAAGTGGGTCCGTTACGATGAGAACGGCCACATGGTCAAGGGCTGGCAGACGACCGATAAGGGCACCTACTACTTTGACCTGATCACCGGCGCTATGGCTAAGGGCGCAGGCGATATTGACGGTGTACCTTGCGCATTTGACGAGTACACCGGTATCGCTCTGGACGGCCAGTGGCTGACCATCAAAGGCGCTGACTTCTGGTACGAAAAGGGCGTTCGCCAGGGCCTGGATGGCCGCGGCAAGGAAATCTATGACCCGGCTTCCGATGCTTGGTACTGGCTGGACGCCGTTGACCAGGGCAAGAAAGCCACCAGCAAGGATGTCTATCAGGAATCCGAAGCTGGCCAGTGGGCTGATAGGCCCGATGGTACCGGCAAGTGGGTCCGTTACGATGCACAGGGCCACATGATCAAGGGCTGGAGCGCTGACAAGCGTTACTATTTCGACCCGATCTATGGCACCATGGCTAAGGGCGATGCAGTCATCGATGGCCGCACTTATCATTTCGATAAGAACACCGGCGTTCTGCAGTAATCCCACAGCCTGAACAATGAGCTGTAACCCAGCCCATTAACCCCTAAATAGAAATGCCGCAGCAGATGTAACAGTCTGCTGCGGCATTTTTGTATTTGTGGGCATAGGTTCGGTGAAATATTTGCCAGGCCAGTAGGGCGGGGGACACCACCCTGCCGAAATACTGGGAACAATACACAATTTAAAAATTGCAATATACCTTGCTATGCCGTAGGGGGCGGCGTCCCCGACGCCCCGGAGGAGCGTATAAATTACAGGCCTTTTGTTGGTAACTGTACGGTAGGGCGGCCAGCCCATTGGCCGCCGGATGAGCCCAGTCACAAATCTCATTTATCAGGCTCTGCGCGAGGAACCACCCCTCACCGGCTTTCGCCGGAGCTCCCCTCTAAGGGGAGCCAGTATCTTACCTTATGATTGTGGTGGCTCCCCTGGAGGGGAGCTGGACGCGAAGCGGCCTGAGGGGTGGTTCCTTGCCGCAAACCTAAAGCAATCGAATCCAACGCCTTGGAACAGTCACTGCGCCCGCAGGCACCTTGCCCTGCCACAAATCCCATCACGACCAATCGGACAAGGCCTCGGAACGGTCAAGACCGTTCCCTACAGAACAAATTATAATGGGCAGCACACCCTTAAACAATCAGTAGGGCGGGTGACCCCACCCTGCCGAAAGCTAGGGCAACACCGCACAATTCCCGCCTGACGGCTTAAGCACCGCTCCGGCAGCTGCGGCACGGCATCTGCGTTGCCAAAATGC
>ERZ780162.2210-NODE-2210-length-12616-cov-7.079611_pt1 | contig 12616 bp, 8 predicted proteins | sample MGYA00511474_ERZ780162 | MGnify/ENA primary metagenome ERZ780162 (study PRJEB29588, sample SAMEA2143633) | human gut metagenome | biome: human gut; feature: human-associated habitat; material: faeces | place: Denmark | collected 2008/2010 ...
GTTGAGGCTGCTGGAACCTCGAACTACCTACTTAACAGAATTTAGAAAGGAGGCGCGCTTCCTCCCCCTGCATAAATGCAGGGGTTTCCGCGCCGAATTTCTATGAACTGTGGTTCGGACTGACGCGTCGACTGATGCAAGCACCATCGAGCAAACGTCTGCTTGAGATTCAATCCAGACTGGAGCAATGGTCGAAAGACTTGAATATCGTCTCGTTTGACTGGAAAGCGGCAGGCGTGGCCGCTAGGTTCAACTCTACTCTGGTACTGCGAGGTCGGATTCTGCAACAACCGGATATGTTCATCGCCGCCCAGGCGATTGCAAACAACCTGGTTTTGGTTTCACACGATCACCGGGCATTCGAAGGGCTTCAAAAAGAAGGTCTGCTTTGGGAAGATTGGTGTGCACGGTAATCTCATTACCGTGTTGTTCCGAGCTGGCAACATTCGAGTTTTATGAGCGTGGATATGGCAACCTCGCAAACCTGCGGTTTTGCGTTGTCGCCATTTCAGACTACAGGCGCTTTAACTGCACTGTTCTTCACAGTTTGATTTTTCAGCCAACCGTTTTCCAAAATTAAGCATTCAGAAGGCTAGTCCCAATTCTTTCTGTCGTCTCCATGGCCTTGCAGGGCGCTTCGTTCGAAACCAAAGGTTGCTCGAAGGAGGCGATGATCACCTTGGCATCTTCTCTGCCGAGAACGAACCTTTCGTTGCGCTCGATAACAGAGCAAGCGGCCTCAAGTGCCGCTTTTCTAATGAAGGCAGACAAAGACACACCTTCGTAGGATGCCGCCAACAGCAACACCTCTTTGTCCTCCGCTCGAAGCCGATATTGAGCTCGTTTCATCGCAGAGGCGCTGCCACTCATTGTTATCGCCCGGAACTTCCATTATCTGTATTCTGACTGCTATACGCCTTGCTTGTCCGATTCCTGCGCAATTAATCCGTCCGGCCCTTCGTTTGTGAAGAGTTCAAGCGCGATCGACTCCACGCGTTTGTCAAACGGAAAACAATCGTCCCAATCGCACATGACGCCGAGCTCGCCGCGCAGCATTTCTCGGATTTCGTCGTCCGTCAGATGTTGGGCAGAATTCCGACTCAACAGATTGCTGCGGATGATGAACGACTTATCTGTCTTGAGCTCGTCCACAACGGCTTTGGGCAAATCTCGGCGTTCGGAGAGTTCGCGGCGAACATCAAACGACTTGCTTTGCGCAAGCCGCGTGAGCAATTCCTCCTGAATACCTTGCTCGTTCCAATACGCCAGAGACGAGTGAACCGATACCGGCAGCCAGAAAATCGGCTCGTTGGGATCAATTTCGGGTGCATTGGTTCCGCTGTCAACTTTGACAAAACCGATGGCGAATACGTACTCGCCGATGCGTCCGTACGGGTTCGTGCAGGAAAGATTCTCTCGGCGACGCAGATGGGCCGTCTTCGGTGCAACGAAGTCGTTTTCTTCGATTCTTATCCGCAGCTCCTCGAGCGTCTCCCTCAGATCTCCATCGGGATCGTTGGCAAACGCTTCGACAAAAGTCTTGAGCTTGTCAATGACTCCGGCCTCAATCATGTCCTCCGAGAAACCGCTGAAGTGCACAAGGTTTTGGAACAACTGAGACTTGATCGCCTCATCGCGCTTGACGAAGGCGATGAGCTCTTCAACATTGAGCTTGAAAAGGTTCTCAGGATTCTTTGCAAGCACGTTGCAGACGTCGAACCCGTGATCTTTGGCAAGCAGTCGCACGGCTTCTTCGGAAAGACCGTGACCGGCAGCGGCAATCTCGCGCATCCAGACGTCGGTGTGTCGAGCCAGGCGATCAAAGAATGCGGATGCCTCTTTGACAACGATTGAGGCCGCGTTCTTGTTTTGCACTCGTGACATCAGACTGCCGGCCTTTTCGGTCTTGAGCGGGCAGATGAAGAAGTCCTCGAGCGTATCGAGCGAAAGTTTCCCCTCTTTTCTGCGGCCGCCGAACAGTGCAAGCAAAGACACCGACTCGAGCTTGTCCGCTATCTCGTAGAAGTTGTGGCGTCGGACTTTGCGCAACATGAATTCACGTGGGAAAAATCCCATTTCTTGACTCCTTGCTGCCGATCGTTTGGCAGCCAAAGTTCGTTTTGCGGTTTACCTCACAGGACTATGTTGGATTGGCCAGGCTTCAAATATCCCTTGAAAAACGCCAAGGCTTGATTGCCCAGCCGATCTGCTTGCTTCAGCCCCCAGGTCATGAAGTCAGCCGCAGTCTGTCTGTCAGACGGTACGACCGGTGTTTCGGCAACGCGGGCAAGGCAACCGAGAAGTTGTCTCATCTGCCAGGTAGCGGACCTATCAAAAGGAACATTGGTCGTAGCCTTGGAACGTGCATTGCTGATCTTGGAGTGAACAAGTCCTGCTAATACCGGATAACGCTCGGCGATAGCCTGCAATTCCTGCTCGTTGTTGCCAATCAGCCAGCCGCGTTGTCCTCCCCTCAATGTGACTTGAAATGCTCCTCGCAAGGTGTCGTTTGCTTCGTCACAAAAGACGTAGCTCCTCCAATAGTCCTGTTTGTAGCGGCCTTCGCCAATCGGTGTCGAGAAGATGTCAAAACCATCAGGGGAGCATTGTTCTCGACAGTATTCCTGCATGATCGCCAGTGCTTTGTCGACCAGGAAGTCCGTGCAGATCACGAAATCACGAATCGAGCACTCAATGAGACCGGCCTCCGACGTTACTCGGCACTTGAGCAAATCCTGAATGCCGTCGGAGCAGTGACACACCGCGTTAAGAAGCGAAAACGGATTGACACACTTATCGGCTTTGAATGTCTTCACAAATCCCCAATAGTCATCGTGGTCGTCGTCCTCGTCGCTGTCCCATAGTTCGTGAACCTCAATGCATCGGAAACAATCGACCGCTGCGTAGAAGTCGAGCGCCTGCTGTTGTTTCTCGTGCGGGAAATGGATAAGCACCTCATGGTGTTCATCGTCACAATCGCCGTAGAGCTTCAGGAAGAAATCCGTCCGCGCCTTTCCGTTTTCAACAAAGATCGGGTATTCAGCTCGGATGTCATCCACTTTGAGCGTGACGCCGTGCACACGGAACTTTTGATTGCGAAAGTCCTCAACTTTGAGGTTCTCGCCTTCGACGATATGCATCACAGGCTCGTACTTGGAGTTCAGCGCCTTCATCAGGTCATCGACATTGGTAAACCAAGGCATTTTCTCTTTCCCGGCTATGCCGGCTCCTCTCTTCTCATAACCGTTCGCTCGCATGAGCTGACGGTGTTCAAATATTTCGTTGACGGAGATCGTAAGAGTGGATGCGACAGACTGCGTCGCATTGCAACGAAAGCAGCGATCAGGTAAAACAATTGCACATCAATAGATCAACGAACGCTCCGTGCGTCAGTCGTTGACGCACCGAGACTTATTCTGCACTTGTCGAATTTCACGAAATAAATAATGAGAAAGTGCAGTATGTCTGATCGCGCCACGTCTTTGAACCTGAACAATTCCAACATCGGGCACTCCGTCGTCAATCTTTGGATGCTGCGATTGCTGTGCAACGGTGACTTGTGGGCAAAAGTAGCCCGCAACGACATGTACTCCCACGACGCCTTGCCGAAGTTCTTCTGGGGACTCAAACTTCGTCGTCACCTGCATCTGGGAGCATTGATTCTCAACAATGAGAAGTTCTTCAAAACCGGCGCCGTCAAAGACATCAAAGCTGTTACAGACGTGGAGATGGAACTCGATGAAGATGCTATCATTGCTCCCGAAAAGTGCATCCGATATTTGATCGAAGAAGTCTGGCCTCAATACAACTTTATCGACGGATTGATGCCTTTCCTGACGGTGCAGCCCCGTCATCCGGAGACCATCGGCGCATACTGCCGCCCTTTTCTCGGCCATCCGTTTACCGCCAAGTTGTTGGAAAACGGCATGCCGCGTGCCCTGAGCCGTGAACTGCGATATTTGGAATCGGCCTGCTCCGACGAACTCTCCGCTTTACCTGAAGCCTTTGCCGCCAACCTTCGTCTGCTTCAGGAGAACTTCAAGCTCTCGGATCTGGAAACCCGCATTCTCGCCTTCGTCTACTGTGCGCGTGATGTGAAGCTCGTCAACCGACTGCTGTGCGATCTGTTCGACTACGGAGAGCAAGGAATGACACTCGTCATCGATACGCTCTCTCTGGCTCTGAACGCTGATCGCGAAGACGTCAAGAAGGCCCTTACCGCCGAAGGAAAGCTTGTTTCCATCGGTCTTCTGGATTACGGAGAATCGGGCGACGAATTTTGCGAGCAGATTGTTCCGGGTGCCGTGCTGTCTCCTTCAACCTTAAGCGTGAAACTGTCCTTGTCCAAATTGCTCCAGGAGTCGTTTTTGCCGGCACCCGAACCGACCTTGAGCGTCGAACACTTTCCGCATCTGCCGATCGTGAGCCGCGTGCTTCTTCCCTACCTCAAGTCTGCCGTAGCCAGCGAGCGCAAAGGCGTCAACATCCTCTTCTATGGACCTCCGGGTAGCGGCAAAACCGAACTCACGCGTGTCATTGCCAAGGAATTGGGTCTCACCGGGTACGAAGTGCAGTTCGCCGAAAAGGAAACGCGAAAGAAAGAAGAGCGTACCTCGCGACTGAAGTTCTGGAAGGCTGCGGGCAACGTCCTTTCGCAAACCAACACCAATCTTTTGGTGATCGATGAAGCCGAAGACGTCTTCAATGACTTGGGATCGTTCTTTTTCAGCGGACGCACCAACAAGGGTGAAATCAATCGCCTTCTGGAAGAAAATCCGGTCATCACGCTTTGGACCGCCAATTCGATTCGCAACATTGATCCTGCCATGCTGCGGCGCTTCAATATTGTGATTGAGGTGAAGTCACCGGGGCTTGCCTACCGGCGCGAGATGATCAGCGAAGCGTTTGATCATCGCCTCTCTAAAGCCACGACGGAGCGACTTGCTTTGACGGAAAACTTGTCCAGCGCCGTGATCCACTCGATTTCTGAAATCGTCCGCGAAACGGGCAAAACGTCCGTCGCTCCGACAGAAGACGAGATCATCGAGATGGCCGACCAGATGCTCAAGGCACAGCACATGGGGCGTGTGGTTGACAACAATACGATGCTGCCGGAGCTCTACAAACCGCAGTTCGTCAATTCCGAACTGGACCTGAATCACCTTCTCGAAGGTCTGCGTTCTGCCGGCTGCGGGCGTCTTTGCATCTACGGGCCTCCGGGCACGGGTAAGTCGGCTTATGCGGCCTACGTCGCTCAGGAACTCGGCATTCCGCTGATGCGCAAAACCGGTGCGGAACTCACGAGCTGCTACGTGGGCGTAACGGAAAAGCTCATTGCCGACGCCTTTGAGACGGCGCAGCGCGACGGTGCTCTGCTTTTGCTCGATGAGGTGGATTCGTTCCTTCGTGATCGCCAGGCGACTCGGTACAGCTGGGAAGTGACGGCCGTCAACGAAATGCTGGCTCAGATGGAACGCTACGGCGGTTACTTCATCGCAACCACGAATCTGAAGGACGACCTGGATCCGGCTTGCCTGCGGCGTTTTGATCTGAAGACGAAGTTTGACTACCTGCGCCCCGAACAGGCCGTGGCGATGGCCAAGGCTTATGCGGGCAAGCTTGGTTTGACTGATGGCGTCGAAGCGCTTGGCCGTGTGGCCGACTTTGGGAATCTGACGCCCGGAGACTTTGCGACCGTGGGCCGTCAGGCGGCGTTCAGGAAACTTTCCGGGGCCGAAGATTTTGTCGAGCGTTTGGCTGTCGAGTCGAACTTGAAAGCTGCAGGGATGGGAAATCCGAAGCGGTGGATTTTGTAGTCTTTCCCTTGAACAATCTTAGGAAGTAAGGCTCGATGCATTGGATTTCACCGGTTGCATCGAGCCAGTCTTCTTAGAAGAAGTAGTTAACGGTTGCCATTCCGGAAATAGCGTCACGTTCACCCTGCCATCCGCGGAACTGCATATCAAACTGCCACGGGGAAGAGTCGCTGGGGCGGACACTGAGGCCGGTTTCGACAAAAGCGCTGAAGCCACCCAGGTCAGACGTCCGGGCAGGCGCATTTGCCGCGATCATATCGCTCTCAGCGTCAAATTCGTATTCACCTGCAAGACCGAACATAAAACTGACATTCGAGTAATTCCAATTCACACGAGTCCCGATGCGGAAACGATTGCTCGAAATACTGTCGAATTCGTACGTTTCATCGAGGTCTGTAATCCGGAAACTGTCTGAATCCGTATAGGTATAGAAATACTTCGCGTAGCTGTCGAGTTCAAGACCGGACATGGGTTGCGCAATAAAGCCCGCTCCGACATGGAAACCACCATAGAAGGATGTCGTGTCCACATCGTAGAACGTACCGTCGCCGTTCATCAGCCCGCGACGAAGATCACTTTTGAGTTCGCCTGCTCGAATCGAACCCTCGACATACAGCAGCGATGGCGTCATAAGGCGCATCGCCACCCCCGCACCTATATACTGCAAATCTCCGTCAGTTCGGAAACTAATGCCGAGCCGGCTATTGTTCGTCCGGTAATTGCCTTCACCGTATTCGACAAAGGCGGCACTGGTCAAATTACCGAAATCTGTCTGACTGAGCGCACGCACACCAACCAAGAAATTCCAACCATTTATTTTGATGGAGCTTGAAAGATCGTAGTCGCTCTTCGTGCCTTCGGCAGTCGCAAACGTCTGCAATCCATATCTTTCACGCTTGTTGATGAAACCCTGGAATACTCGATCGAGAAGGTCCGTACTCTGATTCACAAAAGCGGCTGCTGCAAGGCGGCTGTCGCCGACGAGGACTGTTTGCGAAGAACTTTCAGTCTTATCGACCGTATAGGTAACTTCGTTCTCACCAAAGCGTATGGTCCCATCGAAATCAATAGCTGTTCCCGCCGTACTGGAAAGCTTCTTTTCGTCGGGAACATCCGGATCTGCATAGGTTATGCCGTTTTCCGCCTCTACCAATGTGATGGTGCCCCCTTTGGCTACAGCCTCGGCATCAACGAAGCTAAGGGATCCTTCAGCAAAAGCATCTTTTTTGAGTATTGCGTCTTCTTTGACCGTAAGAATAGCGTCGTTGCGTTCCCACGTTTGCTGGTGCAAGTTCACGCGATCAAACGCAAGCACACTGCCCCGTGATTCTGTTCCAAGACTAAGAATCGAACCGCTGTAACCGTCAAATGTCAATGTTGTCTCGGAAAGTCCTTTGAAAGAGCTGAGAGAAATGTTGTGAGAAAGCAATCTGGCTTCAGACAGATCGGAGTCACCAAGAACAGTAATACTGCCGCTCCCTGAAGTAGTCTTACTACTACCCCCGAACACGGCTACTTTTCCCTTCACAGTACTCGAGTCAATAATCACAGACGCGTTTTTCACCTCGCCAACAGCGTACGCACCAACGATGGAAGTCGCCTCGACATTACTGCCTTTTTCAATGCGAATGAAATTGTTTTCAGCACTGCCTTTTTCAGAACGGCCTCCAAAAAGATCCGCACTTACATCAAGATCTGAATCTGATATGAGAATACTATTGCCGTTTGCTTCTGCATCTTGTACTGTAGTTAACCCACCAAAGATCTTTGCGGCGTACCCACCAACTGTAACGTTTGCATCTATGAATTTCAATTGACTATTCATCACAGATGCATGATTGCTCATCGTTCCACCGATTTCACCTGACGATCCATTATCAACAGTGAATTTACCCTTGATCGTCAGTATTCCATTATCAACTGATTCAAATTTGATCTGTTTATTTGTAGCGTAACCAGTATATTGAGCAAACACTTGAACGCCGTCATATTTGGATTTTGTGATGTCAACATCAACCAGCTCCAATTCATTTCCTGAAATCTTACCGAAAACTTTACCTCCACTTATATTAGCTCCGTAAATCTCCGAGAAAGTACTGTTCTTGGCAACAATTTTATTATTTACTACGTTCAGACCTTCCAGAGTACCGCTGGCCTCTGCTTGAGACGAACCAGAAACACCCGAAACCCTTTTAATTGTGCTTCCTTCGATCTCAAGATAGTTTTTATCAACTGTACCGCCAACCTTCGTAGCTGAAACAACGGCAACATCACCGTCATGAATCAGGTTCGTGACGAACATCTGGTTATTGCAAATTTCGGCCTGGTTAGAGCCGTACGCAGGAACTCGTACCTGCCCGATTTCGCTCCCGTCTTCGGACTCTTCGAACCTCCATGTCGCTTTGGTTTGATTGACGTGAATAAAATGAAGATGACTATCAGATTTCGCAAACCCTTTCGAGTTGTGCCCATCAACAGTCAAAACGTTATCCTTTACAGACATTTCGTTCGAACCTTCAGCACTTATGGCCATAAATGAGTGCTTTATTGGCTCGGCACCTTCTGCAAGATCTAGAGTAAAGGTATTACCTACTACAGTTGCATTGTCTGTACGATGGAAAAAAACTCCAGCGATAAAATCATCTGTAGCAGGCGTATAACCCTGCGTGGAAATTGAGAATGTTTTTTGAGATATCTGATCTTTGTAAACGACCATGGCCTGATGCTTAGCGGTATAGTCGTCACCTGTACATTCGATCAAATCAGGATTATAAACGTTAAGTTCGTAATCGGCAGCAACCGCTGACGAACTCCACAAAGAATTAGCAAGAAATAACCCTGTTACGATCTGGGCTAGTTTCCTATACGGGGGGGGGGGGGGGGGTAATCAATGAAGCGGCGCGATCCATATCAGATCGAAAAGTTTTATATTCCATCTTTGTATTCCGTTTGGAAGGCATAGAGTGTTACGTATCAGACATTTGCAAATTTTAGCGTAGACGTAATCAAATTACGAATTTTTGGCCTTCTATCGATCGTCACCGTCTTATTTTTCGCGAAGAAACTGCGTTTTATACCTGATCAATCACAATCAACCTACAAACAGAAACGGACAAATTAGCTCTACCTCATTGTCGCCACCAACCTCAAGGTCAGCGCAATTAATAATCCGGAACCGAAGGTACAGTGGCGAAATGGTGTTGATTGCTGCAGAATGCTCAAGGAGTATTTAATTATGTAACTTCAATAAACCACAATGGGCTCACGAGTTACAGGTCACTATCAGCTCTTACTCAACGAGCGCGAAGCTGGCGTTCCTTTCACCTCGGGGTGGCTACGAGCGAAAGGAATCACTCCGGCGCTCGCTTCCTATTACGAGAGAAACGGCCTGTTGCAGCGCCTTGGCCGAGGCTTACTGCCTAACCTAAGGTAACAATAGAAGTATCGGGACTGTTGTCGAGCATTCAATCCGCAATACCGGGCTTTCATGTGGCAAGCCGCAGCGCCCCGGCCTGTTACGGAATCAATCACAACCTTTACGCCAGACCACAAACCATCGTTTGAGGATCAAAACCACGAGCGATCCCCAAATGGGTGAGTACTCGCTTCAATATCCGCTATTCGACTGCCGATCTTTTCGAAATTGAAAGCGAGGCTGATGATCTCGCCACGAGACCGATCAACCCACTGCAGCCCCAAGCAGTGCAGTGCTCGTGCCCGGAACGGGCTTTGATGGAAATGCTTTATGAGTTGCCACTCCTGGATTTTGAGGAATTCCAGAATTTGTTTGAACTCTTGCAAAAGTTCTGGCGATGTTGCTCAAGTCATGCCGAAGCATCAAGGTGGTGCATCTTTTCGCTAAGTTCGCAACGGGAGCGGGAATGCTTGATGTCGATGATCTCTATTGCAAATCGGGCATCAGCACAGGATCGGCAGCTCGATGGAGTGTTACCGTTGGTGAGGGCCGAAAGTTAACAACAAAACCGCTGAGATTGCATTAAGAATTCTGAGTACTTCCGTACCACTTCATTGCCTCGAAGGAAAACTCCAATTGATTTTTCCAGCCGTAAAAAGCTGAGAATTCGCCAGTCGAGAATCGGAAGACGTTGGTTTTGTGCGAAACCGACCCCGCTCTTTACCTAATGCCGTAGGCCGGAAAGAACTTCACAAATTCGCCACTGGTTTTGGCAACGTGTCCATTGAGGTTTGGGCCATCGTGATCTCTCGAGAAGTAGAATGCTCGCACCTTGTTCCGGAAACGCCATGTCGCTTGCCTACGTTCCACTTCATTCGTTACGAGTCGCTTTCGTTGCCGCTACCTGTGCGCTCGTCGGATCTTTCGTCTCCCCGGCCTCATTCGCCTGGGACCTGACGATCCTACACGTCAACGACGTCCATTCGGCGGCGGCCGGCGTCAACGACCGCGGCCCCGTCTACGATGACACCGATGCCGTCGGCGGGCTGGCACGCGTAACGGCATTTGTAGCCGACGAGAAAACAAAAGCGAAGGCCCAAGGCGCAGCCGTACTGGCGCTCGATGCCGGCGACTTCTGGCAGGGGACTCATTTTTTCAGAACGGGCGGCATGCCCTGGGCACGGGAAGCCATGAGACGCATGCCCTGGGACGCGGTGACACTCGGCAATCACGAATTCGACCTAGGATGCGAAACACTTGCCCGGTATGTGAAGGCCCTTCCCTTTCCGGTTCTCGCCGCGAATCTTGAAAAAAATCCCGCCTGTCCGCTCTCAACCGCTCCGCTTCCTGCAACCGTCGTAAAGGACTTCGGCGGCGTCAAGATCGGCATCATCGGTCTGGCCAACGACGAAGGCAAAGACATTTCCGAAGCCTGCCCTGAAACGAATTTTGCCGACCGCGCTGCGGCGCTTGGACGTGCCGCAGCGGAACTTGAAAATGCGGGCGTGACGCACATCATCGCTGTGACGCATGTGGGCTACGAGGCCGATCAGGCGCTTGCCCGCGCCATTCCGACCATCGACGTGATCGTCGGAGGCCACACCCACAGCGTTCTTGGTGATCACCCGCATTCAGAAGGCCCCTACCCGACCGTAATTCCGCATGACGACGGTTCAAAGACGCTCGTGGTGCAAGCGGGTCGCTCGACGCGCTATCTCGGAAGGCTCTCTGTTTCTTTTGACAATGCGGGCCGCATCGTGCAGTTTAAGGGCGACCTCGAAGAACTCGTACCGCGCCTTCGTCGCGACGAGGCGATGCATGAATTCGTTGTTCAGTCGCTTGAAGCCATTCGAGCCGATCAGAAGCGTTTCGTGGGCGTCAACACGTCGACGCTTCCCGACGGGCTCGATCCCTGTCGAGAAGGCGACTGCCTCTCGGGAATGGCAACTGCCGACGCGTTTCTCGCCTGGGGCCGGTCAAGAGGTGCGGTTGCAGCGATATTAAACGGCGGCGCCATACGGGCCGCCATGCCGATCGGTCCGGTCCCCTACGCCGATCTTCTCGACGGGAACCGTATTCAATTGGCCGACGTCTCGGGCGCGGTGCTTCGGGAGGCTCTCGAACACGGCATCTCGGAGCCTGACGTAATCTGCCCGCGACTCCTGCAAACTGCGGGGCTCCGTTATCGACTCAATCCTGCTGCACCCGTGAGGCAACGCATCGTGTCCGCTGAAATACACACGAAAGAAGGAACCTGGGAGCCGATTCTGCCCGAGAACGTTTATCGCATAGTCACGATCTCCTACCTTCTGGGCGGAGGCGACCATTTTTCGATGCTCGGGCAACACGCCAGGATTCTGGAAACCGGCCCACTGGAAGTCGACGTTCTTGAAACTTATCTTCATGAAAAACAGGACCAAGACAATCATCTGCCCACTCCTGTACCAGGGCGGATCATCGGGATGCCAGTCCGTTGAGGTTGGGCAGGATCAAGTGTTTCAGGTACTTTTCGCGTCGGAAGGTCACTGTATTGACCGAGAATCTTCTTTGTTCGAGGCAGACTTCTTGTAGCTCGATTGTCATTTACCTGACTTAGCAACATTGCTCTTCTTGCAACGGATCCAGCTGTTGAGCCGATAAACACATGGTCCTCAGAAGTGGAAGTTCCTCTTATTTTTGAAGCCAATTCAAAACAGGTACAGCAATCAAGGTGCACACCATCGCAAAGATGGCAACCAAACAACCGGCTCCGTCCGGATCGGAAGAGTCGCTTTTTAGCTTGGTCATCAGGAAGAAACTCAAACTGCCGATCACTGCCAAAACCGCAATCCCTGCCCAACCCCATAAAAACATGACCAGAACAAAGGTCACCAGTGTCGACACACAACCTCCTTTACGCATTCAGAAGGCTGTTATACGCCCTGATGCGTCCAACACTGTCGCACGCGGATTCAGTCAACAGCGAATGGCGTTACAAGGCAGCTCTTCTTGCCGCAGCGACTGATAACGGAGCGCACTTGACATAGCAACTCCGCATCTCTGTGATGCGCTCTATGGCGGTGGTATCGGTCAACCTTTAGCCACTGATAGTAGCCGCTAGTACTCTCAGCAGGGCGGTAGCCTTTCGAACACTGATGAGTTTTTTCGCCCGATGAGTTTGCTGTCCAAACAAGTCTTTAAAAAAAGCGTACTTCACTTGGGTAGCGTTGCAAAGTACGCTGCTGCTTTTTTAAGAAGTCGATTTCGGCCTGTTGCTGGCGAACCTGCAGGCGCGATCGTTTGAGTTCTTCAAGCTCATTGCGTTGTTGTTCAGGCATACGAGCTTGTGCTGTGGTAACCCAGTGGCTGAGTGTCTTGGGGTTAACTCCCAAAGCTTGAGCAACCT
>ERZ780162.2211-NODE-2211-length-12607-cov-3.263703_pt1 | contig 12607 bp, 16 predicted proteins | sample MGYA00511474_ERZ780162 | MGnify/ENA primary metagenome ERZ780162 (study PRJEB29588, sample SAMEA2143633) | human gut metagenome | biome: human gut; feature: human-associated habitat; material: faeces | place: Denmark | collected 2008/2010 ...
CCCTGTTCAGTGCGCTGACACCGCCGCTGGTCACGGACTGGCCATAGCCGAGGGCGTTTCCGATGGCAACAACCTGTTCGCCCAGTTCCAGATCATCGGAATCTCCGATGGTCGCGATCTTGATATTATTCAAAGTTTCTTCGGGAATGTCGGAGAGCTTTACCGCTACCACGGCAAGGTCGTTGTTGACATCGGTGCCCTTGATCTCTCCGGCGACGGAACTCTGATCCACAAATCCCACGGAGAGGCTGTTCGCGCCCTCAACGACGTGATTATTTGTCGCAATCAGCAGTTCTGAATCATTTTTTCCCACGATCACGCCGGTCCCGGCTCCTTCCACCTCATACTGCATGGTGCCGCCGAAAAAGCTCCGCATTTCCTCTACTGACATGGTGGAGATGGTGACTACGGATGGCATGGCATTTTTGGCAACCTCTACGACAGTGCTTCCTTCATCGGAATTTACAACCTGTATGGTACTGGTCTGGGGAATATTGGCATTGCTCCCGTCCGTACTTTCAGGGCTGTAGATTTTATTGCCCAGAAGGTTTACACCATACATGGTGCCGCCGGCAATCAAACCGAATACAAGTGCCATTGCTACCAGAAGTCCCCATTTCTTTTTGATGGACATAGGCTTTTTTACTTCTTCACTCATGATGTTTCCCTCTTTTCTTTTGTAAATTTCCGCGTTGACTGTTTGCGGTTTTGTACTCTATAATGATAGAATCGCGGGGGGAAAATGGAAAGAAACGATCGTGCCAGAAATTGTTAAAGTTGTGCCATACGACAGGAGAAAGTTTATGGGCTGCAAAACTTTGATCGTGGATGAAAACAGGATGGAGTCCCACCGCTATCAGGAAGGAGAGCTCCCTGTATTACGTCTGAAAAATTCTCTGGATGATTACCAGAAGGGGGAGATTGCCTGCCACTGGCATTCGGAGTTCCAATTCGGGCTGCTTTTAAAAGGAGAGCTGGAATATTATCTTCTGCAAGATCCTGCCTCCAGGCTTCAGCGCATCATAAAGCCGGGGGACGGCTTCTTTATCAATTCCAGAGTGTTCCATGGCTGCAGGCAGATGATGAGGGGTACGGAAATCTTTACTTTCGGGATGCTGCCGGGCTTTTTTATCAATCCCGTCTTCGGGAATATCTATCAGAAGATCGTCCTGCCGGTCCTTCATTCCCATGTGACAGGTTTTTTCCTTTTCCAGGAGAAAAAGGAAGATGCAGGGATGCTGGATCTTTACCGTAAATTCCATAAACTGAACCAAAAGGACAGGGATTTTGAGCTGAGCAGCCTCGAGTTGATCTGCGGGATATGGAAGGAACTGCTTCACAGAATCCACCGTCAGACAGACTTTGCATCAAATTGCAATTTTGATTTTACCCAGGCATTCCGGATACAGAAGATGCTGGAATTTATCCAGAAGCATTACCCGGAACCCATAACCGTGAACCAGATCGCCGAGGCAGGGGGGATCAGCAGGCGTGAGTGCTTCCGCTGTTTTCGCGCGGTCATCAACCAGGCGCCCACCGAGTATCTGAATCAGTACCGGCTGACCATGGCGGCCCAGCTGTTAACGGTGGGCGGCCAGTCCCTTGCCCGCGTCAGTGAGTCCTGTGGTTTTGAAAATTTCAGTTATTTCTGCAGGCTTTTTAAGAAAAAATATCATATGTCGCCCGGGCAGTTCAGAAATGGGGATGTAAAGGTAAATTGATCCTTATCCCCGCAGGTAAGGCAGTAAAATCAATGGGTTTACAAATCTGAAAGGCGCTTACTACACCATATTATTCCGTATAATCGTTTTGAACGGAGATACTGAAAATGCGTCTGATTTCAGCTATCAAAGTTCAATTTTAGCATTTCAAGAAAACGTTCTGAAATTGGTGTGAAAACTTGATACTTTTTCCAGATCAGGTATATGTTTGTCTCGAGTCTCGGCGCAAGGGGACGGAAAACCAGCCCACTATCCGGGCTTGTATTTATGATATGCTCAAACGTCAGAAGATATCCAAGCCCCTCTTTCACAAAAAGAGAGCCATTATAAGAAAGACGGAATGATCCTTCGAGATGCAGTTGGTCAATGCGGTTATTGCACCACTTTGTGATATCATTGTGCCAGCCCTGCTCTGAGCAGAACAGAGGTAAGCCAATTAAGTCCTCCATGCGGATCGTTTCTTTTTGCGCCATAGGGCAGCTGGCTGGCATAACAACGCCCCACAAATCGGAATCCGGAAATTTGAGAGAATGATACCTGGATGTGTCGGGCTCTTGAGCCAGCACTGCAAAATCAATGATTCCTTTGTTCAGCTTTTCAGTGACCTGTTCGGTATCGCCACTGGTAATATGGTAACGTAAATCAGGGTATATGTTTTTGAGCGTTCGGATCACCGCGGCAATACGGCGGATTTGATAGGATTCTGCCAGCCCTAAGAAAATTTCTCCGCCAGATAGATCATCCAGTGTGTGAAATTCTTCCGTAATTTTGTCCGCCATCCTGACCAAATCTTCCGCACGTTTTCTTAGCAAAACCCCTTCTTCTGTAAGTTGTATGCTGAAGCTGTGCCGAATAAATAGCTTTTTTCCCAATTCGTCTTCAAGAGATTTTAATTGTTTGGAAAGTGTCGGCTGGGTAACATGAAGTAATTCTGCCGCTCGTGTCATGTTTTCCTCTCTTGCTGCTGCAAGGAAATATCTCATCGTTCGCAGCTCCATATCGTTTTCCTTTCTGATATGCCAAAAAATTATTTCATGATATAAATTATAGCCATTAGCGCAAAAAATGGCAAGGACTTAAAATGAAAACAGGGAGGTGGTCTTACGGATGATTTGATTCAAAATCTCAAAGATGCAGGCTGCGGGGAAGCAGAAATCGCAGATGTGTGTAGACTTTATGAAAACGGGCAGATTCAGGACGCTGTGAAAAAGCTGCGAAGGCATCGCTGCGGTTTAATGGATACCCTGCACAAAAGTCAGGAACGTGTTGACTGCCTGGATTATTTAGTAAGAAACATGGAAAAAGAAAAACGGTTACGAACAACGGGAGGTAAATAAAATGGAGAACACCTTAAACATGGTACAGGAATGGGATAAGACATTCCCTCAAAGCGACAAGGTCGATCACAGCAAGGTCACTTTTCACAACCGCTACGGCATCACGCTGGCGGCTGATCTGTACCGGCCCAGGAACGCTGAAGGCAAACTGGCGGCGATTGCCATGTGCGGCCCCTTTGGTGCGGTCAAAGAGCAGTGCGCTGGGCTATACGCGCAGACATTGGCAGAACGGGGATTTCTGACGATTGCGTTTGATCCCTCTTTTACAGGGGAAAGCGGAGGAAGCCCCCGGTATATGGCTTCCCCGGATATTAACACGGAGGACTTTCAGGCTGCGGTAGATTATCTGTCGCTTCGAGCAGATGTGGATCCGGAGAGGATCGGTATCCTGGGTATCTGCGGATGGGGTGGTCTGGCGCTGAACGCCGCCGCCTTAGATACGCGCGTGAAGGCTACGGTTGCATCTACGATGTATGACATGGCCCGTGTCAACGCCAATGGCTACTTTGACGCCGAGGACAGCGAGGAAGCCCGCTACAACAAAAAAGTCGCATTGAACGCACAGAGAATTAGGGATTACCAATCCGGCGAATATGCGCTGGGCGGCGGTGTGGCGGAGGTTGTGCCGGAAGATGCCCCGTTCTATGTGAAGGACTACCACGACTACTACAAGACGCAGCGCGGCTACCATCCCCGTTCGCTCAATTCCAACGGCGGCTGGAACGTGACCGGCTGTATGTCTTTTATGAACCAGCCGATTTTGATGTACAGCCACGAGATACGTTCCGCCGTGATGATTCTGCATGGGGACGCGGCCCATTCCTTCTACTTCGGCAAAGATGCCTATGACAATATGATGAAAGGAAACCCCAACCCGGAAAACAAAGAACTGCTTGTCATTCCCGGCGCAACGCATACGGATTTGTATGACGGCGGCGGAAAAGATGCCATTCCGTTTGATAGGCTGGAAACTTTCTTTAGAACCTATTTGAAATAACAAAACATGACAGGAGAAATATTGTCCGATGCAATGGCGTATCAACCTGTCATAATCTGAAATGAAACAAGGGGCGCTGCTTTCCATTTGCTGAAGCGGCGCCCCACTTTATAACTATGGGAGATAAGGCACAGAACACAGAAAGTTCACAATTTTATTAGCACTCACCTCTTGACAGTGCTAATAGCAGGTGTTATATTACAGCTAGAACAAAGGAAAGGGGTACAGAAAAGAGGAAACCGAAAAGGTTCCAGGAATTCGTACCGCCGCCGGAGTTCAAGAAAATCAAAAGAAAATCTAATTCAAAAAGGAGAGATGACTTATGTTAGTACCCAGCGTTTTTGGTGAAGATTTATTTGATGATTGGATGGATTTTCCGTTTACTACAGCTCCGTCAGCAAGAATGATGAGAACGGATGTGAAAGAGACAGATAACAGCTATGAGCTGGATATTGATATGCCTGGTGTTGATAAAGGTGATGTAAAGGCCGAATTGAAAAACGGCTACCTGACCATCAGTGCTTCGGCCAATAAGAACAATGATGAAAAAGATAAGGATGGTAAGTACATCAGGAAAGAGCGTTACAGCGGCTCCTGCAGCAGAAGTTTCTATGTAGGCGATGCTGTGAAGCAGGATGAAGTAAAAGCCAAATTTGAAAATGGCACTCTGAAGGTGACGATCCCGAAGAAGGAAGAGAAACCTGCCGTGGAAGAGAACAAGACCATTGCCATTGAAGGGTAATGAGTGAAGCATGACCGACGGCGATGAACCGTCGGCCTTGATGAAAAGCGATAGTATCCCCGGACCGGTTTCCGGATCCGGTTCTTATAGATAATTTTGAATGTTTCTGCCGGGAGGGTTTATCCCGAACGGCTTTCGATAGATTTAGTTGAAGACTTGAATTTTCAGACAGATTGGAGGAATGATTTATGTGGTTTGATGATATGTTTGATAATTTCTTTGATGACTGGTTTACCCCTTATTACACCTATTATGATCCGAAGTACGAAAAGAAGCTGAGTAAAGCTCTGAAGAAAGAGATCAGAAATGATACCTCGGTTGCCAGAAGGGCAGCCCGGATGATGAAGACCGATGTGAAGGAAAAGAACGATTGCTACGAAGTTGAGATTGACCTTCCCGGTTACACGAAGGATGAGGTTAAGGTAGAGCTGGACAACGGCTATCTGACCGTGACTGCGGAGAAAGGCGAAGAACCTGAAGACAACAGCAAAGTCCTTCGCAAGGAGCGTTACACCGGCTATTGCAGCAGAAGCTTCTATGTGGGAAGTGATGTGGAACAGTCTGACATTAAGGCAAGCTTCCATCATGGCACTTTGAAACTGGTCGTTCCTAAGAAAAATGCGGAAGCCACTCCTGCAGTGGAAGAAAATAAATACATCTCTATTGAATGATATACGAAAGGGCGGTCCTGATACCGTCCTTTTTTGTGTCTTCAACTTATAAACAGGATCACAAGTTGTTTCCCTTTCCCGCTGACATAATTTTCCTTTTGCAACGTCATTTCCCAACATAGTCTTCGGCTTCAGCCTTCGGAAGGTTGAACTGCTGCATGATCCCGGAAATGATGGCCGCGTCATCTACCCCTGCCTGGCGGAGCAGATCGACGGCTCCTTTGATCCCTTCGGAAAGTCCTTCCTTTTTGCCTTCGGCGAAGGTGTTAAAATAATTTCTGTCCTCAAACTTACTCATTGCCATGCACCTCATTTCTTATATGGTTTCAGGTATTATACCACTTTCTCAGGGAAAGTTGAAGAAAATACCGGATTTTTTGTGCCAAAAGACATGAAAGCGGGTTCCGCGTTTGGCGTACGGAAAACTGATGTTAGTTCATCACTTAATGGGGACATATTTCGATTTTAAAATAAAATATTTCTGTTTAGAATACTTAAAATAATGGATGTAATATCTTCGGACGTTTTATGATCTTTCTTGCTTAGCCATTGGCGGAGCAAAAAGTAAGTGCCGCCTGAGAGAAAAGTGAAAAATAGTTCCTGGCTTTCTGCATCAAAGAATTTTAGATTTTCCGTGCCATAAATATTTTGGTAGAGAGTATGGAACATATCTGTCCATTCCGTGTCGGAATTATAGCAGATAAACAGGGAAACCAATTCGGAATTTTGCTGTAGATAGTCAATGATCAGTGTCAGATCTTTTTCTGTCATAGGCTTTTTTAAGGAATTTTGCATTTCTTCAACAAAATCAGCCTGCATTTCCTTCAGGAGATCAGCAGGAAATTCATAGTGTCGGTAAAATGTAGTGCGGTTGATGCCGGACTCATTGCATAGTTCTACAATACTGATTTTATCAAGCGGTTTTATCTTAAGGAGACGCAGCAGTCCCTCTTTCAGCATGCGTTTTGTAACAGTCGTCCTTTGATTCTCTTTCATATTTTTTACCCCCTCCTTGTTGTGAATGGAATATATGTTGCAAGTGCAACAAATGTCTCTTTGTATCGTAATTCCATAATCCGCTCTTGTCAAGGGGGAATCTTTTTGTGATCTGTGCATTTTGTGCGTTTTCCAATATTTTAAGAAACATATAACTTTGATTTGTTGTTTTTACATCTTTATACAATGAAACTGTATGTTGTTAATGCGACAACTGTTGTGATATAATTTTAAAGATTTGAGAGCATATCCGGGAGAAATGAGGATTAAATCTTTTGGCTGCATTGGATGAAAAGTTATTGTCTTCTGACTCCACGGTTATTGCCTTCAAATGTGGGTCCTGGGGCATTTGGAAAGGAAATCAGTAAAGCTTTATGATATTTAAAGGTGATATAAATTATGAAAGTATTGGTCTTATATTGTGATACAGGAGGAGGTCATCATACGGCCGCGCTTGCTATGGCTGAGGAACTGGAAAAACGAGGCCATGATGTGACGATGATGGACCCTCTTATTTTAGCAGGAAAAAATACGGCCGGTATCGTGGGAAACAGTTATATCAAATTGGTACAACATTCGCCCAGAAGCTTTGGAGCATTGTATGCTTTAGGGGAGGCATATGAAAAATTGCCGGTTCATTCTCCTGTTTATTGGGCAAATGGCAGGCTGGCAGAGGAAATGGAGGATTACCTGCAGGTACATTCATTTGAATGTATTGTTATGACCCATATGTTTCCGGCTCAAATATTAGCCCATCTGGTACAGAAGCAATGTACTCTGCCGAAAACGATCCTGATAGCTACAGATTATACATGTACGCCTTTTTTCGAAGAGACTGTCTGTGATTATTACGGGATTCCGGCTTCGGATCTGGAAGGGGAGTTTGTTTCTAAGGGAATTCCGCAGGAGAAGATTTTAAACTATGGGATTCCAGTGCGCATGGAGTTTACAGAAGTGGAAAACAGGGCTGAATCCCGGAAAAAACTGGGATGGGTTGAAGGCAAAAAGTATATTTTGCTGTCTGGCGGCAGTATGGGGGCTGGACAGCTTTTAGAAGCGGCAGCAGTTCTGCGTGACTTTCTGAATGTAAATCAGGAATACAGGCTTACAATTATTTGCGGAAATAACCGGAAATTATATGAGCAGCTTACAGAACGATATGACAGTGATGGACAAATTGACATTCTGGGTTATACAGACAAAATGGCGCTATATTTGAAAGCGACTGATATTTTTATTACAAAACCTGGAGGCTTGTCGTCAACAGAAGCCGCAGTATGCGGTGTGCCATTAATCCACCTTTCTCCTATACCAGGCTGTGAGACGAGTAATGCTGAATATTTTGCAAACCATGGCATGAGCCTGTATGTTCCCAAGCCCGGGACGGAATTGACCGAGGCGTTGGATAAATTATGTGATGAAGGTACCTGCAGAAAAATGGTACAGGCTCAGCGGCGCTATATAAGCTCCCGTGCTGCTTCTGATTATTGCGATACAATAGACGCTCTATGAAGGATACGGTTGTGGCGCTGCGTACAGAGTAAGAGGAGAGAATGTTACATGGAAAAGAGGATGAAGAGACTTTTGCGGGGAAGGGCTCATTCAAATGCGGCAGAACTCTCTTATGTCTCGGAAATTGAAACGGAAAGCTGCAGGATGTTGGACACTGTGGAAAAAACAGAAGAAGAGCTATCCTCTTATTACCTGAGAATGCTCCAGGGAAATACGCCTAAAGAAGAGATTTTGCAGAAAGAAGAGTCATTAAAAAGAGCGTCAAACAATTTGTTGAAAGCGTGGACACAGACATATTCCATACGTGATGAAATGCGTGGGCGATGGAAGGATATAAAACGTCAGAAAAAGAAGCATCGGTTTTTTCCGGCACCGCCGACTAACGCTGCCATAGATTTAAAAGAAAAGCAGTCGGTCCATTTTTTTGCCAGAGGAATGAATATATATAAACTGTTGCTGATCGCTTACATTGGAAGCTTCGCCGGTGTAGTCGTTGAGATGCTGTGGTGCCTGCTTACGAGAGGATATATGGAAAGCCGGGCTGGCCTTGTATATGGCCCGTTTAATCCTTTGTATGGCGCGGGGGCTGTATTGTTGACAGTATGTCTTTACAAATACCGAAATCGGGGAAGCTGGCTCTCTTTTATAGGCGGTATGCTGGTAGGGAGCGTACTGGAATATGTGTGTTCCTGGGGAGAAGAATTGGTGCTGGGGTCCCGTTCCTGGGATTACAGCAATATGCCGTTTAACATCAATGGGAGGATTTGCCTGCTGTATTCTATATTTTGGGGACTGCTCAGTGTATTCTGGATCAAAAACCTTTATCCGAGAATTGCCAAATGGATTCTGAAAATCCCCAATCGAATGGGAAAAACGATCACCTGGCTGCTGACAGTTTTTTTTGCCTTTAATATCCTCATGTCAGGGATTGCCATGTTTCGATGGACCCGGCGGATAGAGGGGATCGAACCATCCAATGTGTTTTGGGAATGGGTAGACGAACGGTTCCCTGATGAACGGATGGAAAAAGTTTATGCAAATATGAAATTTACGAATAAGTCTGAAGAATGAGGCAGGTAAATCGGCCGGCTTTTCCGGCTTCAAAGAGGAACTGAAATAACTCAAAAAAATATGACTAATAAGTGGAAGGAGCGTTTTTTATGAGTCGAACGGTATCGCGTATTTTGTGGATCATAGTTGGTGTACTTCTTATCATCGCAGGGATTTATTGTCTGTGCAATCCGGATGTCGGACTGCTGTCGTTGTCTTTGTATCTGGGGATTGTTCTGTTGATTTCTGGCATTATTGATATCGTGATTTTCGCGAAATGTAATCAGTACATGATCGGCGCGGGATGGTTTCTGGCAGATGGAATCCTTACGGTGCTGCTGTCCCTGTTTTTGCTGTTTAATCAGGCATTTACACTGTTGTCGCTGCCCTTTATTTTTAGTATGTGGCTTCTGTTTTCCGGAATAAATCAATTTGTAAATTCATTTGAATTGCAGAATTTGGGCGTCCGGGGCTGGGGCTGGCTGACTGCGCTGGGTGTACTGATGGCCGTGGCAGGGTTTTTCTCCCTTTTCGATCCGGTTGCCAATCTGTTCGCATTAAGTGCTTTAGCAGGGCTTTTGCTGATTTGTGATGGTGTGGCTACGATTGTGCGGGCATGTTTGTCTCACAAATACTGGCGATAAAGCGGAACTGCAATATCTGTGTCAGGAAAGGTAGTGAATACTGTGAAAACTGCTGTTGTGGATGTGGGTGGAGGCTTGAGAGGTATATATGCCGCAGGAGTATTGGATCGTTGTCTGGATGATGGGATTCATTTTGATGTCGGGATTGGCGTTTCTGCGGGCAGCGCGAATGTCGCTTCCTATTTAGCCGGACAGAAGGGCCGTAATTACCATTTTTATGTGGAGTATTCACGGATTATGATGTTTTGAAAGCGTCGTGTTCCATCCCTTTTGTCTGCCTGCCTTATTGGATTGATGGTGTTCCTTATTATGACGGAGCTCTTAGTGATCCGATTCCAGTTATGAAAGCATTTTCAACAGGCTGTGATAAGGTGGTTCTGATTTTGACAAAACCAGAGGATTTTATCCGGACTTCGGGAAAAGATCGAAAGCTTGCTTTTATGATTCACAGGAAGTATCCGAAAGCTGCTGAGGGGCTGAAGCTGCGCGCTGATCGATACAACAGACAGGTTGAATTGGCCAAAGAATATGAAGCTCAGGGCAGGCTTTTGATCGTAGCGCCGGATAATACCTGTGGTATGGATACACTGACACAGGATACAGAGGCTATGAAGCAGTTTTACCAAAAAGGTCTGCATGACGGGGAACAGATTGCTTCTTTCGTTTCCTGAATAATCTTTTATACAGGTGAGGCATATGGGAAACCGGCCGGAACTTTCTGTCCGCTGACTTTTCTGGTGTAAGGCTTTATTGAATTTAGCGGGGGCATTCCCGGATACAGGCATGATAGTCAGAAATAATCTTTTCCAGGGAGATTTCTTCCAAACTGCTTTTCAAATCATCCCGTATTTTTTCGTAAGAGCGGTCAAGGACCGAATGGATATTCAGTCCAACAGGGCATAAGGAAGAAGGATCCGAATGAACACCTATCAATTTGGACAGGAAATCCGGTTCCAGTGCTTTGCACACACGGTATAGGTTAATGTCATCGGGAGCACAGTTCATCGTTGCGCCGCCCGTCCCGTATTTTACGGATATGATTCCATCACGCTTCAACGCACTCATAATATTCCGGATGGTAACAGCATTCATACCTGTGGAACGGGATAAAAGTTCACTGGTGACTTTTGTTTTTTCTCCATACTCATAAATAAAGAGAAGGCAATGAAGCGCAACGGAGCATTTTGTACTGATATGCATATTATCTCACTTTCTTAAAGAACTTTATCTTTATACAAATATTATAATGCGAAATTCAGGCCCTGTAAACAATGCCGAACCCAGGCCTTGTAAACATTGACATTATATCTTGTGCTGATTATAATAAAATTCAGGTGTAAAATTAAATATTACAGGAGGAATCGCCATGAGTGTTTTTCAAATCGTTTTCAGCCCAACCGGTGGGACACAGAAAGTTGCAGATACCATTACATTGAAATGGGATAAGCCTGCCAGAAAAATAGATTTATCTGATCCCAAAACGGATTTTGCGGCAATCAGCCTGGAGAAAGAGGATATTGCTGTTATTGCGGTACCTTCTTTTGGGGGACGTGTTCCTGCATTGGCTGTCGAAAGGCTGGAAAAAATCCATGGCAATGGGGCCATGTGCGTTGCTGTTTGTGTGTATGGAAACCGGGCATATGAGGATACCCTGATTGAACTGAATGATGCTGCAGCAAAGAGCGGCTTTCAGGTAATCGCCGGGATTGCGGCCATTGCGGAGCATTCCATCATGCATCAATATGCGACAGGGCGGCCGGATGAGGAGGATAGGACCCAGCTGCAGGGCTTTGCTGAAAAAATCCTTGAAAAAATAAGCAATGCAGATATGTCTGCTCCGCAGATTCCAGGAAATCGTCCATATAAAAAAGCCGGAGGCGCAGGTCTGGTTCCCAAGGCTGACCACAAATGTAATGCGTGCGGCCTTTGTGCTGAAAAGTGCCCTGCGCAGGCAATCAGCCGGGAAAATCCAAGGGAGACAGACGGGAAAAAATGTATTTCCTGTATGCGCTGCATTTCAGTTTGTCCGCAGTCAGCCCGTAAGGTGAACAGCGCCATGGTTTCTGTAGCGGCAATGGCAATAAAAAAAGCCTGTTCCGAAAAGAAGAGCAATGAGCTTTTCCTGTAAGGACGGCGTTGCGGCAATTGTGCGTGCCTGCATCTCACATCGGTTGTGGAGATAAAATGCCTGCGCCGCTTTTTCCTCAATACATTTTTGGAGGTGTAGAGAATGCTGTTAAAGGATGCCCAAACAGGACATACCTATGTGGTGGAAAATATCCATCTTCCTTTCCAGTTGGAGCGCCGTCTTGAGGCATTGGGGATGACCCGGGAAACCCCGGTTTCCATATTGAATCGTAAGGGGAAGGGAATACTGATCATCAGACTTCGAGGGACCCGATTTGCCCTGGGATACAATATTACGAGGAATATTGAGGTGAAGGAAGGTGGGGCGGAATGAATGAGCGCGAAATGACAATAGGTTTTATTGGAAACCCCAATTGCGGCAAGACGACGTTATTTAACGCATATACCGGAGCAAATCTGAAGGTAGCCAACTGGCCCGGCGTTACGGTAGAAAAGGTGGAAGGGGCCGTTAAGGATCATGACCTTAATATCCATCTGGTGGATCTGCCGGGTACATACAGTCTGACTTCCTATACCATGGAGGAGATGGTAGCCCGCCGGTTCATTTTAAGCGATGAAGTGGATGTCATCATCAACGTAGTGGACGCCTCCTGCCTGGAACGGAACCTCTATCTTACCCTGCAGCTCATTGAACTGGGGAAGCCGGTCGTAATGGCGCTGAATATGATGGATATTGTTGAGAAGCGCGGCATGGAGATCGATTTGCACCGTCTGCCGGAAATGCTTGGTATACCGGTGATACCCGTATCTGCCCGCCAGCGGCGGGGGCTGGATGTGCTGCTCCACGCA
>ERZ780162.2234-NODE-2234-length-12518-cov-8.497473_pt1 | contig 12518 bp, 7 predicted proteins | sample MGYA00511474_ERZ780162 | MGnify/ENA primary metagenome ERZ780162 (study PRJEB29588, sample SAMEA2143633) | human gut metagenome | biome: human gut; feature: human-associated habitat; material: faeces | place: Denmark | collected 2008/2010 ...
AAGCCCATCAGGGTGGTAAAGGCAATGATGGCAAAGGTGCCGGTGCCCGGGCCCATGATGCCATCGTACAGGCCGATGCCAAGGCCGATGGCCAGCGCCAGCAAAATCTTTTTCAGATCCAGCATGCCGTCGTCCCGGTTCTCGTCCGGCAGGTTGCGCTGCCACAGAATGATGACCGCTGCTACCGGCAGGATGATGAACATCATGGTGCGCAGCATCTCATCGCTGAGCAGCAGCACGATGTGCGCGCCCAGCGCACTGCCTGCAAAGCTGCCGATGGCTGCAAGGACGCCCACCTTCACGTTCATGGCACCGCTTTTGAAAAAGTTTGCCGTGGCAAAGGTGGTGCCGCAGGCGGCGCTGAACTTGTTGGTAGCATAGGTGTAGTGGGGCGGCAGCCCGGCAAACAGATAGGCAGGCAGACTGATCAGCCCGCCGCCGCCGGCTGCCGAATCCACAAAGCCTGCAAAGCCGGTCATCAGCATGAGAAACGCCATCATCCACGGCGAAATCGTGATACCCATTGTTATAATTCCTCTTATCTTTCCAAGTCGTTTGTTCTTTTTCAGGGGACGCGCGCCTCAGACCATATAAAACCTCCCCTCGCAGGGCAATACACAGCCCGGGATACCTGCACGCAGCAGGGCATCTCCGGGCATTTTTGCAATTTTTCGACTTGATATTACAGATTGTTTTTAAAGAAGCGGTATGCGTTGCGCCAGTAGATGGCCTCCACCTCGTCCTCGGTAAAGCCCTCGCGGCGCAGTGCCTCGGCCAGCAGCGGCATATCTGCCGCCGTTTCCAGCTCGTGCTGACCGCCGATGCCGTCAAAATCGCTGCCAAGGCTGATGACCTCAATGCCGCCCATCTGCTTGAAGTGTGCCGCGTGCTTTGCCAGCCGTTCCACCGTGCTGCGGCAAAGCTTCGGGTGTGCCGAGTCTGCGTCCACAAAGGAAGCGCAGTAATTCAGCCCTGCAATGCCGCCCTTTTCTGCCAGTGCGCGGATCATCTCATCGGTCAGGTTGCGGTTGTGGGGCGACAGGGCACGGCAGTTGGAGTGGCTTGCCGCAAAGGGACGGGTGCTGTGGTTTGCGATGTCCCAGAAGCCCTTATCGGAAAGGTGGCTCACGTCTGCGGTGATGTGCAGCTTTTCCATCTCCTCCAAAAAGGCAAAGCCCCGCTCGGTCAGGCCGGTCTCGGTGTTGGCCACCAGCGGCCCGCCGGGGTTTGCGTTGGGGGCTGCCAGCTCGTTGGGGTAGTTCCATGTCAGGGTCATCATGCGCACGCCCAGTTCCTGCAGCCGCCGCAGCACGCCCAGACTGCCCTTGCAGCAGCCGCCCTCTTCCACCGTCAGCATGGCGCTGAACTTGCCCTCGGCGCGGTTGCGCTCAAGGTCGGCGGCGGTGTACACCGGGGCGATCTTTTCCGGGTAAGCTGCCATGAGCCGCTTGAAGATGTCGATCTCTTCCAGCACGCTTACCAGCGGGTCGGCCCCGGGAGCGGGGTCGGCCAGATCCACATAGGCCGCAAAGCATTGCAGCAGATAATCCCCCTGCTGCAATTTTTCAAGGTCGATATGCAGATCGTTGTGCAAAAAGCTTTTGGGTGCGCCCGCCTTTTCGGCGCGGCGCAGTTCGTACAGGGTATCGCAATGCAGATCCCAAACCTTCATGATGGATACACTCCTTTATGCTTCTTCTCCCAGCAGCTGCAGCAGCTGTTCGGGGTTCATGGACAAAATCGCGCCGTCTGCCCCGCCGGTAACGGTGTCGGCCAGCGACTGCTTGGCCTGTTGCAGCTCCACGATCTTTTCCTCAATAGTGTCCTGCGCGATCAGCCGGTACACCTGCACCGGGTTGCGCTGACCGATGCGGTAGGCGCGGTCGGTGGCCTGATTCTGCGCGGCAAGGTTCCACCACGGGTCGTAGTGGATGACGATATCAGCGGCGGTCAGGTTGAGGCCCGTGCCGCCCGCCCGCAGCGAGATCAGAAAGACGTCCGCCTCGCCCTGATTGAACCGGCGCACCTGCTCCGCACGCACCGGCTTCGGGGTAGAGCCTTGCAGGGTGAAGTGGCTCACCCCGGCCTCGTCCAGCCGCTTTGCCAGCAGTTCCAGCATGGAGGTAAACTGGCTGAACAGCAGAATGCGGTGCCCGCCCGCCACCGCCTCGGTGACAAGTTCCAGACAGGCTTCCAGCTTGGCGCTGCTGCCGGTCCAGTTGTCCACCACAAGGCGTGGGTCGCAGCAGATCTCCCGCAGCCGCATCAGCACGGCAAACACGGTCATCTTGTCCTCTGGCTTTGCCGCCCGCAGCTTTTCGCGGGCGTCCACCACCGCTGCCAGATACAGCTTGCGCTGCTCGGTCTCCAACTCAACGCGGCGCACATTCTCGGTTTTGGGCGGCAGCTCCCGCAGCACCTCGGACTTCATGCGCCGCAGGATGAAGGGGCCGGTGAACTGGTTCAGCCGCCGCACGGCGTTGGCATCCTCGTCCTGCACGATGGGCTTTTCAAACCGGGCGCAGAAGGTCTTGTAGGGGGGCAGATACCCCGGCATCAAAAAGGAGAAGATGCTCCACAGTTCGCCCAGGCGGTTCTCCACCGGGGTGCCGGTCAGCGCAAAGCGCACCCGGCTGTTCACCCGGCACACCGCCTTGTATTTCTGGGTGGTGTGGTTTTTGATGGCCTGCGCTTCGTCCAGTATGCAGGCGTAAAAGCTTTGTCCGGCATACAGTTTTTCGTCCCGGCGCAGCAGATCGTAGCTGGTGATGACGAGATCCGCCTGTGCCCACCCATCGACCAGCGCGGCGCGGTGGGCGGCATCGCCGTCCATGGCAACACTTTGCAGCTGCGGGGTGAACTTCTGGCATTCCTCCTGCCAGTTCAGCACCAGCGACGCCGGGCAGACGATAAGGCTGGGCAGGCACTGCCCGCCCTCCTTCATGGCCAGCAGGTAGCTGAGCACCTGCACGGTCTTGCCCAGACCCATATCGTCGGCCAGAATACCGCCCATGCCGTAGCCGTCCAGTGTGCGCAGCCAGCGGTAGCCGTCCCGCTGGTATTTACGCAGGGTCTTTTGCAGGGAGAGCGGCGGGGTATACTCGCTGTCCCGCACGGCGTGGAAGCTGCGGCTGATGCGCCGGAAAGCATCGTCCCGGTCGAACCGCAGACCGTTCTGCCCCGAAAGCGCCCAGTCCAGCGTGGGGGCGCGGTAGAGCGGCAGAGCGGCGTGGCCGTCCTTCAGCTTTGCGCCGGAAAGTTCCAGTGTGTCGTTCAGTTCGTCCAGCCCTTCCAGACTGTCATCCAGCCGCAGCAGACTGCCGTCCCGCAGGCGGTGGTAGCGTTTTTTCTGGTGCAGGGACTGCAAAAGCTCCCGCAGCTCCTCCACCGGGAAGGCGCCGGTGTCCACTTCCAAGTCCAGCACGCTGCCGTGCACCGATACCCCTACCGAAATTTTGGGCGGGGCGGCTTGTAAGTTGCGGAAGGCATCGGTCTGGTACACCTCGCCCATGGCCAGCAGGGCGGGAATGCCCTCTTCCAGCAGTTGGAAAAGCGCCTCCTCCCCGGAAATGCTGTAATGCCCCGGCTCGCCGCTCTCGGGTTCCAGATAGGTTTCCAGCAGCCGCTTTGCCCGGTTCTCGGTGCGGGCATCCCGCAAAAGGTCGGGCGGCACCGGCTCGCCGGGGGCTACCCGGTCCTCTCCGTACAGAAAGACCGGGTAGGCCGTGACGGTAAGCCCCCGGTCGGCGTCCAGATAAAACTGCACCACCGGTTCCAGCGGGATCTGGTTCAGCAGCAGCCGGTCGGGGTCCACGATGTTGACCCGGTTGCCCAGTTCCGGCAGCACATAGCTGCAAAAAGCGGCGGCGTCTGCGCTGGTAAAGAACAAACTGCGCCCGCCAAAGGTGTCCAGTACCGGCAAAATCCGGCGGCATTCCTCCCGCTGCATCCGCCAGAGGGTACTTTCGCCCAGCAGATAGGCATAGTCCAGCCCCTGCACTCCGCTGAGCACCGGGGTGCAGCTCAGCTGCACCCCGCCCTTGCGGCGTTCCACCTTCAGGCTGATGACCGGCAGACCCTCTTTAAGGGTATAGCCGCCCACAACGCCCTCGGCGGCGTAAAGCTCCACAAGAGCATCCAGCCCTTCGCCGGTCAACGGCAGACCGCCCGCCGGGCCTTTCTCCCAGCCAGAGCGCACCGTGCCCTCGGCTTCAAACGCCTGCCGGGCGCTCACCTGACGGCGCAGCAGCCGCAGCAGCTGCTGTGCATCCGGAGCAAAGGCGTCCCACCGGTGCACAAAGGCCAGCGATTTCCCGTAGCTGACGCTTTCGCCCCGCTCGATCGCATCCAGAAACTGCGGGATGCTTTTTACCAGATACTGCCGTCCGCCGATGCCGTCCGAGACCCGCAGCCGCAGCCAGATACGGCCATTGTGCGGCGTAAGCTCCGGTTCCAGTAGGGCAAAGCCGGTGCGCTGGGCAGCGTTCTGGGGTTGGGGCTGCGCATCCTCCCGCTGGTAGCGCTTCAGCAGCAGCTGGGCCTCATAGTCGGTCTCCGGCTCCTCGCCTCGCCACTTGCGGCCGAACAGCATATCGAGCCCGGCGCTGTAACTGTCCTTGCGGGGCTCCGGGTTCAGCCCGGCAACGCCCCGCTGCACCCCGGGGATGCTCTCCGGCTTTTTTTCCGGGGCAGGCGGGTTCTTTTCCGCGTCCTGCAGCAGCAGCGCGCCAATGTGCTTACAGTAGGTGCCGTCGCCGTTCTGGTTATAGGGGCAGTCGCAGGAGGCGCTGACAAAGCTGCCGTTTTCCCTCAGCCAGACCTGCGTATAATAGCAGTCCGGCCCGCTGCCCTGCACCAGCGCCGTCAGGTGCCGCACCCCGTCCTCGTTGGTGGTGCAGCTGCTTTGCAGGATACGCTTGCGGTACTTCTGCGCCCGCTCAAAGATAGACTTGCCCAGCAATGTGCGGATCTCCTGTGCGTCCATGTGGTCTCCCTCCCCTGTGCTGTCGCGGTTCCGGTCTATTCTATAAGAATACCGCGTTCCACCCCGGGATGCAAGGGCAGAAGGGTAAAAAACGTTTAGAAAGCGCGGGCGGGACGATTTTGAATGGCCTCCGCTACGCTCTAGCCATTTTCAGCGGAAGAATTATTTTGATTTGCAGTTTCGAAACGCCTGCGGGCGTTTCGAAACTACTTTTTCACAGGAGGGGTCGTAGAGGGAAACGGCATTTGCAGTGCCTGTTTCCTGCGGAAACATCCGCACTGCGGGGTTGCTTCTTGGCTCTCAACAGGCCAAAGAAAAAGCACCCGCAAACGCCTTCGGGTGCCAATGCACAGACAGGAAGGGTTGCAGGTGCCTTCTTTGTTTTAGGAAACTCCGCGCTTGCGGGTCTTGAGGTGGTACATTTCCTGATCGGCTTTATCGATCAGGTCGTGCACGGTGGCAATGTCCGGCTCAAGACGGGCGCAGCCGATGCTGATCTCGATCTGGTAGGGCTTGCCGGAGGCGGCGTTGGCGGCATCCAGCTCCCGCTGGATGGAGGTGATCAGGGTGCGCACCTCCACACTGTTGCAGCCGCAGGCGATGCAGAATTCATCGCCGCCGTAGCGCGCCAGCACGCCGTTATAGTTGGCGCACACCTTTTTCAAAATGCCCGCCAGCAGCACCAGCGCAGCGTCCCCCTCCAGGTGGCCGTATTCATCGTTGATGTGCTTGAAGTGATCCATGTCCATCATGAGGAAGTGCAGCGAGCGGTTGGGGTGACGGCGGTAATAGGGCAGTTCGCTTTCCAGATACCGCAGCGCCACGATGCGGTTGCTGACGCCGGTCAGGGTGTCCACCGTGAACTTGGTCTGCAGCACCAGCACATATACGCACACCAGCCCCAGCGTAATGCCGCAGCACAGCAGCCCGCGCCCGGGCAGCCAGCCTTGCAGCAAAAAGCCTGCCGCCGGCGCAAGCGCGAGCAGCAGCAGAGTTTTCAGTTCCTCTTTGGGTGTTTCCTGCTTCCAGTGGCTCAGCGTCCAGCTGCAGCGGAGAAAGGCCGCCGCCAGATAGGCAAGCCCCACCAGCTTCGCCCCCCAGAACAGGGTGCTGCCCCGCAGCCCCTCTGCATCCAGATAGCAGAAGCCGTTTTCGTCCCGCGTTGTCAGCAGTGCCAGCAAAAGCAGCGCCACCGGTGCGGCGCTGAGCGCCAGCCTGCGGCCGTCCTCCATCCATGTACGCCCCAGCTCTGCCTCCACATACAAAAACACCAGCAAGCAGCAGCACGCCGCCAGCAGATAAAACAGAATACTGCCCCCGGCGTTCAGCCGGTAGGTCAGGGGGATGCCCAGATCCTGCCACGCGCCCAGCTGCGCCAGCGCACTGCCATGATCTACGATCGTCAGCGCCCCGGCAGACCACAGCAGCGCCGTGAACAGCCGCCCGGGCAGGCTTTTATCCCGCATTTTCTGCTGCGCCCGCAGCAAGACCGCCAGCGTGACCAGACAGACCGCACTGACCTGAGTATGGGCAATCGCATCCATGCCGCAACGCTCTCCTTTACCCTAGGGCGGCTTTGCGCCGTCCCGACCCTTTTTCGCTCTTCCAACGTTCCTTTTTCGCACAGACCCATTGTACCAAATCCATAACAAATATGCAACACAAACTGAAAATTTCATACAAAAAAAGACACCGGAACGTCTTTCGGCGTTCCGGTGTCTCTTGGAATCATATCACTTTGCCTGCGGATGGGCGGCGTCGTTGCGCAGGGCGCTTTCGCGGATCTTTTCCAGCGTCTGCTCGCTGAGGATGTGCTCTGCCTTGCAGGCGTCCTCGGCGGCGGTCTGCTCGTCCACGCCCAGCTGCACAAAGAAGTGGGTCAGCAGCTGGTGGCGGCTGTAAATGCGCTGAGCGATCTCCAGCCCGGGCTCCAGCAGGGTCAGGTTGCCTTCGCCGTCCACCGCGATATAGCCGTTCTCCCGCAGCTTTTTCATGGCGATGCTCACGCTGGCTTTGGTAAAGCCCAGCTCATTGACAACGTCAATGGAGCGCACTTTGCCCATACGCTGGCTCAGCATCAGGATCGTTTCAAGATAATCTTCTGCGGACTGGTGGATCTGCATGGTTTGTCCGGCCTCCTGCCTTATTCCCTCTGGGGGATTTTTCCGACAGGGGATGTGTACCCTCTGTCGTATGTTAAAGGATATCACACTTTTGCGGTTGATGCAAGTAATTCGCAGCAAGTTTTGTTAAACTAACCATATTTTTCTGCACAGAACTGCTGTTTTGCCGGTTTTACGCCACCCCTGTTTTGTGCAAAGGGTGCAATTTAGAGCGCAGCCAGATAGGCGGCAGGGCCTTCCTCGTACAGGTCGCCGCCGTGGGCATCCAGCACAACGGTCAGGGGCATATCCTGCACGGTCAGGCGGCGCACCGCCTCACAGCCCAAGTCCGGCCATGCGATCACTTCCAGCGTCTGCACGCTTTTGGCCATCAGTGCACCGGCACCGCCCAGCGCAGCCAGATATACCGCGCCGTTGCGCACCACAGCCGCCTTGACGGCGGCGTCCCGCTTGCCCTTGCCGATCATGATCTTGTTGCCAAGATCCAGCAGCCGGGGACTCATAGCGTCCATGCGCCCGCTTGTGGTAGGCCCTGCCGAGCCGATGATCTCGCCCGGACGCTCCGGGGTGGGACCTACATAATAGATGGCGCTGCCTTCCAGATCAAAAGGCAGGGTCTCGCCCTTGTCCAGTGCTTCCATCATCCGCTTGTGTGCCTGATCCCGGGCGGTGTACACCACGCCGGAAAGCAGCACGGTATCCCCCGCCTTCAGCGGGGCAAGATCCTGCGCAGTGCAGGGGGTAGTCAGTCTGTATTCCATCGTTCTCCCCTCCTTACAGCTCCGCGCTGGCGCGGCGGGTCACATGGCAGGAAACGTTCACCGCCACCGGCAGACCCGCCACATGGGTGGGCATCTGCTCAATGGCAAGGCCAAGACAGGTGGTCTTGCCGCCAAAGCCCTGCGGGCCGATGCCCAGTGCATTGATGGCGGTAAGCAGCTCCTGCTCCAGCTGGGCGTAGTAGGGGTCGGGGTTGGGGACATCCAGCGGGCGCAGCAGCGCCTTTTTGGCAAGATACGCCACCTTGTCAAAGCTGCCGCCCACGCCGATGCCCAGCACGATGGGCGGGCAGGGGTTGGAGCCTGCCAGCTTCACCGTGTCCAGCACGAACTTTTTGAAGCCCTCCACGCCGTCGGCGGGCTTGAGCATCTGGATGCGGCTCATGTTCTCGCTGCCAAAGCCCTTGGGTGCCACCGTGATGCGGCAGCCCTCGCCGTCCACCAGATGCACCGTGATGGCCGCCGGGGTGTTATCGCCGGTGTTGCCCCGGCGCAGCGGGTCGGCCACGATGCTTTTGCGCAGGTAGCCATCGGTGTAGCCACGGCGCACGCCCTCGTGGATGGCGGCTTCAAAGCTGCCATCAATGTGCACATCGGTGCCCAGCTCCACGAACACACAGGCCATGCCGGTGTCCTGACAGATGGGCAGGTCTTTCTCCTTTGCAGCGCCAAGGTTCGACCACAGCAGGTCTAATGTGTTCTTTGCCAGCGGCCACGGCTCTTCTTCCCGCGCCTTTTCCAGCGCGGCCTGCACGTCCTGCGGCAGCTGAGTGTTGGCCTTGATGCAGAGCCGCGCCACCGTATCCGTAATACTCTGTGCGGAGATCGTTCTCATGCCTGTGTCCTCCGCTTACAACCGTGCCACGCCGGTCTCGCGGGCAGCCTTTGCCACGGCATTTGCCACAGCCTCGGCCACGCGGGGGTCGAACGCGCCGGGGATGATGTTCTCCTCGCTGCGGTCGGCATCGGTGATGAGGTCTGCAATGGCGTAGGCAGCAGCCAGCTTCATCTCGTTGTTGATATCCCGGGCGCGGACGCTGAGCGCGCCCTTGAACAGGCCCGGGAAGCACAGCACGTTGTTGACCTGATTGGGGAAGTCGCTGCGGCCGGTAGCCATCACCCGCACGCCGCCTGCCTTGGCCTCGTCCGGCATGATCTCCGGGGTGGGGTTTGCCATGGCAAAGACGATGGCGTCCTTGTTCATGGTCTTGCACAGCTCGGTGGTCAGGATGCCGGGGCGGGACACGCCGATGAACACATCTGCGCCCTCCAGCGCTTCCTTCAGGCCGCCCTTGATCTGGCGGGGGTTGGTCACCTCACCCAGCCAGTTCTTGTGGGCCTCGGCGCTGTTGCAGCCCTTGTACAGGGTGCCGAACTGGTCCACGGCCACGATATCCTTTGCACCGGCGGTCATCAGCATCTTGATGATGGCAGTACCGGCAGCGCCGGGACCGTTCAGGACGATGTGCACGTCCTCCATCTTTTTGCCCACCACGCGCAGGGCGTTGATAAGGGCAGCGGTCACCACGATGGCGGTGCCGTGCTGGTCATCGTGGAACACGGGGATATCCAGCTCCCGCTCCAGCGTCTCTTCGATCTCAAAGCACTCGGGGCTCTTGATATCCTCCAGATTGATACCGCCAAAGGTGGGGGCAATGGCCTTGCAGGCCGCGATCACGCTGGCGGTATCGTGGGCATCGATACAGATGGGGAAGGCATCCACGCCGCCGAACTCCTTGAACAGCACGGCTTTGCCCTCCATCACAGGCAGACCGGCCTCGGGGCCGATGTCACCCAGGCCCAGCACGGCGGTGCCGTTGGAGACAACGGCCACCATGTTGCCCTTGAAGGTGTACTTATAAACATCGTCGGGGTTTTCCTTGATCTTGCGGCAGGGCTCGGCAACGCCGGGGGTGTAGGCGGTAGACAGGTCGTCGCGGGTCTTGACCTCCACCTTGCTGGTAATGCCCACCTTGCCGTGGTGGGTCTCGTGCATTTCAAGGGCGGCTTTGTTGTAATCCATGGGGTGTTCCTCCGTTTGTATCGGGCGCTTCCCGCGGAAGGGAGCGGCCGGGGTTTCTCGTATCTCCTTTATTCTAACAGAACCGGGCGGGCATTTCCACCGGAAAAGCCGCTTTTTCGGCCGGTGCCCCGCAAAAGTCGGACAAACCCGGCGCTCTATTTGTGGAAATTCTGCAAAATCCTTTTCTTTTTCACTTTTGCCCTTTATAATAAGGTCTGTACTATGCGACCCGAATCTGAACCCGGCGGGATGCCGGTGTTCCAACAGGAGGAACTTTATTTTGAAAAAGATCATCACAAAGGCGGTCTGCCTGCTCTGCGCCGGTGCGCTGGTGCTGGGCGCAGCAGGCTGCTCCAAGTCCGCTGATTCTTCTTCTGCCGCTTCCAGCACAGCCGCCGCTGTTTACGGCAGCGCGGAAGATTACGATTACGAGAACTTCTCCTACAGCAGCGGTCTGGACGAGAATGGCTACTGGGAGGGCGTGAAGGCGCTTGACTATGTCACCCTGCCCGAGAACTTTGCAAGCCTTACCTTCAAGCGTTCTGAGATCGAGCCTACCGAGGAGGAGATCCAAAGCGAGATCGACAGCCTGCTCAGCGACCACGCCACTGAGAAGCAGGTGACGGACCGTGCCGCAGCGGACGGTGATACCGTCAACATCGACTATGCCGGTTCCGTGGATGGCGTTGCGTTCAGCGGCGGCACTTACAGCGGCTACAGCCTGACCCTGGGCAGCGGTACTTTCGTCGATGGCTTTGAGGATCAGATCGTAGGCCACACCCCCGGCGAGACCTTTGATGTCACCGTGACCTTCCCGGAGGGATACAGCGATTCTACCGATTCCGAGGGCAACACCGTTGTCCTGAGCGGCAAAAAGGCTGTGTTCTCCGTTACCCTGAACTACATCAGCGAGAAGGTCCTGCCCGAGCTGACCGACGCGTGGGTGGCCGAGAACTACGGCGAGAGCGATGGTGTTCACACCGTGGAGGAGCTGAAAGCGCTCTACCAGAAGATGCTCTACAACACCAACCTGCAGAACGCCATCATGGACGACCTGCTGGCGAACTCCACCTTCAAGGAGCTGCCCAAGGAGGTCACCGATTATCAGGTGAACCAGTGCCTGAACTACTACTACACCATGGCCAACTACTACGGCTACGATCTGGACAGCTTTGTGCAGACCGCCGCTGGCTATGAGAACGCCGATGCCCTGCTGGAGGGGATGAGCGACAGTATCACCACCTACTCCAAGGAGGCTCTGCTCTATCAGGCAGTGGCCGAGACACTGGACATCGTGCCCACCCAGGAGCAGATCGATACCTATTCCTCCTACACCGACACCTACGGTGAGAACTACTGCACCATGGTTGCCCTGATGGATGCCGTCACCGATGCGCTGACGGAGAGCGCAGTGGTGAGCTGAGTGCCCTGCCCCCATATCAAGAGAACTTGTGCCGCTTCGGGTCTGCCGGGGCGGCATTTTTGTCTTGTTTGCAAACAATTTGTGAATTGTTGCCGTACCATCGAAAACCCTATTGACAAAGTGGGGTGTTTGGAGTATAGTTTTAGCAGTCAAACAGATAGAGTGCTAAAAATGAAATGGCAATCGATCTGAAAGACTGCTGAAATAACACTTCCGGTACGAATGGAGGTCGATTCTATGAATACCAATCAATATACGCAGAAAACGCTGGAAGCTCTGCAGGCTGCCCAGCAGCTGGCTGTGGAGTACCAGCACAACGCTTTGGAGCCGGAACATCTGCTGCACGCCCTGGCTTCGCAGGAGCAGGGCTTGATCCCGCAGCTTCTGCAGAAGCTGAACGTGGACCCGGGCAGCTTTGCTGCTGCCGTGGCCGAAAAGCTGTCGGCCCTGCCCCGGGTGTCCGGCTCCGGCCGTGACCCCGATAAGGTCTATATCTCGCAGGCAACGGATAAAGTCCTGAGCGCCGCCGCCCGGGAAGCCAAGGCCATGAAAGACGAATACGTCAGTGTTGAGCATGTGTTCCTGGGCCTGCTGGATGAGCCGACCCAGAACACCACGGAGCTGTTCCGCGCCTTCAACATCAAGAAGGATGCGTTCCTGCAGCAGCTGACTGCCGTGCGCGGCAACCAGCGCGTGACCAACGACAACCCCGAGGATACCTACAACGCCCTGCAGAAATATGGCCAGGATCTGGTCGATCTGGCCCGGAAGCAGAAGCTGGACCCCGTGATCGGCCGTGATCAGGAGATCCGCAACGTGATCCGTATCCTGTCCCGTAAGACCAAGAACAACCCCTGCTTGATCGGTGAGCCCGGCGTTGGCAAGACCGCCATCGCCGAGGGCCTGGCCCAGCGGATCGTGCGCGGCGATGTGCCCGAGAACCTGAAGGACCGCATCGTGTTCAGCCTGGACATGGGTGCGCTGGTGGCCGGTGCAAAGTACCGCGGCGAGTTTGAGGAGCGCCTGAAGAGCGTCCTGAATGAGGTCAAGAAGAGCGAGGGCAAGATCATCCTCTTCATTGATGAGCTGCACACCATCGTGGGTGCGGGCAAGACCGACGGTGCCATGGATGCAGGCAACCTGCTCAAGCCCATGCTGGCCCGGGGCGAGCTGCACTGCATCGGTG
>ERZ780162.2237-NODE-2237-length-12513-cov-4.454808_pt1 | contig 12513 bp, 8 predicted proteins | sample MGYA00511474_ERZ780162 | MGnify/ENA primary metagenome ERZ780162 (study PRJEB29588, sample SAMEA2143633) | human gut metagenome | biome: human gut; feature: human-associated habitat; material: faeces | place: Denmark | collected 2008/2010 ...
CCTGTGACACTACTGTCACCACAGCCCGGAGAGCGGATCCTCGATCTATGTGCTGCTCCCGGAGGGAAAAGTACCCAGATCGCATCAGCGATGGAGGGAGAAGGACTGCTTGTCACGAATGAGATCCACCCGGCGAGGGCGAAAATACTCTCGGGGAACGTGGGGGGCATGGGCATCCGCAACGCCTGTGTATTGAATGAGACGCCGGAGCACCTGGCGGATATTTTCGAGGAATATTTTGACCGGATCCTGGTGGATGCACCCTGCTCCGGAGAGGGAATGTTCCGGAAAAACGAGGCGGCAGGAGAGGAATGGAGCCCGGAAAATGTGCAGATGTGCGCCGGACGTCAGAGAGAGATTCTGGAGTATGCCTGTCAGATGCTCCGCCCCGGAGGAAGGCTCTGTTATTCCACATGCACCTTCTCCCCGGCGGAGGATGAAGGCAGCGTCTGCTGGCTGTTAAAGAAGCATCCGGATATGCATGTTCTTTCCGTTCCGATGCCGGAGGGCTTTGCACCCGGACATCCGGAATGGGCGCTTATGGAGAATACTGAAAAAATGGAAGCAGCAGAAAAAACGACAGAAGCAGCTGCTCCGTCCTTCTGTCCGGCGTCCCGGACAGCATCCGTTTCAGCCTTTGAACTGGAGCATACCATGAGGCTCTGGCCGCACAGGCTCCGGGGAGAGGGGCATTATGTGGCGGTGCTGGAAAAAGCTGGAGCAGCCTCCGGATCGAAAGAACAGACAGTGGCAGAACAGAAGGCTGAGAAGCCTTCTGCCAAACGGACACGCCGCAGGGACGGGGAAAAGGGACTGGGAGAAAAGGATTATACAGAGTTTGCCGCATTTGCGCGGGAAAATCTGCGTCTGCAGCTTTCCGGGATCTATCTGCGCTTTGGAGAACAGCTTTATCTGGCTCCGGAGGAGACGCCTGCCCTTCGTGGACTGAAGGTGCTGCGTCCCGGCCTGCATCTGGGAACCGTAAAAAAGAACCGCTTTGAGCCATCTCACGCTCTGGCCCTTACACTGAAGCCGGAGGATGTGGTCCATGCGGTCAGTCTGGATGCAGAAGGCCGCCAGGTAAGGGATTACCTGAACGGTCTGACCTTCCCCGCAGAAGGGGAAAAGGGATGGTATCTGATCTGTGCGGACGGCTGCAGCCTTGGCTGGGGCAAGCTGGCCGGCGGGATCATGAAGAATCATTATCCAAAGGGACTGCGGAAAAACTGGTGAGAGGTTCCCGTCTCTCTGGTCTCCCCGTCAAAATAATTATCCGTATCAGGTCTGCCACAGAAGTGGTCATAGTCCTGCTTGATTCTGATCAGAAATTTTCGATATTGGTTAACGCCAGGCATGACGTATATTTTCAGTTCAAAGTTCATTTTAATGCATTCCTTTTCATAGCTGAAAATAAAGTGGTAAAAAAGTTTATCGGGCGGACAGATTGGCAGCATACAGCCGCAAATCTGTCCGCCTGATTCAATCATTTATTATATTCTTTTGCTTTACGCTTCCGCTTTATCCTGAATCATCCCATGAAGGGCCTGCAGGGAATGTACCTCACCTCTGCCGTGCTCCTTCACATAAAGGATTCCTTCGGCCGTTGCAAAACCTGCAGCCATGGTGGTGATATAGGGAATTTTGCCCTTGATCGCCGCCTTACGCAGATAGCTGTCGTCGTTTGCGCTGTCTTTTCCCACCGGGGTATTGACAATCAGCTGGATCTTGCCGTTGGTGATCAGATCCAGAATGTTCGGACGTCCTTCGGAGAGCTTCTTTACCTGCTCGACAGGGATGCCGGCCTCGCGGATCAGAGCGGCGGTGCCTGCGGTTGCAATCAGGGAGAAGCCGGCCTTATGGAAGGCTTCCGCCAGCGCCTTCACCTCGGGCTTGTCCTTCTGATTCACGGAAATCAGCACCGTACCGGACAGAGGAAGGGAGGACTGGGTAGCTTCCTGTGCTTTGTAGAAGGCTTCGCCGAAGGAAGCGGAGAGTCCGAGAACCTCGCCGGTGGAACGCATCTCGGGTCCGAGCACCGGATCCACCTCCGGGAACATGTTGAAGGGGAAGACGGCTTCCTTTACTCCATAGTAAGGAATATGCTTTTCTCTCAGAGAGGGCACAGGTGACGGCTTATGGGTGTAGTCCTGCATGATCACGTCGATGGCAAGGGGCACCATACGGATATTGCAGACCTTGGATACCAGCGGCACCGTGCGGGACGCCCGGGGATTGGCCTCCAGAACATAAACCTTTCCGTTTTCAATGGCGTACTGCATGTTCATCAGGCCCTGTACATGCATCTCCTCAGCGATTTTTCTGGTGTATTCCTTGATGGTTTTCAGGTTCTCCTCCGGAATGTGGACCGAAGGCAGGATGCAGGCTGAGTCGCCGGAGTGGATTCCCGCAAGCTCGATGTGCTCCATGACGGCGGGCACAAAGGCGTGGGTGCCGTCGCTGATGGCGTCGGCTTCGCATTCGGTCGCGTGATTCAGGAAACGGTCGATCAAAATCGGACGGTCAGGCGTGACGCCGACAGCCGCCTTCATGTAGCCCTCCATGCTTTCCGGATCGTAAACTACCTCCATGCCGCGGCCGCCCAGAACATAGGAAGGACGTACCATGACGGGATAGCCGATGCTTTCCGCGATGGAAAGAGCCTCCTCCACGGTGGTAGCCATGCCGGATTCGGGCATGGGAATGAGCAGTCTGTCCATCATGGCGCGGAACAGGTCGCGGTCCTCTGCCAGATCGATAACGGAAGGGGAGGTCCCCAGGATTTTCACTCCGTTGCGCTCCAGTTCAGCGGCAAGGTTCAGCGGAGTCTGGCCGCCGAACTGAGCAATGACACCAACGGGCTTCTCCTTCTCATAGATGCTCAGCACATCCTCAAGGGTGAGAGGCTCGAAATAGAGCTTGTCGGAGGTGTCGTAGTCTGTGGAAACGGTCTCCGGATTGCAGTTTACGATGATCGTCTCAAAGCCCAGCTTTTTCAGCGCGAGGGAGGCATGCACACAGCAGTAGTCAAATTCGATGCCCTGGCCGATGCGGTTCGGGCCGCCGCCCAGTATCATCACCTTCGGCTTATCGTTGTTCACCGGATTTTTATCGGAGGCATTGTAGGTGGAATAGTAGTAGGCGCTGTCCGGCGTTCCGCTCACATGTACGCCCTCCCAGGCCTCGGTGATGCCGAGCGCAAGCCTGCGGGAACGGACAGCGGCTTCGGGAATCTCCAGAAGCTGGCTCAAATATTTATCGGAAAAGCCGTCCTTTTTGGCGGCGATGAGCCGGTCATCCGGCGGCAGGCTTCCGCGGGAGGCGAGGAGAACGGTTTCTTCCTCCGTAAGCTCCTTCATCTGTTCGATAAACCATTTCTTTACATGGGTGATTTCATGGATTTCATCCACCGTAGCGCCCTTCAGCAGCGCTTCGTACATCTGAAAATGCCGTTCACTGGAAGGGGTTGCCAGCATGGAAAGCAGCTGTTCCTTTGTTTTGGTGCGGAACTGCTTCAGTCCGCCCAGGCCGTAGCGGCCGGTTTCCAGGCTGCGGATGGCCTTCTGCAGAGCTTCCTTGTAGGTCTTTCCGATGCTCATGACTTCGCCGACCGCACGCATCTGGGTGCCGAGCCTGTCCTCTACACCCTTGAATTTTTCAAAGGCCCAGCGGGCAAACTTGATGACAACGTAATCCCCGTCAGGCACATATTTGTCCAGCGTGCCGTATTTTCCGCAAGGGATGTCCTTTAAGGTAAGGCCGCAGGCCAGCATGGCGGAGACAAGAGCGATGGGGAAGCCCGTCGCCTTGGAGGCCAGAGCGGAGGAACGCGAGGTGCGGGGATTGATCTCGATGACGACGATCCGGTCCGTCTTCGGATCGTGGGCGAACTGAACGTTGGTGCCGCCGATGACCTGAACGCTTTCCACGATCTTGTAAGCCGCCTCCTGCAGGCGCTTCTGGCATTCTTCGGAAATGGTGAGCATGGGAGCGGCGCAGAAGGAATCGCCGGTGTGTACGCCCATGGGATCGATGTTTTCGATGAAACAGACGGTGATCATGTTGTTGTCCGCGTCACGGACCACCTCCAGCTCCAGCTCTTCCCAGCCGAGAACGGACTCCTCCACCAGAACCTGTCCTACAAGGCTGGCCTGAAGCCCTCTGGCACAGACAGTTTTCAGCTCATCTACATTGTAAACCAGGCCGCCGCCTGCGCCGCCCATGGTGTAGGCGGGGCGCAGCACCACCGGATAGCCCAGCCGGTCCGCGATGGAAAGAGCTTCTTCCACGCTGTAGGCAACTTCGCTTCTGGCCATCTCAATACCCAGCGCATTCATTGCTTTTTTGAATTCGATCCGGTCCTCTCCCCGTTCGATGGCGTCAACCTGAACGCCGATGACCTTCACATTGTATTTATCCAGAACGCCCGCCTTGCTCAGCTCCGAGCAGAGATTCAGACCGGACTGACCGCCCAGATTGGGAAGCAGGGCATCAGGCCGCTCCTTGGCGATGATCTGTTCGAGCCGCGCCACGTTCAGCGGTTCGATGTAGGTAACGTCGGCGATCTCCGGATCTGTCATGATGGTGGCGGGGTTGGAATTGACCAGAACGATCTCGTACCCAAGCTTTCTTAAGGCCTTGCAGGCCTGGGTTCCGGAATAGTCGAATTCGCAGGCCTGACCGATGATGATCGGACCGGAGCCGATGATCAGAACTTTGTGGATGTCGGTTCTCTTTGGCATGTTTCCTCCATTCTGCATGTAGCATTGCGCTTATCATTTTTGTGGGAATATGATCCCTGTTTTCCCTATTATATACGAAATGGAAGAGAAGAGAAAGGGGAAAAGAAAAATCTCGTCCACGGGGGCCGGCCATGCAGGCTCGCTTGCGGCTGTTCGCCGTATGTCCGAAGAACCACAGACTCCTCCACAGGCAAGCTTGTTTCGGAGTCCATGGCCCTTCGGACGCATGGCTTCACAGGTAAGCAAGATTTTCCATTCCATTGGCAGGATAATAGGGGGACAATGGGAAAGCAGATTTGCAAAATGCCTCCGTATGGAGAAACGGGTGAAAACTTCGGTTTTACACCCTGAGAGTCTGCGCGGGACGCAGATTCCGACAAAAATAAAAATGCCGTCACAGGCGGCAGGAAGGAAAGATGAGATGAGTAATAAGCTGATGCAGGAGAACGGCTTCATGCCGTGGGAGCAGAATCCGGAGTGCTTTAAGCTGAACAAGAGGGCACCCCATACGGATATTATTCCGTTCCCTACGCTGGAGGATGCCCTTGCATGGAATAAGGATGCGCGGGCGGTGACGAATCTGAATGGGGTATGGAAATTCCGGTTCTTTGAGAATCCGGACGCCTGTGATGCGGCGTTTCCGGAGGGACTGGAACAGATCATGGACACCCATGCCTGGGGACAGATCAGGGTTCCCGCGAACTGGCAGCTGGAGGGCTATGACTATCCTCAGTATGTGAATGTGAAATACCCATGGGAGATGACGGAGGACATCATGCCGCCTCAGATTCCAAGAAAATATAACCCGGTGGGAATCTACTGCAGATCTTTTGACGCCGATGTGAAGAATGGCCAGAAGCTGATTCTTCATTTCGACGGAATCGAATCCTGCGGGGAAATTTATGTGAACGGTGTGTTCGCAGGATATACAGAAGGATCCTTCACTCCGGCCGAGTTTGACATAACGGAGCTGGTCAGAAAGGGTGTAAACCAGCTCGTGGTAAAGGTGCTTCGCTGGTGTGACGGAAGCTGGCTGGAGGATCAGGATTTCTTCCGGCTGTCCGGAATTTTCCGGGATGTGTATCTCTATGCGCTGCCGGAAGTACATATCAGCGATTTTAAGGTGGATGCCCTGTTGGATGAAAACTACCAGGATGGCCGTCTGAACGTTGAGGTGTTTACGGAAGGGGCGGCAGAAGGATGTGAGGTGCGTCTGGATCTGTACAGCCCGAAGGGAAGAGGAATCCTTTCCACCGATGTAGCGCAGGTGAAGGATGGAAAGGTGGTATTTCAGGAGGAGGTTGAGACCCCCTGGCAGTGGAGTGCGGAATCCCCTTCCCTGTATACTGCGGTGCTCACACTGTCGGAGGGTGATGAAGAGACGATTCTGGCATGCCGCTGCGGGTTCCGTACCTTCGAGATGAAGGACGGGCTGATGATGCTGAACAACAGGCGTATCATTTTTAAGGGCGCAAATCGTCATGAGTTCGGCGCGAAGTTCGGACGGGCCATCACAAAGGAAGCGATGCTTCAGGATGTCAGGGACATGAAGCGCAATAACATCAATGCGGTCCGTACTTCTCATTATCCCAATCACCCTTACTGGTACGAGCTGTGTGATGAGTATGGTCTGTACGTGATCGATGAGACGAATCTGGAGACGCACGGAACCTGGATGTACGGCGTGCCGGAGAGCGAGCAGCCCAATGCCCTTCCCGGAAGCAATCCGAACTGGACGGCGGCCGTCATCGACAGAGTGTCCGATATGTATTACCGTGACAGAAATCATCCCAGCATCCTGATCTGGTCCCTGGGAAATGAGTCCTATTGCGGAGAAAATTTCAGGAAGATGGCTTCCTTCCTCAGAGAGCATGACAGCACCAGACTGGTGCATTATGAGGGTGAGACACACTGCCCGGGCTACGAGGACGTGACGGATATGCATTCCTCCATGTACACTCCTCCCGCGGACTGGGTGAAATATCCCGAGGACAGCGAAAAGCCCGCGATCCTGTGTGAGTACGCTCATGCCATGGGAAATTCCTGCGGAAGCCTGGTAAAATATACGGAAGCCTTTGAAAAGTATCCGAAGCTGCAGGGAGGCTTTATCTGGGATTACGTGGATCAGGCCATTCTGACGAAGGATGAGAATGGAAAGGAATACCTGGGCTATGGCGGAGATTTCGGCGAAGGTTATCATGACGGCAACTTCAGCGGAAACGGCCTGATGTTCGCGGACAGAACGGAAACGCCCAAGATGAAGGAAGTCCGTATCTGCTATCAGAATATCATGTTTGAAAATGCGGACTGGGAGAGCGGAAAGGTGACGGTCTTAAACAGGAGTCTGTTTACGGATTTGTCCGACTACAGCTTCAACTGGACCCTGTATGTGGATGAGGAGTATTGCACGGGCGGAAGCTTCAGCCTCTCCTGTGCGCCGGGAGAACGTGCAGCGGTCACGCTTCCCCTCGCTCAGGCGCTTCTTGCGGGCGGATTTGGAGAAGGAAAGGAGGCTTTTCTGAATCTGGAGGCAGTTCTGAAAGAGAAAACCGTGTGGGCTGATGCCGGCTATGCGGTTGCGAAGGGACAGCTGAAGACCGGCGTGAGGGAGTCCGGAGTGATCGCCGGAGCGAAGAAGGCGGAGGGAGAAATCGTCATTTCCGAAACCTTTGGAACGCTGATCCTGACCGGAGCGGATTTTGAATATCGTTTTTCAAAGAGAACCGGTGATTTCTACAGCATCAGACGAAACGGAAGGGAATACCTTAAAGAGCCCGTTGCCTGCAACTTCTGGAGAGCGAGCACAGATAATGACCGTGGAAGTAAACAGAGCTGGAAAGCTCATGTGTGGAGATATGCAGGGGCACAGGCCGCCAAATGGGTGACCGGAGCTCAGAAAAAGGACGGCCATGTGGAAGTGGTGATGAAGTTCATTCCGCCTCTGCCGGAGGAAGCGTATATCGAGACAAGAATTTCCGTCTATGCGGATGGAACGATTCTCTTCGACAACAGCTATTATGGCGCGCAGAACCTTCCGGATGTGCCGGAAATCGGACTGATGTTCACTCTTCCAGAGGATTTCGACCGCTTTGAATGGTTCGGAAGAGGAGAACATGAGAATTATATTGACAGAAAGGAATCCGCTTTTGTGGGAACCTGGCAGTCGAAGGCAGCGGACCGGATGGTGCCCTATCTGATTCCCCAGGAATGTGGAAATATGCTGGATGTAAGACGGCTTTCCATTGCGGGAAGAAACGGCGGATGCCTGACCTTTACGGGGCTTCCTGTGGTAGAGGCGAATGTCCTTCCCTATACGCCGGAGGAGATGGAGACCGCACAGCATCAGAAGGACCTGCTTCCTTCAGATAAGACGGTAGTCCGCATTAACTGGAGACAGACCGGCGTGGGCGGCGATGATACCTGGAGCCTGAATGCGAGAGCGCATGAAGAATTCCGCATCAAGGCAGAGGATAACTGCCGATTTGTATTTGCGGTGAAGCCGGAATAGAAAAAGCCTTCCCTTCGTAACCGGAGCTTCCCTGTGCGCATATTATGGTAATGAAAAGAAGAAAAGGAAGCTGAGCATGGACTTTCGTTATAATCAGTTCGGCATGACGCAGAGACCGGTTTATATGACCTTTTCCGGGGTAATTACCAGCATTGAAACGGCGGGGAATATGGGGAGATACGACGGCTGTTCCCAGGTGGTTACCGTGGAGAACGAATCGGGGAATGTGGTGAATTTCTTTATGAACGCGGACACCTTCGTGGTGGACTACACGACCCTGTATGAGAGCCTTCCGGTTACCGTCTTTTACAACGGAAACGCAGCGGCTCCCCTGATTTATCCGCCTCAGTATGTGGCGGCAGTGATCGCGCCGCAGACAGAAGGACAGATGGTATATGTGGGCTATTTCAACAACGTATTTTTAAGCAGCGATCAGGGATTGAAGCTGAATCTGGCTCCTTCTACGGTCGTGGTGACGCAGAACAATCAGACCTTTATGGGAAATCCCGGAGGTCATACGCTGGTGGTGCTCTACAGCCAGACAACAAGGAGCATTCCGCCGCAGACCACGCCGGATAAAATCATTGTTCTCTGCGGGCAGTAGCAGGCAGCCGTTCAGGCCGCAAAAAAGGCAGGCGCTTCAGCTTCCGGAAACGGAAAAGAATGCGTCTGCCCTTTTCAGTCAGAGCTTTATAAATTGCGGCGTCCGGTTTTCGAAAACAGCGTAATATCGGAAGCCGCAGTCCTTTAAAACTGCCTCTGCGCGGTCGAAGGACCGGCAGAGATCCTCAGGCCGATGAGCGTCTGAACCCACGGTAACGATTTCTCCGCCCTTTTCGCGGTAACGGCGAAGCAGAGCGGTGCAGGGATGCAGATCCTTAAGCCCGTAACGGACGCCGCCCGTATTGACCTCCAGCCCGATCCCGTTTTCCAGAAGCAGATCCAGCATTTTCTCAAACAGATCCGAGTATTTTTCGTAGGAATAATTCTTATCCTTTTCAGGCGCATAACGGACCACATAGTCTAGGTGCCCATAAACATCGAAATCCGTAAAGGTTTCCAGGTTCTCTATAATGGAAGAAAAATATTCGCGGAGCGCCTCTTCCTCGCTTCTTCCTTCCCAGAAATCAGGCTGATAGGGATCCTTTCCCGCGCACAGATGGGAAGAGCCGATGATGAAATCAAAGGGCTTAGATGCCGCAAAAGCGGCCTGAAGCGGAACGAGGTGCGCCTGGAGTCCCAGCTCCACGCCGAACAGAATCCGTATTTTATTCCGGTATATTTCTCTGTATTTCAGAAGATCATAAAGATAGGAGTCCGTATTGACTTCAAAGCATCCGGCAGGAGAAATCTCCGATACCGGAAAATCAAAATCCATATGTTCGGTAAAACACATCCGGGTAAGCCCAAGATCGATGCCCCTGCGTATCATGGTCTCCATGGGAGCTTCAGAATCCCCGGAAAAAGAGGAGTGCAGGTGATAGTCGGCCTGAATTGCCATAATATTCTCCCTTCCGCCATTCTTACATATTTTACATGATGGTATCAAAATAGATGGCATGCTGAGAGTATAACGCAGATACCGGGAAAAGGCAATGAGGTGTGAAAGCGTGAGGAGAGAAAATAACGGTAAATCTGAATTTTTTGTAAAATCTGGTCATTTTCCAATATTTTTTGATTTTCGTCTTGATATTTTTAGATGAATTAGGTACAATGATTCTGCTGATAAAATTTTGTCAAGCATAATTTGGACAGGCCGTGCTGTGCATGGCGGTTTTTGTTGTGTTTTGTTATGCCTGGCAGAATGTTATAAAAAACATTTTTAGGAGGAATTAAAAATGGCAGTAAAAGTTGCAATTAATGGTTTTGGCCGTATTGGACGTCTTGCTTTCAGACAGATGTTCGGCGCAGAGGGATTTGAAATCGTTGCAATCAACGACCTTACCTCTCCCGAGATGCTTGCTCACCTGCTGAAGTATGATTCTACTCAGGGCAGATATGAACTGGCTGACAAGGTTTCCTACGGTGAGGATTCCATCACTGTTGACGGAAAGGAGATCAAGATCTATAAGGAGGCTGACGCTAAGAATCTTCCCTGGAAGGCTCTTGATGTTGACGTAGTTCTGGAGTGCAGCGCCGGAGCCGGAGCCGGAGCGGGCGCCGGAGCGGGGGTCACCGGAGTGGACGGCGTGCCGCCCTGATTACCGGTATCCACCCTGTTGGCGGCGTCCTGCTGCTCCTTCTGGAACTGACGATTGTAGGAATCGATCTGGGAAGCGATCAGTACGGTCTGGGCCGCCTGCTTGGCGGATTGGGAATCCAGACTGTCGATCATGGAAGACAGTTCGTCACGCCTTGCTTCGCCTTCCTGGCGCAGCTTATCCAAAGCGTCACGTTCGCTTTGCGCGGTTTCGGCGGCGGTCTGCGCGGAAGCGGCCTTCTCATCGGCCTGGGTCTTGAGCACAGCGATCTGCTTTTCGATGGCCGACAGACGTTCGCCACGGTTCTTCGACGTGCTCAGCGAGTTCGCGGCGGAGGAAGCCGCATTCGCCTCGTTGCGGGACAACGCGTCCCGGGACTGCATGGAGTTGACGAAGTCCTGTGTGCTGGTGGCACCCGTGACCACGCTCATCACGTCGGAAGCATTCGAGCCGTGCATCTCGTCACGGGCCAGCTGGGCCACGGCGGCGTGCGCGTCATCGTAGTCCTTGCCGGTCTGCTTGATCTGCTCCTCAAGCGTCTCCTTGTCTTTCTGCGCGGCGGAAAGACGTCCGGATGCGGCATCGGCCTCGTCCTGAGCGGTGGCGGCATCCTCGTTGGCCTGTGTGACCTTGGCCTGCGCGGCGACAATCTTGTTGTTGGTCAGATCGTCCAGCTCAAGTACCTTATTCGCCAGGTCCTGGCTGGCACCGGCCAGCTGCTGCTTGAGTTCGGCCTCGCGCTGTACCGACGCGGCGTGCTGGTTCTGCGCATTGATCAGGTCGGAATAGGTGTCTGCCTGGGCAGGCTGTGCCGAGCTGAACGCCAGACCTCCCACACAGGCTGCGGCGGCCACCAGTGCCGCCAGTGCGGGCTTGATCACACGTACGTTCGTCATATGTGAATAGTCCTTTCGCTCACTTAAGCCAATACCATAACATGCGAACCTGAGAGGCTTGCACATGATGTCATCACATTTCTCGCGGGTAAGCCGGTCGCGTTACGCCCTCAAATAACGCCGCAACGAGATGGTTGAAGCGATGATGGACAGCAGTATCGCGCCCACAACCAGGAACGGCGATATCACCAGTACCGTGAGCTGATTCACATAAGGAATCCATGTAACGGATTTCGCCAGCCAGCCGGTGACGAACACGTTGACGATAGCCGAAAGCATCAGGCACGAGAGCACCGAGCCGATCAGCGAGGCGATGGCGCCCTCCAGAATGAACGGCAGACGAATCGTCCAGTTCGAGGCACCCACGTACCTCATGATTTCGGTTTCGGTTCGTCTGGATGCGGCGGACATACGAATGGTGGTTCCGGTCAGCAGGATGGCGACCACCACCATCACGCCGGCGAGCACAGCCGTAACCGCCGTGGCTCGGTTGAGCACGGCGAACACCGGGTCGAAGATCTGGCGCTGATCGGTAACGTCTTCCACACCCTCCTTGCCAGAGAGCACTTCGGAGACCACCTGATATTTGGTGGGGTCCTTGAGCTTGAGCCAGAGGGAGTCCTGCATATCGTCCGCGGTCAGCGTACGGCCTTGGAATTCACCGTTCGGGTACTGCTTGGTGAAGGTGTTGTCGTAGAAATCCTGCTTGCTGACATAGTCGATGTTGGAGACCACGTCGTTGAGTTCATCGCGAATGGTTTTCTGCAGTGCCGTGATCTCATTGGCTGAGGGCGATTTGCCGGAAGCACAGTTCGCGGACTGGCTGGTGCCGTCGGGACATAGCCACACCACGACCTCGACCTTGTCGTACCAGTCGCCCTTGGCTTTGGTGATCTGCGCCTGAGTAAGCACCGAAGCGCCGATGAACAGGAATGAGATGAAGGTGACCAGCGTCAGCGACAGCAGCATCGACAGGTTACGGGTGAGGTTGGCCCACGTTTCGGACAGAATGAATCGTGCTCGCATGATGATCCCCCTTACTCCTTCGCGCCCTCAGCGGGTTGATCGTCGGATGTTTGGTCTGCGGCGGACTGCTCGTCGGCGGACTGCTCGTCAGCAGGCTGCTCGGCGGCGGACTGCTCGTTGGCCGGCGGTGCGGGCGGCTCCGG
>ERZ780162.2247-NODE-2247-length-12469-cov-4.947156_pt1 | contig 12469 bp, 14 predicted proteins | sample MGYA00511474_ERZ780162 | MGnify/ENA primary metagenome ERZ780162 (study PRJEB29588, sample SAMEA2143633) | human gut metagenome | biome: human gut; feature: human-associated habitat; material: faeces | place: Denmark | collected 2008/2010 ...
AAATACAGGAAGTGATCCCAGTGAAATCACTTGACAAAACCATAGGAACACCCCCCTATCGTGCACCTATCGTGCGCCAAAACAAAAGCGCGCGGACCTTGAAGGACCCGCGCGCTCGATGCATAGTTTGCGACGTGAGATGTATTACAGCTCGATGCGACCGAACTTCGCAAGCAGTTCGGAGGCGGCGGCGCAGGAGGGGCAATTGCAATACTTGGCGCCCGCTTCCTTGCGCGCGAGCTGTGCTTCGAGCATTTTGGCGGCGGTCTCTTCGCCCATCATTTCCTTCGCCGGGCCCTGGGCGAACGCGATAACGCCATCGATCGTGGTGGGACGCCCCTCAAGGAAGTCGAGCAGCTTGGTGGTCGCAGCCTCAACCGCAGCGTCGCTGCTATCGGCGGCAACAGCATCTTTCCAGGCAGCAGCCGCGTCCTTGGTTTCCTGCTTGCTCGTGTCGGCAGTGGCGAGGATGCCCGCGCGCTCGGCAACGTAATCGAACAGTTCCTTCTCCATGATGAACCTCCTTGGTTGGGCGTATATTCCTGCAGACATTATAGGGCGCCGTCAACGCAATCCAAGTGGTCGTCCCGAGAAAACCGAAGGCAGGCATGCCGTCGAGAGCCTTCGGAAACCGCCAAAAGCCCCCTCCCGAACAGCTCGCCTCGCTTTGCACTAATCCCCTTTCACCTTATCGGTCATGTAAAGCCCGACGCGAACCTGATTCCAGGTTTCAGCCTTTTTGTCAACCTTAAGAATGCGGCACTCAAGCACGTCGTCGTGGCCGAAGCGCAACAACTGGGCTGCAAGGTCGTTCTGATCGCGGGGAATGTAGCCGAGCTTCACGTCCTTGCGATAGATGGCGACGGCGTTGGGATCCGCTGGATTGTGCGGCTCCGCGACAAGACGCAGCCTCTTGCCTGGCTTGAGCTTGGAAATCACCTTTGCGCCATCCCAGTAACGCATGCCAGCAACGTTGAAATCCGCGACGTAACGAGAACTCGAGCTCATGATCGAAGCCGTCCTTTCCTTCTCCTCTTCTGTCCTTTTCAATGCAGTTGCCATTCTATCGGGCCGACATAATATGCCTGTCCTTGCTATCGGACACGGAAACTATGGGACACTCTTCTTCCCATCTGCTACAATGAGGATGCATATCGTTATTGCGCCCCTCGAGAAAGCGACTGTTATGGCGTACAACAGCAAGGCGAAGCTCAAAGTTCTCTATCTCTGGAAAATCCTTCAGGAGGAAACCGACGCCGAGCACGGCCTTTCCATGACGCAGATTCTCGAGCGGCTCGATTCATACGGGATATCCGCCGAGCGCAAAAGCATCTACGACGACATCAAGACGCTGCGCGACTTCGACATCGACATCAAAACCTACCAGCGCAACCCCGTGGAATATGCCATCGAGCGACGCGATTTCACCCTCGAAGAGCTCATGCTCATGGTTGACGCCGTTCAATCATGCCGTGCCATCACCGAGCGGCAGGCGCGCATGCTCATCACCAACATCAAACAGCTCGCCACCAACCGCGAGCAGGCGCTTCTCGACCGCCGCATCCACGTCGAAGGACGCATCAAGTCGAAAAGCGAGAGCGTGCTCTCAACCGTCGACGCCATCCACGAGGCTCTTCGCCTGCGCTGCAAAGTAGCGTTCGCCTACCGCAAGATCGGCGCAGACGGCAAGCCCCACGAAACGCGCGAGGGCAAGCGCCACGAGGTAACCCCCGTGGCCATCTCATACGACGACGGGTTCTACTACCTGACCGCATGGAACGACCACCACGCCAATCTCACCGAGTACCGGCTCGACCGCATGGCGAAGGTGAGCGTCGAACGCGATATGCCCGCCACCCGCAACGAAGAGATTGCCAATTACGCCTTCGACAGGGGAAAGCCGTCATGTTCGGACGGTTTAACGGCGAGGAGGTCGCTTGCGAGCTGACCGTCGACCCCGACAAGGTCGAGATCATCACCGATCGCTTCGGCAAAGGCGCGACCTTCCTCCCCTTCGACGGGCAGCAGGTACGGGCGCGGGTAAAGGTGTGCAAGAGCCAGCAATTCTTCGGTTGGGTCGCGAGCATGGGCCGCGCCGTGAGCATCGCGGCCCCGCAGAGCCTCGTCGAGGAATACCGCGATTACCTGCGCTTCCTCCTCGAAGAGTAAGCAGCTGCCGCCAACATCCTCGGCTCGCAGACAGCGGCTTGAACCATGCCGCCCTCAAGCAATAGACGGATACTGCACCCTTCTAGCTCGATGACGTATTCATCTTTTGCTGCGCGGAAAACCCGGCAAGCACGCTGGCCAAACGCGCAAGAGAGGGGTCCCGCAACGACCCACGCGGGGCAGCAGTCTTCGACGTCGCGCCGCAAACTGGCAGGCGGAAGCGAGGTGTCCACCGCTCCCACCCAGACAGCAAGCTCGCCGTCCAGCGCCCGATATGCCACGAGGTCCCCTTCGGAGAAACGCAGGACGAAAGGCGCATTGGGAATCGGCGCGTCAGCGTAGAAATCCCAAGCTATAAAAGCGTCGGCCAAATAATCGCCCAAGGGGAAAACCTCGGGAGAAGACGGTGCATCCAGCATCCACGACGCTTTGAGCTTGCAAGCCTCACCTGGCATCCCAATCGCGCGCGAGGCATCGGGTGCGTCGGGCTCATCCGACGCCCCGCGCGCACCCGACCTCCTGGGTGCGCATGCCGCATCGGGAACGCACGACGATTCGTCCGTGTCGCCAAAGAGCTGATGCGCGCCTTGCAATGCCATGCGTGTGCCTCCCGTCGTTTTCTCGATTGGCGCCATTGTAGAACGTGCGTACGAACCCGTCTGTCCATGCTTTCGGACAGTCGCAGCCCAACTGGAAGAGTTTTCCGAAGCGCCTCTCGCGCCCCTCGCCGCCGCTTGCAACGCAAACGAGAAGCGAGGACAGAAACCGCGAACAGCCCTCGCGTTCGGGTGGCCTGTATCGGGTATCATGAGGCAGCGGCATGCCATTCACGACATGCCCCATTGACGGAAGGACGTCCCCTTGCAAACGCAGCAAACCACCTCCCCTGCAAGCGAGCGCCTTGCCCGCACGCTTGCCGCCCTGCTTCTGGCGGTTAGTCTGTGCCTTCCCTCGCTTGGCGGGTGCGCAGGCATCGAAAGCGTCGCGAACGGGGGCAGCGCAGCAAGCTCGCAGCAAGTTTCCGCAGGCAGTGCCACCGCGAAGCTATCCGATATCCCCGAATACTCAGGCGCACTCTGCATCGACGTCAACAAGGGACAGCCTGGATTCTCCGCCGATGACGCGGCGCGCGGATCGTTCATGGAATTCAGCGAGCTCGACTTCGAGGGGCGCTGCGGCACGGCGGCAGGCCTTATCGGACCCGAGACTGTCTCCAATGCCGAGCGCGGCGACATCTCGCAGGTTCACCCTTCGGGCTGGATTCAGCATCGTTACAGCTTCGTTGACCGCGAGATGCTCTACAACCGCAGCCATCTCATTGCGCACCAGCTGTGCGGCGAGGACGCCAACGAGCGTAACCTCATCACCGGTACGCGCACGATGAACGCCGTGGGGATGACCTATTACGAGGAGTTGGTGGGCAACTACGTCCGCCGCACGAACAACCATGTCCTCTATCGCGTGACCCCGCTCTTTGCAGCGAACGACCTGGTGGCGCGAGGGGTTCAGATGGAAGCGGAATCGGTAGAAGACGGCGGGCGGGCCATACGCTTCAACGTCTTCGTCTACAACGTGGAGCCCGGCGTGAAGATCGACTACGTGACGGGCGATAACTGGGAGTCGAGCGAGATTCCCGCCGTGACGACCAAGGGTGAGGCAACCACGACCCGCGGCACGAGTGGCGACGCGGCGCTTTCTCAATATGCGGCGAGCAAGGGCGAGGCGGGCGCTTCGGGCACGAGCGGATCATCAGATACAAGCAGCAACACGCAGGCGGCGCCATCCGGTTCCTCGGACGCGAAAACGAGCGGCGACTCGTCTTCTTCCGCGAGCACCGCCGAACAGCAAACGTACATTCTGAACAAGAGGAGCCACAAATTCCATCGTCCCGAGTGCGACAGCGTGCAGTCCATGTCCCCTTCCAACAAAGAGGAGTTCACCGGGTTGCGCCAGACGCTGATCGACGAGGGATACACGCCCTGCAGAAGCTGCAATCCATAGCGCCACGTTACCCCAGGTCATACGCGAGCGATCTCAATCTGAGACCGAGGGGCGCGTCAACTAGCGTGGGACTTGCGCTCGAGCAGCCAGCTCGGCCCTTTCATCAAATTTCAGAAAAGTCCAAAATCGTGCTTGCGTAACTGTGTATAGTGTATATATACTGTGCTTACCAGATATACACACGTAAGGACTCACCGTGGACATCATCCTATCCAACTCGAGCGACAAGCCCATCTACGAGCAGATAACCTCGCAGATGAAAGCCCAGATTCTGTCGGGCTCGCTTCCAAGCGGGGAGAAACTTCCCTCCATCCGCGCGCTCGCGAACGGCCTCGGCGTCAGCGTAATAACCACCAAGCGCGCGTACTCCGACTTGGAGGCCGAAGGATTTATCGCAACCGTGCAGGGAAAGGGCAGCTTCGTAGCCGCGGGGAACCACGAGCTCCTTCGCGAAAGGCGCCTGCGTCAAGTCGAGGAACTGCTCGCGCAAGCGGGCGAACAGGCGGCTGAGCTGGGGGTCACGCGGGCCGAGCTGCACGACATGCTCGATCTCGTTGCTCCCGAGGATCTCGAATGAAGCCGCGATCAACGCGCACGTGAAAGCGATCTACCAGATGAAAGGAAACGGAACGCCCATGTCAAACCTTCTCGAGATACGCGACGCGAGCCGCCAGGTGAGCGACTCCTTCTCACTTCGAAATGCCAATCTCTCCATTGGATCAGGAGAAATCGTCGGCCTCGTCGGCGCAAACGGCGCGGGAAAGACCACACTGATACGTGCCGCGCTCGGCCTTTTGAAGCTCGATTCCGGGTATGCGGCGCTGTTCGGCGAACCCCTCGCTGCTGACACCCCCAATGCCGACGTGCGGCGGCTTCGCTCCCGCGTCGGCGTCGTGTTCGACACGTGCCCCTATCCCTCCGAGATTACGGTGTCCCAAGTGGGGACATGCATCGCGCCCGCCTTTCCCACCTGGGATAGCACATGCTTTGAGGCGCTAATCGAGCGATTTGAGCTCGAGCCGAAGAAGAAGGTGAAGTCGCTCTCGCGCGGCATGGGCATGAAGCTGCAGCTCGCCTGCGCGCTCTCGCACGACGCCGATTTGCTCATCCTCGACGAGGCGACCGCAGGGCTCGACCCGCTCGCTCGCGACGAGCTGCTCGATGAGCTGCGCGATTATGCCTCGACCGGCGATCGCGGCGTGCTGCTTTCGAGCCACATCACGAGCGATTTGGAACGCATCGCCGATCGCGTGGTGGGCATCGACGCGGGCAGCATCATCTTCGACATGCCGCGCGAGCAGATAACCGATGTTGCCGGTATCGCGCATTGCACGGCTGAACAGGCACAACGGATTCTCGCATGCGTTGCTGGCGCCCGAGCTGCAAAGCGTGAGTTCAGCTGCGATGTCCTCGTTCCCAACCGCTTCGAATTCGCCGAAGCATTCCCCGAAGTGCCCTGCGACCGCGCCTCCATCGACGACTACCTGCATTTTATCCTGAAAGGAAACAACTGATGAAAGCCGCCTTCCTCTCCGAACTTGCTATTGTGCGCACCTTCGTCCTCAGCTTCATCGGCATCCTCGCATTCGTGTTCGTCTTCATATGCTGGACGATGGAGAGCGCAGCGGGCGCCGCCGCAGTCGTGTGCGCCATGACTCCGATGCTCATCATGTTCTCGCTCATGGGGTATGACGACCAAAACGGCTGGCTGCGCTACCGAGCCGCGCTCCCCTTTGCGCGCCGCGACATCATCACGAGCCGCTATGCGACCATCCTGGCATGCGCAGCAGCCGTCATCGTTTGCGCTTCGGTACTCGGCATCGCGCTCAACGGGGCGCTTCCCCGCTTTCTCGAAGGCTTCGAGGCAGCCGGGCCGATCGAGATTATCTCGTCGAGCGTCGCCGCCACGATGGTCGTCCTCATCATCGCCGCTATCGCCGAACCATTCCTTGTGAAATTCGGCAACACGAAGGGGATACGCTATCTCATGTGCGCGTTCATCCTGGCGGGGTGTATCGACGTCGTCATCCTGACGAACCTCCTCGCCCCCGACGTCATGCAATCGATCCTCGCGTGGATCGACACGTACAGCTGGCCTCTGTTCATCGCCCTCATCATCGTCGCCCTCGCCATCTACGCCGCGAGCTGTTTTATCAGCATCCAAATCTTCCAGGCGAAAGACCTTTAGGAAATCGCGGGGTCGCGCCGTGTGCCCTTCGTCGTAGGCTTCCCCACGCGCCCCTCATCGCTTGCCCTCGCCTTCGCTATAATCTTCCTCGACACAAACAAGCACGCGGAGAGGAACCCATGAACATCACCGTCTACCTGGGAGCAAATGAAGGCAACGACCCGTCCATCGCCGAAGCGGCGCGCGAACTGGGTGCATGGATCGGGGAAAGCGGCAACAACCTTGTCTACGGCGGATCGAAGGTCGGGCTCATGGGGATTCTCGCAGAGAGCGCGCTCGACGCAGGCGCCCAGGTCACCGGCGTTGAGCCTCAGTTTTTCATCGACCAAGCCGTGCAGCTCGACACCATCACGCGCCTTATCGTGACCGACACCATGGCCGAGCGGAAAGCGAAGATGATCGAGCTCGGCGACGCGTTCATCGCCTTCCCCGGTGGCTCGGGCACGCTTGAGGAAGTGTCAGAAGTCATGTCGATGCTCTCGCTTTCGCACTTGAACGCACCCTGCATCATCTATAACTTGGATGGCTATTACAACCACCTGAAAGCCCAGATCAACCTCATGATTGAGAAGGGATTCTCCACCCCCGAGCGCCTGAAGCACGTCCACTTTGCAAGCAACCTTAACGATGTGAAGAGCATCTTAGGTCGATAACACATAAGCCGTCCGACGGCGCGGGGGCCCGCACCTCATTGCGCCTCGCGCATCGGCCGCCTTCGCGTCCGCACCCCCTCGCGCCACTCGGACTCGCACCTGCATCCCCTCGCGCGTATCGCCCGCCTTCCCGCCTCGCGATACGCTCCACCCGCGGCCCCTTGTCATCTGCGTGAATGCGCGCTACCTCGTACGCGGGAATAGTACAATATGAGTTTGTCGCCCTGTGCGCCCGCCGAGCACCGCGCTCGCAATCCGCGCGAGCAGGGCATTTTATTTCCGAGCACGAGAAAGAACCAGCATGTCGACCCTAACGGATCAGATTTCCTCACGGCGCACCTTCGCCATCATCTCGCACCCCGACGCGGGCAAGACGACCCTCACCGAGAAGCTCCTGCTCTACACCGGCAGCATCCAAACCGCAGGCTCGGTCAAAGGCAAGTCCAGCTCGAAACACGCCGTGTCTGACTGGATGGACATCGAGAAGCAGCGCGGTATCTCCGTGACCTCCTCGGTGCTGCAGTTCTCCTATGACGGCTATTGCGTGAACATTCTCGACACCCCCGGCCACCAGGACTTTTCGGAAGACACCTACCGCACGCTCATGGCTGCGGACGCCGCGGTCATGGTCATCGACGGCGCAAAGGGCGTCGAAGCGCAGACAAAGAAGCTCTTCAAGGTGTGCACGTTGCGTCATATCCCCATCTTCACCTTTGTGAACAAGCTCGACCGCGAGACGCGCGACCCGTTCGACCTCATGGAGGAGATTGAAACGGTGCTCGGCATCGGCACCTACCCCATGAACTGGCCGATCGGCTGCGGACAGAACTTCCGCGGAGTGTTCGACCGCCAGACCCGCCGCGTCATCGCCTTCGAGGGCGACGGGCACGCCAACGCCACCAAGAAAGTTGCGGAAATCGAGGCCGAGCTCGGCGACGCTGAACTTGCCGACCTTATCGGAGAAGCGAACCACGCGAACCTCATCGACGACATCGAGCTGCTCGACGGCGCAGGCGACGAGCTCGACCTCGATGCAGTGCGCACCGGCAAGCTCTCCCCCGTGTTCTTCGGCAGCGCACTCACCAACTTCGGCGTCGAACCATTCCTGAAAGAATTCCTGCGTCTCACCCCCACGCCGCTTCCCTACACCGACTGCCTCACGGGCGATTCTGTCGACCCGATGCGCGACGAGTTTTCGGGATTCGTCTTCAAAATCCAGGCGAACATGGACAAAAACCATCGCGACCGCATCGCCTTCGTGCGCATCTGCTCGGGCAAGTTCGAGCGGGGCATGGACGCAATGCACATGCAGGGCGGCAAAAAGCTGAAGCTCGCCACGGGAACCTCGCTTATGGCGGACGACCGCGCGACGGTCGACGAGGCGTACGCGGGCGACATTGTCGGACTGTTCGATCCGGGCATCTTCTCGATTGGCGACACTGTTTGCGCAGGTAAATGCCGCGTACAGTACCCCGAAATCCCCACGTTCGCACCCGAGATCTTCGCGCGCGTCACACAGGTGAACACGCTCAAGCGCAAACAGTTCGTAAAAGGCATGGAAGAGCTCGCGCAGGAAGGCGCCATCCAGATTTTCCGCGAGCCAGGCTTCGGCATGGAAAGCGTCATCGTGGGCGTCGTCGGCGTGTTGCAGCTCGACGTGCTTGAACAGCGCCTGAAAAGCGAATACGGCGTCGAGGTGCGCAGGCAGGCGCTCCCCTATTCCGAGATTCGCTGGATCATGAACGACCCTTCCACCTACGACATCGCGAAGCTCAACCTGACTAGCGACACGCTGCGCGTCGAGGATATGCGCGGCCGCAAGCTGCTTCTGTTCACGAGTGCGTGGAACGTGAATTGGGCGAGCGAGCGCAACGCTGACCTGGAGCTTTCTGAGGTCGGCAACTTCTCCATCTAAGGGGGCGGCGATGGGACGAGGCAGACACGACTCCCTTGCGCCCGTAGATCATCCTGCGGGCGCAAGGGAGCTTGCGGGCGGGAGCTCTGTTTCGCTTGTCGCCAACCCCTCCTCGGCCAAAGTGGTTGCCGCGAATGATGGCGAGGCGTCGACCCCGAATGCGGGAGCGGCCTGTCCCGAATATACCCCGACACCCCTCTTCGCGTTTGATGTTCAAGGGGCGCACGTCACCGTTTGGCCTGCGCAACCTTCGGGCAATGCGCGCAATCGCGCTGGCGAAGGCGATAAAGAGGACGACGGCAGCGACGCCAACCGCAACATGCGAGACAACCACATCGGCGACAGCTGCGGCAACGACGGTATCGACTGCGACAACCGTATCGGCGACGACGGAAACTGCCTCAGTCACATCGTTTACCTGCATGTTCACGACGGCGACGGCCTCGACGTCCTCAGCGAATGCCAGCGTATCGATTGCCCGCCTTTCACGCTTGTCGCCATTAAACCCGCCTGCTGGAACGACGACCTTACGCCTTGGAAATGTCCCGGCCTGTTTGCCGACGATGTCCCCTTTGCGGGACGCGCCCAAGACCAGCTTCGCTTGTTGGAAGAAGAAATCATTCCCCAGGTCGAGCGAGAATGCGGCAAACCCAACAGTCCTCGCATCTGCCGCACCGTCGCGGGCTACTCGCTTGCAGGGCTTTTCGCCACCTGGACAGCACTCAACTCGTCGGCCTTCTCCCGCATTGCAAGCGCTTCGGGCTCGCTTTGGTATCCCGATTTCGCGCACTTTGCCACCGAGACGCCACTCGCCTGCCCAATCGACTGCGCGTATTTCTCGCTTGGCAGCAAGGAAGCGAAGACCCCGAGCCGACTTCTGCGCAACGTTGCAACGGGAACGGACGAGGTCGTAGCCGCATTTCGCAGCAAGGGGGTACCGACGCAATTCGAGTCGAACCCCGGCAACCACTTTAAAGAACCCGCGCTTCGCATGGCGCGCGGAATCACCTGGGCAATCAGCCAGCAAGCGACCAATCGATAGACTCGACCCCGCATTCCTTCAACAAATCGTTTGCGCGGGAGAACGGACGCGAGCCCAAGAAAGCGGGAAGATCGCCAGCCGCGCGCGATGCCGAAAGTGGCGAGGGGTGCGTGCTTTTGAGGATGAACTTGCAGGAAAGGGCACCGCCCGCAAGGGAGCCGCTTGAGTCGGCAACAGCGGGGGCGGTACCGCTCGATGCGTGGTCATCGGCGCCAGAGTCCGCAGCACCAGCGCAAGCGCCACCCTCGAACGCGCCCTTCGCCGCGCGCGACTTTGCGCTCTCAATCACCTTGATGGCCGGGCGCCCCCACGCCAAAAAGACCACCGGCTGAGGCAAGCGCATGCACGCCTCGACGATTGCCGTCGTGACCACCTGCCAGCCCAACTTGCTGTGGGAGTTCGCCTCGTGCTCCCGCACGGTGAGCGTCGTGTTCAAAAGCAGCACACCTTGCTGTGCCCATGCGGACAAATCACCGCTTACAGGTATACTACACCCCAGATCAGATGCCATTTCCTTATAGATATTGCGCAAGCTCGGCGGAAGCTTCTCCCCTTTGGGTACCGAGAACGACAAGCCCATCGCCTGCCCCGGGCCATGGTAGGGGTCCTGCCCCAGAATGACGGCGCGGACGTCTTCAGGCGCTACATAGGCAAGCGCGTTTAAGATGTCGCCTTGCGGCGGGTAGATGATCTCTTCCCTTCGCAGGTTGCCAACCTCCAAGAGCAATCGCTGTGCAGTCGCCTTCGCCTGCTCGGGAACGAGCGCGAACCACGCATCAATCGATTCCTGTTTTTCCACCGTCTCCTCCAACCGGTTGGCTTCCCGCAGATCCAACCTACAGCTTTGCGCTCGTCCATTTTAGCGAACAAAAAAGACCAATTTTTCCCCGTTTCGAAAAGTGCGTGATTGCAGTGCACTTGGAGAAGGGGGTAACTGCCAGAAAATCGGCACTCTTCATCAAATCGAGTAGTTTTGCCGTCGAATCCAAAAGCCATGGAAACGATTTATCGAGCCAGTTTCAATTCCACCCGAACAAATGGCCAGGTCAGAAAAACGCAAGCAGAGCCAACCCGAATTCAAGCTCACTACCTCTTCTCCAGCTTGATGAAAACCACCTGATTTCTGGCAGGATCCCCCTCCCAAATTGCACAAGCGAGTACACGCGCGCACCTAAACCGAAAATGTCCCAAGCACATCGTTTCTTGCGCGAAAACTCTAATCGGCGCCGCGTATACACTCTTGAAATGAGAAGCGATGCTCGTATCATACCCGCATGGACATCTGCCTCTCACATATCTCTGCCTTTCGGTGGCTCATGCGCAACCCGAATCCTCTCGTGGCACAAAAAAGAGCGCGTTATCGCGCCGATGCGCCCGATGCCATCCCCTCGCCGACTCGCTGCCGAGAGCTTGCGCTTGAGCTTGACCCAGAGCGCGTGTTTCTCGACTTCCTCTCAAGCAGCCGCCGAGGGAGAAACAATGACGAGCACTTCGCTGTTCACGTCCAAACCGAACCGCTTCCACCAAAATCTTTCATTAGAATCGGGGCTATCGGCAGGACTGCGATTTATGTCGCCTCACCAGAACTTGTTTTCATGCAGCTCGCTCAACGCCGCCCACTTGAAGAAGCGGTCTATTTTGGCTTCGCCCTTTGCTCGCTTTACCGCATCGACCCAACGGCACTGGGAGGATTACGGCAACGAGACGAGCACTTGCCATCTAACTCGAAATGCGTTATCGCAGATAAGCCCCTCACAACCGTTAAGCGCATCGAGAACTTCCTTGACACCGCCAAGGGAAACCTCGGTTGCAAGAAGGCTCGCTCGGCACTGAAGTTCGTCCGCGATGGCTCGCGATCGCCTATGGAATCTGCGCTCGCAATTACCTTGGGACTTCCTCGCATTCGCGGAGGTTTCGGTCTTGGCGTCGGACAAATGAATCATGCAGTTCGAATATTCAATGGCACTGATTGGGCGGGTGAAAGGCACTACGTAGTCCGATACCCAGACATCAGCATCGAGCATACGGATTTGTCGGGCCGAAAAAACACCGTCGGGATCGATTACGATGGGCGCGCCTTCCACTCAACCGCTTCCGCCCTTGCACGAGATGCTCGCCGGAGAAACGAGATTGCTCCGATTCGAGGATTTACTCACCTCAGCATCAACGCCCAGGAAGCCACCGACTTTATCGCATTCTGCAGATTTGCTGATCAGGCAAGGCGAGCCCTTGGCATCAGGTCACTCGACCGATGCCCTCGAAACAACCCCACCGCTGCAGATCTCGAAAAACGCGACGCCATCGAGCGAAAGCAACTCGACCTCTGGAGAAAGCTCATTTGCCAGAGCGACTTCCGGAAAATTGAATAGAGTCGTACCCGATAAACGCCTATTGCAGCGGCGAAACCCACATTCCCCTTTTACCGAAGCAGAATAGCCTTCGTTCCCCGATCGCGTCCCGATTTGTGGTGTATCAAGGGCCATCGCCGGAACCGCCGGCCA
>ERZ780162.2249-NODE-2249-length-12463-cov-3.129755_pt1 | contig 12463 bp, 13 predicted proteins | sample MGYA00511474_ERZ780162 | MGnify/ENA primary metagenome ERZ780162 (study PRJEB29588, sample SAMEA2143633) | human gut metagenome | biome: human gut; feature: human-associated habitat; material: faeces | place: Denmark | collected 2008/2010 ...
TGTCTGCACCCTGATCTTCGCACTGATCGGATCTCCCTGGGCAGATATGATGCTGAAAGCATCCATAGCCGCAACCATACTGATCCCCGTACTCCTGTACGGTATGATTCTGATGGCAAGGGTTCTGAAAAAAGACGGCGATCCTTCGGATGACACATCAGACATATAATAAATCTGCAAGCTGCAGGGCAGCCGCCTCAATAGGCTGTCCTTCTTTTTCGGTATGTTCCTTTGAATTTATCGCTTGTCTTTTTTTCAGGTATTCTTCCATCGTAATTATGTCCCTTGTTTCCCCTTTAAAGCTCTGACGCATAAAATACCTCCTTTTCATCAAATCTCAGCTTTATATTATATTTCTTTTCTCCCGGAAATATGACTATGTTTTTATTATAATCATGTATTATGAAGATCTTGTTTGGATTTTATTAAATCTTGATGAGAAAACAAAGACCGCAGGACAGGCCTTCACTCCTTTGTGAAAGACTGCTCTGCGGTCTACATCATGCGTTTTCTTGTTCTTCTTATTTGAAATTGCGGAAGATAATATCATTTCTTCCCGGTCCGTTGCTGATCAGTGTGATCGGGTAGCCGATCTGCTCCTCAATAAACTCAATATATTTCCGGCAGTTCTCAGGAAGCTCCTCATATTTCTTGATGCCTCGGATATCTGTTTTCCATCCCGGCAGCTTTTTGAACACCGGTTTTGCCTTCTCGAGAAGATGTGTCACCGGGAACTCCGTAGTGACCTCTCCGTTGATCTCATAGCCCACACATACCGGGATCTCATCCAGATATCCCAGTACATCGAGAACCGTAAACGCCACATCTGTCGTTCCCTGCATCCGGCATCCGTATTTTGATGCGACACAGTCGAACCAGCCCATACGTCTCGGGCGTCCTGTTGTAGCGCCGTATTCTCCGCCGTCGCCGCCGCGCTTTCTCAGCTCGTCCGCTTCATCGCCAAAGATCTCGCTCACAAACGCTCCGGCTCCGACAGCACTGGAGTATGCCTTGCAGACTGTGATGATCTGTTTGATCTCATAAGGCGGAATTCCTGCTCCGATCGCTCCATAGGCAGCCAGTGTGGAAGACGATGTCACCATCGGATAGATTCCATGATCCGGATCCTTCAGTGAACCCAGCTGTCCTTCAAGAAGGACATTCTTTCCTTCCTTCAGAGCATTATGTAAATAGAGAGATACATTGCATACATACGGCTCGATCATTTTCTTATAACCGATCAGTTCTTCATATAATTCATCAGGATTGATCAGCGGTTTGTGATAAAGGTGCTCAAGCAGCACATTTTTCTGCTCTGCGATGCGGACAACCTTTTCCCTGAGCAGATCTTCGTCGAAAAGCTCGCTCACCTGGAATCCGATCTTTGCATATTTGTCAGAATAGAACGGAGCGATTCCGGATTTTGTGGAACCGAAAGATTTTCCCCCGAGTCTCTCTTCCTCATAAGCGTCAAAATTTTTATGATATGACATCACCATCTGTGCTCTGTCGGACACCAGTATCTTCGGAGTCGGAACTCCTTTGTCCACAATAGACTGAATCTCCTTGATCAGAACCGGAATATCCAGTGCGACGCCATTTCCTATTATGCTGGTCGTATGGTTATAGAACACTCCGGACGGCAATGTATGCAGCGCAAATTTGCCATAATCGTTCACGATCGTATGGCCGGCGTTCGCACCGCCCTGAAAGCGCACGATGATATCGGATTCTTTTGCCAGCATATCCGTGATCTTGCCCTTTCCTTCATCGCCCCAGTTTGCACCAACTACTGCTTTTACCATTTCAAACCCTCCTGCAGATCATGCTTGTCAATATTCGCCGGCGGCGCCCTTCAGCGGCAGATTAAATTCCCGCCGCGATCACCGCCTTATGAATTATACTATAATTTCCCGGTTATGTAAAATATTATTTCTTATTTCCTCTCACTTTGTTAATTTTTCATATTGCCTTTGGGTATTGTATTTAAAGGTAAAAAGTATTACAATTAAAATCAAATTAAGGTTATCCTCTTTTCTATATCGGAGGACCGTCATCTTAAAGAAAGGAGACATTGGCTTTGAAGAAATTCCTGAAATGGTTCTCTCTTTTCGCTGCCGCAGGCGCCGCGATCGGTCTTGTGATCGCTTATTTCTGCAAAAATGCCGACAGAGAGACGATCGAAGATGATCCTGATTTTACAGAGGACGAAGATTTTGACCTGGACGTGGATTTGAAGCCGGCTTCCGAGAGAGAATATGTATCTCTCAACAGGGATGCTGACAGCACGGAGGACAAAACGCCCGGTGCGGCAGCAGGTGAGACTGACACAGAAGAATAGGGCTGCACAGAAAATGTCAGGGGAACGCAGAACGCGTTCCCCTTTTTCACATCCATGCTTCTTCCAGGAGTTTCACAGCCTCACAGATCTTCTCTTCTCCCATATTGGCATATCCGAGAAGGATCACTGTCTCGTCGTTTTCCTTCCCCGTCTCCACACAATATTCAGAGAGGCCGTACACCTTTACCCCCTTATCCGCTGCCCGTTCGATCATCTCACGCTCCGGAACACTCCCCGGAAAATGAAGCAGAAGATGAACTCCTGCGTTTTCTCCGGAAATTTTGAAGTCTCCTTTCATCTCCCGCAGACATCCCAGCAGCGTGTCGTGTCTGCTCTTATACAAAGCCCTCGTCTTATTCAGGTGCCGCTCGTAATAGCCATCCTCAATAAACTTCTGCAGAATAAGCTGATCCACTCTGGAAACCGTCGAACTGAGAAAACTGCATCTCTCCTGATACAGAGAGAGGATCTCCGTAGGAAGAACAATGTAGCTCATTCGGATCGCCGGCGCTATGGATTTGGAAAAAGTCCCTGTATAGATCACTCTGCCGCGGCTGTCATATCCCTGCAGCGCGGGGATCGGCTTCCCCTTATAACGGAACTCACTGTCATAATCATCTTCTATGATATAGCGCCCCGGTTCCTCATCCGCCCACTTCAGAAGCTCCATCCTTCGCCGGATCGGCATGACGATCCCCAGCGGATACTGATGAGATGGCATGACAAATGCAATATCCGCACCGGATTCTCTGAGTCTGTCCACCTGCATGCCCCTGCTGTCCATATCCACGGTACACACCTCACAGGAGAGATTTTCGAAAATCCTGTAAGCCTGACGGTACGTCGGATTCTCAAGTGCGACACGGTGCCGGCTTCCGATGATCATGATCAGGAGCATAAGGAGATAATCACTGCCCGCTCCGACGATGACCTGCTCCGGGCGGCAGTTGACTCCTCTCGCCTGATGAAGATAACTGCAGATCGCATTTCTCAGACCGTATTCTCCCTGGGGATTTCCCAGGCGGAACAGTTCAGCCCGGTCATCGGTAAGACACTCTCTTGAAAGCTTTCTCCATGCGTTGTAAGGAAAGCTCTTCAGATCTACTCCGTTCGGAGTGAAATCATACAGATAAGACTTCTCCGGCTCCTGCTTCCCTTCCGGCCGTTTCCTCTCCTGTCTCTCAAAGTGATAAAGGCCCTCGATCTGGGATACGAAATACCCTCTGCAGGGCTCTGCCTCTACATACCCCTCCGAGAGAAGCTGTTCATATGCCAGCTCTACTGTGCTCCTGCTCACCTCGAGATGCCGGCAGAGAGCACGCGTGGACGGAAGCTTCTCACCGCTTTTGATATGGCCGTCCTGAATCTCTCCCTTGATATGATCATAGATCTGTTCATAGAGAGGAGTCCCGGACTTGGGCTGAAGGCTGATGGTCAGTTCATACATGGCATTTTCTCCTTTTTCAACCAGTCCAGTCTGATCAAAACAAATTCCTCTGACATCAGAGGAACCTGTCTTCTTTTCTATTTTTTAGGAAGTTTAAACGAACTCTTCAGCGATACGATCCTGTTGAACACCAGGTGCTCCGGAGAAGAATCCTTTGCGTCAATACAGTAATAGCCGTTTCTCACAAACTGGAAGCTGTCATAGGGCTGTGCTCCTTCAAAGCTCGGCTCAACATACGCATCCTTGATCACCTTAAGAGAATTCGGGTTCAGGTTCAGAGAACCATCCTCCTTATTATACACGCCCTTCTCCTCATCGATAAGATTCTCATACAGTCTGACTTCCGCCTTCTGCGCATACGGAGCAGGAACCCAGTGGATCGTTCCCTTTACTTTTCTTCCCGTGAAACCGCTTCCGGCTTTCGTCTCCGGATCATAAGTACAGTGGACTTCCGTCACTTTTCCGTCCTCATCTTTGACGAAGCTTACACATTTCACGAAATATGCGTGCATCAGACGCACTTCATTTCCCGGGAAAAGACGGAAATATTTCTTCGGAGGCTCTTCCATGAAGTCCTCTCTCTCAATATAGAGTTCCCGGCAGAACGGTACCTTACGGAAGCCGAGTTCTTCGTTCTCGAGATTGTTGGCTACATCGAGATATTCTGTCTCACCCTCCGGATAGTTATCGATCACCAGCTTGATCGGATCCAGCACCGCCATCATACGGGAGCGCTTCATCTTCAGATCCTCTCTGATGCAGTACTCCAGCATCGCATAATCCACTGAGCTCTGGCTCTTGGAGACACCGCACATGTCAATGAACATCTTGATCGACTCTGGTGTAAACCCTCTTCTCCTGAGCGCCGCGATGGATACCAGCCTCGGATCGTCCCAGCCGTCCACGATCTTCTCTTCCACCAGCTTCTTGATATAACGCTTTCCAGTCACAACGTTGGTCAGGTACAGCTTTGCGAATTCAATCTGTCTCGGCGGATTCTCAAACTCACATTCTCTCACGACCCAGTCGTACAGCGGTCTGTGATCCTCAAATTCCAGAGTACAGATAGAGTGTGTGATCCCTTCGATCGCATCCTCGATCGGATGTGCAAAATCATACATCGGATAAATGCACCATTTGTCCCCTGTGTTGTGGTGTGACATATGCGCCACACGGTAGATGATCGGGTCTCTCATATTGATGTTCGGGGAAGCCATATCAATCTTCGCACGGAGAACTTTTTCTCCATCTTTGTATTTTCCTGCCTTCATCTCCTCGAACAGTCTCAGATTCTCTTCCACTGAACGGTTCCGGTACGGGCTCTCTTTTCCAGGTTCCTTGAGCGTGCCCCGGTACTCTCTCATCTCCTCCGGTGAGAGATCACAGACAAAGGCTTTCCCTTTTTTGATCAGCTTTACCGCGCACTCATACATCTGGTCAAAGTAATCAGAAGCAAAATACAGGTGATCTCCCCAGTCTGCACCCAGCCATTTAATATCCTCCATGATGGAATCCACGAATTCCGTCTTCTCTTTTGTCGGGTTCGTATCATCGAATCTCATATGGAACGTCCCGCCGTACTCCTGCGCAAGACCATAGTTCAGAAGAATGGATTTTGCATGTCCGATATGAAGGTAGCCGTTCGGCTCCGGCGGAAAACGGGTGCACACATGATCATAGACTCCTTCCGCAAGATCTTTATCTATTTCCTGTTCGATAAAATTCTTTGAAACAGTTTCGTTCTCCATAGTTTCCTCCTCATACATAAAGCATTCATGCCACTTATCTTATCATAAAATGTTTTCCTTCACAAGGGCGGTATTTCCAATCTTTCATTTCACAGCCGGTCCCCGTCTGTCCAGCTTCTTTTCATCCTTTCCTCAAGGATCAGATATGCCTGCACGATGATCGCCGCATGGTCCACAGCTGTCATCCCGCGGTCTTTCACTGTGAATTTCTGTTCCCGGACAAGGCCTTTCCTCACCCTTCTCTCAACCACGGCTCTGGTATGCAGCTGTTTTTCTTCATTATCCAGCTCCAGGACAAATTCCTCGGTCTCCCAGTCTCCTGTACTGTCAGGCTGTCCGCTTTTGTGTACGCTCAGGCAGAACCAGGCGGCATCCGCCGCATCATCCCCGGCTCTCACAGAAACGCTTTCTTCGTCCACCAGAGCCATATATGCGGTTGTGATGACCCTGGTCCTCGGATCCCTGTCATAATCCCCGTAACAGGCAAACTGTTCCACCGGAAGGCCGCTGACACCGGTCTCTTCCTCCAGTTCCCTCCGCGCAGCGTCTTCCAGATTTTCCCGCAGATCGACAAAACCTCCGGGGAGTGCCCAGAAACCGATGCTGGGATGGTTGCTTCTCCTGACCAGGAGGAGCTTCAGGCCGGAGAAATCCCGGCGGCTTTCTCTGTATGAGAATACGACCGCATCCGTTGTACAGCTCGGCGTTTTATATTTATAAGGATCATAGGAAGCGAGAAATTCTTCAAGAGTCTGTCCGGCAGCATTTCTCTCCCCGGTTCCGTAAAAAGCTGACACATCTTTTAAAAATGACGGCATTGTGCTTTTCCTCCTTTTTTCCGGTGAACTGTCAGGAATAGAATTCCTGTTTACGTTCAAAATACTTTCCTACCTCAGAGACAAGACGGGCGAAATAGAAGCAGAGCCTCGGATCGATCTCCGGATCGATCTCCCGGAGGTCATACTCCTGCACTCCGAGAAATGCAGTATGGGACGCCTTCCAGTCCCTCTCCAGCACAGGGAAAAGACCTCTGATATCATCTCCTCCCACGCGGAGAAAAAGATCAATATTATTTTTCATCGTATCGAAGCAGTGATAAAAATAGGGCAGATCTTTTTCATCCATCTTTCTGATAAAGTCAGTGAGCCTCTCAAGCTCATCCCTAAGGTTCTTCAATTCGTTTTTGTCAATTATCATACGCGCTTCCTTTCCGTCCCCGGCCCCAAAGTTCACCACTGTATTTATCCAGTATAGCATACCTTTCCTCCGACGGATTCAAATGTCCGGAATCGTAGCATATTTCTCTTGACAATTCAAAATGGTTGGTGTATATTAGTCATTGCGTATGAAAACCATATGCATAAGCTGTCTTGGCGCAGTCGGTAGCGCGTCGCCTTGGTAAGGCGGAGGTCGGGGGTTCAAGTCCCCTAGACAGCTTCTTTTTTTTACAATTTTTCAGAATCGAGCAGAATGGTGAACGGTCCGTCATTGATGAGCGACACTTCCATTTCCGCTCCGAACCTTCCAGTCTGTACCTCCGGTACAGACTTTTTACATTCCCGGATGATATATTCATACAGAGCCTCAGCCTTCTCCGGCTTTCCCGCCTCGATAAAGCTGGGGCGGTTTCCTTTTCTGCAGTTTGCATAGAGTGTGAACTGGGATACAAGAAGCAGGCTTCCGTCCACATCAGCCAGCGAAAGGTTCGTTTTTCCGGCTTCATCCTCAAAGATCCTCAGACCGATCATTTTGCGGATCATCTTATCCGCCGCTGCTTCCGTATCATCCTCCGAAACACCGATCAGGACCAGATATCCTTTTCCGATCTCTCCCACAGTCTCGCCTCCGATGGAAACGGAAGCTTTTTTTACTCTTTGAATCACAAATCTCATGCTGTTTCCTCCTTCTTCTTCTCCCCGATGCGCAGCTGGATCATCACGATCGCCAGAACTGCCAGCGGAATGCTCTGCAGGACGAGAAGCCCCTGTCCCGCAGCGGGGAGAAATGCGTTTTCCAAATCCACCAGTACTGTCCCGAACAGGTTATAGAGGAAGTGCAGGAACATCGGTGCGATCAATGTCCCGTATCTCTGAGCCAGATATCCGAGCAGGAAACCCAGAAGCGCCGTGTAGATCCCCTGCGCCAAATTCTGATGATAAATGCCGAAACACACAGCTTGGATCAGATTCGCAGCCAGAAACGGGATTCCCGTCTTTTTCAGATATCCAAGGAGCAGCCCCCGGAAAATGATCTCTTCTGTCAACGGCGGAAGGATCAGCGTACTCAGGAACCATACAAAAGAGTATTCCGTCAGGCCGGAAGTCTCCACCATCTGAGAATAATTTTCGACCGCCGCCGGTGAGAACATGTCGATCAGCGTAAAGACCAGAGACGTCAGATGCTGCACCGCAAATGCGAGCAGCAGGATCCATCCGAAGCATGCCGGGCTGAGTCCCTCAGTCCGGGCCTTCAGGAACGGCTTCAGCCCTCTCGGCTGGATCACGGCAAAATAGTACCACAGGGCAAACAGAACGAACGCGGTAAAATAGATCAGAAAGGAATAAAGATTCTGATGGCCCAGCAGATAATAATAAGTATCCGATACTCCGCTCTCACCTCGGAGCAGGACTCCGAAAAAAACAGAGACATAGGAAAGCAGGATGCTCGTACCGTTAAAAACAAAGATCGTCAGAGCAAATACCAGGATCGCCATAAGCATATTACTTGTCTTCTTCATAATGTATATCTCCTACCTAACACCTTTTGTTTGCTATTCTGTCCGGTGCAGCATCTTCTCAGCCTTGCCCCGGATGCGCTGCAGCGCGTTATCTATCGATTTCGGACTCTTATCCAGCAGTTCTGCGATCGTGCGGTAATCTGTTCCCATCAGATGGAGATACAGAACATGATCTTCCAGAGGGCTCAGAGTCCCTCTGAGCCGATCTACAAAAGCCTCTGTGTACTCCCTGCTGAAATAAAGTGCCTCGGGATCGTTTTCCTGCTGTGGTTCGATCGTATCGATCAGCGGGATACGCTTCCCATCCCCCTCAGACTCTCCTTCCTCATACAGTGAAATATAGGAATTCAGGGGCAGATGTTTCTTTCGTTTGGACGCTTCGATCGCCGAATACATCTGCCGGGAAACGCACAGTTCGGCAAAGCTTGCGAAGGACGTTCCCTGTCCGGGATCATAGTCCCGCACCGCTTTGATCAGCCCGATCATCCCCTCCTGAATCAGATCCTCATTTTCTCCTCCGAGCAGGAACATGGCACGTGCCTTTTTCCGCACCATAGATTTATATTTCACCATGATATAATCCATGATCTCACTGTTTCCCGCCCTCAGTTCCGCGATCAGCTGCTCGTCTGTCATTCTGTCATATTTTCCCATACATCCACCTTCTCCTCCCCGGCCCGGGAGATATGCCGCGGACAGGCTCATCCGCGGGAAATCCTCTGTCTGACAATCTCATAAGCGAGCACGCCTGCCGCCACGGAAGCATTCAGCGAACTGATCTGTCCGCGCATGGGGACCCGGGCGACAAAATCGCAGTTTTCCTTCACCAGGCGCCCCACTCCTTCTCCTTCGCTTCCCACGACTAGACCGATCGGCCCGGTAAGGTTCAGATCGTACATCTGCTCGCCGTCCATGTCCGCACAGACAAACCACAGTCCCCTCTCTTTGAGTTCCTCCATGGTTTTTACAAGGTTTGTCACCTTTGCCACCGGAGTGTAGTTCAGCGCTCCGGCGGAAGTCTTCGCCACGGTTGCCGTAAGGCCCACTGCTCTGCGCTTCGGAATGATAACGCCATGTGCGCCGGCCAGATTGGCAGTCCGGATAATGGCGCCGAGATTGTGCGGGTCCTCAATATTGTCCAGCAGGATAAGGAAGGGATCTTCTCCTCTTTCCTCAGCCAGTTTCAGCATATCTTCCACTTCACTGTATTCATAAGCTGCGGCGTAAGCAATGACCCCCTGATGCTTTCCCGTACCGGATAACTGGTTCAGCCTTTCTCTGCTCACAAAGCTTATGATCGCACCGTGCTTTTTTGCTTCTCTTATGATCGTGCGCACCGGTCCGTCCTGGCATCCTTCTAAGACAAACAGCTTGTCAATAGTCCTTCCCGAACGGAAGGCTTCAAGGACAGCATTCCTTCCTTCGATCACCAGTGTGTGTTCCTTCTCCTGCAACTGTGTTCTTTTTTCCTGCATTTTCTACTCCTTATCAGCCTCCCGGCTTTTTTCTTCATCTTCCATGCTTTCCAGCCCAACTGTGACAAGTTCCGCAAGCCTTTGATATTCCCCCTGCAGATAGAGATATCCGATCAGGGCTTCGAATCCGGTCGCCCGCCTGTAATCTGTGATCGACTGATTTTTTGCCGGCGATACTGTGCGGGAGTTTCTCCCCCGGCGGTATATGGCATGCTCCTCTTCTGTCAGATGCTCCTGCATCGATCTCATCATAAACGACTGCGCAGACGCCTGCACATAACGGCTTGTCTCCTCGTGCAGCCTGTGGACCGGCCTGTTCCCTCTTCCGACGACCATCGTCTTGATGATCAGATCAAAGACACAGTCCCCGATATAGGCAAGTACAAGCGGAGAACAGTTCTTTGCATCGATCTCCCGGACGCCCGGGATCATGTGAATATAATGTTCAAACCCGAACTCTATGCTCTTTTCCATTTTACTCCTTCTCGTGTATCTTCAAGGATGATCCCCTTTGCAAGAAGTTCATCTCTGATCTGGTCCGCTCTTGCAAAATTCTTTTCTTTTCTCGCTGCCTGCCGCTCGGCGATCAGTGCCTCGATGTCCGCATCAAGGATCTCGTCTTCTTTCTCTACAATGATCCCGAGCACATCTGTAAGGCTTACCAGCCGTTTCAGCAGGCTCTCAAGATATTCCCCTGAACTCTCCCCGTCAGCGGTCGTATTGATATATTTCACCAGCTCAAAGACAGCCGCGATCGCATCGGCAGTATTGAAGTCGTCATCCATCGCCTTCTCAAAGCTGTCCACATATTCTTTTGATTTTTCAAACTTCTCCTTTTCTTCCTCTGTCATCTTCTCAGCGGATGCATTTCCGATGAGGAACTTCAGATTTTCAGCCGCGGTCACGATCCTGTTCAGGCCGCTGCGCGCCGACTCCATCAGCTCAGCGCTGAAGTTCAGAGGGCTCCTGTAATGTGCGCTCAGCATAAAGAATCTGAGCACCTGAAGATCGTATTTCTCGCTGATCTCCCGCACGGTAAAGAAGTTGCCGAGCGATTTCGACATTTTGCGGTTGTCAATATTGAGGAAACCGTTATGCATCCAGTATTTTGCAAACTCCTTGCCGTTTGCCGCCTCACTCTGAGCGATCTCGTTTTCATGATGCGGGAAGATAAGGTCTTCCCCTCCGGCATGGATATCGATCTGTTCTCCCAGATATTTTTTTGACATCTCCGAGCATTCAATGTGCCATCCCGGACGCCCTTCACCCCAGGGCGACTGCCATGCAGGCTCTCCTTCCTTCTTCGGCTTCCACAGGACGAAATCGAGGGGATCCTCTTTCTCATCCTCTCCCGTCACAAGGAGGGTGCGTCCGCCCGACTGAAGGTCATCCAGATTTTTGTGGGAAAGCTTGCCGTAATCCTTGAAGCTTCTGACACGGTAGTAAACCGTGCCATCTTCCGCTGCATAGGCATAGCCTTTTTCGATCAGCGTGCGGATCATCTCTTCCATGCCGCAGATCTCCTGTGTAGCCTGAGGATGGGTTGTTGCCGGACGGACATTTAAGGAAGCCATATCCTTTTTGCACTCTGCAATATAGCGTTCGGAAATGACATTCGCATCTACGCCCTCTTCTACCGCTTTTTTGATGATTTTATCGTCCACGTCGGTGAAGTTGCTGACATAGTTTACCTCGTAGCCCTTATGCTCCATATAGCGGCGCACGGTGTCAAACACGATCATCGGACGCGCGTTTCCGATATGGATAAAGTTGTAAACGGTCGGACCGCATACATACATGCGGACCTTACCCTCTTCCAGAGGAACGAAATCCTCTTTTTTTCTTGTCAGTGTGTTATAAATGCGAATCATTATGGTCTCTCCTCTTTCTTTACGCTTTCTTTTCCCCGTGATATTCCTTCTCTGTGTTGACGTTCCAGATGTTGGATTTATCTGTTCTGCCAGACAGAATATTCTTCACTGCTTCAAAAGATGTCACCATCGAATGATCGATGTTATTGTAACGATGCTGTCCGTTTCTTCCTACACAATACAGGTTTGGAATCGTATTCAGATAATCAATCAGCTGATCCATCTCATCATAAGTGTCAAAATAAGCCGGATATGCTTTCTTCACACGTTCCATATGGGTATCAATGGCATCCTCCACTTTGTCGATCAGACCAAGTTTTACCATTTCTTTTACGCCAAATGCAGAAAATTCCTCTTCTGACATGTTCCAGAACTCGTCACCTTCATTTACAAAATATTCAAGTCCGATCCATACGGTATGATCCAGGTCCTTGACCATATATGGAGACCAGTTGTTGTAGATCTGGAAGCGTCCCATCTTCACACGTCTGTCCTGCACATAGACCCAACAGTCAGGTACAATGTTTCCAACTGTACGGAATCTGGTCTTATTTTTCAGATTCAGTCTGGGAACCAGCACACCCAGAGTCATGTAATCACGGTATGGAAGTCCTTTCGCAATCGCCATTGGTTTCTCCGGCACATCATTCATACCTTCCACCAGGTCTTTGACCGGCATGGAAGAGATCACCAGATCACCGTCCATAGTATGCTCTGCTCCGTCTTTTTCATAAGTGACACCAGTCAGCACATTCTGATCATCTTTATGAAGTCTGGTAACTTTTGCACCTTTGATGATCGTGCCGGATTTCTTCTGTTCCATATACAGAGTTTTCTTCTTCTC
>ERZ780162.2259-NODE-2259-length-12424-cov-8.774598_pt1 | contig 12424 bp, 9 predicted proteins | sample MGYA00511474_ERZ780162 | MGnify/ENA primary metagenome ERZ780162 (study PRJEB29588, sample SAMEA2143633) | human gut metagenome | biome: human gut; feature: human-associated habitat; material: faeces | place: Denmark | collected 2008/2010 ...
GCAGCATCATATCAGCATTGGGCATCTCCTGCCGAGCCAGCAGCAGCCGTTCGCCTGCAGCCTTTTTGTCATCGTACACCATGCCCTTGATGGTCATGCCGCAGAAGTTTTCTTTGTCCTGCGGGTGTGCTGCTGCAATCTGTGAATCCTGTTGTAAAGCAGCAATGCGGGTTTTCTGTTTCTGGATCTCCTCTGGGAAAGTTTTGAGCAGCTTATCCTCCAGACGATATTTCTGATTCTGGAAGTCTCCGCGCAGCACCTTCAATTTTGCTACCTGCACGTCCAAGTCCATCTTTTCCCGGATGCGAGGGTCACCGGCACACAAAGCTTTGATTTCGGCATAGCATCGCCGGAAATGGCGATGTTCTGGATCAATACCGCATAGATGGCCACGCAGATCAGGATCAGAAATCCTTGGAAGCCCAGTGCAAACAGGGACTTCAAATAGTTCTGCCCTACATGAGATTGCTCGTGGTTGCCCCATGTGGCCATGGGCACCGGGGCCAGACTGACCATCATATAGATCTCGATCATTCTGCCGTACACGATTACAAAAATCACAATGGACAGGATGCGCATGGTGATGCCGATCAGGAAACTTTGCAGGAACAGGCCGAACAGCGGGCCGACATCCATGCTCATCATACTGCTTTCCAGCATCGACAAGCCAATATCGTTGACCCTTGTGTTGCCGCTGATGATGCCGCTGGAATTTGCCACGACCTGCTGCGTCACATCGAACACGGCCATGATGATGTCAAACGTGTTCGAGATCATCCAGACCGAAACGGCAGTCTTAAATATCCATTTCAGAATCAATGCCGGCTCAAACTGTGCCATGTTGTTATGCTCTGTGATCATTTGAATCAGCTCATAACAGGCAATGAAGGTCAAAATCACGCCTGCAATGGGCAGCACTACATTGCGGGACAGTGCCTCGATCATGGCAAAAACTCTCGGTTCAAAGTTGGATGGTTTGGTGCCGACCTGCTGCGCGATGCTGCCCACCTGCGTGTTGACATCATCAAAAAGGCCGCTGAGATTGGACATAATCGCCGCTGTCAGCAACGACTTGATCCAATCCGAAATCGCTTTGAGAACTGTTTCCACTCAGAGCCACCACCCATCAGGAAAAATGGTTAATCAGGGTCTTGAGCAGATTGAGCAGAAAAATAATGTGGGTCAGAAATTCCATAGAATGCCTTCCTTTCGTTAATAAAAATAATGATCCAGTTGTCTGTATACTACCGTCCATAAAACTGCGAGCTGCAGAAAGTTGTAGTTGTACAGAAAACTGTGCTGGGAAAAACAAAAATGCCGACTGCTTTTTAGTGAAAGCAATCGGCATGAATGCATTGTATTGGTTCTGAGTCCAAATTACTGATGTTCCGGCAGAAGTTTCAAAATTGCACGTTTCTCTTTGTCCTGTAAATAGGTCGGGTTCAGTTCGCGTTTATTGTATTGCAAGTAAGTGTCTTTTGTTTTTTCAGTCAAAAGGCTGGTGAAGAATCTCTCCCAGCTGAAATACAGGCTGCTCTCAATAGAGTCGGCAGGATTTTTAAGAATCCGATTGATATCGCTGTCCGAAAGCAAACCAGCAGACAATATCATCCATTCAAAGGATTCTGGCAAAAACAGAACGATGTTACGCTTGCGCCGCTGCGCAAGCGTTTTTTCCATCTCTGGTCCAAATGCGGCACCATCGGCAATGATCAAAATGGTACTACCAACGGGTGTTTTTTCAATTTCCGCACAGATATTCGATTTTCCCTGTGCAGAAATACAGAGAATCGACTGATCCTCAAATATCTTTTTGAAAAACTGATACCCAGAATGCGAATCTTCAACGATTACATAATCGGGTCTCTTTTCAGCCGTACTGTAGGAACTTTTTTCATAGATGTGCTGAAAAGATGTGTATAGCCGCTTAATCTGCCCATATCCCTTTGTCCGGTTCTTCAGCGTATAGATCTCATCTACACTGTAGGGGAGCTGTGGCAGACTTTCTCGCATGACGATCACATAATAGTTGTCACTGCTTTTGGCTTTTTCGGCAAACTCATGGGTGGCGGCAAACGAGTTGTCCTCATCAATGAAAATAATGCTGTCTTTGATTGTAGATAGGCGCATCTCCCATAAGTCTGAAGTCAGAACAGTACAAGTTTTATCGCAGCGAAGCACAACGCCACTGTTTTCTCCGTCCCGGACATACTGAGCAATCAAATCGATCAGTGTAGATTTTCCTGTAGCACTATCACCTCGAAGAATCGTTAGATTACGGCGGACGGAGAACTTATACTGCACACGGTTGTTTTGGACGATCACTTCATGAATACCTTTCATTTTGACACCGCCTTATACATACCGTGCTGCGATTTCAGCCAGATCGCCCATATTATCCACGATCTGACCATTGTTCAGCACCTTAATCTTCAGCCTTCGATCACCAAAGTCCATAATATGCCGGAGATTGATGGTGACATCCTGTTTTTTGGCAATTTCTAAAATCCAGCGGGCACAGTTATTGCCGCAGTTGGACGCATTGAAAATTTTATCCGGGAGATTATGGATAAGCATCAATGTTTTTACACCGCCAGAAAGTTTTGTCGGCGGGATGAGTCCAAGTGCTTTGGTTTCAACTGCATTGGGACCGCAGACTTCTCCCTTATCGACTGCCTTAATCATTTTCTGATCCAAGGTGTCTTCCAACCATGAATCCAAATATACGTTATTAAAATATGTGGGGGTGTTATAAATAGCCTGTGGCATATCACCAAAATAAATGCTAAGCATCTTGATCTCACTCCATTAGGTGTTTTATATGTAAGGACGGCAAATGCCGTCCAATGTTCTTAACCGAACAGACCGCTCAGCAGGGGCACCAGAGTGATGCCGATCAAAGCAACGCCGCCACCAGCCATCAACTGTTTCATGCCCTGACTCTTGGCCGAGGGGTTATCACCGCCGTAGCCTTCCATCAGATTCACGGCACCACACACGCCCAGATCGGCACCCAATGCCACAACCAGAGTCTTCAGAACGTCCACTGCACTGTTAAAAAATTCCATAAGCATATCTCCTTTTATTATAAGGCATTTTTGACAATTTGTACACACCTGAAATCTATTTGTTAGCGTATGTCCGGTGGGGGGTGCAAGGAGAGAATTTTTTGCTGCAAACAATTTGTGTTGTCTGTTCACTCGGCACAATTCATTGTCGATAAAGCTATAATCCAACTGTTTTTTTGTGACTTTCATTGATTGTACCGTACCTTCTCTTATGTTATAATAAAGATGATTATACGCAATCAGCATTTTCAGCATCAATGAAAAGGAAGTCTAAAATGGATAATGATTCTAAGCGTGAAAATTCCTTTTATCCTTCACATTCTGATGTATATATTCCTTGGACGATTGAAAGTCAGCTGAGGGCTTATGCATCTCACCCTCAGGCCACAGAACGCCATGAAATTCTGTGGTATTCGTGGAAGCAAATCAAGCGTTGGCTTTCACAAATGCTGGAATACACATTGGCTTCTTTTCCTGCATACAGTCTGCACAACGAGACACATTGTCAAGCCATCCTGCATAACATTGAATGTCTGCTAGGAGAACCCGAAATCCGCAAATTATCTGCAACGAATTGTTTTGTAATTTTGGTCTCTGTTTATCTGCACGACATCGGCATGGTCATCACCTATTCCGATCGTCAGGACATGATTCAAAGTGCCTCATTTTCTGAGTTAATTGACGAACTTCGCAATTCTCCCAACTCCGTTTTGCAGCAGGCGGCCGCTGAGCTTCAAGAGGTCAATTATGACTTCAGCAAAGAACCCGACGAAAAGGCTCGGATGAAAAAGCTTTATGAGAAAAAGCTGAAAGTCTTCGATTCCATGAGTCTTATTCTGGGCGAACAGCAGCGAAAACTTCACGCAGAAATTTCGGAGCAACGCATCAAGAAATGGATTGACAGTCCGAGTAAACTGCAGGCGGGTTTTGAATTAACGCAGATTCCTATGCGTATTTTTTATCGGGCCGCTGTTTGTGCCAGGATACATGGTGACTCTGATTTCACGCTCTTGGAAAAATGTCCGCAAAAAGACGGCGGATATGCACACGACTGGTATCATCCACGTTTTATTGCCGCACTTCTTATCATCGGCGACGGCCTTGACTTAGATAATGACCGTTTTCATCCTTTCATGGAAGAATACAGCGGCGCTGACTTCATCACGGAGACCACAGTCGTTCACGTCAATAAGCACCGTTCTATCCAAACCCTGCAAATTTCGCCGCGTAGAATAGAAATCTCTGCAGACTGTCAAACGGCCGAGGCTTTGCGAACTCTCTGTAACGAGATTCACTGGCTGGAAAACTTCCTGAAAAATTGTAACTATAGCTGGAACGAAATTGCGCCTGATAACTTCTCCGGAAGTCTACCCAATATTTTCCTGAATCCCATCCGGCTGAACGGAACTGAGATTCCAGCCGAAATGGTAACGACTCGTTTTGCAATTTCGCAGGAAAAAGCGTTTTCCCTGCTACAAGGTTCTCGCATCTATAACAACCATTTCACCTTTCTGCGAGAGCTGATTCAGAATGCCTGTGATGCCGTAAAGCTGCAATATTGGGAAGATTACTCCTCTTCCACTTTGGCTGGAAACACCTGCTCTGCCGAACCTCAAAAAGCAAATGCTTCCATTGCATTGAGCAAATATCCCATTTTCATTTATCTATCTGTAAAAAAGCAAAAAAGAGGTTCTGCCTCTGAGTTGTCCGACATCACGAGTGAAGACCTCAAAAACATCGAAAAACTCAAGGAAAGCTATAAGTTTGGCGTACTGCTGGAAGTTCAGGATTTTGGCATCGGTATCTCTAAAAACGACATCAAAGAGATTGCCAAAGTGGGAACCAGCCATGCGCGACAAAAAAATTTCATTCAAAAGATGCCTCCTTGGCTCCGTCCCACTGGACATTTTGGTGTTGGTCTTCAATCACTCTTTCTGGTCTGCAACAGTTTCAAATGTATTACCAAAACTCGAAGCGGCGAATGTTACGATATGACATTCCACTCGCGAATGAATCAGGACGGCTATATCAACGTAGTTCCCCATCCCGGCATTGATTCAAACGGAAATGTTATCCCTTATGGAAGCTGTTTTTCTGTTTTCGTCGAAGAGACTTTTAAGGAATCGCACGAAATCAACATGGGCGGCTGGGCTGGAATTGACCCCTATCGTCCAGACTATGAAAAGCTTCGCAGCCTTCGCCGTTCTGTTGAGCTAATGTTACAGCTTGAAAGTGCCGTAGACGACTTTCTGGGCGAGATGCTGTTTCCCATCTGCACATACCGCTATCCGCTGGATAGCTCTCTAGAACTGCTGGAATTAGTTCCTGATTCAGATGTCTTTCTGACACGCTCCCTCTTTGATGTGCCCCAAAAGCAAGCGTCTTCTTCTGCGAAAGCAGTTCATCTAAAAAAGCTCTCCGATGCTAATGCGTTGCCACCTTCGTGTTGGCTTTATTCATCTTCTCTTGAAAAAGGGCCGCTCAGTGGTGTTCTTGAAAATGGAAGTGCTTACCTCCTTGACACAGACAAAGCGCAACTGCGCATTTGGAGTCAGGAAGCACAAACTTTTTTCATCTGTGGTTCTCAGCGCATACAAGACCTCACTCACAAGCAGAATCTTCAGTCCCTGAATTCAAAGCAGAAAAGCTCCAAAGTTAAAACCAGACTTTTCATCAAGGGACTGTTTATCTGTGATTGTTCCGACAGCTGGATCTCAAATACTTTTATCCAGTTCATCGACGTAAAAAGCGACGCCTTGAACCCCTACCTGCAAATGAACCGTGACGGACTTACTGCAGAGGGCAGCCAATATCTAACCAATACGTTACTTCCTCTTCTGACCGAAACGCTGCGCATAGTTCTTGCCCAAATCAGTCAAGATACGGTTGACAAACTCGAACTCTGTAAACAGGATGTTATCCGCAAAATCTGCGATGAATGTGCGCTGAATTTACCCGAAAGTGACAGCTTCCGGGAACAGAAACTTGCTGTTATCAAGTTGAAGCTAGAAGGTCAAGATTTGTTGGATTATTGCAGAGTGCTCTCCCGCGAAAAGCTTATGGAGGCTACCAAAAAGCAAAAGAGCTGCGATGATTTGGATAAGCTTCTTTCTTTTTACCTTTCCGAAAATCCCCTATTTAATCCTGATTTCCTCCATGACCTGCTGAAAGACATTCCTGCCACTTCCAATCAGCAGTCTTCCGAAGACGTCCCGTCTCTGTCCGAACGCTTCTATCAGACAATGCTCGAACGCATCCGGCAGATATTTATTGGACAGCCTGATAATTTTGCTATCGATTTTTTGTTTGGTGTTTTTCAAAAAGTACTTTGTGTTCAGGATACCCTTTCCAATACTAACCCCAAAGAACCTGAAAGCAGTCAGCTATATATGCTGCAGGATGCAGCCTTTTCTGTTCAGCAAATGGCCTTTTTGTGTGCAATGGCCTTGTTGGAGGTTGGTCAGATTCAAGACCCACTGCACGATGACAATTCCAACGGCTGTGTCCGCCCCAGTAAAGATAAGCCTTGTATCTGGGCACATCTGAATAATCAGATGGAGAATATTATAAAATCAATCAACAAGTTCTTTGAGTCTAATACGACTTTTCCTTTGGGTGATGCCTCCAAAATCTGGCACGAGTATGCCTGTATTCCCACTCTATCTTGGGACGCACTTTCTAAAATCCGCTGGGACTCCATTTCTGGTATATTCAATTCCAACCGGCACTTTGCCAGTTTCTCAACAAGAGTGTCCTCCAATTCCAAGTGGCGTCATATGCTGGTTGAAATTTCTCAAAATGCTTGGGACCTATTTGAGGAATCTCCCAAAACAGAAGACCTCTGTAACACACACTGGCACAGACTAAACCAATGGTGTCAGAGTCTTGTGGAGCAGCTGGTCAACGCACAGGATGTCAGTCCATCCGGCCGTGAGAACACCGCTGGCCGACGCAAAAATGAGGATACCGATGAGCTTTGGGATAGCACAGTCATCCGCTGGATGGTTCACAGCATCCCAAGCGTCGCGCTTGCCTCCGATGCCCGCGGCATGAACCGCCTTAACGTACTCTCAGTACGCGCCAAAAGTACTATATTCAAAGACTCGCGCATGATAAATTTGTTGCTTGACCGTTTAAAGCATTCTAGCGAAGATCATCCAGTCGAGCGCATACAGCTTCTAACCTTGGACGGTCTCTCTGCCTTGAATATAAAAGACTCGGTTTCCAGTAACATCACATCAATCATCCGCGGATGTGTTTCAGCCGAAAACAAGAAAAACCGAATGCTGGTGGCCTTCGGAAGCAGCTTACCCCAAGCAATTACCCTGTCCACGGCAAACAAAGGCGCTATCGACAAAGACAGTACGGATGGAACTTCCAATAACAGTCACATTACATCAGTCTATCAGCTTTTTGATGTGCTCAAAGAACCTTATCGCACGGGTGATTCTGATTTTCTTCCAAAAGAAGCCCAGTACATTTTAAATGTCTGTGACCGAATTTCAACTCAAGCTGAGCCATTTTTCAAAAATGCAAATACTGATATAGATGACGCGTTGTGGAACCGTATTGTTCACGTTCACCAATGCTTTCTCTCAGAAGGCGGCAACTCTTCCTATGCTTCTACAGACATCCGCTGTCAGAAGTCGCCTGATAAAAAGCAGCTCTTGAAATCCATACAAACGGCCTACGAGGGAATTTTAACCGATGCAGGTCGTTCTCAGCAAAATGCAGAAGAGCAAGATTCCTATCCTAAATGGAGCGATGTCGAGTTTTTGTCCGACCCAGAAAAATTCTTTAACACTGTTATTCTACAGATTTTTAGTTATGGTGTTTTTCCTTCACAACCCAAAGGATTCTTTTTGCCTGTACGCAGTGCCGTTTCGCAAAACTTCATCTACTATGATAATTTCCAAGCCTATAATGATGAAATCGCAAAGATTTTGAAAGGTATCAACTACCTCCACTACTCTGCTGCTGATGATTACGAAAATACTTTTGTCAAAGCAGTTCTAAATTGGTGGAAGTCTGAAATTTGGAGTAAAGATTTCTGTTCGACCGCGCTGCTTCATGAACGTGCAGCTGAGCTGCGCGTTCCCATTTCAGAAGAAGATCTCGAGCGAAATTATCTGCGTCAAATTGAATTTTTTATACGTTCTACCGTTTCGGATGTTCCTTCTGCGGTCAGCCAGTTCAATCTGGAGAGATGGGCTTCCGTTCCGTCGAAAAAGAAGCTATTCTAGTGGTCGTGAAAAGGTGAGTGTTTTCTTATTCTTTTATTGTTAGAATAGTTTGTACTTTATTTTACCAAGGAGATATTTATATAATGACAACCAAAAGAACGACCGCAGTTTCTGCAAGGAAGTCCACCGCAAAGTCAGCAAAGACTCCTCTTGATTTTTCATCTCTGTTTGTCGAACACAGTTCTGAAAAGGCCATGGATAGTCAAGAATTTCTTTCACTCATCCGTAAGTCGAGTGGCGTTGGAAATAGCGAAGCAAAAAAAATATCGAACTATATCGCCTCAAACGAGACCTTAAAAGAACTTTTTGCCAACAGTCAGATTTTGACGGAAATAATCTATGACCGCGCAGAGAAAATTCTGTTGAGCACACTTGATTCAAATACCATAGCGTTTCCCATTCCTGTGCGTGCGATTGCAGAACGCTGCGGCTTTGAAATTGTTGAAGTCGATTTTCAGGATATGACAGATGAATTCACATGGACGGAACTGCAAAAAAATCTTGGAAAATCGGCTATTGCCCGGTTGCAGATGCGTGAAAAATTATTTGACGATGACATAGGCACTGTTGCCGGAACAATATATGTCCAGAAAGATTTAGACGAAAATTCAAAGCGTTTTGCTATTGCCCATGAATTGGGTCATTTTGTTCTGCGAACCGTCAACCCCATTGGACTTCTTTATGTTGAGGAGGCCTGCCCCGGGCTGTATGATTTTGTACAAGAGCGTGAATTTCTTGCAAATACGTTTGCTTATGCACTCTTGATGCCTTATCAGCTGACCTACAACGAAAAGAAGGAGTATCAACGCCAAGGTATAAATCTTCCCCTCGACTATTCAAGCTGGATCATCTATCTCCGGGACCTCTCACAACTCCCGGAGTACCATGTTGTACTTGCATATGAAAAAATAAAGCTGCTTCATATGTCCCGGATGTACCAGTTGCTAGAGCATATGAAAAAAGCTCTTAGCTTTTATGCCGGTATTTCTCCTCTAACGCCAGATGCAAAAGACTTTTGGGTTACTCAATCTGCCTACGTTACTTTTAATGCGCTTTTTCATGACGGTATCACGAGTGAAAAGACCCGCGCTCGTGAAGGGAAAATACTTGACCCTTCTATTTTTGATGATACAGAGTGCCTATTTCAATGGGCAAAGATGCTACAATATGCTTGCTGGCATTTTGCTTCTCAAGAAGAGATTATAACCTATCGAATCGACCGCAAAGTGGATGCCGATGAATTGTTGAACAAGCGTCGAACAATTTCTTTCACCTCCACTTCACACGAAAGTTTTTTACCTTCGTATTCCAATAAAGAAGCGCCTGTTCTTCTTGTATTTCATATTCCTCCTAGAACTCCCTGTGTCGATTTAGCCGTAGCACTACGCGACGACTATCACGAAAAACGCAGCGAACGGGAAGTATTATTGCCTCCCTTTTTAGCTTTGAATCCTGATCCTCCTCGTTCAGCATCCCCCGAAGAGATTGCTACACTTACCGGCACCGAGCAGATGACCATACAGCTCTCTCAAGTTTCGACTATATATGATATTTATATCAAAGAACCGCTTTCGGAATCTACTATTTCTGAACGTCCAGAGAGCCTAGAGTATCTAAACAACGAAAATCGACTAGCGAGCATCCATACTTTAGCCTCAATTCAGTCTAACAACATTGAAAATGATTTTGAACTGGATGCTTACTTGAAATGGAAAGAAGGATTCCGTCGAAAGGTCTGGGAATTCGGTCTCGAAGCATGGAATGAAATCGTAGACAGGTGATTTTTATGGACGATAAAGATTGGTTGGATTTTTACTGGAAATATTTTGAACTTCACAGCAGTCAGCGAATGCAGATGATAAACTTTTATATTACAGTGACAATCGTTTTGTATGGTGGTTTGTTCGCCTTAATGCAACTCACACCGCGTATTCCGACTGCCGAATATTTTGTAGCTTTTTTCATTGTCCTTGTCACCGTTTGTTTTCGTATGCTTGACCATCGAACGAGCGAATTGATACACTGCTGCGAGGAGCGCCTCAAAGTATTAGAGAATTCTCTTCCAGAAGAGAAACAACTCATTCACAAAAGTGAAGCAGTATTAAAGTGCTCAACAAGTTATTCAACCACCTTCAACTATTTAACAATAGTTATCCTTTTATCCGCTGGTGCTTATATCGGACTTCGGATGATTGGGCAAATATAAGTCTTCTATTCTACGCAAAAGCGTCATGCTTCTCACGAAGTGTGGCGTTTTTGCTTATATAGAAAATTACAAGCTACGCTTGTGGAAGCCAGAACCCGCAAATACATTCAAAAACAAGAGTTTAACGATTAGATGCGTGATCAGTTGAGCTTCAAGGAATGCGAAAATCTGTTTAAGAATGTAGCGACCTCGATGACGGCAATCTGCCAAAATCGCCTGCGGACAGCATAAGAAAGTAAGCGCGACGTCAGTATGCGGTTGTTCGCTTTTGGGAGCGACTGGTATTATGGGGCTGTTGCAAAATAGCGCCAACGAAAAAAATGAGATAGACTTCCCCGAAAGGGGTTGCCTACTCGGAAAAGCAGGCGGTCATTGCGTCTGCCTGTCCAGCCTTGAAAAACAGCAGGTATTTGTCCGGCCCGGTTTTATAGAACGCATAGTCTACATTCTATTTCCGGGCCACACGGTCAAAGGACTTGGCATCCCCGGATAGCTCAATGCTGTTTGTGGCTGTGCCGTGGGCCATGAGCTTTCGCACACTTTGTTTGCCATGAGGTACTTGCCGCCCACGGTATGCCTTGCGGATCTTCCGACCCACCATGCCCAGCACATACGCCAGTCCCCGCGCCGTCAGCTTGGTTGTTTTTACAGATATGGCTATCGTGCGCCGGGAAATATCTTCATCAATCAGTTACACCGCCTCCTTCCTTGGGACAATTTGTCTCGAAGTGCCATCACCGATCCCCACGGTCTTTTTTCTGCATTTGACGGTAGCCCTCCAAAGAAGAACCGTCTATGATTTCCTGATAAGCGGCCATTTGCTCCCGGATAGAGAGCTTCGGGAAAGAGAACACCTTATGCTCCTTGGGAATATCCTGCAAGCCATGATACACTTCCACGAAATGATCGCTTTCTTTGACAACATAGCCGCCCGGGGCAAAATGGCCGTTTTCGTGGATGCAGGCATCCCGGCCATACGCCTCATAATCGAAATACGGTTTTACCTGATCCGGCACATCCAACATTTCCAGATCGTCCACATAAATGCGCCCCAGCGTTTCCTCATCGGATACGCCGGGGTAAAAGCCGTAACAGTCCAGATTTTGTGTCAGATTGATGATGTCCCGCACCGAAGAACAGTGATCGCCGCTGTCGAGGACGGCCTCCAGTGTTTCCAGCTCCGATGAGGTAAGCTCGGAAAGCAGGCAGGCCAGATGATTAAGCTCGTCCAGATTTTCATACTCGCTCAAATGGTCATAGAGCCCCAGCACATCCCCATCGAAAGAGGTAATAAAAATTTCCTGATAGCGGACGCCATCCACGCCGATCCGTTTCAAAAGAGCCTCCACCTCCTGGGCGGTTGTGGGAAATTTCAGTGTTTCACCCACAAGCTGGCCCTCGCTGTACTTTCCGGCGTTGGTAACGTAGGCTTCAAACAGGGTTGCCATTAGCGGCGGCCCTGTCCCTTGACGGTCAGGATGCCCTCAAGGGTTGTTGCCGTAATTCCCAGCCGCTGGGCCACGGCAATATCATTTTTCATGGCTTCGGTCATACTGTGCCCGCAAACAACCAGCACATGAGAACGGCGGAGCAGGTCACGGCTCATGTCGATGCCGCTTTTATGCTCCTCGGGAACAGCATCATTGAGAAACAGGGGCAAGTACAAAGGCGGACAAATAGGAGAAAAGCCTGCCTCATACACGGTGCGGCAATACTGCGCCGCCAGTTCTGCGTTTTCGCTATCGCCGCCGAGCCATGCAGCGGTGATATAAGCAAGGGGTCGTTTCATCGTTCATACCTCCGATATTTTAATAAGAAAGTTCAACCCAAACCCCACGCCCTTTCCCAGTCTTGGGAAAGGGGGCGGCTCTGGAGGATATACCCCCGCCGCTTGCCGGGGAAATAGC
>ERZ780162.2261-NODE-2261-length-12407-cov-2.965431_pt1 | contig 12407 bp, 7 predicted proteins | sample MGYA00511474_ERZ780162 | MGnify/ENA primary metagenome ERZ780162 (study PRJEB29588, sample SAMEA2143633) | human gut metagenome | biome: human gut; feature: human-associated habitat; material: faeces | place: Denmark | collected 2008/2010 ...
TGGCAATCAGCGCCCGCTGCCGCTGGCCGCCGGAGAGTTCGTCGATGAAGCGATCCTGGAACTCCTCCAGTTCCATGTAGTGAATAGCCCGGTCGATGATCTTCTGATCCTCTGGGGTGACCCGGTTGCCTGAATAGGGAAAGCGTCCGAAGGTCACCAGCTCCCGCACAGTCAGCTTCATCTGGATATTATTGGACTGGGTCAGGATGGCAAGGCGCTTGGAGAGCTCCTTGCTTTTCCATTTGCCGATGTCCTTGCCCTCAAAGTCTACCAGTCCGCTGTCGTGGGCGATCAGTCGGGAGATCATGCCCATAACGGTGGATTTGCCCGCACCGTTGGGACCGATCAGAGAAATCACCTTGCCCTTGGGGATGGCGAAACTCACGCCATCCACTACGGTTTTTCCATCATACTGTTTTGTCAGTTCTTGTACGCGCATGGTCACACCTTCTTTCTTGTCAGGAGGAGATAGAGGAAGTAAAGGCCGCCGCCCACAGTGATGAATACGCTCACCGGCACGGAGTAGGAATACACATGCTCCACAATGAGCTGTCCGCCCACCAGCACGATCATGCCGAACAGGGCCGAGCCCAGCACCAGCTGGGTGTGCCGGAAGGTTTTCAGCAGCTGACGGGACAGGTTTGCGATGATGAGCCCCAAAAAGGAGATGGGCCCCACCATGGCGGTGGCCACGGCGATGCAGAGGGTCACGCCGAGCAGCAGGCGGCGGATGCAGCGGTCGTAGTCCACGCCGAGGTTGATGGCCTGCTCCTTGCCCAATGTCAGCACATCCAGCAGGGCCAGCTCCTTTCGCAGTGCGAAGATGACGCCCGCCAAGAGGATCAGGGAAAAGACGATAATCTCGGAATTGATATTGCTGAAGCTTGCCACCAGGGTATTCAGCAGACTGTCGTACTCATTGGGGTCCATGACCCGGGTCAGCGTGGTCTGGATGCTGCTGAAAAACGAAGTTAGTACTGTGCCCACCAACAGCACATACAGCACATTGTGCTTGGTCTTTTTGAAGATCCAGCTGTAGATAATGGTAGCGGTAATGCCCATGAGCACCACATCCACCGCGAAGGACAGGTTGGCATTGGAGGCCACCACGCTGGCAGACCCCAGGAAAAACACCACCGCCGTGTGGATAAGAGTGTACAGGGAGTTCATGCCCAACAGGCAGGGGGTCACGATGGTGTTGTTGATGATAGACTGAAACACCAGCGAGGCGCCGCCGATGGAAAAGGCGGTAATGAGCATGACAATGAGCTTGGGGGTGCGGATCTTCATGGCGTAGGCCAGAAGCTTGGGATTAGAGAAATTCACTTCAACCAGCATATAGCCCGCCGCGCAGAGCAAAACCAGAAAGGCCAAAATCAGGAGTTTGCGCCGGTTGGCGCGCACGGCAGCGGTGTTCACTGGTCCGCACCTCCCTTCAGGTTGGGCATGGTGGAGCAGCAGCCTGTCCCGGCGCCGCCCAGACGGATGGCCTTGCGGCCATGCTTGAGCCGGTAAAACAGCAGGGCGATGAAAATGAGGCTTCCCAGGATGCCCACGATCAGTTCGATGGGCAGCTCGTAGGGGGCGATGACCACCCGGCCGATCATGTCGCACACCAGCACAAACAGGGCGCCGAACAGGGCGGTGTCCACCAGGGTGCCCCGGATCTTGTCTCCCTTGAACATGGCCACCACGTTGGGGACGATCAGGCCGATGTAGGAGATGGAGCCCACGACCACCACCACGGACGCGGTGATCATTGCCGCGATGGTAAGCCCCATGAAAAGCACCAGGTTGTAGGGAACGCCCAGATTTCTGGAAAAATCCCGGCCCATCCCGACGATGTTGAAGTGATTGGCGAAGACGAATGCCAGAATCACCAGAGGGACGACCAGCCAGACGATTTCGTAGCGGCCCCGCAGCACCAGGGAAAAATGTCCCACCAGCCAGGAGGAGAGCGCCTGCGTCATCTCATATTTATAGGCGAGGTAATTGGTGACGCCGCCGATGACGTTGCCGAACATGATTCCCACAAGGGGCACCATCACCACGTCCTTAAAGCGGATGTGCTGGATGAACCAGACGAAGATCCAGGTTCCCAGGACCGCGAAAACGAAGGCGAAAATGGCTCTTCCCATGAGCGTGGAGCCGGGCATGAACAGCAGAGCCAGCAGGATGCCGAACTGCGCCGAGGAGATGGTGGCTCCCGTGGTGGGAGAAACGAATTTGTTCATGCACAGCTGCTGCATGATCAGTCCCGCCACGCTCATTCCCACTCCGGTGCAGAGAATGGCAAGAAGCCTCGGAAGCCGGGAAATCAGAAAGATCTCCAGCTGCTCCAGATCCCCTGCGAGCAGGGCGGATAATTGGATGTCGATCACCCCGACGAACAGGGAAAGAACGGACAGAATCGCCAGAACAACGGCGAGAATTACGGTTAAGGTCCAGTTTTTGATGAAATTTCCTCCTTCCTTCAGGCACGAAGCTTTGGCCCGTGCGGCCGCCTGCGGGCGGCGTATCAGGTGTGAAAGAATGAAAGGGCATTCTTTCTGTAAAATGTTAGATAAGACTAACTGAAAAGCATATTCCGCAGTCTAACACATGGAACTGAAAAAATGCAAGCGATTTTATACTGAAATAGTAGGAAATGAGAAAAACAATCAAAAAGCAACGCCATATTTTCCGTTTATGGATGAGGCTTAATATTTTACCTGATTAAAGAGCAAATGGGAGCTTCTTATATTAAACTGCCCTATTGATATATTAAAAGTGTTCACTTTACTATTATTGACTATGGGAGAAAAATCGAATACTATATAGTAAAGTACCCAACTATTAATTCCATCAGGGGCGGTTAAATAGAGGTGAATGTATGCTTCAGAAAAAAAATATTGAAACCTTGAGAATGTTGTTCAGTAGTCATAACTATGTTATGACTACTGCTGAACTTACAGCCTCAAAGCTATACTATGCAGATATAAAACAACTTTTGGACAAGGGTTTGATTGAAAGAGTCAGGAGAGGTTACTATCACTGGACGCAGGATGCTGGAGAAAGTGAAATTGTCATTATCAATCGCCTGTTTCCTGATGCAGTGCTTTGTATGGAGACCGCCCTGTTTTTTTATGGATACAGTGACAGAAATCCTGCTGAATGGAGCTTTGCAATAGATAGAAATGTTTCTAAGCGGCGAACCAAAATTGATTATCCGTTTATCAGGGCATATCGTGTAAAGCCGGAGTTGGTTTCGCTGGGAGAAGCAGAGGGTGAAATTGATTCCAGGAAAGTTCGCATTTATGACCGTGACCGTACTATTTGCGACGTAGTACGAAACAGGAACAGGATGGATAAGGAGATTTTTAATAAAGCAATACAGGGTTATGTTAAAGACCCGAAAAAGAATATACCGAATCTGATGGAATATGCAAAAATTTTACGTGTGCAAAAGCGTGTGAAGGAATTGATTGGAGTGTGGTTGTAATGGCAGATATGGCAGCGTCTGTTCTGGCAAAACTCAGAAATAAGGCAAAGGCTTCCGGCATCAGTTATCAGCAATGTCTACAGCTTTTTATGCAGGAAGAATTTTTAAGAAAACTTTCGAAATCTGGATACGACGATTTCTTGATATTAAAAGGCGGGCTGTTTATCTACACTCTTACCAACTTTGAAAGCCGGGCAACCATTGATGTTGATTTCCTGCTTCGTGGGTATTCAAATTCAATGGAAAATGTTAAGAGTTTGATCTGCAAAATAATTGATACATCGACGGGAAATGATTATATCGAGATGACCGCAAAAGGGTTTGAGGAGATTTCTCCACAGAGAAAGTATCATGGTATCAGTACACAAATTATCGGACAGATAAAGAATGTACGGGTGCCGTTCAATATTGATATAGGCGTAGGAGATATTATTGTACCGAAGGCAGAACAACATAAAATAAATACGCAGCTTCCAGATTTTGAAGCTCCTGTAATTAAAACATATTCTCTTGAAAGCACCATAGCCGAAAAGTTTGATGCTATTCTGCAACGTTTTGAACTGACAGGCAGAATGAAAGATTTTTATGATATTTATTACCTTTCAAGAACTTTCGATTTTGAGGGGGCAAAATTGCAATCAGCCATCTTTGAGACCTTACAGCAGCGTGGTACTCCCTACGACAGGGATAGTTTTAAACGCGTGGCATCACTTGCAGAAGATGATGATATGCAAAAGCGTTGGAAATATTTCTTAAAGAATATCAAAGACAATATGCTTGAGTTTTCTGTTGTGATTGCGGAAATTAAGACTTTCCTTGAGCCTGTATTTGATGCGATTGTGAATGAGGAAGAATGGCAGGAACAATGGAACTATATCACGAAATGGAATAAAATGAAGGGGAAACCATGAGAATCTACGTACAAATCAAATCAGCGGGCGGCAGGAAGCCATCCCGCACAGCGGACAATCCCTTCCGGCGAAAACACATGCAGGGAACCGAAAACGCTTCGGGCGAAGAGAAGGAAACGGCCCTGAACCGGGTTCCCTGTGACCTTCCCGACGGGATATCCACCCTGCGGGAGCTTCTGACGGAGCTTGTGAAAACCGAGGTTGGCCGGTACAACGAAAAGGGAACCGACAGACAGGTAATTCCTTTTCTGACGGGAGAGGAGATCGAAGAGCAGGCGGAGACAGGAAAGGTGGGCTTTGGCCGCAGCTATTCTGACAGGAAGGCGGATGAGAAGAAGGCCGCAGAAAACGCCTGTCAGTGCTTTTCGGACGGCCTGGTGCGGGTGTTTCAGAACGAAGAGGAGCTGACGGAGCTGGACGCGCCGGTCAGGCTTCAGGAGAGAGACTGCCTCACATTGATCCGTCTGACCTTTTTGAGCGGGCGGCTCTGGTGAGGCGCGGAGGCCGGAAAGAATATGGGAAAAATATAAAAAAATGACCGGGGCAGAACACAGGAGGGAACAACAGGAGTGATGGAACGAAAAAACGCGAGTCTGAATAAAGGGAAGCAGGAAGCGATGGAGCGGCGGGCGGCAAAGAACGGAGCGCTGACAAAAGCTCTGTGTGATTACGCCTCTTATCCCTATGGAGGAGACAGATGGAGAAAGCTTGATGCAGAGCTGACCGGGCTGTATGGGAAGGCGCTGCAGGATCTGAAAACCGTGGAGGAATTCTGGAATCCCAAACTGAAACGGGCGGTGGCCGCGCTGACGGACAGGCGGTTCGCACAGGATATGGAGGAAATCACCCGGATGCGGATGGAAGGGCAGTTTTCCTCTTCCATGTGGCGCAGAAGCTACAGGTCCTCGGATTTCGGCTATCATGCCGTCCGTGCTGTGGCGGATCTGGCGGGCTGTCTGCACCTTGAGACCTATGATCAGGACGTGAAGGAGCTTCTGACCTGCGCCCACGACTGGGTGAGGGGCTTTGACGTGCGTCTGGCGCTGGAGCTGAGAAGGGGAAATGAGGAAATCTGCGCTCTGGTCTGGGATGCCATGACGGGAGAAAATACGGAGGTGCTTCTGTCCACTCCGATCATCCGCGCGGTGATCATCAGCGGCAGAGAAGAGCTTGTGGATCAGCTTCTGAAGCTTCTGCTGGCGGCCCGGCTGCAGGAGGGGCTGAGGCAGCAGATCCTGGAAAATGCTGATGCGGGAAGCGTGCAGACTCTGACCCGGATTTTGAAGCTCTGCATCGACGAGGATCTTTTCCGGTACAGCAGCGTCACCAGGGCCTTCGATACCTGGACCGGCCTGGGCTACGGGGACGCGGACGGCAGAGCGGTGAAAAAATGCGCGGCTCTGGCGTATGACTGTCTGACGGACGCCGAAGCGAGGAAAAGATATCTGAACAGCTCCAATACTCTGGAGGCCTATTTCGCACTCTGGGGCATGGGCTGCATGGAGGTGGCGGATACGGACCGGATGGTGCGCCTTCTGCTGGATGACGGGGAAAAATACCGCCGGATTCTGGGATGGCTGTTCGTCAGCCGGACCGACAGCTCCCGCTATAAGATGCGGCTCGCGGGGGAATATCTGAACGAGCGGGACGAGGAGACTCTGGCCTGGATCACGGGTTGCCTCTCGGTGACTGCCTCCGTTTTTAATACCTGGGCCTACCGCAAAGAGCCGTTTACGCCTGAAAAAAATCCGGATTTTCCGGAGGAAAAAGAGAAGCGGCGCAGGCTGTTTTATGCGCTGAAGGAGACCGCGGCGTTCATCGGGAACAAAAACCGCACTTTCACCGGAAATCCATTCGCCTTTACCTCCGTCACCCTGGAAAACACCCCTGTGATTTCCTGCATGATGAGTCTGGCCGGTTATGACGGGGATGAGGAAATGACGGAAGAGCTTGCAAAACTGCGTATCTGGATGAATGTGCAGCAGCGCCAGGCCTTCTATCAGAACCTTCTTCAGCCTCAGAAAAAGGCGTCGCACCGCGCCCTCCTGCGGGAAGCGCTGCTGGACCGTTCCGTGCAGGTGAAGGAGCGGGCCGTGCAGAGACTGTCCGAATGCAGGCTGATCGCGGAAGATCTGGAAGCGCTGGCTGACAGCCTGCGCTCCAAAAGCAGCGGCCTGAGAAAGGCTGTGCTTTCCGTCTTTGAAAAGCAGGAGCCCCGGACGCTGACAGAGGTCATCGAAAAAATGCTTTCAGGCGGAGAGGAGTACCAGATTCAGGCGGCGGTGGAGCTGCTTCTGGGATTTTCGGAAACCAATCCGGAGCTTGTGCAGGCCCAGGAGGCGGCGGTGGAAAGGCTGAAAAAAGCATCCCTTTCCACCCAGACCCGCATTCTGTTCGACCGTCTTACCGCCGGGGAGAAAAAGGAGGAAGAAACCTGGACGGAAGAAAACGGCTTCGGTTTGTATGATCCGAAGGCTCTGGCGGACGCGGCGGCCCGTCTGGAGGAACGGGAAAAGCTGGAGATGGAGGCTGACCGGCTGTTTTCCATCCGGCAGCTGAACGACATGCTTCCCTCGAAGGAGGAATATCTTTCCCTGCTTTCCCGGATGAACGATGTTTTTATACGCCATGCGGACTATGAGTATGAAACGGAAGCCTATGACGGAAGCCGCAGCAAAATTCTGTTCGGGGATGCATCCCGGCAGTTTGTCCCGATTCCCGCAGCCTTTGGAAACAGCGCGCTTCTTCGGGCACAGCAGGCTGTTACGCCGGAAATGATTCCCTTCTGGGAGGAATTTCGGAAGGCTTTTGGGGAGTACGGCACGGACCCTTCCAGAATGCTGGGACTCTGTTATACGGCATACCGCTGGAACGGCCCGCTTCTGTATGACAAAAAGACGGCGGACTGGTTTGTGAAGCTGGAGAAAGCTCTCGCGCCGGAATATCATAAGGCCGGCTACGACGCCTTTCAGGCGCGCTACTGGCAGATGGCGGATATCATTTCGCTGCTGCCTCAGTTTTTTCAGCCGGAAGAGGTCTTTCCCCTGGCGATGAAATACTATCGGAGCGTGCTCCGGCTGATCGGCGAAGATAATCTGTACCGGGAATATCTGGAGTCCATACGGGAATCCAGCTACATCTATCTGGGAGCACGGAGAGATTTTCCCATCAACCACCGGATGGCAGTCTTCTGGAGACGCATCCTGAGACAGACGGCGCGGACGCCGGAGGCCTTTCGGGAATGGTTCCTTCTGGAATACGCTCTGGAACGCCGGGGAAAGGGAGCAGTTACGGATGGGCTGACCCTGGAAGATGATTTCAGGGCCTGCGAAGAGAAACTTCTGCCGAAGGAGATACTGTATGAAAGGCTTCTGACGGGAAAGAACGCGGATCTGCGGATGCTCACCAACCCGACCCTGTTCCGCAGCAGGGGAAAAAAGATTCTGGATACCTGGCCCTGGGCCGGAGAGCTTGTGCGTACGGCGGTCAGCCGTATTGTGGAGGTGGAGGAAAAGCGGGGAGAGCTTCCCACGCCCCTCACCGCTCCGGCAATGGCCATTGAGCGCTTTGAGGGAGCCGAATATTTCTGCGGCCTTCTGGCCGCGCTGGGGAAGGAGAATTTCTACCGGGGATATTATTATTCGTCGGAGACCACCAAACAGGCAGTGCTGAGTCATCTGCTGAAGCGCTGCTACCCGGCTAAGGGGGATACGCCTGAAAAGCTGAAGGAGCTGCTTGGAGCCACGGACATAAAGGAAAAGCGGCTGGCGGAGGCGGTGATGTACGCGCCCCAGTGGGCGGGTTTCGCGGAAGAAATCCTGAAATGGCCCGGTCTCAAGAAGGGAGTCTGGTTCTTCCATGCCCACATCAATGAAACCTTTTCCGCGGAAAAGGAAACGGAAGTCGCCATTTACTCCCCCATCAGTCCGCAGCAGTTCAACGACGGAGCATTTGACCGGGAGTGGTTCCTTGCCGCCTATCAGGAGCTGGGAGAGAAACGGTTCCATATCCTCTACCAGTCCGCCAAATACATCACCTCCGGAAACAGCGCCCACCGCCGTTCCCAGCTATATGCGGACGCGGTTCTGGGAAAGCTTGACGCAAGGGAGCTGGAGAAAGAGATCGAAGAAAAACGGAATCAGGAAAAGCTGCGCTGCTATCCGCTGGTTCCCATCCGGGAGGGAGACCGGAAGGAAGCGCTGCGGCGGTATGAATTCATTCAGAAATTCCTGAAGGAAAGCAGGCAGTTCGGCAGCCAGCGCCGGGAAAGCGAGAAAAGGGCCGCAGCCACCGCCCTGGAAAATCTCGCAATGACCGCCGGCTTCTCCGATGTGAACCGCATGACCTGGTATCTGGAAAGCGAAAAGCTTGCGGAGCTTCAGCCCTTCTTCGACGGCGTGGAGCTGGAAGGCGTCGTCCTCCGTCTGGAAATCGATGAAGAGGGAACCGCCGCTCTTGTTGTGGAAAAGAAAGGAAAGCCTCTGAAAACCCTGCCGAAGGCTCTGAGTAAGAATGAAACGGCCCTTTCCATGAAGGAAACGGTGAAGGAGCTGAAGGAACAGAAGCGCCGCGCCAGGGAAAGCCTGGAGCGGGCGATGACGGAATGCACCGTCTTCCGGGTGGATGAACTGGAAAAAATCCTGAACAATCCCGTCCTTGCGCCCCAGGCCTCCGGACTGGTCTGGACGCTGGAGAACAGAAACGGTTTTTTACAGAAAACAGATAACGGCCTGGCGCTTCAGGACATCCGGGGCGGTCTGAGCCCGCTTCCGGCAGAGGCCGGACTCCGGGTATCCCATCCCCATGATCTGATCACGGCGGGAGAATGGGCGGACTATATGCACGCCCTTTATGAGAAAAAGATAAGGCAGCCCTTCAAGCAGGTGTTTCGGGAATATTATCCGATCACCGAAGAGGAGCGGCAGGAGAGAACCATTTCCAGGCGCTACGCAGGCCATCAGGTGCAGCCGCAGAAGACGGTGGCGCTGTTAAAGGGCCGCGGCTGGACGGTGGACTATGAGGAAGGACTGCAGAAGGTGTTCTACCGGGACAATCTGATCGTCCGCATGTACGCCATGGCGGACTGGTTTTCTCCGGCGGATATCGAGGCGCCCACCCTGGAAGAGATTCAGTTTTTTGACCGGGAGACGGGAAAGCCGGTGAAGCTGGAAGCGGTGCCGCCCGTCCTGTTTTCCGAAACCATGCGGGACATCGATCTGGTTGTGAGCGTGGCCCATGTGGGCGGCGTGGATCCGGAGGCCAGCCACTCCACCGTAGAGATGCGGACGGCCATCGCCAGGGAGTTGGTTTCTCTTCTGAAGCTTTCCAATGTTTCCTTCGTTGGGGCGCATGCGAAGATTCACGGGACGCTGGCAAACTATTCCGTACACCTGGGCTCCGGCGTTGTCCACGGGGAAGGAATCGGCATGATCGCCATTCTGCCCGTCCATTCCCAGGCCAGGGGAAGAATTTTCCTGCCCTTTGCGGACGATGATCCGAAGACGGCGGAGATCATGTCCAAAATCATCCTGCTTTCGGAGGATAAAAAAATAAAGGACCCGGCCATACTGAGCCAGATCCGCTGAATCGGACAGCTCACGGCATAAATGCCGATCGCTGCACTTGCCCGTCGAATATCCGCATGTCAATGCAGGTAAACCTGCCATCCATGCGGCTGTTCTCCGGGCTTATCACAATCGGATAGAGGAAGTTCCTTCCCCTATCCGATTACGTGATGTATACAGCTCACGGCATAAATGCCGATCGCTGTACTTGCCCGGCAAATGGCCGGTCATGCAAGCATGACGGCCGCCTGCCGGGCCTATCGCACAAAAAAACGCCCCTGACAGACAAGCTTATCTGTCAAGGACGAATCATACAAAAGTATAGAATCCGCGGTGCCACCTTGAATTCACAGGAATGACCCTGTGCGCTTAGCGGGATACCTTCATATCCCCGGCAACTGACGTATGCCCTCACGTTGCAGAATACTCTGTGAACAATAACCTTCCGGATAAATTGCCGGGCAATTATCTCACATTTGACTGCACCCTCAGCGGTCCATTTGACAACTTGTTTCTCACCCAGCTCTCAGCACCCCGGGCTCTCTGTAGAGGCATCGCTGCCGTTATCTCCGCTTCAACGGTTTTATTTGATTCAATTATGGGTCAGAGTATAGCATCCGATTTTTCCGTTGTCAAGGAAAATGTTGCGGTCAGCTGTCCAGAGAGGCAGCCGCAGATGGTGTTTGTGCGTCTTGTGCGATATATATTTGCGATAGGTTTTCCACCGCTATGGCGGCTCACAGCAGCATGGCCAGTATCCCGGCGACAATGAGCGCCAAGCCCAGAGCAGAGCGGCAGGTCAATTTTTCATGGAACATCACCCGGGAAACGGCCACAGTGGAATCCGTTTTCCGGATGCCGCACTTGGCCAGGATCGCCGTCATTCCCGCAAAAAAGGCGGAACCATCATTCGCACCTCCTTACAGGATCGCAAGCCCGATGTGATAGACGACAAAGGTGACTACCCAAGCCACTGCCAGTTGGAACGCCGCTGAAAAGAACATCCACTTCCAGCTGTTTGCCTCTTTTCGGATCGTGGCCAGAGAGGCGGCGCAGGGAATGTAGAGCAGGCAGAACACCATCAGACAGAGGGCATTCAGGGAGCCGAATCCGATGCCCGCCAGGGCGGACGAGAAGGCGGTCATTCCCTCGGGAGAGCTGGCATTGACGATGCCGAACAGCACCGCACAGCTGGACACCACTACTTCCTTGGCGGAGATGCCCGCAATGAGCGCCACGGCGATCTGCCAGAATCCCAGCCCGATAGGCACAAAGAAGGGCGTGATCCACTTGCCGATCACTGCGCCGAAGCTGGCGGTCATATCCGTGGAAAAGCCGTGGGGGCCGAAGTTCAGCAGCGCCCAGATGATCAGGGTGGCCAGGAAAATGGTGGTGCCCGCCTTCTCCAGGTAGTCCTTGACCTTCTCCCAGACATAGATCGCTACCGTGTGGGCGTCAGGCAGCTTGTACTCCGGCAGCTCGATCAGCAGGTAGTTGGTGCTCTTTTTCCGGTCCAGCAGGTGGATGACAGCCGAAATGACGATGGCCACCACAAGGCCCAGCAGGTACATGGAGTAGGCCACCACCATGGCGTTGTCCGGGAAGAACATCTCGGAAAAGAGGATGTAGATGGTCAGCCGGGCGTTGCAGCTCATAAAGGGCGTCACCAGCATGACCTTGAACCGGTCCCGCTTGTTTTCCAGGGCGCGGGAGGCCATAATGGCGGGGACGGTGCAGCCAAAGCCCAGCAGCATGGGGATGAATGCCTTGCCGGACAGGCCCAGCTTACTCATAATCCCCTCCATCACATAGGCCACCCGGGCCATATAGCCGCTGTCCTCCAACAGGGCCAGGCAGAGGAACAGGATCAGGATGTTGGGCAGGAAGGTGATAATAGTGCCCACGCCGGCGATGATCCCGTCCACCACCAGAGAGGTGAGCATATCCCCCGCCTGGACGGCGGCCAGCCCCGCCTCCGCCGCCCTGGAGAGCCAGCTGATCAGCAGTTCCAGGTATCCCTTCAGCCAGTCCCCTACGGTAAAGGTGAGGAAGAATGTGACCGCCATGATGCCCAGAAAGACCGGGATGCCCCAGATCTTGCTGGTCAGCAGCTTGTCTGCCTTTTCCGTCAGCACATCCTGGCGCTCCTTGTGGAGCAGCACCTCGCCGATGACCTCCCCGATGAAGTCGTACTTCTGATTGATGATGTCCGCCTCATAGCTGCGGTCCAGCACCTGGGGGAGATCTACCGGGTATTTCTCTGTGATTTCCTTGTCCCCCTCCAGCAGCTTCAGGGCGTGCCAGCGGTAATTGACCAGATCGGGGTATCGCTTTTTCAGCTCGGGGATGAGCTGGTCCAGTTTGTCCTCAATGGCGTCGGAGTAGACCATGGCGTGCTCTGCGTGGTCGTTCTGATGCCTGGGGGAAACTGGATGCTCGTGGACCAGCCGG